>WNGF01009787.1_pt1 | contig 19099 bp, 14 predicted proteins | sample 5400641 | NCBI WGS metagenome assembly WNGF01 (sample SAMN13153371, study PRJNA577476) | soil metagenome | isolation source: 80 cm soil or saprolite under grassland replicate 2 | place: USA:California | collected 2016-06-15
CCCGACGCGTCGCTCGACCCGGAGGATTTCTCGGCCTGTGCTGCCCCGCTGCCCGGCGGCAACACGACGGTCGCGGTGGTGGCGACCAATGCGCCGCTCGATAAGAGCGGCTGCCAGCGGCTCGCGATCATGGCGCAAGACGGGATGGCTCAGGCGATCCGCCCGGCGCACACGCCGTTCGACGGCGATACCGTGTTCGCGCTGTCGACCGGGATGGGCGAGACGGCCTCGCCGCAGCTTCAGGCCAACCTCGGTGCCATCGCGGCGTCCTGCCTGGCGCGGGCAATCATGCGCGCGATCATGGCTTCCGAGTCGCTCGCCGGATATCCCAGTTGGCGCGAGGGTTGGGCGGGGCGGGGGTGATCGGCGGCGCTGCGGCGCGCCGCTTTACGCCGCGGCCCGTCTCAACTCCGGGATCGCATCTGCCGACAGCGGCAGCGAGATCCTGACGCGGGTCCCGTGCGCCACTTCGCTGTCGATGCGGATCGTCCCGCCATGCTGCTCGACGATCTGCTTGACGATCGGCAGGCCAAGCCCGGTGCCGAAGCTCTTGGTGCTGAACAGCGGGTCGAAAATCCGCTCCAGGTTTTCCGGCGCGATACCGGGCCCGGTATCCGCCACCGTCAGGACGACCATGCCCGGCGCGATGCCGGTGCGCACCACGACCCGCCTTTCATAATATGACGGCAGCTCGCTGAGCGCTTGGCAGGCATTCTCGACCAGATCGGTGAGCACACGGCGAATGCGGTCGGGATCGAACGACGCGACGGCGTTGCCGGCGCGCAGCTCGGTGCTGACCTTGACCGGCTCGGGGATGTGCTGTTGCGCGAGTACTTCACCAAGCCATTGATCGAAGCCGACGCTCGTCGCCCGCAGTTCCCGCGTTCGGGTGTATTCGAGCAGATCGGAGCTTATCCGCTCGCACCGCTCGATGCTGCGTTCCATGCGCGCGACGGGCCGCTCGATCTCGCTGCCGCGGTCGGCGACGATCTCCTTCAGCGCCGCCAGCGTCTCGCGGATCGCGGTGAGCGGGGCGTGCAGCTCGTGGGCGACCGCGCCGGTGACCTCTCCCAGCACGGCAAGCCGCTGGACCTTCAGCAGCTTGGTTTCCGCTTCGAGACGGGCGCGTTCGGCTTCGAGCCGGGCGCGCTCGGCTTCCAGCTTGTCGGCCCGGGCCGCGACAAGCTCGTCATGCGCGTGGATCTGCCGGGCGATCAGGTACATCATCAGCGCGATCCCGAGCGCGCCGCCGATGGCAAAGATGCCAATGACGATCACCTGGCGCTTCCAGTCAGCCAGGGCCGCCGCCGCACCCTGGCTCACCGAGACGGCGAGCGGGTGGCTGGCGAGCGGGCGTATTGCCTCTATCCGCCAGTCCCGCTGATCCGAGGTGGTCTGGCGCAGCGTCGTGACCCCGCGGGCGGCGAAAATGGCCCGAAGATCGCTCTCCGCAATTCCGCTTTCGGCTGCGCCCTGTTGCGCCGGATAACGGGCGAGCACGCGTCCGTCGGCGCCGAAAAGCGTGATTATCGTGTCTTCGGCGAGCGGGACCTTCTCGAACATCGCCGCGAGAGTCGCGACCGTCGCATCGACGCCCTGGAACGAGCGGCTCGCCGCTTCGGTAACGATGGTGTCGAGCCGCTCCAGCTCACCGGTGGTCGTATTCAGCGCCCGCTGTCGCAGATAGCCGGCGGCGAAGCCGCAGACGCTCAACAGCACGGTAATCCAGACGATGCCGGTGGCCAGCAGCGTCGTTACCGGCCGCACGCTGGGCAGCAGCCCGCGATCGCGGACCGCTCGTAGCTCTACCAACGCCCGAACGGAAGCCATGCTTGCCGCTAATTCCCAGTGTGGCAACCATTTGCCCGCCGTTCGATTGAGAAAGGTTTAATGCTCAACCTCTTCGGCGCATTGCGGCAAGCCCTGCTGTAGCTCACACGATCCGAGCGCGGCATTCGCCAAAGCCGATCGGGGCATAGCCGTCGCGCCGGCAATGGGCACGGAAGATCACCTCGTCGCCGTTTTCGAGAAAGGTCCGCGTCTCGCCGCTTTCGAGGTTGATCCGGCGCTGTCCGTCGGCGCTCAGCTCCATCAGGCTGCCGTACCCTTCTTCGGTCGGTCCCGAGATCGTGCCGCTGCCGAAGATGTCGCCGGGCAACAGGTTGCAGCCGCCGCAGCTGTGGTGCGCGACCATCTGCGCCACGGTCCAGTACAGATCGGTGGTGTTGCTGTGCGACATCCGGTGCGGCGCGATGCCCTTCTCCCGCATCGCCGCGGTCAACAACAACGCCTCGAGGCGGATGTCGAAGGCGCCCTCGCGCTGGTCCGCCTCGTCCCACAGATAGGACAGAGGACGTGGATCGCCCGCCGGGCGGGGCGGTTGGGCGACGCGGAACGGGGCCAGCGCCTCGGCCGTGACGATCCAGGGCGAGATCGTGCTGCCGAAATTCTTGCCGAGGAACGGCCCCAAGGGCGGCATCTCCCAGAACTGGATGTCGCGCGCCGACCAGTCGTTGACGAGGCCCAGTCCGAATATTTGTTCGCCGGCCCGCGCGATCGGGATCGGCTCCCCCTGCCGGTTGCCTGGGCCGACCCACGCCGCCAGTTCGAGCTCGTAATCGAGCTTCTGGCAGGGCCCAAAACTCGGCGCTGTCTCGTTCGGAGCCATGCGCTGCCCGCTCGGCCGTCGCACCGGCACATCCGACTCGCGCACCGAGGAGGCGCGGCTGTGATAGGCGACCGGCACATATTTGTAATTCGGGTTGAGCGGGTTGTTCGGATCGCGCCGCCGCCCGCCATTGGTGGCGTGGTGAATGCCGGCGAAGAAATCGGTGAAATTGCCGATCGTCGCCGGCAGGTGCAGCCAGCAATCGCTGGCGCGATGCAGCAGCTTGTCGGCGACCGGCTCGGCCTTGGCACGGCCCGCGCCATCGGCGGCAAGCAGCGCAAAGACCTGTTGCCGCAGGGCGCGGCGCGGCGCCGATCCGAGCGCCATCAGCGGGTTCAGCGTATCGGAGGCGGCCTCCGCTGCGGTGACGGCCGCTCCGGAGAACAATCCCGCTACCTGGGCCGCGCGAATGTCGAAAATCATGTCGCCGATCGCGATGCCGCCGCGCGGCGCGGCATCGGGCGCGGTCCGTCCGGGCGGGCTGAACACCCCGAAGGGCAGGTTCTGCAGCGGGAAATCGGCATGGCCGTTGGCCGTGGCGACCCAGCTCTGGCGTTTGGCGTCATGGGTATCGTCGATCATCGTCGGTTCCTCCCTCTGATCTCATTCGGCGGCGCGGGTCGCGACAGCCGCCAAGACCGGCTGCTCCTTGCGCGATGTGCGAGATACGGCGAAGATTCCGAAGCCCAGCGCCAGCGTCACGAACCCGCCGAATGCCGCAATCAGGCCAAGGGCGTTGTCGTAGGGCAGCAGCGCGACGACAAAGCTGCCGATGGCGGCCATTGTCATTTGCAAAAAGCCCATCAGTCCGGAGGCTGTTCCCGCCAGCCGCGGATGGATGCTGAGCCCGGCGGCCATCATCGAGGGCTGGCTCAAGCCATCGCCGATCTCCGCCAGCGCGATCGGTAGGAACAGCATCCAGACGCTAAGCGTCGAGGTGCTGCCCCAAAGCGCCAGCGCGGCCGCACCGGCAAATGCGATTGCCCTGCCGCACAGCAACAGATGCAGGCTGCCGAGGCGCAACGCGAAACGGGCGGCGATCGCGTTGCCGGCCATATAGGTCACCATCGGCAACAGGATCATCAGCCCATAGGTGCTGGGCGGTTCATCTAGGGCCTCGGCGAGCAGATGCGGTGCGCTGGCAATGAAGGTGAACCAGGAGGCGCTGGTAAAGGCGTTGCACAGAGCGAAGCCGACGAACGCCGGCGAGCGCAGCAGCACCGCATAGGCGCCGGTCATGCCGGCGAGATCCAGCCGCACCCGATGCAGGTTGGTCTCGCCGAGCCGCGTCACGGCCGCAGCGAAAACAATCACGCCGAGCCCACCCAGCAACGCAAAAATGGCGCGCCAGTCGAGCCATTCGGCGAGATAGGCGCCAACCGCCGGCGAGATTGCCGGGGCGAAGCTCATCACCATCATGACCAGCGCCAGGCCGCGTGCCGCGGCTTCCCGCTCGTAGACGTCGCGGATGATCGCGCGGGCCAAGACGACGCCGGCGCAGGCGCCGAGCGCTTGCAGCACCCGGCCTGCGATCAGCGCCGGCAATGACCAGGCCAGCCCGCACAGCGCCGTGCCGGCCAGAAACGTCATCAAACCGGCGGTCAGCACTGGCCGCCTGCCAAAGCGATCCGACAGCGGGCCATAGACCAGCTGGCCCGCCGCGATCCCGGCAAGGTAAAGGCTCAACACCAGCTGCACGCGCGCCGGGCTGTCGTCGAATACGGTGACGAGCAACGGCAACGCCGGCACGACCATTTGCAAGCCGCAAAAGGCCAGCGCCGTCACCGCCGAGAGCAGCACCAGCGACGGCGGCGGGTTGCCGCTCATGCCGGGTCCGGTCTAAAGCGCGCCAGATTGCGGAGTTGCCGGCCATCGGCGTCGAAATTGCCCGGGTCGAGCCAGGCCTCAAAGGCGGCGCGCAGGACCGGCCACTCGCGGTCGATGATTGCGAACCAGGCGGTGTCCCGATTGTTGCCGCGGGTGATCATCGCCTGCCGGAAGAGGCCCTCGTAGCGAAAGCCGAGCCGTGCCGCGGCGGCTCGGCTCGGCAGGTTCAGCGAGTCGCATTTCCACTCGTAGCGGCGGTAGCCGAGCTCGTCGAACACCCGCCGCATCATCAGATGCATCGCCTCGGTCGCCGCCGCACGACGCTGCAGGCGCGGGCTGAAATTGAGCGCGCCGACCTCGATGGTGCCGTAGGCCGGCTGAATGTTGGCGTAGGCCGCGACGCCAACCGCCTTGCCGCTGGTCCGATCGACGATCGCGTGAAACAGACGGGTGGTGTCGGCGCAGGAGGCGTCCACCCAGCGCCGGTAGTCGTCGAGCGTGGCGAACGGGCCGTAATTGTAATAGGTCCAGTTCCACCCCTCGCGGTCTTCGGCATTGGCCTCGAAGAGCTGAGCGGCGTGCCGGTCCACATCGAGCGGCTCGACCGTGCAAAAACACCCGACCATCGGCGTCCGCGGCGGAGCGAGCCGCCGCGTCCAGCCTGGCACCGGGAACCCAACCGGCTGGCCGAGCGCGTTATGATGCTGTGCCACTAGGTATCCCTTACCCCTTCAATCGCTCCGTCATCGGCGCGTAGAGCGCGACGGCACCGCCGAGACTTGCGGCGGCGGCCCGCGCCCCCGCGACGTCAGGGAAGACGGCGATGCGGCGATAGGCCGTCGACCGATCGAGCCCGACCGCCCGCAGCCAGATCAGCCCATCCCGGCTCAGCCCGGGCTCCGTGCGATCGGCGACCATCAGGATCGCCGTCATCGGCACCTCGGGCGCGACGGCGAGTCCATCGAACAAGTTGCGCCGGTGCAGGCGCTCGTCGACCGCCGCGACGAACGGCCCCATGCCGCGCGTGCGCAGATAGATGTCGCTGTCGAACACCGCCGACGAGGCGACGCTGTACATCGCCAGCGATGGCGGCGGGCCTGCATCGAGGGCCCGAAAGCGCTGCGCCGACGAAACCCCGGGCACCGCGATCATCGCCGCGAGATGGCCCAGATACCATTCGTCCCACTCCGGGATGCGGCCAGGGTCGGTCAGCCCGCTTTCGCTTGTGAAGATCATCGCTCAAAGCCACCATATGCCGATGAGGATCGTCAACACCGTGAGCGGCGCGCCGACCCGGAAATATTCCCAGAAGCCGATCGTCACGCCGCCGACGCGGGCGAGCTGCACGACGATCAGGTTGGCGACAGAACCGAGCACGGTCAGATTGCCGGCCAGGGTCGAGGCCATCGCGACGACAATCCAGGCGTGTAGCGGATGGCCGGTCTCGCCGACGAACGGCTTGATGACCAGAACCGCTGGGACGTTGCTGACGAGGTTGGAAAGGACCGCGGTGACGAGGCTCAGCATTGAATCGCGGTCGAGCCCAAAGCGGCCGATCGCGGCGATCCGAGCGGGCGTCAGGATTGCCTTCTCGAAGCCGGCAACCACGACAAACAAGCCGGCGAACATCAGCAGCAAAGGCCAGTCGATCTCGCGGTAGATGCGCTCGCTGCGCACGATCCGGGTCAGCAGCAGAAAGCCGCCGGCGATCAGCGCAACCTTTGCCGGCAGCTGCCCGGCGAAGAAGGCCGCCATCATCAGCAGCACGACCAGGATCGATTTGACGGCGAGAGGTCCATGCAGATGCGGCGGCCGCGGCGGGATCGCGCCAAACGGCTGCCGCCCGCGAAACTCGCTCGGATAGCACAGCGCGATCAGCAGCATCGTAATCACCAGCCCAGCGGCCGCGACCGGCGCCAGCTGCCCAGCGAACGCGGTGTAGGGGATCTGCGAGAAGCTGCCGATCAGGATGTTCTGCGGGTTGCCGGTGATCGTGGCGACGCTGCCGATGTTGGCGGCCATCGCCACCGCCAGCAGGTAAGGCACCGGGTTGCGCCGCAGCCGCCGCGCGACATCGAGGACGAGCGGGGTCATCACCAGGCAGATCGCGTCGTTCAGCAGAAACGCGGAAAGGGCCCCGCAGGTCAGGATCACCGCCGCGAGCAATTGCAACGGGTGGCGGGCGCGGGCCACGACCCAGCCGGTGATCAGCCGGAAAAAGCCGGAGAGCCGCAGGTTCGCGACAACGATCATCATGCCGAGCAGCAGCGCAACCGTGTCAAAGTCGATCGCGCGCGACACCTCGTCGATATCGAGGCCGCCGAGCGCCAGCATCATGCTAGCGCCGACCAGCGCCGCCCCGGCTCGGTCGAGCCGGAAGCCGGGCAACCGACCGACCGCGATGACGATGTAGGTGACGACGAAAACCTCGATGATCGCCGCACGCGGCGGCGCTCCCGACGGCGCCTCGTACCAGGCGATCGCCGCCGCGGCGAGCGCCACCATCGCGACGGTGCCGCCGCCGCTGGCTCGCTGACCGGCCCTGCGTCGTTGCGTGATTGTCCGAAAGGGGATCAGCGTTTGCTGCGCAGCAGGAATTCGCGGCCGGCCTTGACCATTGGCTCGCCGTCATAGGCGATGATGTCGGCGGTCGCGTAGGTCTCGCTCCAGATCTCGGGCAAATAGGAGCCGGTGCCGATCACGTCGATCGGCGCGTTGGCCGCCGCCATCATGCGGCATTTCTCCGGGCCGAAGCCCGAGCTGGCAACGATCCTGGCCTTGGGGAACCCGGCCTCGTCCAATACTTGGCGCATCCGCCAGAGCGCCGCAGCGGTAACCCCGGTGCCGACGAGATAGCGCAGTTCCGGCTCGGTGCGGTAGCCGCGGATCGATTGCGGCGCGTGGGTCTCCAACACCTCGTAAGAGCGGGCGAGGTCGAGCCCCTCGCAATAGCGCCCGCCCGGCGTGTCCATGCGGAAGGCGAGGCGGCCGGCGGCGGCGAGCTCCGGGAAACGTCGGCACACCGCGACCGCGTCGCTGGTCTCCTGCCCGAAATAATCCACCAGCACGGTCAACGGCTCGTCGGGGAAGTGTTCGTGAAACATCTCGGCCGCGCGCAGCGTCGATCCGGCATAGCCGATCAGCGCATGCGGCATCGTACCCATGCCCTTCTGCTGGCCGAAAAACCGCGCCGTCGCCGCGGCAGCGCAGCCGACAAAGCCGACCGCCCCGGCGACCCGCCTGGCATGCTCCGACCCGACCGCGGCGGCATACGCCATCAGCTCGGCCATCTCGCTTCCGGCGCAATGGCGCGCGTCCATCGCCAGGAACGTGACCTTGGGCAGATCGGCGCACATCGCCGAGGCATTGTTGGCGGCAACGCAGGCCGGGCCGAGCTTCTGCAACAGTACGGTTTCGAGATCGACGAGGTGATAGAGCGAGCCGGTCACGTACATGATCGGCTCGCCGGCGCCGATCCAGGCGGCTTCGGGGTGGTTGAGCTCGATCTCGAAGCGGGTGCCTCGCTCGGCCGCCATTCCTTCGAGAAAGTCGATCGCAAAGCGTGGCGCGCTGATCACCGGCCGGCGCATGAAGACGGCATAGGTCGCCTGGCGATCGCCGAACTGCCCGACGATCGCCTTCGATTTCAGGAAATAGCTGTCGGTGCGCGCGGCGAGCGAAGCCACCATCGCCTCACGGAACCGTGGCGAGCCGGCCTCCGGCGCCGAAGCCGTTGTTGGACCCGTTGCCGCGGCGCTCGCGCTTCAGCGCGTCGGCCACCTCGAAGGCGAGCTCGATCGCCTGGCTGGCGTTGAGCCGTGGGTCGCAATGGGTGTGGTAGCGCTCGGCGAGCGAGGCTTCGCTGATCGCCTGCGCTCCGCCGACGCATTCGGTAACGTTCTGGCCGGTCAATTCGAAATGCACGCCGCCGGCATAGCTGCCCTCGGCCAGATGGATCGCGAAGGCGCCGTGCAACTCGTCGAGGATGCGGTCGAAGACCCGCGTCTTGTAGCCGGTCGAGGAGGTGATCGTGTTGCCGTGCATCGGGTCGATGCACCATACGACTGTCCGCCCCTCGCGCTGCACCGCGCGGATCATCGACGGCAATTTGGCCGCGACCTTGTCCGCCCCCATGCGGGTGATCAGGGTTAGCCGTCCCGGTTCGTTCTTCGGGTTGAGCCGATCGATCAGCCGCAGCACATCGTCGGGCTCGGTGGTCGGCCCGCATTTCATGCCGACCGGGTTCTTGATGCCACGCAGGAACTCGACATGGGCGCCATCGAGCTGCTTTGTGCGGTCACCGAGCCAAACCAGATGGGCCGAGCAGTCGTACCAGTCGCCGGTCGTCGAATCGATCCGGGTCAGCGCCTCCTCGTAGGACAGGAACAGTGCCTCGTGCGAGGTGTAGAACTCGGTCTCGCGGATCTGCGGCGTCGTTTCCGAATTGAGGCCGCAGGCGGCCATGAAATCGAGCGTCTCGGTCAGCCGGTCGGCCAGCGCGCGGTAGCGCTCGCCCTGCGGCGAGCTTTTGACGAAATCCTGGTTCCAGGCATGCACCCGATGCAGGTCGGCATAGCCGCCCTGGGCGAAAGCGCGCAGCAGGTTCAAGGTCGCGGCGGATTGACTGTAGGCCTGCACCATGCGCTGCGGATCGGGCTCGCGCGCCGCGGCGTCGAAATCGAGGCCGTTGATGATATCGCCGCGATAGGAGGGCAGGGTGACGCCGTTCTGCGTCTCGGTCTCGGACGAGCGCGGCTTGGCGAACTGGCCGGCGAGGCGGCCGAGCTTGACCACCGGGCAGGCGGCGCCGAAGGTCAGTACCACCGCCATTTGCAGCAACACCCGGAAGCTGTCGCGGATATTGTTGGGGTGGAATTCGGCGAAACTCTCGGCGCAGTCGCCGCCCTGCAGCAGGAACGCCTTGCCGGCCGCGACATCGGCCAGCCGGTCTTTCAGGCGCCGCGCTTCGCCGGCGAAGACCAATGGCGGGAAGCGGACGAGCGTCTCCTCGACGCGCGCGAGTGCCGCCTCGTCGGGATAGCCCGGGACCTGCCGGATCGGCAGCCCGCGCCAGCTCTGGGGGGACCAAGCTTCCGTCATGACGCGATTTCCCACAGTCTCGCTACCGGTTTCGTGGATGGCTTTCGGCATGGATTACCTCCTCTATATTGGAGGCCGCTCCATCATCGGCCGCATTCGCATCCTCAACCCTAAAAACACGAAAGCCGCCTCGATGGGGCGGCTTCGGGAACACTCGCAAACGCGATCCTAGGCCGCCGACCAGTACCGGCGGTAATAAAATCGCGCAACGCAGCACGTGGGGTGTGAGGCCCTGAGTTGTGCCATGGCGTGAACGCTAGCTAGAACGCGGGATCGATGCAAGGGGATTGAGGTTGGTGAGCATAGAGCGATGACCCAGAACATCTACGACGACCCGCAATTCTTTGAGGGCTACGGGCGGCTGCCCCGCTCGGTCACGGGTCTCGAAGGTGCCCCGGAATGGCCGGCATTGCGCGCCCTATTGCCGGATCTGCACGGCCGCAAGGTCCTCGATCTGGGCTGCGGCTACGGCTGGTTCTGCCGGTGGGCGAGGGAGAACGGGGCGGCCGGCATCCTCGGCATCGATGTCTCCGAAAAGATGCTGGCGCGCGCCGCGGCCACGACGCAAGACGAAGCGATCCGCTACGAGCGGGCCGATATGGAGCGGCTCGAATTGCCCGCCGCCGCGTTCGAGCTGGTCTACAGCTCGCTGGCGCTGCATTACGTCAAGCAGCTGGATCGGCTGATGGCGCAGGTCCATCGCTCGCTGGTGCCTGGCGGCAGCCTCGTTTTCTCGGCGGAACATCCGATCTACACGGCACCCACGGCACCGGGCTGGTCACCGGACGCCGCGGGCCGCAAGACCTGGCCGATCGACGGCTATCTGGATGAGGGGCCGCGTTCGACTGATTGGCTAGCGAAAGGCGTCATCAAGCAGCACCGCACGATCGCGACCTATCTCAACATGCTGCTGCGGCTCGGCTTCGCTCTGACTCATGTCGAGGAGTGGGGCCCGAGCGCGGAACAGGTCGCCGCGCATCCGCAGTGGGCCGATGAGCGCCAGCGGCCGCCCTTCCTGATTGTCGCCGCGAAGCGCCGAGCCGCTGTCGCGGCGACGGAGAGGCGTTCGCAAAAGCTCTGCCGCCATGCTACGGTTCCACCGGGACGCGAGACGGGTAAACCCGCGACGACGCCCGGAACGGGGAGCCGGAGCGAGAGGCGCCGAACCCGCGCCTCTCCGGCCAGGAGGCGGAGATGACGCGAACGCTGCGCCTGTACACGGGAGTCGGTGCGGGGCTGCTCGCGCTGACAATCGCCCACGCGGCGGCTGCCCAGAAACCGGGCGGCATCCTCAGATCCTATTCGATCGACAGCCCGGCGAGCCTGTCGATCCACGAAGAGGTGACGATCTACGCGCTGCGGCCGGTGATGGGCGTCTTCAACAACCTCGTGATGTACGACCAGCATGTGAAGCAGAACAGCATGCAGTCGATTGTGCCCGAGCTGGCCAAGGAATGGGCATGGGACGAGGACGGCAAGGCGCTGACCTTTAAGCTCCACCAAGGGGTCAAGTGGCACGACGGCAAGCCGTTCACTGCCCAGGAGGTCAAGTGCACGTGGGACCTGTTGCAGGGGAAGACAAGCGAGAAGCTGCGCATCAACCCACGCAAGGCGTGGTACCGCAATCTCGATGAGGTGACGACCAACGGCGACTACGAGGCGACTTTTCGGCTCAAGCGGCCACAGCCGGCGTTTCTGGCGCTGCTCGCCTCGGGCTTTTCGCCGGTCTACCCGTGCCACGTCTCACCGCGCGACATGCGCCAACGTCCGATGGGCACCGGGCCGTTCAGATTCGTCGAATTCAAGCCGAACGAGTCGATCAAGCTTGTCCGCAACCCGGATTACTGGAAGCCTGGCCGACCTTATCTCGACGGCCTCGAATACACGATCATCCGCAACGTCTCTACCGCGATCCTGAGCTTCGTGTCGGGCAAGTTCGACATCACCTTCGGCGGCCTCTCGGTGCCGCTGACCCGGGACGTGCAGAACCAGGCGCCGCAGGCAGTCTGCGAGCTCAATCCCACCAATGTCAGCCGCAATCTGGTGATCAACCGCGATGTCGCGCCGTTCGACAAGGCTGAATTGCGGCGGGCGATGACCCTGAGCCTTGACCGGCAGGCCTTTCTCGACATTCTCACCGAGGGCAAGGGCAATGTCGGCGGGGTGATGCAGCCGCCGCCGGAAGGCGTCTGGGGCATGCCGCTGGACGTGCTGCACACCCTGCCCGGTTACGAGCCCGAGGTCGCCCAGAACCGCAAGGAAGCCCGCGAGATCATGCGCAAGCTCGGCTACGGCCCGGACAAGCGCCTGGCGATCAAGGTGACGACGCGCGACCTGCCGTTCTTCCGCGACACCGCGGTTATCTTTATCGACCAGTTGAAGGAGATCTACGTCGACGGCGAACTCGAGCCGGTCGACACCACGCAATGGTATCCGCGCCTTTACCGCAAGGATTTCACGGTAGCGCTCAATTTCACCGGCAATGGTATCGATGATCCAGATCAGAATTTTTACGAAAACTATACGTGCGGCGCCGAAGGGAACTACATCAAGTACTGCAATCCCGAGCTCGACCAGATGGTCGACCGGCAATCGATGGAGCCGGACCAGGAAAAGCGTAAGGCCTTGGTGTGGCAAATCGAGCGCAAATTGGCCGAGGAGGGCGTTCGGCCGGTCATCATGTATTTTACCGCCGGCAACTGCCGTCAGCCCAATGTCAAAGGCCTGACGATCATGGTCAACAGCATCTACAACGGCTGGCGCATGGAAGACGTGTGGCTGGATAAGTAGCCGACGGCTCCGATAGGCAACTAAGGGCGGCAAAATCCTGCGGCGATTGGCGAGGGAGGCCGGCGTGACTGGAAAACCTCGGGTGTTGACAGCGATTGGCGCGGTGCTGGCGGTGTTGACCTTGGCCAACGCCGCGCTCGCCCAAAAACAGGGCGGTATCCTCAAGATGTACAGCCCCGACAGCCCGGCGAGCATGTCGATCCATGAGGAGGCGACGGTCTTCGCCGAAGGGCCGATGATGGGGGTGTTCAACAACCTGGTCATGTACGACCAGCACGTGCCGCAGAACAGCCTGCAATCGATCGTGCCTGATCTGGCGACCGGCTGGTCCTGGAGCGACGAGGGGACCGAGCTGACCTTCCCGCTGCGCGAAGGCGTCACCTGGCACGACGGCAAGCCCTTCACCGCCAGGGACGTCGCGTGCACCTTTGACTTGCTGACCGAAAAGTCGAGCGAGAAGCTACGCGTCAATCCCCGCAAGTCCTGGTACCGAAACGTCGAGCGGGTCAGCACGAATGGCGATTATGCGGTCACCTTTCATCTGAAGCGGCCGCAGCCGGCCTTTCTGACGGCGCTCGCTTCCGGGTTCTCGCCGATCTATCCCTGCCACGTGCCGCCGCGCGACATGCGTCAGCGTCCGGTCGGGACCGGTCCGTTCAAATTCGTCGAGTTCAAGCCGAACGAGTATATCAAGGTAGTGCGCAACGCGAGTTACTGGAAGAAGGACCGGCCTCTTCTCGACGGCATCGAGTATACGATCATCAAGAACCTGTCGACGGCCGTGTTGGCATTGATTTCCGGAAAGTTCGACATGACCTTTCCGTACAGCTTGACGGTCCCGCTGCTCAGGGACGTAAAGAGCCAGATGCCGCAGGCGAGCTGCGAAATGGGGCCGGTCGGCCTTAACCGCAACCTGATCGTCAACCGGGACAAGCCGCCCTTCGACAACCCCGATTTGCGGCGCGCGATGGCTATGAGCCTGGACCGCCGGGCGTTCATCGACATCCTGACCGAGGGAGAGGGCGACATTGGCGGCGTGCTGCAACCCCCGCCGGCGGGATTATGGGGGATGCCGCCGGATCTGCTGCAAACCCTGCCGGGCTACGACCCCGATGTACAGAAAAACCGCGCCGATGCCCGAGGGCTCATGCAGAAGCTCGGCTATGGCTCTGATAACCGGCTCAAGATCAAGGTATCGGTGCGCGACCTCCCGTATTTGCGGGATCCAGCGGTGATCCTGATCGACCAGCTGAAGCAGGTCTTCATTGACGGCGAGCTCGAAACGACCGACACCACGAACTGGTTTCCCAAGGTCATGCGCAAGGACTACATCGTCGGCCTGACCGGCGCCGGCAGCGGGCCCGACCCCGACCAGGTTCTCCATCTGCTTTACGGCTGCGGTGGCGAGTTGAACTACAATGGTTATTGCAGCCCCGAGGTGGACAAGCTGATCGACCGGCAATCGATCGAGGCCGACCTGGAAAAGCGTAAGCAGCTGGTGTGGGCGATCGAACGCAAATTGGCGGAGGACGGCGCCCGACCGATCATCTTTTATGACCGTCGCGCGACCTGCTGGAACCCTCATGTGAAGGGGCTGACATTGATGGTGAACAGCCTCTTCAACGGCTGGCGCATGGAAGACGTATGGCTGGATAAATAGGTGGCGCCCCCGCGCACCAGCGGGCGGCGACCCTGAGGCCACTGGGCAAGGGAGGCCGGGATGACGGGAAAAACTTGGGTGTTGGCCGCGATTGGCGCAGTGCTGGCGACTGTTGCTCTGGCTAATACCGCCGCCGCACAGAAACCGGGCGGCATCCTCAAGATGTACAGCCCCGACAGCCCGGCGAGCATGTCGATCCTTGAGGAGGCGACGGCTTTCTCGCAGCGACCGATGATGGCTGTTTTCAACAACCTCGACCTCTACAACCAGGCGGTCAAACAGAACACTCTCGAGTCGATCGTCCCCGACCTGGCAACCGGCTGGTCGTGGAACGAGGACGGCACCGAGCTGACGCTGCCGCTGCATCAAGGCGTTCGCTGGCACGACGGCAAGCCGTTCACCGCCAAGGACGTCAAGTGCACCTGGGATCTCCTGACCGGCAAGGGCACCGACAAGCTGCGGGTCAACCCGCGCAAATCCTGGTACCGCAATCTCGAGGAGGTGACAGCCAACGGCGACTACGAGGTGACGTTTCACTTGAAGCGGCCGCAACCGGCGTTGTTGGCGCTGCTCGCCTCCGGGTTCTCGCCGATCTATCCATGCCACGTGCCGGCGCGCGAGATGCGCACTCATCCGATCGGCACGGGTCCCTTCAAATTCGTCGAGTTCAAGCCGAACGAGTCCGTCAAGGTGACGAAGAACCCGGATTATTGGAAGCCGGGGCGCCCCTATCTGGACGGCATTGAATTCACGATCATCAAGAACCTCTCGACGGCGATCCTGGCGTTTGCCGCCGGCAAGTTCGACATGACCTTTCCCTACACAATCACCCAGCCGCTGCTCCACGACGTCAAGGGCCGGCTGCCGCAGGCGTCGTGCGAGATGTCGGCGCTGGGGCTTTACCGCACCTTGATCATCAACCGCGAGAAGGCGCCGTTCGACAACGCCGAACTGCGGCGGGCGATGGCGTTGAGCCTCGACCGCAAATCCTTCATCGACATCATCACCGAAGGCCAGGGCGACATCGGCGGCGTGATGCAGCCGCCGCCCGAAGGGGAGTGGGGGATGCCGCCGGAAATGCTGAAGGAGTTGCCGGGGTATGATCCAGATGTACAGAAGAACCGCCGCGAGGCGCGGCAGATCGTGCACCGCCTCGGCTATGGACCGGACAATCGGCTGAAGGTCAAGGTTACGGTGCGCGACCTGCCCTATTTGCACGATCCGGCGGTACTGCTGATCGACCAGCTGAAAGAAGTCTATATCGACGGCGAGCTCGATACCGTCGACACCACGATTTATCTGCCGAAGCTGATGCGGCGGGACTTTATCGTCGGATTGGGTCCTGCCGGCGCCGGCTCCGACCCCGATCAGAGCCTGTATAACGTCTATGGATGCGGCGGCGATCTGAACTATGTCGGCTATTGCAGCGCGGAGATCGACGCGCTGATCGAGCGTCAATCGATCGCCGCCGGCAATCCGGCCGAGCGCCGCCGGATAATCTGGGAGATCGAACGCAAGCTGGCAGTGGACGGCGCGCGCCCGGTCATTTTCTACGACCGGCGCGGAACCTGTTGGCAGCCATACGTCAAAGACTTCACGATCATGGTCAACAGCACCTTCAACGGCGGGCGCATGGAAGACGTCTGGCTCGACAGATGAACAATGGCCCACGGATGCTTGGTGATCGGTCGGGGCGCGGCAAGATATAACGGTCGACAAGGCAGGGAGGTGGAGTTGATTGCAAGATTGTGCCGATGGGCGGCGGCCGGCTGGCTGCTTGCCGGCCTGACCTGGACCGTTCCGGCCTTCGCCCAGAAGCCGGGCGGCACCCTGCAGATGCCCGGTTTCGCCAGCCCGGCCTCGATGTCGATGCACGAGGAATCGACGATCACCGCCGGCACCCCGGTCATGCCGGTATTCAACAATCTTGTCGTCTTCGACCAGAACGTCGCGCAGAACAGCGTCGCTTCGATCGTGCCCGATTTGGCGACCGGCTGGTCGTGGAGCGAGGACGGGCGGGAGCTAACCTTTCCGCTGCGCCAGGGCGTCAAATGGCATGACGGCAAGCCGTTCGCGGCGAAGGACGTCAAGTGCACCTGGGACACGCTGATGGAGCGCGGCCCCGACAAGTTTCGCATCAATCCGCGCAAGGCGTGGTACCGCAATGTCGCGGAGATCACGACGAACGGCGATCATCAGGTCACGTTCCACCTGAAGCGGCCGCAGCCATACCTCGTTGCGCTGTTGGCGTCCGGCCAGTCGCCGGTCTATCCCTGCCATGTGACGCCCGCGCAGATGCGGCAGCACCCGATCGGCACCGGCCCGTTCAAATTCGTCGAATACAAGCAGCACGAGCACATCAGGACGGTGCGCAACCCGGATTACTGGAAAGCAGGCCGTCCCTATCTCGACGCGATTGAAACCACGATGATCCCCGATACGTCGACCCGAATGCTGGCGTTTCTCGCCGGCAAATTAGACCTGAACTGGCTGACGATGCCGCTGTTGAAGGACGCCAAGAACCAGGCGCCGCAGATCGAATGCGACGTGGTGATGGACAACAACAGCCGCGACCTGATGATCAATCGGGCGGTGCCGCCGTTCGACAATCTCGAATTGCGCAAGGCGATGGCGCTGAGCCTCGACCGGCAGGCGTTCATCGACATCCTGACCGACGGACAGGGCGCGATCGGCGGGTCGATCCTGCCGCCGCCGGACGGGGTCTGGGGCATGCCGGCCGATGTCGTGCACAGCATGCCCGGCTACGGTCCTGATGTCGCGAAGAACCGTGCCGAGGCCCGCAAGATCATGGAGAAGCTCGGCTACGGGCCGGACATGCGGCTGGAGGTCAAAATGTCGACCCGCAACGTCGTGGGATATCGCGATCCGGCGGTGATCGCGATCTCCCAGTTGCGCGAGATCTATCTCGACGCCGAGCTCGAACTGATCGACACCGCGCTCTGGTACCCGCGCGTGACGCGCAAGGACTACAAGGTCGCGGTCACGGTCAGCGAGGGCGGGCTCGACGAGCCCGACCAGAAATTCTACGAAGCCTATGTGTGCGGCGCCGAACGCAATTACACCGGCTATTGCGACAAAGAGACCGACAAGCTGATCGACCAGCAATCGATGGAAGCCAACCCGGACAAGCGGCGCCAGCTGGTGTGGGACATTGAAAGACGCTTGGCGGAAGATGCTTCGCGGCCGGTCCTGCTGTATTCGCGTTTCGCGACCTGCCGCCAGCCGCAGGTGAAGGGTCTGGTGACGATGACCAACAGCCGCTTCAACGGCTGGCGCATGGAAGACGTCTGGCTCGATAAGTAAAGCCGAGGAGCGCCTCGATTGGCACAGCTTTCGGTTTCTCCAGTCTCTGATAGCTCGAGTCGGTTGTGCTCGATCACCGCTTCGGTGGGGAGCCAGTTCGGCTCACTTGGCAAGGGCGGCCCGGATCTTCGGATATCGCGCGAGGTGCTCCCGACTCAGCTCCGCGTAATCGATCTTGCCCTTGACCGGATGGGCGCGCAGCACTTCAGCGGCGGCAACTCGTTGTCGCTTCGGCGCCGATTTCAGCCGGTTCGTGCGGTTAACTCGTCTGTCCGACATGAGGTTGGTTGCCCATCACTGATGACCGTATAAGTGCTATCCGCCGCTGCGGTTCTCAAGATCCGCCAGCTATGGTCCCCTACTCCGCCGCCAGTTTCGCCGGCCGCACGAACTTCTCACGCATCGTGACGAATTCCTCGGCGGCGCTGGGGTGGATGCCGACGGTCTGGTCGAACATCCGCTTCGAGGCGCCGCATTTGACCGCGATCGCCAAGCCCTGGACGATCTCGGGGGCGTCGGCGCCGAGCATGTGACAGCCGAGCACCCGGTCGGTTCTGCCGTCGACCACCAGCTTCATGAAGGTGCGCTCGTCGCGGCCGGACAGCGTGTTCTTCATCGGCTTGAAGCGCGCGCAATAGACATCGACATCATCGCCATATTGCCGGCGCGCCTGTTCCTCGGTCAGGCCGACGGTGCCGATCGGCGGCTGGCTGAACACCGCCGTCGGCACGTCGTCGTGGTCCATCTTGATCGGGTTGTCGTTGAACAATGTCTCGGCGATTGATCGCCCCTCGGCGATAGCCACCGGCGTCAAATTGAGCCGGTCGGTCACATCGCCGACCGCGTAGACGTTCGGCACCGTCGAGCGCTGCCATTCATCGACCACTACCGCGCCCTTCTCGTCGGTCTTGACCCCGACCTCGTCGAGGCCGAGCCCCTTTGTGTTCGGGCCGCGGCCGGTTGCGTACATGACGAGATCGGCGGAGATTTCCTGACCGAGCGTCGTGAACACCGAATAACCCTCGCGCGGCGCCTTCTCGATGCGCGCAACCTGCGTCCTGGCATGGATCTCGATGCCCCGGCCGCGCATCTCCTGGGCCAGCGCGACGCGGAGATCGTCGTCGAAGCCGTAGAGCAATTCCTCGCGGCGGATCAATTCGACGACCTCGGAACCGAAGCCGCGGAAGATGCCGGCGAACTCGACCGCGATATAGCCGCCGCCGACGATGACGATCCTGCGCGGCAGTTGCGGCAGGTCGAGTGCCTCGTTCGACGAGATCACATGCTCGATGCCGGGGATGTTCGGCACGGTCGGGTGCCCGCCGGTGGCGACCAGGATGTTGTCGGCGGTGTAGCGGCGACCTGCGACCTCGACCGCGTGCGGGTCGACGAGCACGCCGCGCCCCTCGATGATCTCGACCCCGCTGTTCTTCAGCATGTTGATGTAGATCTGCTCGAGGCGGTCGAGCTCCTTGTTCTTGGCGGCAATCAGGCTCGGCCAATCGAAAGTCGGCGGCGGCACGTGCCAGCCGAAGCCGGCGGCATCGGCAAAGGCATCGGCGAATTGCGCGCCATAGACCAGAAGCTTCTTCGGTACGCAGCCGCGCAACACGCAGGTGCCGCCGATCCGGCCTTCCTCGATGATCGCCACCCGCGCGCCATAGCTGCCGGCGCGGCGCGAGCTGGCGACGCCGCCCGAGCCGGCGCCGATCGTGATCATGTCGAAATCA
>WNGF01005721.1_pt1 | contig 19095 bp, 16 predicted proteins | sample 5400641 | NCBI WGS metagenome assembly WNGF01 (sample SAMN13153371, study PRJNA577476) | soil metagenome | isolation source: 80 cm soil or saprolite under grassland replicate 2 | place: USA:California | collected 2016-06-15
TTCAGCAGTATTTCCCTGACGGTCTCTTTCGGCGTATAAAGAGTGATCCTTCGATCATAATACCTGCTCTTCTGGTTTTGAGCCGCGATCTGATCCGCATGACCTCGATGTCCGCACTCCCGACATTGAAACTCGTCCCCCTTGCGGTTCGCCTTATCCAGATAACCGCATTCAGGACAGGTTTGCGAGGTGTATGCAGGGTTGACCTGCTCTCGACGGCAACCTGCCGCCGACGCCTTGAACTCAAAACGTTCTTTTAATGTCGAACGGCGCCAATAGTTCACTCGGCGCGATATCGCTTTACTCTGCGCTTTTCCTCTAATGTCGAGCCTTTCGGTCACAATCACTTTCGGCTCTCGCTTTTTGATCAGTTCGTTGATCGCTCGATTGATTTGATTCGTGATCGTTATTTTCGCTCGACGTTTCAACTCCCGCGACTTTTTATGGCCTAAATTTCGTCGCCTGATATTGCGCGCTTTCTCCTGTTTGCCTTGCCTGTCGTACTTTTTCGCTAAAGCATGAAGCTTATTTCGCCTCTTTCCTTTTTCGTTTAACCGGCCCGACGCCTTTTTCAGCGTCTCGCCTAATTCTTTCCCGTAATGATTTCCTTCATCATCGACGAACACTTCCGTCAGGCCGGCGTCAACGGCAACCACTTTTTCGGAGGCCTTGACTCGGACCTCGACCTCCGAACTAATATGCGCTTCGACCTTTCTCGATTCACGATCGAGCACGATGCGAATATTCCCGCTGATCTCTCCTTCGCCCTGTAGTGGAATGAAAATCCGTTTCCCTTTCTCTAAAGATGAAATCGCAAGGCCCTGACCGGTGAGAGTCTTAACCTCTGTATAGAGCGTGCTGTCGAGCGCAAAGCTCCGAGCGATTTTGACCCTCGGACGCGCCTTCATGATCCGTCTCGCGCGACGACGAAGGTAATTTTGAACCTGCCTTCGCTCTCCAACCGCCAACTGGATCTTTTCGTTAATTGGCGCTCGATCGAGGATCAACAGCGAAAAGCGACGCTCATTGACCAACAGCCAATAAGCGTAATGCTGTTGCTCCGGAGTCCAATCATGCGAAGCGATTCGGGGATGAATATCAGCAGCGATCGCCGCCCAATATTTTACTTCCGTTTCAAACGCCTCCTTGACGGCCAGATCCGAAGCATGAACAGACAAAGGCGTCAAGGCATGATGATTGAGGCCTTTCAACTCGTTCCGGCGAAGCCGATAACTATGAGCCAGGGAAAAGTTCAAATCGTGTTGATAAAAATCGAGATGGGTCTGTTTGTCGGAGGCAAAAGCGCAAGCGATGCGCTCAAGAGCATCGAACTTGGCCTGATTCAGTTTGAGGCTTTCGCGCCTGACTGTCCGCATATTATTCGTCCTGCGTCGCCTTGATCGCTTTTTCCGCCTTATGCTTCGCCGCCCGTTTGCCGTAAAGCCTGGCGCAAAATGATGTCAACACTTCAGTCATATCCCGGACCAGATCATCTTTCACTTCAGAGTGGTCAACAACTAGAATCCTGCGGCCTTGCGCGGCGAGAGCGGCTTCGAGATATTCAAAGCCAAACCTGATCAATCTGTCTCGATGCTCGACAACGATAATCCTAATGGATCGATCCTGAAGAAGCTTCAACAACTTCGGCCTTTTTCCATTCATGGCCGACCCGACCTCGGTAATCACAGATGCAATGGATAATTTGCTCTCAACGGCAAAATGAGTGAGGCGAGCGATCTGAGAATCGAGATTTGTCTTCTGATCCGATGAGGATACACGAGCGTAAAGAGCGGCTTTCTGATCTTCCAAAATGTTTTCAAGCTTGACGATTATCGTGCCGGTGGCCATCTGCTCAGCATCGACGGGCAAAGTTCCGCCATGAAACCATCGCAGCGCGGTTCGATAGCTGATACCTTGTTTTTTCGCCCACTCGCGCAATTTCATGCGTCATATTTGACCACGAATATGCCCATTTGTCATCATAAACTTTAGCTGCTTTTAGCCGCTTGTCGACCTAATAGATATTGCCGACCGCCCATAGTTCATGGCTGGTAATGTCGCGTTCAATCCGGCAGGACCTTGAGGCAATCTGACAGCAACTCCTGATTAAGCGAAATCGACGCGGTCTGCCCCTCTTTCCTCTTCGTAATCAGTCCGGCATTCTCGAGCGCGCTCCAGTGATGGCATAGTAGCGCCAGGCTGATTCCCAACTCGTCGGCCATCTCCGACCCACACATCTCGTCGCAATCGGCGAGCATCTCCACGATGCGCAACCGCGTCGGATCAGAGAGCGCTTTGAAAACCTTTGCCCGCTGCTGAACGCTGATCTTTTTGGATACGGACGATCTTTTTCTCACGCCGCCATTTTACTAGAAATCGATGGGATTTTTACAGCCTTGGAAAGAGATAAATGATTAAATAGTCAAGCAGTTAAACAACAACTTGACTAACTGGGCGCGGCCGGGCGATAATTTAAATAGAGATGGTCAATTCGTACGTTAAACCGGATTTCGACAACCAACAATAGGAGGGAGTATGTCTTTATCACTTGAGGGGAAAACCGCATTGGTCACGGGGAGTTCTCGTGGAATCGGTCGCGCGATCGCCGAGCGTCTTGCCGCTAACGGCGCGGCCGTCATTATTAATTACACTCGTCAGGCTAAGCCCGCGCAAGAGATAGTAAAAAGCATCGTCGGTAAAGGCGGCAAAGCCGTCGCCGTCCAGGCCGACGTCTCCAAACCCGCCGAAGTGAAACGGCTTTTCGACGAAGCTGAGAAGGCGCTGGGGAGTTTAGATATTGTGGTGGCCAACGCGGGTGTGTTCTTAGGAAAACCCCTGATCGAGAGCACGGAAGCAGATTACGATTACGTGTTCAACATTAATACCAGAGGGGTTTTCTTCACGCTGCAGGAGTCCGCCAAGCGTGTACGCGACGGCGGCCGCATCATCGTCGTTTCGACGGGCGGGACGAATATGTTTTTCGCCAACGCATCCCTCTATCTCGGGAGCAAAGGGGCGATCGAGCAGTTCTCCCGCACGCTCTCGCGCGAACTCGGCCCTCGCAACGTGACGGTCAATATTCTCTCCCCGGGATTTACCGACACAGATATGTTCAACCAAGCCGCGGGTGAGATCAACAGCGAGCAGATTCGCGCCGGAGCGAGCCTGTCCCCTTTCAATCGCATCGGCTCATCAGAGGAGGTGGCCGACGTGGCCGCATTTCTCGCGAGCGACGCCGCGCGCTGGGTTACAGGACAAAATGTGCAAGCGGGCGGCGGTGTGGTTTGAAGCATATATATTACTGAGAGGCTGGGCGTTTAAGGAAAACGAGAGCCCATGACGGAGGCGAGTCAGGTCAGGGGAAATCAGGATCCCCAATTCATGAATTGGGGATCCCGCCGCTCTTAACTGATGAGCATTCATGTCGCGTTGCGACGCACTGAAACAATGAGGACGCGCCCTGGGTACGCATCACTTCCAGCGTGCAGTCTCGGCGAAAGACGAATTTATAGGAACCAGACCTGGGTACGCTTCGCCTCAGGTTTGGGGGCGACTGATTCTGATCAATAGGTCTCTAGCCGAGACTGCACGCTGGAAGCGATGCGTACCCAGGCGGCGCGAGTTCGGTCGGAATGAACGAAGACGAGTATCGGCGCCTTACGGTCGACCTGACGCTCGCCGTTCAGAAAGTTTTGCTCCAGGTCCCGAACGGCTTGAATGGATTGCCGTCGACTGCGCGGTCTACCAAGACGTCTATTGTCATCTTCGGCCCTCCTCCGGCGACCGTCCCCAGGGTGAATCCGCCCAGCAGGAAGTGATCGTTTGTCAACTCACCGACGGTCACGCCGAAACTGCTGGTCATACCAAAGTAATAAAAAAATCGAAAAATTTAGGACCCTGTAAATTAAGTTTTTTGGTATTATTCAAGCCCGCGGAGCGGGCGGCAGAGTAAAGCCTGGGGTGGAGCCGAAGGCGGAACCCCAGGTCAGGTTCTTCGCGGGCTCTGATCGCTTTGCTGCCCCTCTCCTGGGGCTTACGCCCCAGGCTTTATGCTGCCGCCTGCTCCGCAGGCTCAAAGCAAAGGATTTAAAACACAAAATATCAACTAACTTAGTTTACAGACTACTCAATGATCTTTATGACGGACTCCATGTGAGAACGAGATTCATCAAAATGGCCGAGAGCGCGTTTAAAGTGGGCAATATTGCCGAGCGTTGTGGCTTCCCCACTGCGGTTACCGACCGCGCTCGGCGACGGCGGCGCCTGAGTGAAAAAGTCGAGCGCCTGCTCTCCCTCATGACCAACGGCTTTTTATTTCAGAAGGTTTGTGAAAATATTCTTGAGGGGTGGTGAATCGATGATCCAACTTGAAAATGTCTCGCGCGACTACGGCGACGGTAAGGTCGTTCATGCGCTGAATAATGTGTGCCTGGAGATTCATCGTGGCGAGCGAGTCGCGGTGATGGGACCGTCGGGATCGGGCAAATCAACGCTGCTCAATCTGATCTGCGGGCTGGACGAGCCGACCGCGGGCGCGGTCAAGATTGACGGGGTGAATATAGCTTCGCTCGATGACGACGCGCGGACCAGACTGCGGCGCGAAAAGATCGGGATGGTCTTTCAGACCTTCAACCTGTTGGCGACCTTAACCGCGCTCGAAAACGTTTCGCTGCCGCTCCGGCTCCAGGGGACGTCACGTCGAGAGGCCGATCGGCGCGCTAAAACGATGTTGGAGCGAGTGGGGTTGGGCGGACGCGTCACGCATCGCCCTGATGAATTGTCGGGCGGTGAACGGCAGCGAATCGCGATCGCGCGCGCGCTGATCTTCCGTCCACCGATCCTGCTGGCCGACGAACCTACGGGCAATCTCGATTCGAAGACCGGGGAAGAGATTTTGGGGCTGCTCGACGACCTGCATCATGAGTTCAACGCCACTATTCTGATGGTCACGCACAACGCGGAGGCCGCCGCGCATTGCGACCGCATCCTCCTGTTGCGCGACGGCAGCGTGGTCAGAGAGGAGCGCGCGCAGGCTTCGCCGAACATTTCATTGGAGGCGGCGCGATGATCTCGGCTCTGGCGAACATCACCTGGAAACAATGGCGACGGCACAGGCTTCGTACCCTATTGACGCTGCTCGGCATCGCGCTCGGCGTGGCGGTCTTCTTCGCCGTGCGCACAGCCAATGTGACGCTGATCAGCTCGCTGACGACGACGATTGAGAAGGTCGCCGGCAAAGCGACGCTACAGATCGCGGGAGGCGAATCGGGCTTCCCCGAAGGCGTCTGGGAGACGGTGAAGGATACGCCGGGCGTGAAGATCGCCGAGCCGGCCATAGAAGTCGTCGCCCACACGGCGTTTGAAGACGAAGGCGCCCTGCTGATCGTCGGCGTGGATATGCTGGGCGACGGCGAATTGCGGGAATATCAATTCGATGAAGCTAACAGCGAGATCGGCGATCCGCTGGTCGCGCTGGCCCAGCCTGATTCGATCCTCGTCTCACGCGCCTTCGCCGACAAACACAAATTGAAGGAAGGCGACAGATTGCCCTTGTTCACCTCGCAGGGCAAAAAAGATTTCACTGTCCGGGGCGTTTTCAAACCGTCGGGGCTGGGCGAAGTCTTCGGGGGACAGATAGCTGTGATGGACGTCTTCAACGCGCAGTTCGTTTTCGGGCGCGGCAAAAACTTCGACCGCATTGATCTGATGAATGAGCCGGAGACGACGGTCGAAGAGTTGCGGCGACGGCTGCGCGAGCGGTTGCCCGCGGGATTGGAGATTGAACGCCCGTCGTCGCGCGGACAGGGGCTGGAGAGCGCCGTCAAGGGAATGAATATCGGGATGACCCTGACCAGTCTGATCGCTCTGTTGGTGGGCATGTTCATCATCTTCAACACCTTCAGCATCTCGGTCAATCAACGCTGGAAAGAGATCGGTGTGCTGCGCGCCATCGGCGTCGAGCGAAAGAACGTCCGGCGGATGTTCCTCGGCGAAGCCGCGGTAATGGGGTTGCTCGGGAGCGCCCTCGGCGTCGCCCTCGGGTTCGGGCTTTCGGTGGGCGTGGAGTTGGTAATGAGTTCGATCGCCAACCAGCTCTTCGGATTAGTTTCGACGCGACAGGCGCCGGTCTTTCGCTGGGACTTTGCGTTGTTGTCGTTCGCGCTGGGCGTCGCGGCTTCGATCATCGCCGCGTGGGCGCCGTCGCGAGCCGCGTCACAACTCGATCCGGCGACGGCGTTGCACAACATCGAAACCAGGCAGCGCGAGTCCGTGCTGGGGCCTGCGCGGTTGGTCGCGGGCGTCGCGATGGTTTTGGCCGGATTGGCCTTGATCCGCTTCGCGCCGTTGCGCGCCGACCTCTACATTCAATTCTCCTACGCGGTCTTGATCATTCTCGGGATGGTCGCCGCGCTGCCGAAGTTGTCGGAGTTGACCGCGCGGGCGTTGCGGCCGTTGATGGATCGGCTATTTGGCGCGGAGGGAGCGCTGGCGGTGGATTCGATGATACAGGCGCCGCGCAGGACTTCGGCGACGGTCGGCGCGCTGATGATAGGGTTGATGTTCGTCTTTGCCACGGGCGCCTACGTCCAGAGTCAGAAAGACGTCTTTGACCGCTGGATGAAAGAGTCGATCAACGCCGACCTGGTGGTGACCACCAGTGAAGGCGCGCGATCAAGGACCTGGCATTTCGACGAAGCGTTGGCGGGCAAGATCGCGGCGTTGCCCGGCGTCACACGATTGGAGAACGTTCGCTTCATCTTTCTACCTTACGCCGACGATTCGGTGGCCCTCGTCGCGTTGGAGCTAGACGGATGGTTCGCGCGCACGAAGCTCGAAATTCAAGGCGCCGACGCCGCGACCGCGCGGGAGAAAGTAACGAAAGGCGAAGGCTTATTGGTCTCGCACAATTTCGCCAACCGCTACCGCCTGTGGGTCGGCGATCGCGTCAGGCTGCAAACGCCGACCGAAGCTTTCGACCGTCCAATCGCCGGCGTCATTGAAGATTACTCCTCCGAAAAGGGCTCGATCTATCTGGAACGCGACCTTTACAAACGATACTGGAAAGACCCGTCAATAGACATCATCAACGTCAACCTGGCGCCGGGCGTCGAGCGCGTCGCGTTCAAAAACGAGTTGCAGCGCGCGCTCAAGGGCCGGCAACGCGCGTTTATATACACGCAGGAGGAGTGGCGCTCGTGGGTGCTGAAACTGCTCGATCAGTTTTTCGCGATGATGTACATGCAGATGCTGGTCGCGGTCTTCACCGCCGCGCTGGGCATCGTCAACGCGCTGATCATCTCGACCGCCGAGCGCAAACGGGAACTGGGAGTGATCCGCGCGATCGGCGGGTTGCGCGGCCAGTTGCGAAAGATGATCCTACTCGAAGCCGTGGTGATCGGCGTCATCGGGATTGTGACGGCGGCCATCGCGGGCGTCTTCAACACCTATTTCTTGACGCGAACGGCGGCTGCGATAATCGGAGGGTACACGATCCCATTCGCGTTTCCGGCGTCGATCATTCTGTTCGCGTCGCCGATTGTGCTGGCGATTGCGCTCTTGGCCGCCTGGTGGCCGGCGCGGAGGGCCGTAAACGTGAGAGTTGTCGAGGCAATCGGGTATGAATAACCAACCTTGGGTGTTACAAAAAAGCCAAATTCATCGCACCGCTTCTAGTTGTGGGAGTGTCAAAAAGACGACATTGCATTGAGGATGAAAAGATGATTTTGAAGAAGTCCGCATTACTTTCTATCTTTTGCTTGCTGACGTTCACGGGCGCAAGTTGGGGGCAAGACGCCCGAAAAATCATGGAGGGCGTTTACAAGCAGGACACCAGCCGCGACACGACCTGGCGAGGAAAGATAGATGCAGTAGACAAGAAGGGGGCAGTACGCAGCAAGAAGTTCACGATGCGCAAACTAGGCGGGCTGGGCAATAGCAAGACTCTTGTGCGATTTACCGACCCGCCGGAGGTGCGCGGCGTCGGTCTACTTTCGATCAACCAGGGCGGCGTAGCTGACCGTCAATGGATGTATACGCCCGCGATTCGACGCGTCCGCCGCCTCGCCGCGCAGGAACGCCGACAACGCTTCATCGGCTCTGATTTCACCAACGAGGACTTGTCTGAGCGCGTGCTCGACGATTTCACCTACAAGCTCATTGGCGAGGGCGAAGTGATTGACGGGCGCAAGACCTACAAGATCGAGGCGCGCCCCGTGTCGCCTGACAAATCCCAATACGCTTACGTCTACATCTGGGTCCCGAAAGATGCGCCTTACACCGTGATGGCCGAGATGTACGACAAACAAGGCCAGAAACAGCGGATTCTGAAAGCCGGTAATCTCGAAAAAATCTCCGGCGTCTGGGTCGCAAAGCGGGTAGAGATGAGCACACCTGCCGAAGGCACGAAGACGATCTTGACGCTCGAAGACATTCGCTTCAACACGGGGCTGAAAGAGGATATGTTCACGCAGCAAGCTTTGGAAAAACCAGATATATTCTGACCTAAATCAGGCGTCAAACCGCCGCAGGACGCCGCAGGGACGCAGAGAAAGACCAGTCTTGATCGTTCTCTGCGCGCCTGCGGCGTCCTGCGGCGGTTTGACTATCTGTACTAATCTTACGTGGTCTGATTTAGGATCGGGGATCGAGCGGATGGAGTGAGCTTCAATTCTCGATCCTCGATCCTCGATCCTCGATCTTCTGTCCTTACTGCCCAGTTATCCTCACGTCGTCGACGCCCGCCTCGACGAGGCTTGCGCCGGCGTTGTCAGCCGCCTCGATCAGGATTCGGATCGTCTGTCCGGCGAACTGGCTGAGATTCACCGTGGCGGCGGTGAAGGCTCCGTTATCGTTCACGTTACTGCCCAATTCCTGGAATACCGTGGTCACTGAAGCGCCGGCCACGATCCTCACCCGGAAGAAGTCCGCGGTTGAGGAGTTGGCCCCGTGGGCCAGGTAATAGGAGAAGGTCAACGTGAAGTTGGTTCCTCCTTGAAGTGTGATTGCCGGCGACTGGATGGAGGTGACGCCGCCGTCTATGTCATTGACGCCGGCAGAGGCTCCGGCCAGGGGGCCAGTAACCAGGTCATTGACCCCGCTGACAGTGGTTCCGACCTGTTTGGTTCCGTTCGAAGTTGTAGTTTCGGGGTTGGCGCGCGCCCATTGTCCCGTCGTCGCGGTGTCGGTCCCGTTCGGGTTGGTGACCCAGCCCTGACTGGTCTCGAAGTTGTCGAAGAAGATCGTCGTCGCCCCGCCGCCGTTGCAATCCTGCGGGACATCGGTTGCGGCGACGTGCGTTGTGCCGTTATTTCCTTGGGCCGAGACTCCCATCCCGTGACGCGCGAAGACTGTCCAGATGGCGCATCTGTTCGCGCCGCCGTTGAGGTTCTGATCGGCCATCAAGATGCCGTCGCGAGCATTGAGGAAGGACGGGCTGCAGGGAGTAAACTTCATACCTTGCAGGACCAGCCTGTCGGCGATCGCGGCTCCCAGCGTTTGTCGCAAATCCCACAATGCCGCAGCCCAGACTTCGCCGTCGCGATGGACCTCAAAGCCTCCGACTCCCAGGTCGGCGTAGGAATCGTGAACCGGGTCCGCGGGAACCGTGTAGGCTGCGCGGCGAATGCCGCGAGTCAAATTGTTGGTGACAAATTCGCCGATGACGCCATTACCATAGAAAGTGGCCGCCCAGTAATCAGACCAGCCCTCGCCCATAGCGCCCGCTTGCGTTCCGCCCAAACAACTCGTGTTCGCCGGTCCGCCGACCAGACGATTCGAAATTCCATGTCCATACTCGTGTAAGACAACATCACCGTCGAAGTCGCCGTCGCGGTCATCATTCAGATCAGCCGTTCCACGAGTGAAGAGGAACATCTGCATGCGCGGGCGCTGTCCTTCGGGGGGCGTCCCAAAGTTGGCGTTGTTGGTCCCCGATCCGTCCTGCGCTTCAGCTCTGACCGAATCATTGCCGGTTCCACCACGCCCGAAGTTGTTCGTCTGGAAGTTGCCTGCCGCTTCAGTGAACCCGAGCTGGTAAGAGAAATCATGTATGATGTTGTTGAAATAGAAGAGATTGGTCACCGCGGCCGCCCTTTGGGTCCGCGGATCAACGCCTAGAGTGAATGGGAAGGTGAAGTCCTGTATGGACGAGAAGGCGTGTCCGTTTTGAAGATCTGCGGTATTAACCGCATCCGGTTGGTTATTTGCATCGCTATCCAGATAGGCCTCAACGTTGTTGCCTGTCGTCACGGTCGAAGTACCCATCCAGCCGGCGGCCGTGTTGATCGCCGTATCCCCGACGAAAGATTCGAGCGTGCGTTGACCCAGCCCATTCTCTCGGAAGACCGTTCCCTGGGCGACGTCAGCGTAGAGGTTGTAGCGATAGAGCATCGCCCCCGTATTCGCGTCGACCAGGATTTCGTACCATTCGCTCGGGCCGACATCCACGTAAGAATGCCAGGCGAGTACGGCTCGCGGCCCGACACGCATAATTCTCATCTCAGAGAAAATATCCTCGCGACTCGCGCCGAGCGGGTTTCGATAAACGGCGCGGTCGCCTTTGGCTAACCGGCTCTCCATCATCTCGAACGAAGCAGGCGCCTGTCTGCCCGCGAACTGAAAAGCTCTCTGCATTCCTTCGCCCTCGGAAAGCCTGGGAATGGTATTGATTCCGGCGTCAGGAATCACCAGTCCTTCGCCGATTGAGATCACCTGCCCTTTGGCGTTGATGGCGACTTGAACCTGCCCTTGAAAGACAGGAACGCCATCTACCATTTGTTCGTAATTTAAGAAGGTCGTGCCCTGGTCGTTATCCTCACTCTTCAGTTTCATCTCGAGGATTTGGCTTCTGTTGAGTCTGAACATGGCCGAATTATCGGCGAGAAAGTCGCGCGCGATCGAATCCGGCTGGCCTGATTGGGGGGCAGAGAGCGGCTCCTCAGTATTGATAACCATTTTCGGCAGACCGACATCGTTCATCACCACACGTAAATTATCACGCGTGTCGGAAGAAAATCGCTCACGGAAAGATTCAATAGCGTTATGCATTACCTGTGAATGGGCGCCGGCGACCGCCACGCCCAATTGATTCACTCTGCCTGGCGCCGCGGAGCGAATCTCCACGCGCACATCGTAGTTGGTTTGGCTGAAGGGTTGAACCTGCGGGATCGCTTGGTCGATCTGTTGCTGTTCGGCCGCGCGTTGATTCGCCGCGACTGGCGCCGAAGCCTGCCAGATCGATGAAAAAAACATCGCTGCGGCCAGCAAAAGGTAGAGTGTGTTACGCATTATTTTGACCTCCTGGTTTTCGAACTGTGATGGGTACCTTAGCCACTTTCACATTCCGAGTGGCGTGTTTGAGCGCAGTCGGCGCTTACGATCCCCCCATTGTTTGTGTCACAGCCTTGACTGATTGCTCGCGGCTAAGACATTGCCCACGACGTCTGCGGGCCCACACGGTGAAGGCGCCACTCGAGCTGGATGCGGGCGCCGGCGCCGTAAAGTTGGTCGCAGAAGTTAAATGGGACGTAGGGAAGATCGGGTTGGGATAGCTAACGAGGGGATAATATAGTTAAGAAGACAAATAAACAAGAGTTATGAGGATATAAACAGGACAAAATATGACGGACTGCGGCTTTGGAACCGGGGCTGGAACATAGAATCGCGCGCCATGCTTCATCCGTCCAAAGCATTGCGCGGCGTCGCTCGCAGGCGCAACCCGAGTCGGCCAAGCAATGCCTGGTCGCGATTGCGCTCCGGATTGGGAGTGGTTAGCAGCCGGTCGCCCATGAAGATCGAATTGGCGCCGGCCAGAAAACAGAGCGCCTGCGCTTCGTCCGAGAGCGAGAGCCGGCCGGCGCTTAACCTCACCGTCGAGGCCGGCATCAGGATGCGCGCGGTCGCGATCATCCTCACCAGTTCTAAGGGGTCGGTGTCAGGTTGTTCAGCCAGCGGCGTGCCCGCGACACGCACCAACAGATTGATCGGCACACTTTCGGGATGCGGGCGCTGGTTGGCGAGTTGTTGCAGCAGACCGTAACGATCCCCGCGAGACTCACCCATCCCGATGATGCCGCCACAGCACACGGTGACGCCGGCGCGACGCACACGCGTTAGCGTCGCCAGCCGGTCTTCGTAAGCGCGCGTGGTGATGATCGAGCCATAGAACTCCGGCGCAGTGTCGAGGTTATGGTTGTAGGCGGTCAGCCCCGCCCGGGCCAATGCTTCGGCTTGCTCATCAGTCAACATGCCGAGCGTACAGCATGCCTCCATCCCCAAAGCGCGCACGCCGCGCACCATCTCAAGCACACTATCGAACTCCTTGCCTTGTGGCGCGTCGCGCCATGCCGCGCCCATACAGAAGCGCGTCGCGCCTTGCTCGTGCGCCTGCCGGGCAGCATCCAGCGTCTCGTCTACGCTCAGAAGCGCGTGGCGCGTAACGCCGGTTTGATAACGAGCTGATTGTGGGCAGTAGGCGCAATCCTCAGGACAGCCGCCGGTCTTAATACTGAGCAGCGTGCAACCTTGTACCTCTGCCGGATTGTGATGGCGGCGGTGCGCGATCTGCGCCTGAAAGATCAGATCGGGCAAGGGTAGGTTGTAGATGATTTCGATCTCGCCGACTGTCCAGTCGTGGCGCAACGCGGCGACGTCAATTGGAGGCATGCGGAATATTTCTCCTTGATCGATATTCGACTTTGCCGAACGGGCCGCTTCATTATTGGAGTCATTCCAAAAAATGTCCACAGTCCGGCGGGTAGGCGCGCTTTGGTTTTTGAATGGTCGATGTTCTCCACTGCCAGGTAGCTTTGATATTCGCGATGCTCGATCGCCCCGCAGTACTCTGCCTCGCGATTCGTCATGGCGCGCAAGAGCGGGGCCATCTATTCTTCGAAGAAAGGCTGCGCTCGATCGTTGAGCATCTCAGCGGCCACCAGCGCGTTCTTCCGATCATAGAGTTTGGCGAAAGCGACGCGTGTATAGCTGTCGATGAAGGGCTGCTTATAGATGAGCCCGACCCATATGAGCGGATCAAGGCGAAGAAAGCGGCGCCTTGAGTTTAGCCCGGCGTTTCAACGCCTTGTCATTACCCAAATCTTTTGCGTCTGGGGATTTCCGATCTTCGCCCTGAAAGGGCGTTGGATATTAGCCGGTGGTTTTTCTGTTGATGGCGCGATCTGCTGACGCTTCAGCTTGCTCACAAGCGCGGCGATGTTATTTCTTCGCCTGCTTCCGCGGATCGTCATTCGGGTTGACGTAGTTGATTACGAACGGCCCCATGGCATGCACCTGAACCACAGTCTCGCCTTTGGCCATGGCGAAATGCCGCGTCCCTTTGGGCATTCTGACGAATGATCCCGCGGGCATCGCGTGCGCCGCCGCCTCATCGAACTTTTCGCCGACCCCCATCGCGAAGGTTCCCTCCAACACCGTCACGTTTTCGTCTGTCGGATGCCAATGCGGCATGATTTTGTAGCCGTCCGGCGCCTTGAGGCGGATGGTGAACGGCTCCGCTTTCGACGGATCGCCGGATAGAACCGCAATTTGCGCGCCCGCTGGGAGAGCCGGCGGCGCCGGCCCCCATTTGACATCGTTCGGCGTGATCATCGTGTGAGGTTGTTCGGATTTCCCGGTCGCGGTCTGAGCTTTCTTCGCCTTGTCTTTACCGCCCTGAGCCAGGCCGAGCGAGACTGCGGCCAATAAGACAAGAGCGACAATACCGATCTGATACTTTTTCATGTTTATTTTCCTTTCTGATTCTGAGGTTTTACCTTTCGCGTCGGGAGTGATTTCGATACGCGGAATGATATACACCCCGCTCATCCCCTTGTCCAGGAAGGCCGGAAACAGCTCTGTTAACAGATTCGTGAAGGCGCGCATTATATCCATGCTGACGTACCGTAGGTTGTCCAACCCAGATCCACGGTTAAGAAACGGATGGAATCGATCTTGACCGTGGCGCGGACTTTAGTCCGCGCCTGCGTCATATCCTCAGGCCGCGCGGACTAAAGTCCGCGCCACTATTCTTCCGAGTCATACAGCAGGCGCCGATTACAACCCGCCTCCACCTTCACTTAATGGGTGAAGGGGCGAAATCGTGAAGTGGCTTATGGTTATCAGCGGACAACCGCAAGATATTTGCCGTGGCGGCGTCGGCTGGGAAAAAGGATTCGAGCGCAAGCTCCGACAAGGTGACGTCAACAGGCGTCCCGAAAATCGTCGTCGCGCTGATGAACGAGAGAACGCCTTGCTCCGTCACGAGCCGGAAAGGCACAGCCACGCCGGCGTATTCTCCGGCGCCGCCGTTCTCAGCGCCCTCGCCGGGCGCAGGATAACCACAGAGATCGTTCAGCAATTCTTCGAGAACCGGGTCGGCGGTCACTTCGATCTGGCGGCGCAGGCGCGCGAGCAGATGCGAACGCCACTCGGCGAGATTGGCGATCCTTGGCGCCAGCCCCGCCGGATGCAGGCTGAGCCGAAGCGCGTTGACGGGAGGACGCAACAACGACGGATCGACCCCGGCAAGCAAAGGCGGTACCGCGTTGTTGGACGCAATGAGCGTCCAATGGCGGTCGATTGCGAGCGCCGGATACGGCTCATGCCCCGCGAGCACAAGGTCGACGGCCTTGCGCGCGGACTGAAGCGCCGGATCATCTAGCTGCCTTTCGGGGAAGGCCGGCGCGTACCCGGCGGCGACCAACAGGGCGTTGCGCTCGCGCAATGGCACGTCGAGTCGCTCGGCAAGCCGCAGGACCATTTCGCGGCTCGGCAGCGAACGGCCCGTTTCGAGGAAGCTCAAATGCCTGGTCGAGATCTCGGCCTCGCAGGCAAGGTCGAGCTGGCTCAATCGCCGCCGCTCGCGCCATTTGCGCAGAAGATTTCCCACTGGTTGAGTTTGAACGCCAGTCATCACGATTTAACGATAGCACAGGCCTAAATCGCCATCCATTACCTCCGAGGTAATTGATTCACTGACGACAACCGCGGAATATGCGCGCAGGCAAGGCGAACGGCGAGGTGGACGCGCACAACGACCGCGTCCGCTTCTCGTGGGAACTCGGCCCCGAAGGCGGCCCCGCTCTCGCAGGCGGCGTCGACTTCGGAGTGATCGTCGGCGACCGCTTACAGACAATCACTGGCTTCCTTGATTTCGCTCCTAAACAAGCAGGGTGAGACTTTTCAATTGAAGAGTCGCTCATGTCGCGTCGCGACGCCTTGAAAGAATGAAAACGCGCCCTGGGTACGCATCGCTTCCAGCGTGCAGTCTCTGCCAGAGACCTATTGATCGGAATCAGTCTCTCCCAAACCTGTGGCGGTGCGTACCCAGGTCTGGTTCCTATAAATTCGTCTTTCGCCGAGACTGCACGCTGGAAGCGATGCGTACCCAGGGATTTTCCGCAGGAGAGTTATGCATAGACGAAATGTTCTGAAATCAGTCGTGTCTGTGGCCGCCGGCGCCGGGCTGGTCGCCGCAAGCGGCCCGGCGCAAGCCGAAGGCGCGAAGACAAAAACCCCGGCTGCAAACACTATCCGGACGCCATTCATCGTGACCAGCGATGGCGCGAGCTTGTTTTATAAGGACTGGGGCAACGGCAAGCCCGTCGTCTTCGTCCACAGTTGGGCGCTCAACTCCGACATGTGGCAATACCAGATGATCCACTTGGCCGACCAAGGACTGCGCTGCGTCGCTTACGACAGTCGCGGCCACGGACGATCGAGCGACCCCGGGCGGGGCTACGATTACGACACGCTCGCCGGCGATCTCGCGGCGGTGATCGAACAACTCAACCTTCGCGAGGTCACGCTTGTCGGCCACTCGATGGGCTGCGGCGTGGTCGCCCGCTATCTGTCACGACACGGCGCCAGGCGCGTCGCCCGCGTCGCGCTCGTCAGCCCGTCTTTGCCCTTCGCCCTCAAGACCGAAGACAATCCGGACGGAGTGGACAAGAGCGTCCTTGAACGACTGCAAGCAGCCTGGAGCAGGGACTTTCCGAAGTGGCTGTCCGACAACGCCCGGCCCTTCTTCACGCCGGAGACCTCGCCTGAGATGGTTCAGTGGGGAATAAGGATGTGCCTGCAGGCTTCGCTGAAAGCCCTCATCGACTGCAACCGTGCGGCCACCGAGACCGACTTCCGCGCCGAACTGCCCAAAATCACCGCGCCGACGCTGATCATTCATGGGGATAAGGACGTGTCCACGCCCCTTGAGTCGACCGGGCGAAAGACCGCGCGACTGATACCGGGCAGCCGGCTCGAAGTGTATGAAGGCGCGCCGCACGGCCTCATGTTCACTCATATGGATCGCTTCAACCGCGACCTGCATGCCTTTATCAAAGGCCAAGCGGCTCGCGCGTCAAAAACTCCATAGTTTCAGCCACAGAGAACACAGAGGGCACAGAGGACGAAATGATTTCTCCGTGCGCTCTGTGTGCTCTGTGGCTACTCATCTACATGAAAACAGATATTGCTACCTGGTGGTCCCGCTTACTATGTTTGAGTAATTGGAACAGTTGCCCCCATTACAGGCCCTGATACGGTATCGATAGGCGGTCCCTCGACTCAATCCCGTATTGCTGTAGGAGGTGGCGTTCTGCGCCGGTTCAACGATCTTAGCGAAGTTGGCGCAGGCCGACCCTGCGCAGCGCTCCAGTTCGAACTTCGTTTCGTCGTTCGATTTGTCATCCCATGCCAGATCAATTCGGAAATAGCTGGTCGCCGTCATCCGCAGGTTGCCCGGCGCTGTGGGGACCCCTGACGGCGCCTGCGTGGTGGCCGAAGCAGAGTTGGAGCAGTCTGACTCTCCGCCGTTGTTGAAGGCGCGCACGCGGTAGCTGTAGGATGCGCCGGCCGCCAGCCCTGCGTTGCTGAAACTGACGGCGTTTGCGCCGACCCGGGCTATTTCGGCGAAGTTCGAACAGCCACTGCCCTGGCAGCGCTCGATCTTGAATCCATCCTCGTCGTCGGAGTTGTCCGCCCACGTGAGGTTCACCTGGCTCGAAGACGCCGCAATCGCGGACAAGCTGGTCGGAGCGCCAGGAGGCGTCGCGCCGCCTGAGCTGCAAAATACCGTTATGCTTCCGCTCCCTCGATTGACTACAACCAGATCCGGCAATGAATCGCCGTTCAGGTTTCCGGTGGCTATATCCACTGGGGATTGCTCGACGCTGAAGGTAATGGGGTCGGTATAGAGGTAATAGCCTTGATTTAGAAAAATGGAAAGCCTGTTGGTTCCCCGGCTTATGACAGCGAAGTCCAAGCGGCCATCGCCATTGAAATCCGCCGTATCTATGCCGGTGGGCGCGTCGCCACCGTAGATCTCCGAATATGAGAAGAACCTTCCGTGGCCGTCGCCGATCAGAACGAATACCAGTGAATAATAGGAATTCACGGCCGCTATATCCATGTTCCCGTCTCCGTCGAAATCGGCGACCGCCAAGTCATCAGAATTGTCCCACACCCAATTGAACTGGGGGGCGCCAAAGCTCGCATTTCCGTTGTTCAGAAGCACCGTGACGTTACTGTTGCTGCCGGCGCCGTTATTGAGATAGGCAATGTCTTTGAAGCCGTCCCGGTTGAAATCCGCAAGGGCTATTGATCGTGAAGCATATCCGTTTCCATACGCGTTGTTGAAGGCGAAGCCGCCTTGGCCGTTGTTAAGCAGTATGCCCGCCTCATTACACTGACTTATGTCAGCCAGGTCGTTATCGCCGTCTTGATCGAGATCGCCGATGGCGACGCCCTTTGAGAAACTGCACGTGTTGTAGTTGACCGGCGCGCCGAATGCGCGGTCGCCTTGATTAAACAGAACCGAGACGGCTCCTGTCTGAGATGAGAATGCGACCGCGATGTCGTTTCGCCCGTCGCCGTTTAGGTCGCCAATATCCAGACCAAGCGCGTTAGAGTTTGATGGCAACAGCCCGTCCAATGAAATCCGATCGAACGAGCCTGCGCCATTTCCGAAGAACATTTGTAAGCTTCCTTGAAGATCGACCACCGCGATGTCGTTTCGCCCGTCACCATCCAGATCGCCAATTTTTGCCGCCGTGGGACTCCCCCCCACGCTGAGAGATACTTTGCTGTAAGCGGGTTGTGACGCGGCCCCTGCATGCTTCGAGATCGGCAAAGCAAGAGAGACGACGGCTGAAACTAGCAGCCCAGTCACTATGAGTCTCCAGACAGTTACGGCAAACGGTTTCTGTTGTTTATTAATCGCGCGACTTGAGAAGATGTTTTTGTTCATCTCGCAACTCTCCTTTTATCAATGGTTAAGACATCCTTTGAGAACCATGAGTTACCGTAAGTGGCTGATTTTATTTCAATCGCTGCGCCGTAGGGGATGACAGACAGGTCAGGCGCGAAGCATAGTTTCTGTAGTTTAGGCTACAGTTGGGTAATCCGTCATCAAGAAATAGGACGAGATCAACACAGATACGGTTACGAAACTGTTACGGCCAGCGCCAGGCTGATGATCAGGCCTCGGATATAGGGTTATTATGCAGGTCGATTAACCGTTACGTAACATGTTAATTAGTCCGACACCCCGCAAACTCTCCGGCTCTGCGCCAATCGAGACCCGCAACACTTGAATCGGGCCAACAGGGGTTTCGGCACGGGCCAGCGCAACTTCATGTCTTTGCGCGCCAGGAGCTTTAACATGTTTCTTGACAAGCCCGTCTCTCATACATCTATATTCAACCAACGCCCGAATTACTGACCAGAGGGGGTCCTTATGAAGCTGCGGTTCTTGTTTTCATTGCTGCTCGTTGCATCATCTGTCGCCGGGGCGCAGGAAAAGGACGCCGACTTGATGACTTACGACGAGTATTCCAAGACGCGCCATTCTTCCCCTTACATTGTCAAGTTGGAGATAGGCAAAGGCGCGCTCCTCTATTTTGGCGCACAGCACACCAACGACCCGAAGAGCCCGCAAATCGCCCAAATCGAAAAGCTCTGGGGCAAATTCAGGCCGACAGTCGCTTTTAACGAAGGCGGCGACCCGCCCGTTTTGAAAAGCGTTGACGAAGCGGTAAGTCGCGTTGGCGAGGCCGGCCTGGCGCGTTTTCTTGCGGCGCGCGATAAAGTCCCGGCTCACAGTCT
>WNGF01010830.1_pt1 | contig 19094 bp, 12 predicted proteins | sample 5400641 | NCBI WGS metagenome assembly WNGF01 (sample SAMN13153371, study PRJNA577476) | soil metagenome | isolation source: 80 cm soil or saprolite under grassland replicate 2 | place: USA:California | collected 2016-06-15
AGTTTAGGCCATCGCTCTGGCCAAAATCGCCTTCGATTTTGAAGTCGAATTGCTCCGCAAAATCACCGGTTAGATTGATCCGTGCCCGGCGTATGCGAAAACGATCTTTCAGCGCACTCTCGCCAAAGCGGCCTTCGAACGCAGAGACGTCGCCGTCTTCGAAATTCACCTGAATGAATCCACCCAGCGTCAGTTTCAATTCCGGTCCCCGCTGCTGGACGTAAACCGGCGCTTTCTCTTCGACCACGGCCTTTTCCACATACGTTTTTCCTTCATAAGTGACTTTCGTTTTCATTTTCCCCTCAGGGACCGCGGCAGTTTGCTTTTTTAAGCTGCTCACTTCGGCTTCCAGTTCCGCGTTACGCTTTTGCAGTTGTTCGACCGCGCGCTCGAGTTTCTCGAGTCGCTCAGAGTCGGAAGCGGTTTGCGCAGTCAGCGGTTGAATCGTTGCCAGCAGCAGTATCGAAACGACACCGCTAATTTGCCATGAAGAACATTTCTTGATTAACACAATTTCTCTCCTAGTTCGCCGAGCTTTTCGCGCGGCCATTGTGTAACTGGCTCCCTTGGGACCCTGAAAATTGCTTAAATGCCTCCACTCTTGCCCGGCGGCGACTTGGCCGCCCGCCTTCTCTGGATAAGATCGCCGTGAGCGGGATCGATCGATGAAGAAAAGGCGGCGTGACCTTATCGCGGCGAAATTTGCGAAGTGTGATCTCGACGATGTCTGCAAGGGTGAAGCGATCTAGTACTGTGCTGATGGCGTTCCGAACGTCGAACATCAACATGCGCAGGCCGCAGTGCACTTCGTCCGGGCAGGAGCAGCGCGCGTAGGATGTTTGGCTAACGCACCGAATCGGCGCCAGTGGCCCCTCAATCAATCGAATGACAGCGCCAAATTTTATTCGGTTCATGGGCCGCGCAAGGGAGTAACCGCCAAACTTTCCGCGTCTGCTCTTCACATATCCGGCCGCCTTGAGCTGCGTAAAAATCTGCTCAAGAAATTTGATTGGTAGTTTTTCTTTTGTAGCCAGCTCGGTTATCTGAAGCATCGGCCAGCCAAGTTCGGAGGCGATGCCGAGATCGATAAGAGCTCGCAGCGCATATTCGCCACGTTTAGAGAGTTTCATGGTTCGGCCTTATGGTTTTCGAGTTTCGTCCTTCATCCGGTCGTTAATGTCGACTGAAATAATATGGTTTTGATCCCCTACTATTTCAGTAGGAAATACAGTGCAAGCTTTTTTTGCAATTTTTTTTCAACGCCCCCAGCCGCCCTCTTTGGAACGCCGCTCCATTGGGAATGATGTCCCTGCTTCGCAGCCGCCCGCTGCTTCAGCTTGTTGCTACTGTCGGACCGGAATCGCCCAAGACTAAACACGACCGGCCGCCGCATCGACCTCTGGATTTAGGTCTGTGGCCCCGAAATCTCTCAGCAGTTATAGCCGAACCGAGGATCGAGCTCCATCAACGGGTTCGCAGCGCCTTCCTCATGCTAGGCCATGGTAGGCAGCGAAGCAGCTACAGAATCGGCAATTCGATTACAAACGTAGCGCCTCTCCCTAGGCCTTTACTCTGCGCGGAAATCGTCCCACCATGCATCTCGATAATCGCTTTACTGATGGCAAGGCCGAGTCCAAGGCCTTCCTGCCGAGAGTCGATCTGTTGGAAGGGTTCGAATATTTTCTGGAGAAGGTGGGGTTCGATTCCGATACCGCTGTCGTTAATCTCCACAGTAATCAGGTTCGGATTAGCGTTGAATGAGCGCACGGAAATCGCGCCGTGTTCTGGCGTGAATTTGCATCCGTTACCAAGGACGTGACGAAAAACCTGCTGCAATCGTGGGCCATCGACGCGCAAAATGTGTGAAAAGGCCTCAAGCGAGACAGCGACATTGAGATGCCGATCTTCGATCTGGCTGCGCACGCTCTCTTTGGCGTGTCGAAGCAGTTCATGCACATCGGCCGTGCGAAGTTCAATCTGTAATTTGCCGCGCGAAAGGCGGCTAAGATCGAGTAGATGGTCCAGCAGCCAGGCTTCTTTCTCGACGTTGCGGCACACCATTTTCAATCCTTCCTGAATCTCCGAACTGAGACCAGGCTGATTGACGGTGCCGCCAGCCCAAATTAACACTGGCGTGAGCGGTGTGCGCAGCTCCTTGCTGAGCGTGGCAAGAAATCGAACCTTCACTGCGCTGGCCGCATCGGCCGCTTCTCTTTGGCGTTGCAATTCTGCCTCGATTGCCCGCCGGTGAATGAAAAGGCCAATCTGACTGCCGAGCGCATCCGCTAACAGGAGCAGGTCGTCATCAGGCTCGACAGTCGCCGGACTCAACAACTCGAGCACACCTTTGACTGAGCCTTCGGCAAAGAGTGGAAACCCGAATGCGCCGCGAATGCCAGCCGCTCTCGCGGCATCCTTTCGCGGGAAATTTGGATCGCGAGCGACATCAAAAATCCAGGCAGGCTTTTTCGAGGCGAACACTCTGCCCGGCAACCCGATGGTGTTCAGGAGCGGAATTGTGCGGGTGACCGTTTCGAAATTGGCGAGTGGGGCCGCTCCCGTGCGCCACGTGACCTCGCAGCGCAGTGCCTTCTCGGCCTCGCGATAGAGCCAAATCGAACCGAAAACCCAATTCCCCGCAGCGGCGATTGCCTGGATAATCTGAGGCCCAGTTTCTGCGAGTGACTGCGAGCCGGCCAGCAAACCAGTAATAGTGTACTGTGCGGCACGCCTTCGATCATTTCGAACGCGCTCGGTAATGTCCCGGGCGATTTTGGACGCGCCGATGACGCGCCCGTGTACATCTTTTATCGGCGAAAACGTCAGTGAAACGTCAAAAAGGCTTCCACCTTTTCGCCGCCTAACGCTTTCGCAATGGCTCATCCGCTCACCGTGGCGGATTCGCTCAAGGATGGCGATGCCCTCGTCACGGCGTTCCGGCGGAGCGAGAATGTTGATCGATTTTCCGACTACTTCGTAAGCGACGTAGTCAAAGAGTTCTTCCGCACCTTGATTCCAACTTGTAATTTTCCCGTCGAGATCTGTGCTAACTATCGCATCCTCAGAAGATTCAACGATCGCCGCCAACTGCCGACTGGCTTCTTCGTTACGTTTTCGCTCGGTAATATCCCGCAGATACGCGGTGAAAAACGTCGAGCCGTTTATTTCGAATGGGCTAATCGCAAGCTCGACCAAAATTTCCGAGCCATCGCTGCGCATCCCGACGATCTCAACGCGCTTTCCCAATAAAGGTCCGTAACCGGTTTTTAAATAGCGCGCGAGGCCCCGGCGATGTTGCTCGCGCATTCGCGATGGAATGATCAGTCTGGCCAACTCTTTTCCAATTACTTCCGCGCGAGCGAAGCCGAAGACCCGTTCGGCTGCAGGATTGAATTCTCTGACTCGTCCCCTCTCATCGATTGTGACGACACAATCGAGCGCTGAGTCGAGAATGGCGCGGGCGCGATCAAGCGGATCCAGTTCGTCCGCCGGCTTGCGGCTCTTGGCACGTTTCTCGTTTGACCTTTTTGCTGACACTGAGCGGCTCAGCCAAGTTAACAGGTTAGGCGCTCCAAAAGCAACAGTGCAACGAAGCTAATACATTTGTGCCTCACCGCGCACTGTACCCGAACCGAGAATCGAGCTCGGCCAACGCATCCGCAGCACATTCCTGGTCGTCGGCCGAAAGATACTCCCGATAGCCTCCTACTTTTCCTCGCCGCACGTTGAATGATTCGGGATCGTTCATATCGCGTGGCTGAAGAATCTTGGAATCGAAAGCGCCGGCGGCTTCCAGTTTTTTCATGTTGCTGAATTCGCAGAACCGCAACGCGGCATCCAAATGCGCCTGCGAAACTTGCTGTTCTCCAACGGCCGCAAGGACACGGCTAAAATGTTCCGCTGGGCCGCTGCGCAGGTCTTCATAACGCACGAGTGTTAGGTTTGGTCGATCGCCAAATTCAACCAGCCAGTCGTTCATCGTTCGGACGATCTGCCTGATCCCCAAAAGGCGGTCGCGCAGCATCTCGCCCGCTCTCTTTGTCTTCACCTCGTCAGGCGCGTCTGCTGTTGGACGCGTGAGCTGAACGTAATGCGACACGAAGGCGTCTCTGGGATCGCGGACGAGCAGGATGATCTGGGCCCGCCGTAGCTCGCCAGCAGGAATTAAATACTTACCCCGGACTCGATCCCACCAACGGCCCTTAGTGCGGTGCTCAAAGAGGTCATGCGAATAGATCACGCGGGGAATTCGCGGGTCCTGGTATTTGGTCAAATCGAGAGAAAACGGGTGTTCATACCGCGCACAGAAGTAGGCCGACAGAAAAGTGCGCAGCCAGGTGCGGCCACTTTTTGGGATGGACACGATGATGGCATCGCCTCCGCTGAGCTCCGCGGCGCGGCTGGTCAGGTTAATTCGCCACGGCATTGCGACTGCCGATCGGCTTATGCCATACATGGTTTTTAATCTAGCTCCTGAGAAACATGCGTGCCCACTCGTTTAGCACCCACAAGTTCCAAAGTCGTTGGGCATGATTTGCTCGACCGGTTTGATGTTCCTCCAAGAGCTCCGCTGCGATGCTTTCGTTGAGGAACGGCCTTAATACTGGATGCAGCGGGAGTAATCCCTCGCGGATCTGCTGCCGCGCCTCGTTACGCCACCATTGCCCCAGTGGCACGGAAAACCCGCGTTTACGCGCGCGCAGTACTTCCGGTGGCAGTTCGGTTGCGACAAGGTCTCGCAGTATCAGCTTGCCTTGCTTGTCGTCGACTTTCCAGGCTGCTGGCAGTCTGGCGCAGAGTTGCACCAGCTCCTGGTCCAGAAAGGGAGAACGCACTTCCAGGCTTCGCGACATGCTCGCTATGTCGAGTTTTACCAGCAATGAATCGGGAAGCGGTTGAGTGTTGTCCCAGTGCAGCATGCGTTCGAGCGGCTCCATCGTGCCGTTCCAAAATTCCGACACCAGGCCGTTAAAAAAATAATTGCTCTGCATTCTGAGCGTGGCGGTGGAGATGCGCTGATAGATGCGTCCGGAAAAAAATTCGCTCGAAAACAAGCTATGCGTTTCCGGCAGCGCCCGGCGCCGTAAATTGCGCATGGCTTTGCTTCCGAGCCAGCGCTGTCCGCGCATGGATGCCAGAGTCCAGCGCTCTTTGAAGGCGGATGAAAACCATGCGGAGGAGTGATGCTGCCACGCCTTCAGGCGGTATTTCGGGTAGCCAGCGAACGCTTCGTCGCCGCCGTCGCCGCTCAACGCCACTTTTACGTGGCGGCGAGTGAGTTCGCAGACCAACATCGTCGGAAGCGCGGATTTATCGGCAAATGGCTCGCCATAGTATTTCACCACGTCGGGCAGGAGCTGCAACAGATCGGTGTTCCCGATCAGCACATGATGTTCGATGCCGAAGTGTCGCGCCGACGCCTGGGCGATGCTTGATTCATCATATTCCTTTTCTGAAAACCCAATCGTGAAAGCCTGCACCTTTTGTCCGAGACCGCGCACCAGCCGGGCCAGCAGCGCGTTCGAATCGATTCCGCCGCTCAAGAGCAAACCGAGCGGAACGTCGCTGCGCAGGCGCAGGCGCAGACTTTCATCCAGTTTTGCCCGAACTTCATCGAGCGCTTCGCGATAGCTACATTGAACCTTTGGAGCGCCGCGAAAAGACCAATAGCGCTGGACCTTCGTTTCTCCCTCGCGCCAGGTCAGATAATGAGCGGGCGGCAATCTTTTGATTTGCCTGACCATGGTTTGCGATCCCGGAACGAAGCCCAGCAGCAAATAAGCAGCGAGCGCGTTCGGATTGATTTCCCACGACGCAAGGTTCTGATTGAGGAGCGGCGCCAGTTCCGAACAGAAATACAATTCCCTCCCGGCAGCGAGGTAATTAAGCGGTTTCTTGCCCAATCGGTCTCGCGCCAGGAAAAGCGTCTTCTTGCGCGAATCCCAAAGCGCAAAAGCGAACATGCCGCGCAGGAAACGGAGCATGTCGATGCCGTGCTCCTCGTAGAGATGGACAAGCGTTTCGGTATCACCGTGCGTTTTAAGGCGGTGCCCGCGTTCTTCCAAGCCTGCGCGCAACTCCAGGTAATTATAAATCGCGCCGTTGAAAACGACGTGGACCGTTTCGTCTTCGTTAGAAATTGGCTGGTGGCTGCCGGCCAGGTCAATGATGCTGAGCCGCCGAATCGCCAAACCAACGCCTGGCTCCGCGAAGTAACCTTCGTCATCCGGCCCGCGATGCCTCAACGCCTGCGTCATCTGCTGAAGGAGCGGCCGACGATCAAGCCCGTCCTCCGGAGCGACGTAACCAGCAATCCCGCACACGAACTGCCTTTTAGCCTTGGACGTTCGCGACGGGAAGCTGAATCGACGCGAGATCGGCTTGCTTGCCAACGCGGCGACGCGCGTTAGATTATTCCCCTCCAAAAGAAAATGGGGGCGTACTGGCTTCGACTCATCGTTTGAAGCGCAGGCGGCATGTCGAGGACGGTTCGTTGGCCTCGTTAAAAACCGAACCAAAACAAATAAACGCAGATCACCAAGATCTCGCTCTCGCGGCTTAATTGACCGTGACGTTTGGAGTTGGACGCCTGCTACGGCTCCAAACGTGGACAGCAGGCTAATCAAACGGCGGAGCGACCGCGCCGGATGGTGAAGGAAATTCGTGGACGCTCGGGAGCCGGCAGTGTGCCGGTGCAAGGTTCGGCTCCTTAAAACTTATCACCGGATAAACATGTAGATGTTTGCGTGGATAGCGACGAGGACAGGGGTTCGATTCCCCTCGCCTCCAGCCTTCGCTCGCAACGTAGTGGAGAGCGAAGGCTGTCGCGCCGTAGCCTTGGCGAAGGCGGACACGCGGGATCCATGGAACACGTTTGTTGCGAGCTACGGCTCGGCAGGCCAGCAAAGGCAGATGGGCAGTTTCACTTATGTCTATATTTTGCAAAGCGAAAGCGACCCAAGCCACTTTTACACGGGTTGTACGGACGATCTCCGTGAGCGATTGGATCGTCACAATAACGGGAAGGTTCCGCACACGGCGAAGTGGAAGCCTTGGCGAATCAAAACGTACATTGCTTTCTCCGACTCAAAACGCGCTGCCGAGTTTGAACGCTATCTCAAGTCCGCATCTGGCCGCGCTCTTGTGAAAAAGCGCCTTTGAGCGATTCGCTCGCAATGTAGTAGCGAGTAAAGACTGTTGCGCCAGAGGTCCGCCGCGACCGACCGAAGGAGGACATCTTATCGCTTACTTCGCAGCCGACTTGAGCCATTCACTCCAGAGCTTCGGATGGCCGTTTGGATTGGCGTGAGCGCAACAAGGAGAAATAAAATGTGAAACCTGCGAGACACATCAATCATGAGATTCGTAAATATTGTCGCCTCAGTTGAGGCGGACACTCTCAAACAAGCAATGAATTTCGCACAATAGCATTGCGAACTCGCAATTCGCTCCCACTAACTACAAAGTGAAATGATGCGGGACGCAATCACTCCCATGATGCAGCAGTATCAACGGCTGCGGAAAAGCATTCCGGCGGACACGCTTTTGCTGTTTCGTCTTGGGGATTTTTATGAGCTGTTTTTTGAAGACGCAAAAGAGGCGTCGGGATTGCTCAACGTTGCGCTGACCAAACGCAACGGCGTGCCGATGTGCGGGGTGCCATATCACGCGGCGCAGAATTACGTCGCCAAGCTGATCAAGGCCGGTCGTCGCGTCGCGATCTGCGATCAGACGAGCGAACCGCAACCGGGTAAAATCGTTTCGCGCGACATCACCCAGATCATCAGCGCGGGCACGGTGAGCGATCTCGACCTTCTCGAATCCAAACGCGCAAACTATCTTGGCGCGGTCTATGTCGACGGCACTTTTGGTTTCGCCTACGCGGACCTGAGCACAGGCGAGTTCCGATTAACGCAGTTGCAAGATCGACAATCGTTGGTCGACGAATTGGCTCGCGTCTCGCCATCAGAACTCCTCGTCAGCGATGAGCAGAAGCATGACTTCAACCAAATCGCTGGCGCGCTTGGCTACGATAGTTACGCGTTTCTGCCGGAACAGGCGATTTTCACTCTGTGCGAGCATTTCAAGGTCAAATCGCTCGATGGATTTGGCTGCGCGCAAATGCTCCAGGCGGTCGCCGCCGCTGGAGCAATTGTTCATTATCTGAAACATCAGCTTCGGCGCAAAATCGATCACCTTACGTCGTTGCGCTGCAACACGCCCGCGGATCACGTCGTGCTCGATGCCGCTACGCAGACCAATCTTGAGTTGATTGAATCGCGCAGCGCGCGGGACACGAGCCTGCTTGCTGTGCTGGATCGCACCATCACCCCGATGGGCGGACGCAAATTGCGCGCGTGGATCTTGCAACCGCTGCGTGATCTGACCAAGCTGGAGGGCCGCCAGCAAGCGATCGCCGATCTGTTGCAAGAACCGGACCTGCTTGGCTCAATTCGCGCGGAATTGAAATCGATCCGGGATATCGAGCGAGCAACCGGACGATTAAGCCAGGCCTCGGGGAACGCGCGCGATCTGGTGGCACTGAAAACCTCGCTTCAGCAAATCCCGAAACTGAAAGCCGAGCTGCAAAAGCTGATCAAGCGAACAAATTTCGGTAGGGCGGGGTCGCTGAGCCCGCCGTCCCCCGGCGCGCCCGGCGGTCGCGCCCTACCATTGCGGTTGCAAGACGATCTAAACGAGATGCCGGAGCTTGCCGAAAAACTGACGCGGGCAGTGGTCGATGACCCGCCTTTGTCTCTCAAAGAAGGAGGGATCTTTCGCGATGAATACAATGGCGATCTTGACCAGCTTCGTCAGGCTTCGCGCGATGGGAAAAATTGGATCAGCCAATTACAGGAGCGCGAGATTGCCGCCACCGGGATCAAATCGCTCAAGGTCCGTTACAACTCGGTGTTCGGATATTTCATCGAGGTGACGAAATCGAACCTGGCGAGTGTGCCCGCGAATTACACGCGCAAACAAACGACTGTCGGCGGGGAACGTTTCATCACGCCGGAGCTAAAGGAAATGGAGGCGAAAATCCTCGGCTCAGACGAACGCGCGCGCCAGCTTGAATACCAGCTGTTCCAAAAACTGCGGGACGAAACTCTGCATGAGCTTGAACCAATCCAGCAAACTGCGGAAGCAATTGCGGTTCTCGACGTTACCTGCGCGCTCGCGGAAACGGCACGTCTCTTCAGGTATTGCCGGCCAACATTGAACGAAACACGGCGGCTGATAATTAAGGACGGCCGGCACCCTGTCCTGGATCAAACTCTAGTAGAAGAAAAGTTTGTGCCGAATGATACGACGCTCGACGGCGAGAATCTGCGGCTCGCCATTATCACCGGGCCGAACATGGCGGGGAAATCCACCTATATCCGCCAGGTCGCGCTGATTGTGCTGATGGCGCAGATGGGCAGTTTCGTGCCGGCGGAGAGCGCCGAGATCGGTTTGGTCGATCGCATTTTCACCCGCGTCGGCGCGAACGACGATCTGGCGCGCGGCCAATCGACGTTCATGGTCGAGATGAACGAAACCTCGAACATCGTGAACAACGCCACCGAGCGAAGTCTGGTTATACTGGACGAGATCGGCCGCGGAACATCGACATTCGATGGACTCTCCATCGCGTGGAGCGTAGCCGAGTTTCTTCACGACAAGATCAAGGCGCGCACGCTGTTTGCCACGCATTATCATGAGCTGACCAAGCTCGCCGAGGAGCGCAGCGGTGTGTGCAATTTCAACGTGGCCGTGCGCGAGTGGAACGACCAGATTATTTTCCTGCGAAAGATCGTGCCGGGCGGCGCCGACAAAAGCTACGGAATCCAGGTCGCGCGTCTGGCTGGTTTGCCGAAGGAAATTCTGGATCGGGCGAAGGACATTCTTTCGCACCTGGAAAAGCCCAATGGTACGATCGCGTCCCCGCCTGTAGGCAAATCGCGGCAGAAGAGAAAACCCGCCGCGACTCCTGACAAACCGCAGTTGGATTTGCTGTGAGGTTTTTCCTCTAAACAGGCCAGAGAATCTTAGTCACGGGTGAGCTTCCAAGTGGCGGCATTCGCAATTAGTTTGTGCTAACACATGGTTCTTGCTACTGGCGTTCATACATACGCGGCGGCCAGACAGTGCCGGCTGGCCATTTTCTCACGATTTGTGATAACGGCGTACCGTGCTGAAATTGTGGCCAGTGCTTCGGCACGAACGATGCCTGTACCGCAGTTCCTCACCGGCCGTCAACTATTGCGGCGTACAGAAGTGACCAAAAGAAGATCGGCAAAGAAGAGTTTTTTCAATATTTCGACTGCACCGCTCGCAGTCATGAAGGCGCAGCGCGAGATCAAGAGAGACCCAAAACACGCGGTGGAAATGCTGGAGAAAGTTTTGGAAGACCAGCCTTACAATCGCCAGGCGAATCTGGTTTTGAAAGAAGCTGCGCTGGCAGCGGGCTGGCCGGAGATTGCGGTGTTCGCGTTGCGAACGTTGCTCGAAGAAAATCCACGCGACGTCAAAGTGCTGCACGAGCTTGGACGCTTGTATCACGAACTTGGAGAAAGCGACGGGGCAGTGGAAATCTACAATCAAATCACAGAGATAGATCCGCTCGACGCCGAAGCGATTCATCTGGGTAAGGATGCGTCCGCCCGAGCCTCCATGAAGAGCGGTGGGTGGACAGAGGCGGGAAGTTATCGCGATCTGATTAAGGACAAGGAGGCGGCGATTTCTCTTGAGCAACAGAGCCGCATGCGCTTGACCGGCGAATCGCTGGATCAACAGATTGCGGAAACGTACGCGCGACACAAGGCGGAGCCGGCCAATATCGATCTTGCGCGACGCCTGGGCGCGTTAAATGAGCAAAAGGAAGATTTCGGGGCGGCGATTGGCTGGTATCAATGTGCCGCCGATCTGACCAAGGGCGCCGATGCCGGATTGATCCGAAAAGTCTCCGACTTAAGAATCAAACGACTCGAGCGCGAGATTGCAGTGCTCGAAGAATTTCTCTCCACGCACGGCATGGAGCATGAGTTTTATGGGAAAAAATCCGAGGAATTAAAGGCCGCGAAAAAGAACCGGGCAGAAATTCTTCTCGATGATGCGCGCAAACGCGTGGAACGAAACCCGACCGATTTGCAGCTTCGCTTTGAACTTGGGGAGCATCTCGTGGATGCGGGGCGTTTTCGCGAAGCCGTGCCGGAGCTGCAACGCGCGCGACAAAATCCAAACGCGCGGTTGAAAGCGATGAACCTGGTCGGTCGCTGCTATGGCGAACTGGGAATGCTTGATCTTGCGATGAAGCAACTCGAAGAAGCGTCGAGAGAAAATTTATCAATGGATGCCATGAAGAAAGAGATCCTCTACAATCTCGGGCTCGTTTACGAGCGGATGGGCAAGCAGGAAAAATCGCTCAACTGCATGAAGCAGATTTACCAAGCTGATTACGGCTACAGGGACGTGGCGAAGCGCGTGGAAAGCTCCTACGAACAGAATACCTCCCAAGCCTGATCGGCTGGAGATTCTGCGTTCATCCTGCGTCGAGGGATTGCGGCGAGCGCTTAAGATCAAATCCAAATTTGCCACGTCCAGTTGGGCGCGAATTTTCGATTTTTAGGCGTCGGATCGTTCCGACGTGTTTCCAACGGAGAAAAAATATGAAAAGCAAACTTACTGTTATTTCACGGTTCAGCGTTTTCACTCTCGTGGTGGCATCTTTCGGTTTCGCCGGCCTGGCGCTGGCCCAAGAGAGTCCGGCAGGCAAAAGCTCGTCGCTTAGCGCTAAGGATAAGACATTCATGCACAAAGCCGCCAAGGGCGGAATGATGGAAGTCGCAATGGGAAGACAGGCTGAGCAGAATGGTAAAAGCGATGATGTAAAATCATTCGGCAAGCGAATGGTCACCGATCACAGCAAGGCCAATGACGAACTGAAATCGATCGCGGAGAAAAAGGGCGTTAAACTGTCGAGCAAAGAGCCGAGCGAGAAATGGAGTTCCGATAAGGCTTACATGGACATGATGGTGAAAGATCACGAAAAAGACTTGGCCGAATTTCAGGACGAGGCAAAGAACGGCAGTGATCCCGACGTGAAGAAATTCGCCGAGGACACGGCCAAGGTGGTCCAGGAGCATCTTGACCTCGCCAAGCAAACTCAAAGCAAGCTGCAATAGAAACACTGACTGCGCGATGATGCGGCACGCGTGCGAAAAGCGTGCCGCTTTTTCTTATTTCTGACTGGATGGGTTCTAGTGCCAGACTTCAGACGCGGTGGTAACCGGTTGAAATCTGCAAGGCGCTCGTAATCTTTGAAAGGCGAACAGGACTTTGTTCTCGTTACTCCGATTCCGCGCCCGCAATGAAAGCGGCAGGACACCGCCGCACTCCGAAAACGTGGCCGTGATTGCGCACGCCCATTTCTCGCCTTGCGTTTTCAATCGGAATGAGCCGTGGCTAAAAGCGCCTTGCTTTTCCAGGGCGAGATTCAATCCTCTTCGTGGATGCGTAAGACTAAAATCATCTGCACGCTCGGCCCAGCCACTCAACAGGCCGATGTGTTACTGCAATTAATCCACAAAGGAGCGGATGTTTTTCGATTGAACATGAGCCATGCCGGTCCCGACTCCGTACGCGAGATTGTTCCGCGCATACGCGCACTCGCGGAAGAAGCGCGCCGACCCGTCGGGATTCTGCTCGATACGCAGGGCCCGGCGATTCGCACAGGAGACTTGGAAACCGATCTCCATTTAAAGCAGGACGACATTCTGGAGCTCACCGTAGCCGGCGCCAAAAGCCAGGAGCCTTACTCAGTCGATGTGAACTACGACGGATTGGTTGATGACGTCTCCGTCGGCGACACCGTTCTGGTGGACAGCGGCATGATCAGGCTGGTGGTCCTCGAAAAACGGGGAAGGCGGATCCGGTGCAAGGTGATGACGGCCGGGGCTCTCGGCTCCCGGCGTCACATCAATCTGCCCGGCGTGCATGTGAAACTCCCGCCGCTTACCGAAAAGGATCTTGCCGATATTTCTCTCGGCGCAGAATTGGGCGTCGATTTTGTCGCGCTGAGTTTTGTGCGTCAGAAAAGCGACCTGGATAAACTGCGTGGCGTTCTTGTCGACAATGGGAGCAAGGCTTTGACCATTGCCAAGATCGAGGACCAGCTCGCCGTGCGAGCAATCGGCGACATGATCGAAGGCGCTGATATCATTATGATTGCCCGGGGCGATCTGGGGATCGAATGCCCAATGGAGGAACTGCCCATCATCCAGCGGCGGATTGTTAAATCCTGTCTTCGGCAGGGCAAGCCGGTCATTGTCGCCACACAAATGCTCGAATCGATGATCACCAATCCGCTCCCGACCCGGGCTGAAATTACCGACGTGGCAAATGCGGTTTTCGAACAGGCGGACGCCATCATGCTTAGCGGTGAAACAAGTCTGGGGCATTATCCAGTGGAATGCGTTCGGGTGTTGAACCGCGTGGCCTTGCGCATTGAGCGCAGCGGAGGAGCCGGTTACGCGGAAAAGGCAATTCTCGGGGACAAACGGCAAAAGACAGTCGCTTCCGCCGTGCTCCTGGCCAATTCGCTGGCGAATTCAAAGATTATTGTGTTCACCCGGCACGGCGCGATGGCGGGCAACGTTTCAAAACTTCGTCCGGCAAACGCGCCGATATTTGCTTTTACGTCGAGCGAAGAAGTGTATCGCCAGTTGTCAATTTACTGGGGCGTTCATCCTGTGAAAATCGATTTCCACGGTGACCCAAACGCGACCATCGAGGCCGCAGAAATGTTTTTGCGCCGAACCAGGCTGACAGCTCCAGGCGATCAATTAGTGATCATCAGCGATTTGCGCGCGGGCGAGGAACGCATCGATTCCGTACAACTTCGCACGGCAAAATGAAATTGTAGCCGCTTCGCTGTGCGAAGCGCCGCGCTGAAGTGATAAGCATACGCGCGTCGCGCCGCCCAAGAGGTCGGCGTCTACACCTACGCTTCGACCGGCAATTCGACTTCGACCGGGCGTTCCTTCTTGCTCAGCGCGCGGCGCAGTTTCGAAAGGGCGATGTTCTGCAACTGCCGAATGCGCTCTCGCGTAACGCCGAATTTCTTGCCCACTTCCTCGAGCGTTTTCGGTTTGCCGCCGTCCAGTCCGAATCGCTGGAAAATGATCTTTTTCTCGCGATCGTCCAGCACGTCAAGCAAACCGCCGACTTCATTTCGCAGATTCTTGTCGCGCAAAAGCTCGAAGGGCGTCTGAGCTTCTTCATCGCCGACAATTTCGCCGAACTCGGTGGAATCGTCATCGCTGATCGGCGCATCGAGCGAAGCAGGACGGATCGACACGGTCTTGAGTTGCGAGACTTTTCCGCTCGCAATCCCGATCTCGTCGCCCAGCTCGTCATCTGTCGGTTCACGGCCAAGTTCCTCGCTCATTTGGAGCGAAACCCGGCGCATCTTGGAAATCTTGTCCACCAGATGCACGGGCAGACGGATCGTCTTGCTCTGATTCGCCAGCGCCCGCTTGATGGACTGCTTGATCCACCACGCGGCATACGTGCTGAGCTTCCCGCCTTTCGCAGGATCGAAACGTTCCACCGCCTTCATCAAGCCGATGTTTCCCTCGGAGATCAGGTCGAGAAGCGGCAGGCCCAGATTCGCGTAATCGTGCGCGATCTTGACGACCAGCCGCAAATTCGAACGAATCATGAGCGCTCGCGCCTCGCGATCGCCTTTCTTGATCTTCGCGGCCAGTTCGATCTCCTGATCCGGAGTCAAAAGCGGGATTTGCCCGATCTCGCGCAGGTAAATCTTAATTCCGCTATCACTATCCTCGGCAGCCATATAGCTTTTTTTCATCAATTACTTGTGGGGGGTGTATCGACAATTTACTCCAAATAGGGTTCGCTGGGGCTTCGTCGATCACGCGTTGTAGCATTCTCAAAAGTATTTAACAAGGTTAAATATTCTGATTTCTGACACTCCCGGGACGGCTCTTGTTCAATCTTTTTCAGGCCCTCGCAGACCCGTCATTTTTGCGATTTTTGTCCGAGGAAAATCGCCTAATAATTAAACCAACCCGCGTCAGGCGGGTCGCGTCGCGCCATCGGGAGCATTTGCCGCTTTTCCACTCTCTGATTTTCTGCGACTCTGCCACCGCGATGCTGGCCAAAATCTACTCCGCTGCAGTCTATGGCGTGGACGCGTACGAAGCCGAGATCGAAGTGAACGGCGCTGGCGGCGACCGGAGCGCAAAGCCTGCGATCTGAGTACGCGGAGTAAATTAGGTCTCGACATCTGGACCGGTCACTGGTTTTACTACCCTTAGTCGATGCCCAGCACGATCCAGAAGATCAGATCATGTAGCCTATCGCCACCGTTTAGGGCAGCCGACGTCAACAAGAAACTAAAAATTGATTGGGCTGGTAGTTTTCTTGCCAAGCACCGACGCGGCAATCCTGGAGATTACCGGGAATTTTTTGTCCGGGTGGGCCGGGGCTTATACAGACTCCGATAAACGGATGATTCAGGCGCCTGTCGTCCTCTTCCCACTTCATTGTCAGCTAGCGGTAGGTCCTGTGGGTTTCGTGCCCGGATCGTGTTAGAGATCGTCCTTGATCGTTTCGATTCTCTTCTTTTTTTCTTCCTCTGCCGCGCGCTTCTTCTGTTCCTCTAGTTGAATTTTCGACTCGCCCGCGCGCTTCTGGTGCTCAGCTGAGTAATAAATGATCTGATTAACTCTCAGTTGAGTCTTTGCACCTTCAACCGCCTCTTCTATTTTGTTTTCTATAGCTTTCCCAAGATCAAAACCGGCGTATTTCGAGTATTTTGTCTCCACGCCAAAGGCCTTTAATCCACCAACATCGTTTTCTGTGGAGAATAGAAGGTTCTGGAGATTTATGCTCACCCCTAACTGGCTCCCCGCTATATTTGCTCCAGCAGTCGCATATTTTTGTTCCAGACTTGACTGAATTTTTGCCCTTTTCAATTTGCCATACTTTTGCTCCAAGCTCGCTAAAAGCCCTTCCCCGTCCGACTGAACGGCCTCGGGAGGAACGTAAATCACCATGGCCAGTTCATTATCAAAGAAAATGTATAACCACCTTTTGTCGCTTTCATTGTGTTCAAGTTTACTGGCAGAGGGATCGACTTTTAGTCCCGATTCCGCTTCGATACTTTGCCTTTCTTCTTGAGTTAGCGGTCTGGGAGTTGAAAGCGGATTGACGGCCCTAGATTGAATTACCGACTGAACCGACGAACCCCAAAGGCACTTGCCGTAACCACGCAGCGCTTCAACTTCTGGCAAATCGCCGCGGCCCTTGTCCCGCTCGGCTACTCGTCGAGCAATCTGATCGGACCGGATCTTTGCGGCTCCCTCGATGGTATCCGCATATGCCTCAGCGATTTCGGTTGCCTCCGTCACTGCCGCATTGAGCTGTGCAACGAACTTCGATCGGTAGCCTCCCAGGCCGACCCTACTGCTGAACGTCGGCGGGTTGCCCTCGTTGTGCAATTTGGCGAGCTCCCCATATTCCCAGTGAAAAGAATCGAGAGAACCGAACCACGTCCAGACTATGTATAGCCGCCGGCCAGAAAATGCGATGATTGCTTTCTCCCCCGCAAGTCGATCCGGCGATTCCGAAATCGAACCGAATAATAGCGCCTCCTGCTTCGGAATTCCGGGTCCAACTTCAGGACCTGACTGATTCTCCCAGAAGCGCTGGACAAGTTGCACCTCGTTCTCGGTCAAGGGATGGAAAATCTGGACGAAATACTTGCTTCTGTGTACTACATTTTTCAAAAATTCCGTTCTCAGCTCGGTATCGAACTCCTGCAGCCGATCATCAAACGCATTCTGTTCACCCTCCACCCGGAAAAGCTGAGCGCCCGGTGAAGTACCGGTGGGCGCGCCACGGGCAAACGCCGCCAAGACCATTAAGTCCCGCGGAGCAATCTCTCTGAGACGATTTGCAAAATCCTCTGGAGAAGCCGCCGTCGTCCGTAAAGCGACCGGCGGCGACGAGGCAGTCGATTGTGTTCCGATTGCAGTTGTGCGTGAATAAGTTCGATTTGTCGCTGAACCTGAAGAACTCAAATATCTTCCCAAGATCTTCTCATGGTGGGCGACAATGCGAAAGCGGTGGGTGCTCGGATCAAAGCCAAGCAACAATGTTTCTGCTGCCTGACCAGTGCTTCTGCGATTCTCCGCGTCGTTAGCGGCATCGAAGTTTATCTTAAAGCTCGCCTGGACTCTATTGGCTGTGGCCGGTTTGAAAACAATTGAACTCCCCATGGCCCAACGTGTTGTTGGCCAGCGAGAGAAATATTCTTTAAAGTCGGCTGTAAGGCCATCGCGATTTACTATTCCATGATCCATGTAGTCGACAGTCGGCGCGTAGATCTCAAGCAATTGGTTCGTATCTTGTGTGGCCACAGCCGCTAGTAATGACTGAATCATTGTCGTTATTGCTTGCTTAGTCTCATCACTGACCTCCGGCAGCCTCGTGGTACCGCCCTGCGGCCGGCTGCTCCGTGGTTGTCTAGTTCCGGCACTGTCGGCGCTATTCGCCAAAGCGGCAGAAATCAACTGAACTCCGGTTACAATTGAATTGGCGGTATCGGCGCGACTCGCTAAAACGCTTCTTGTTGCGGCAACACCAAGCATTGCGGCGATAAGAATTAAAGGTTTAACTTTCATTCTTCTTCGACTTCGCTCTTACGTTACGCGTTTTTTAATGCTGTCGGACCAAGCGCCGGGCTCTATTCGTGGGGCAGAACGAGAGATTATCGTTCGTGGCGGCGATACAGGGGGCATCTGGGGCTGGCTAGGCTAACATGGCTTAGATGACTTGCAACCTGAAGCTGTAGCATCGCGGGTCGCGTCGCGCCATCGGGAGCATTTGCCGCTTTTCCACTCTCTGATTTTCTGCGAATCTGCCACCGCGATGCTGGCCAAAATCTACTCCGCTGCCGTTTATGGCGTGGATGCGTACGAAGTCGAGATCGAAGTTAATGGCGCCGGCGGCGACCCGAACATTGTCATCGTTGGCTTGCCAGACGCCGCCGTGAAAGAGAGCCGCGACCGTGTTACCACCGCGATTGCAAACAGCGGCTACTACTGGCCGCGCGGGCGCACCACGATCAATCTCGCGCCAGCCGACATCAAAAAAGAGGGGCCAAGCTTCGACTTACCCATTGCGCTTGGCATGATCGCGGTGACCGAAGAATTGGACAGTTCGCCCTTCGAAAATTTCAGCTTCGTCGGTGAACTCGCTTTAGATGGCACGGTGCGCGCTGTGAAAGGCGTGCTGCCAGTCGCTCTGGAAGCACGACGCCGGGGCAGGCGCGCACTCTTTGTGCCGGAAGCCAATGCGCTCGAAGCGGCCATGGTCGATAAGATCGACATTTACGGCGTGCAAAATTTGCGGCAGACATTTGCTTTTTTGCGCGGCGAAACCGCGCTTTTGCCCACGCGCGCCGATCTGACCGGATTTTTTGCGACGCACCAAAGCTACGACGTCGATTTCAGCGATGTGAAAGGTCAGGGCCACGTCAAACGCGCGATCGAGGTGGCGGTCGCCGGCGGTCACAATGTCTTGATGATCGGTCCGCCCGGCTCTGGGAAGTCGATGCTGGCCAAACGCATTCCCACTATCATTCCGCCGATGTCGCTGGAAGAAGCAATTGAGACAACCAAGATCCATAGCATCGCCGGCCTGCTGAATGGCCAGCGCTCGTTCGTTTCCACGAGGCCGTTCCGGTCGCCGCATCATACCATCAGCGACATTGGGTTGCTCGGCGGTGGCACATTTCCAAATCCCGGCGAAGTCAGTCTGGCGCACAACGGTGTCCTCTTTCTCGATGAGCTGCCTGAGTTTAAACGATCGGCCCTGGAAGTAATGCGCCAGCCGATCGAGGACGGGATGGTGACAATTTCGCGCGCTGCCGGCAGCCTCACGTTTCCAGCCGAGTTCATGTTGGTCGCCGCGATGAATCCCTGCCCGTGCGGATATTTTGGCGATCTAAAACGCGAATGCCGTTGCGGCCCAGTTCAGGTGCAGCGCTATCGCCAGCGTATCTCCGGACCGTTGCTCGATCGCAT
>WNGF01004837.1_pt1 | contig 19093 bp, 18 predicted proteins | sample 5400641 | NCBI WGS metagenome assembly WNGF01 (sample SAMN13153371, study PRJNA577476) | soil metagenome | isolation source: 80 cm soil or saprolite under grassland replicate 2 | place: USA:California | collected 2016-06-15
CGGAGGCGGGCAAGGGCGGCGCGGGGCCGTGCTTCCAGGGCCCGGAGGGCCCGGCCTGCTTCGGAGCATCCGGCGCGGTGACCGCGGTGCGCCACGGTCACCAGTCGCGCGTGCTCAGCGGCCTGCCGTCGTACGCGGGCGAGGGCGGCGCCTCCGCGATCGGCCCCTCGGACGTCGCGTTCAACGGGCTCGGCGGCATGTACCTGGCCGTCGGGCTGGGCGCCAACCCGGCCCTGCGCCAGGAGGTGCCCGCGCTGGCGGAGATGGCTCGGCTGCTGCGGGCCAACCCGGCGCGCGGGACCACGCGGGTCGTCGCCGACCTCGGCGACTTCGAGGCCGCGGCGAACCCGGACGGCGGCCTGCCCGACACCAACCCCAACTCGGTGCTGGCCGGCATCGGCAGCCGGGTCGTTGCCGACGCCGGCGGCAACTCCCTGCTGCGCGTCTCGCCGAACGGGCAGATCTCGGTGCTCGCGGTCTTCCCCGACCGGCTGGTCGACGCGCCGCCGTTCCTCGGGCTGCCGCCCGGCACCAAGATCCCGATGCAGGCTGTGCCGACCTCCGTGGTCCGCGGCCCGGACGGCGCCTACTACGTCGGCCAGCTCACCGGCTTCCCGTTCCCGGTCGGCGCCGCGCGGGTGTACCGGGTGGTGCCCGGGCACGCGCCGCAGGTCGTCGCCGACGGCTTCACCAACATCATCGACCTGGCGTTCGGGCACGACGGCCGCCTGTACGTCCTCGAGATCGCCCACAACGGCCTGCTCTCCGGCGACCCGACCGGGGCGCTGATCCGCGTCGGCCGCGACGGCTCGCACCGGACCGTCCTGAGCGACGGCCTGGTGATGCCGGGCGGGCTGGCCCTCCGGGGCGACGCGGCCTACGTCTCCAACTGCGGCGTCTGCGCCGGGAACGGCACCGTGCTGCGCGTCGCGCTGCACTGACTGAGCCGCTCCCGGTGTGCGGGTGGCCGGCCCCCCTGCGGCCGGCCACCCGCACCGGTCGTCATGGGCCGGCGCCACCAGTCCGCGAGGTCACCACGGAACGCGGCCGGCGGAATCCGGACCGCGATGCTCCCGGTTCTTGTCCTCTGCGGCCATCCGCGACTCGACCGCGCGGCGATCCATCGCCGAACCTTTCAGCAGCCAGCGCCAGGCCCTGGCGATGGCGCCGACCAGGCGACGCACCATCTCGCTACCTCCGACGGACCTGCGACACCTACTCCAGTCCGCATGGTCCACGTTGGGCTCGATCGCCGCCGCCGCGTCGTCCTCTGGATGACAGATCTGTCACGCCGAGCCGGCTGCGTCCCTGCTCGGCCGCCCCATGGTGCTTCCGCGTGGTGACATTGCAGTCATCTCCCTTCCCGGGCGTGCACCCGCCTCCTAGCGTTCGACCCGCCACGACGGCACCGGGGGGCTGGGCTGCGGGAGGTCGCGATGGGCTGGCAACCGGGGAACGACGGGTGGCGGTCACGGCCAGGGCGGCTCGCCGTGCTGTGCCTGGGGACGATGGCGCTGGCGCTGGCCGGGTGCAGCAAGGGCGAGGCGAAGGGGGCGGCAGCGGGCGACGCCGGGTTCCCCGTCTACAAGGTCTCGGTGCAGAAGTTCAAGTACGGCGGGATGCCGGCGAGCCTCAAGGCCGGCGAGTCGGTCATCACCCTGACCAACCGCGAGGCGGGCCCGATCACCCACGAGTTCGTGCTGCTCGCGCTGCCGTCGGGGAAGTCCAAGGACGACATCGTCGCCGACGCCAAGAAGAAGGCCGACAAGGCCGAGGGAGACTTCCTCAGCTTCGGCGAGGTGGCGGAGGTGGACACCGGCTCGACCCATGCCGGGGTGTTCTCGCTGCCGGCGGGCACCTACGCCCTGGCCTGCTTCGAGAAGGGCAAGATCGGCGGTGGTGAGGGGCCGGTGCACGCCACCATCGGCATGACCTTCCAGTTCACGGTCACGAGGGCGCGCTGCTGTGGTGCGTCCTGCGCTACCGCCGGCGGCGCGGCAGCGACGACCGGCCGGTGCCCCAAGGGGCGGGCGGGCCGCGCTCGCTGGCGCTGTTCTTCGCCCTGCCGACCGTGATCGTGGCCTTTTTCTTCCTCTACGGCGAGCGGACCCTGGCCGACGTGCAGCGCCAGGAGCCGAACCCGGCCGTAGAGCTGCACATCGACAGCTTCCAGTGGCAGTGGACCTTCTACTACCTGAACGAGGGCTTCTTCGTCACCGGCAAGACGCTCACCAAGGAGGCGGTGGTGGCGGTGCCGGTCGGCGCGCCGGTCCACGTCCGCCTGGAGGCCCGCGACGTGGTCCACGAGTTCTACGTGCCCGAGTTCCTGTTCATGCGCAACGCCCTGCCCGGCCGGCCGAACGAGTTCACCTTCACGCCCACCCAGATCGGCACCTTCAGGGGGCGCTGCGCCGAGTTCTGCGGCCTGCACCACGACCGCATGACCTTCGTGCTGAAGGTGATGTCCGAGCCCGACTACATCGCCTGGGTCGACCAGACCCGCAAGCAGGCACAGAAGATCGACTGCGACCCGAGCGGGCCGCTGCACCTGGTCTCCAAGGACAACAGCTGGAACACCAACTGCCTGGCGGTGCCCGCCGGCGGCCCGTTCACCGTGTTGGTCACCAACCAGGACGCCGGCATCGAGCACAACTTCGGCGTCTACGACACCCCCGGCCGCAAGCGGACGCTGTTCCAGAGTCCCCGCTTCGCCGGCGTCGCCGAGCAGACCTTCCAGCTCCAGGCCCTGCCGAAGGGCCACTACTACTTCGAGTGCAACGTGCACGGCCCGGCCATGTCCGGGGCGCTGGTCGTCAAGTCCGTGGCAGGGCAATACCCTCGAGTGGGCCACCAGCTCGCCGCCGCCGGTGCACAACTTCGACCGGCTGCCCCCGGTGCGGTCCAACCGGCCGGTGTGGGACCTGCGCCAGCGCGAGCTCGCCGAGGAGCAGGCATGACCGCGGTCGAGCTCGGCCCCGACGAGCGGGCGGTCCGCGAGACCAGCGGGCCGGTCCTCGGCATGGTGTTGTTCGTCGCCTCCGAGGCGATGTTCTTCGCCACCTTCTTCGGCGCCTACTTCACCATCTACTCGGTCAACCCCTCCTGGCCACCGGCCAGGCGCTGGTCGGCGAGGGCGGCGGGGGTCAGGCCGTAGGCGGGATAGAGCGCGTGCCTGGCGCTGTAGATGGCGAGCCCGAGGAAGGTCATCTGGGGCATGGCGAGCAGCAGGTAGAGGATGCGGGCCGGCGGTGACAGGCGCGCCGGGCTCGGGTCGACCGCGGCCACCGCCGACCAGAACAGCAACGCCGTGCCGAGGTAGGCGAGGTGCTCGAGGGCGTGCAGCGCCGGGTTGCCAAGGGCGGCCTGGTACAGCGGTGAGAAGTGGGTCGCCCACAGGACCAGGGCGAAGCCGCACCAGGCCAGCGGCGGGGCGGTCAGCGCCGCCAGCGGCGGGCTCCGCAGGGCCGCCAGCAGCCGGGCGCGGGTCGCCGGGGTGGCGGCCTGCAGCGCGAGCGTCAGCGGCCGTGCCAGCACCAGCAGCGGCGCGGCGACCAGGGTGAGCAGCAGGTGCTGCACCATGTGGACCGAGAAGCGGGTGGCCGCCCCGGCGTCGACCGGCGACAGCAACGCCACCGCGAGGACGCCGATGCCCGCGAGGAACAGGGCGGTCCGGCGGCGGGAGACCGCGGCGGGCCCGTGGGCCGCCCGTGCCCTGCCCACTGCGACCAGCCACAGCAGGGCGGCGGCGAGCAGCAGGCTAGCCATGCAGCAGGTCCGCCTGCCGGCGCCGCCCGGCAGCGCCGGGCCGCGCCGCGCTGACCGGGTCGGGGCCGTGCTCCAGCGGCAGCAGCAGCTCGAAGACGCTGCCGCCGCCCGGCCGGCTGCGCACCCCGACGGTGCCGTCGTGTGCCTGGACGATCGCCTTCACGATCGCCAGGCCGAGGCCGACGCCGCCTTGGTCGCGGCTGCGGGCCTGGTCGAGCCGGGCGAAGCGCTCGAAGATCCCGGCGGTCTCGCCGGCGGGGATGCCGCTGCCCGAGTCCGCCACCATGACCGCCACCCGGTCGCCCTTGCGGCGGGCACCCAGCCGGATCTCGTCGTCCGGGCCGGTGTGCTTGACCGCGTTCTCGACCAGCGCGTCCAGCGCCAGCCGGAGGCGGTCGGCGTCGCCGACCACGCTCGCCGGCTTGCCGCGGTCCAGCCGCCAGCGGCGCGGGATCGGCGCCCAGCGCTGCATGGTGGCCGCCAGCAGCTCCTGGACCTCGACCGGGGAGCGCGACAGGAAGTCGGGGTCCTCGCTGGTGGCCAGCAGCAGCAGGCGGTCGGCCAGCCGGCGCAGGCGCAGCAGCTCGTCGGCCACGATGCGGGCGTCCTCGGCCAGCTCGGCGTTGTCGCTGGCCCGGACGACCAGCTCGGCGTGGCCAAGGGCGACCGTGATCGGGGTGCGCAGCTCGTGCGAGGCGTCCTGGATGAACTGGCGCTCGCGGTGCAGCAGGCGCAGGTTCGCGTCGGAGACCCGGCGCAGGTCCTCCATGGCGATGCGGCGCCGCTGCGCGTGCCAGACCATCGCCAGGAACATGCCGCCCATCAGCGGCACCTCGGTCAGCTCGTCGGCGAGCTGCGAGGTCCGGACCACGTCCCAGACCAGCATCACGCCGGTCGAGACCACCACGGCCGCGAGCACCGCCACGGTCACCTCCGTCCGCCACACCCGGTAGCCGTACAGCAGCGTCAGGCTGACCCAGATGAAGTGGAACGGGATCGTCTCCCAGTTCGGGACCATCGCCATCGCTGCCAGGTTGGCCAGCGCGAAGCCGACCCAGGCCAGGTCGACCCAGTGGCGGCGCAGCGGCCGGCCGAAGCTGTCAACGCGGGGCGATTCGATAGCCCTCACCTCGCATGGTGGTGATGACCTCGGCGCCCAGCTTGGCCCGGAGCCGGCGCACGTAGACGTCGACCACGTTGGAGCCGGGGTCGAAGTGGTACTTCCAGACCGCGGAGAGCAGCCGCTGCTTGGAGACGGTCGCGCCGGCGTGGAGCATGAGCTCGCGCAACAGCAGGAACTCGCGGTCGGCCAGCGGGACCGGCCCCGAGCCGACGTCGGCCTCGCGGCGGATCAGGTCGAGGCGCAGGCGCCCGGCGACCAGGCTGGTGGCGGGGCGGCCGGCGGCGGCCCGCAGCCGGGCGCGGACCCGGGCCAGCAGCTCGTCGAGCGAGAACGGCTTGACCATGTAGTCCTCGGCGCCGGCCTCGAGGCACTGGACCTTGGTGGCGGTGGCGCTCAGGCAGGAGAGGACCAGCACCGCCTGGGCCGGGCGCTCGGCCACCAGGCGGCGCAGCACCGCGGTGCCGTCGAGTCCGGGCATGAGCAGGTCGAGGATGACCAGGTCGTAACGACTCTCCAGCGCCTTGCGGAGACCGCCGACGCCGTTGTCCGCCGAGTCCACCACGAAACCCTCGGCCCGCAGCCCGCGTACCACGAAGCGCAGGATCCGCTGCTCGTCGTCGACGACCAGGATCTTGCCGGGGAGCGCCGCTCGCGTGCGTTGCTCGGCTTCAGCCAGCATGCCCAGCTCCTCGCCGCCGTCGGCGCCAGTCTAGGTCGCGCGGCCGTGCACGGGCCAGGGCCCCCTCACGGCATGACAACTCTGTAATCCCCTGGCAGGCCGGTCACCAGGGGGTTGGCAGGGCCGTTCGAGCGGCGGGCGGGGAGCCGGCGAGGCGAGCACCACTGCGTGCGGAGGTCGGGCCGCAGAGGCGTCGACCGTTGCTCTGATAGGGTGCGCGCCGGTCGACGGGCTCAGGGAGGCTGGGAGTCGCGTGTCCAGACGGACCAGCGTCCAGGCACGGCGGGACGTAGTCGCGTGGCGCCGGGCCGTCCGGGTCCCCGCCGGCCTCTCGCGGCTGGCGCGAGGGCTGAGCCTGCCGGCGCCAGCGCCGCGCCTGCTCGGCTGGTTGCTGGTCGTCGGCTACCTGCTGCAGGTCGCGCTGCGCCTGGCGATCAGCGCCGGCCGGGACGGCCCCACCAACTTCGCCGACGAGACCGGCTACCTCGCCAACGCGCGGGTGCTGGCAGGCGGCGTCGCCGGGGAGCTGAGCCTTGCCGGCTTCTACCGTGGTGGCTACTCGCTGCTGCTCCTGCCCGCGTACTGGCTGGGGGACGGCCCGCGCGCCGAGTACCACGCCGTGCTGGCCACCAACGCGCTCCTGTCCGGCCTGGTCTTCCCGCTGCTCTACGTGCTGCTCGGCAGGGTCTTCCGGGTGCCGGCCCGCAGCGCCCTCGCCGCCGCCTTCCTCGCCGCGCTGTACCCGCCGCTCGTGGTGACCACCCAGTTCGCCTGGGCCGAGTCGTTGCTGCCTGTCCTGGTCCTGCTCGCCGCCATCACCCTGGCCGCGGCGGTCAGCGCCCCGCGGGGACGGGCGACGGCCGGCTGGGCGGTCGCCTGCGGGAGCTGTGGCGGCGCGCTGCTCACCACCCACGGCCGCACCGTGCCGCTGGTGGTGGTGCTGCTCACGCTGCTGCTGACACGCGCGTGGCGCCGCCGGGACCGGGTCGCCACCGCCGCCGGTGCCGTCGCGGTTGCCGCGGTCACGGTGGCCGGGCTGGCGCTGAACAACTGGCTGAGCGCCACGAGCTGGGGTGAGCCCCGCGACGACGACCTGCGGCGCGTGCTGGACAACGCCCACGACCTCGGCTCGCTGCCGAACGTCGCGGCCCTCGGCCTCGGCCAGTACTGGTACCTGTTCGTGGCCACCTTCGGGCTGGTCGTGCTCGGCCTGGTGCAGCTCGGCCGGTGCCTGCGGCCGGCGGGCACGCCAGTGCCCCGCCTGCCGGTCCGGGACGCCAGGCCCGCTGCGGCGCCCCAGCCGGCGGTAGGCACGCCAGCGTCCCGCCTGCCGGTCCGGGACGCGAGGCCCGACGAGGCGGCCCAGCCGGCGGTAGGCACGGCGCTTCGCCACCCACCCGACCTGGACGTGGTGGGCCTCGACGCCCCCGGGGCCCGGCTGGTGAGCGGGTTCCTGCTCGCCTCGGGCGTCGGCCTGGCCGTGCTGGTCGGCCTGTTCCTGCGCCCGCCGCTCCGCCCCGACCACGTCGTCTACGGCCGCTACGTCGAGATCCTGGTGCCGCCGGTGCTCGCGCTCGGGCTGGTGCGGCTGTGGACGGCGCCGCCGCGAAGGCTGCTGCTCGAGCTGGCCGTCGGCGCGCTGCTGGCCTCGGCGGCGGGTGTGGTAGTGGCCGCCTACGCCGGCGGGCTGGTCGGGCGCAGCCCGGTCAACTGGTACACGGTGCTCGCGCTGCCGCCGCTGGCGCAGGCGCGGGAGCAGATCCGGCCGGCGGCGGCCATGCTGGTGGCGCTGGCCGGGGCCGGGACCCTGCTGCTACTGGCCTGGCGGCTGCGAGCGGGGAGGCTGCTCGGGGCGCTCGGGCTCGCCGTCGTCCTGGTGGCGAGCTCGGTCGCGCTGCGCGTGGTGCTGGTCGAGGCCAGGGACGACGCCATCTACGGCAGCCAGCCGGTCGCCCTCTCGGCGGTGCCCGGGCTCGATGCCGCGCGGGAGGTGAGCTACGACGTCGCCGCGTACACCCCCGTCGGCCTGTACGGCTACCAGTGGCAGCTCGACCGCGCCCACTTCGTGCTGTTCGACTCCAGGCGGGACCCCGTCCCGCGCACCGAGTGGGTCATCGCCGGGCTCGACTGGCCGCAGGCGCGCCAGGCGGGGGCGCGCCGCGTCTGGGTCCATCCGGCCTACCGGCAGGCCCTGTGGCGGCTGCCGTAGGCCGCTCACCATTGGCGCGTGACGGGTCGGGACCAGGCGCCGGCGCGGGTTCAGCGGGATGGTCTGCGGTCCCTGGCCGAAAGGAGTACGCCGCGCACAGGGTCCCGCGGCCTTCCTGGACCGCGGCGGCACGTCCGTCAGGCGTCCGCTGCTCGACGTCGGCGTGGCAGGGCGGCGGCCGTTGGAGCTCGGCCGGGAAGGGGCTACCGTGGTTGGCATGCCGTTCCTCTGACCTGCCCCGACCCGAGCACGGTCGCCTCCTCGCAAGGCTGGACCCATCCGATCCGGCCACCGCGAGGAGGAAGACCGGCGTGTGCAGCGACGAACGGTACGATCCCAGCGCCTTGCCCGTTCCCCACGGCTACCAGCTCGCGCCCGAGGAGCGGCGGCTCCTGCGGTCGCGTCCGCCGGCGGCCGCCCTGGAATGGGCGGCGGCCGCCTTCGGCCCCGGCGCGCGGGTGCTCCACGCCCGCTCACGGCGGGGCGGCTCGTCGTCGGCGGTCCACGTCGTCACGGTCGACGACGGCCGCGGCACGCGGCACCAGGCGGTCCTGCGGCGCTACGTCCGGCCCGAGGTCCAGCACGAGGCCGTTGACCTGGTCGCCACCGAGGCGGCCGCGCTGCGGCTGCTGGCCACCAGCTCCCTGCCGACGCCGGAGCTGATCGCCGCCGACCATACCGGGGCCCATGCGGGCGTGCCCACCGTGCTGATGAGCCTGCTGCCCGGCCGCATCGAATGGGCGCCGTCGCCGGTAGGGCTGGAGCCCTTCCTGGCGCGCCTGGCCGAGCCCCTGCTCGCCGTCAGCGAGGTGGCCGTGCCTGCGGGCACGCGGATACCCGTCTACCGGCCGTACGAGCTCGGCCGGGCGCTCGGGCCGCCGCCGTGGACCCGGCTGCCCCGCAAGGTCTGGGACACCGCCGTGGCGCTGTACCAGGCACCGCCGCCCCTGCGCGAGCGGCGCTTCATCCACCGCGACTACCACCCGGGCAACGTGCTCTGGCGCCGCGGAGCCGTCACCGGCGTGGTGGACTGGCAGCACGCCAGCCTCGGCGCGCCAGAGGCCGACGTCGGCCACTGCCGGGTGAACCTGTACTGGCACTTCTCGGCCGCCGTCGCCGACCGCTTCCTGCGGCGCTGGCAGGCCATCTCGGGGCGGACGGAGTACCACCCCTACTGGGACGTCGCCGTCGTGCTCGCCCCGCCAGGCTCCTACGGGCCACCCGACGCCAAGCTCGACGAGTTCGTCGCCGCGGCCGTCGCCCGCCTGTGAGCCACCGTGACCTACCGCTCGTCCTCGCACGGCCCGTCGAGGTCGGGGCGTTCGACCCTTCGACGCCGGGACGGTACCGGCCAGACTCGAAGGGCGTGGGTCGGGGGCCGTCGCATACGCCCATACGGGGCGTGGCGGAGATGACGGCTCTATCACGGCGGCGTTTCCTGCACTACGGGGCGGGCCTCGGCGCGGCTTCAAGGACACGACCAAGGCGAACCCCGGCTACTTCACCACCATCCGCGGCCAGTTCGACCTGCCGGATGGCGTGACGGCGCCGCAGACCTACGTGCACCACTGCCACATCGTCGAGCACGAGGACAACGACATGATGCGGCCGTTCACCGTCAATCCCTGACCGCCAAGCGGGACGGGGCCGCTGCCGAGGCGGCCCCGTCCCGCCGCGGTGCCTCAGGCCGGGACGTTTCGGCACAATGCCGGTGAGAATCCGAAGGCGCCTCGGTCAGGAGCGGGAATGTCCGACCAGCCCAGCGAGCGCCGGCCCGAGCAAGCCGCTCTGGCCGCCGACAGCCAGTTCTTCACCGCGCTCGTCGACGGCGACGGGCCGGCCCTGGACGCCGTCCTCGCCGACGGCTTCGTCCTCGTCGACGTCAACACCGGCTCGACGGTCCCGCGAGAGGTCCTGGTGCCCTTGGTGGGGGAGGGCCAACTGAAGTTCGACTCGATCGAGCCCGACCCCTCGGACGTGCTGGTGCGTCGCTACGGGACGACGGTGATCGTGGTCGGCCGGACCCAGATGCACGGCAGTTACGCCGGAACGTCGTTCAGCGCCCGCAGCCGCTACACCCACGTGTTCGTCGAGGACCATGACCACTGGCGACTCGCGTCTGCCCAGGGCACCCCGATCACCAGCGACTGACCAGCGCAGCCGGTGAGGATCCAGGCGCCCAGCCTCCGAGGCCCAGACGCACGGGATCAATCCGAGGGCATGGCGCTCAGAGCCGTCAAGGTCACCCCTGCGGTTCTTGCTGCCCTCTCCAAATCGTGGTCAGCGGTGGCAAAGAGTAGCCGCTCGTCGTCCACGCTCAGTGCCGTGGCGAATTGAAGGGCATCGTAGGCCCGCAATTCATACTCCTCCGCCACGTTGCCCGCATCGCCAACGAGGTCAGTTGAAACGGCAATCGGAAATATTTGAGACCATAGTTCTTCAAATACCCCCTTGGCATCCTCATACCCGGTGCTGGAGAGCCTGTGAGGATTCTCTCGCGCGGCCCGGCCAGGGCCGCGCGGACCTCGACACAGCTGACAGCGCTCGTGGTTACGTGGTCTGCCTCATTCCAAATCTCCAGCGCCACCGGGCCGTCCGGCTCCGCGAGGAAGAGCTTGACCAGCGCCGAACTGTCGAAGTATGCGATCATCGGCGGCGATCTTCGAGAATGAGCTCGCTAACCGAGCCATCGACTGGAATAAGATCGTCCGTCGTACGCGATCGTTTTGGGTGTCTCGGCAACGGCGCATGGCCCTCGGCGACCAGGGCAGCGAGCCGCTCGTCGATGCCCTCGACGGAACGAATGAAGATCGTGAGCAGGCTCGACTCCCCCTCGGCGGTGTCGGACCAGAGGATAATCCGCTGCCGCATTCCCTCGAGTGAGGTGCCAAAAGCCGACGCCAGGGTCCTGAGGGCGAGCAGTAGGTCAGGAGGCAGATCGTTTGGATCTTCCACCTGACGTAGCTCTTCCTCCAGCTTGCGCAATGGGTCAGTTGCCATCGGTGGTGTCCTTCCCAGGCACGCCCATGCGGAACTTCCTACCCTGGCTTTCAAAGCACAGCGTCTCATGCCTGTCGAGCGCCAATGGTAGGCCTGCCAGGGACGACCGCCCAGCGACTATCCACAGGCAGCCTCCTTTGGCGCCTCACCGCTCAGGGCCGTTGATGGCACTCGGTGCCACCTGGTCGAGGGCGTCCTCGGCCCACCGGCCGAAGGTGTCCAGCAGCCCGAGGACGACGCCGGCCTCCGCCACGGGCCTCCGTCCCTGCTCGGCGGAGCGCCGCGCGGCCTCCGTCCACTGCGGGAACACCGTGCCCACCACCGCTGCCTGCTCCTCCAACACGGTCGCCCAGACGCCCTTGCGCGCCATGGCGACCGCAAACGCCACCTGCACCATCCTGCGCGACGCCATCCGGCAGACGCTCCGGATCACCTCTGGATCGGTCGAGCTGCGCAGCGCCTCCCGTGCACCCGCGAACACCGCGTGGACGTCGGTATGGAGTCCGGCCGCCAGCGCGGCGGACGGCTTGGTTGGTGGCAGGGCGGGCCGCAGATCCTGCCCGCCGATGCATACCGAGAGCTCGCGAAGGAAGACCTGCCAGCCATACCGCTGCGCCGGGGAGCGGACCTCCCTCAGGTGGGTGAGGCTCACCCCGGCGCTCGTCAGCACGGCGAACCGCTCCGCGAGGGCCTGCTCCACGCGCCGGGCCCGGCGGCGATCCTCCTCGGTGGGCGGCGCCAAGAGCACCGCGGCAAGGTCAACATCGGAGCGTCCCGGGACGGCATTGCCCCGCACGATGCTCCCGTAGAGGTAGGCGCTGTGCAGCCGGGACCCGAACTGGTGGGCTAGCAGGGACGCCGCAGCGTCCGCTACGCCTTGGTACTCGGGCTGCACGTTGGCGAGATCGGCCTCTGCCCGGATGTAGCCCTCAGGGTCGAGGTGCGAGTCCATCTGGTGATTGTCGCCGGTTCAAGCAGGTCGTGGTCCGCCGGCCGAGCACGGACGCCGAAGGTGGCCGTGCCCAGGGACCTGCGCGGCCACGGCGGCAGTCTTGATCCTTGCCAGGCGAGCGGGCATCATCGCTGGTCACGATGCTGGAGTACGGCTGGCACACGCCGTTCCGGCTGGTGACGAACGGAGCTCCAAGTCAAGCACCGGTCTGGGGCTTCTGGATGCCTGTCGACTGCGAACTCGGGTCAAGGAACGTGGCGTGGCACCCGCGGCAGCGAACGCCTCGAAGAAAGTGAGCACGATGAAGATCGTCGTCGACGACCTCTCCGGCCCAGAGATCGCCAGGTTCCTCGACGAGCACGTCCAGGAGATGCGGTCGATCACGCCCCCGGAGAGCAAGCACGCCCTGGACCTGATGTGGTCGGGACGGCCGGATTTGAACCGGCGGCCCCCTGCTCCCAGAGGAAGTCCGAGCGGGGCTGCAACCTCGGATCACAGCAAGGCTCCCAGCTCAGAGGGCATTTCTACGGTCCGTGAGTGACCGTTGTTGCCCGCCGGAGACCGCTGCTACTGGCACGCGGATGGCACGCGCCTCCGCGTGCGAGCGGCCGGCGAGGCCGCAGCGTGGCCGGTGTCGGGCACAGCGTTCTCGGTGTGGAGCGCGGTGAGGTCGGTCCGAGCCGCGGCCGGGGAACGTGTCGGCGCCGGCGGGGCCGAGCAAGGCCGCCGAAGGTGGCCGCGCGCAGGTCCCGAGGGGCGCCGTCCGAAGGGCGGACACCTGCCTCGTTGGCGAGCCTCCATTTGGAGGCGTGGCCACCAAGAGGAGCTGCTCCTCTTGGTGGCCACGCTTGCCGTCCAGCCCGCCAGCCGTTAGTTAGGGCGTGGGAGACGCGGGCGAGTCCCACTCGGCTGGACGGTTACCGGAGGTTGACGAAGGTCCTGCTGGCGTCGGGGACGGCGGTGGAGACGTTGTTGGTCGTGTCGGTCAGCGTGATGCCGGTGTAGGACACCGAGGCAAGCACCAGCGTCTGGCCGGACGGGCAGGCGAACGAGCCCACCGGCTGCGGCCCGATCGGTGGCGAGGTCGCACCAGTGACGCGGCCGTTGACCGGGTCCCTGGAGAAGCCGACCGTCAGCCCGCTGCTCACGGTCTCCTTGTTGGCCGCCTTCGGGTGGTTGCCGCCGCCGTTGATGCAGGCGTACACCGCACTGGCGTTGGTGATGTCGATGGTGTAGTTGACGGTGGCGTTGCCGACGCCGGCCTCGTCGTAGCTCACGACCAGGGCGCCGGCGTCGTTGACACTGCTGCCCACGTTGAAGAAGTGCGCGCCCGACGTCGCAAAGGCGGCCGCTGTCAGCATGAGCAGGGCGGCGGCGAACGATACGCCGACCGTCAGCAGTCGCCGCAGGCATTGCTTCATGGTTTACCCCCCGCTTCGAGACGCCCCCGTCCCACCAGCGGTTCTTGCGCTGGTTGGCCCTTGCGCTTGCACGCTGACGCTAGCCGGGCGTTCTTCCCCCCTTGCAGCTCAATCCGGATTCGTTGCGGACAGGCCAACCCAGGCGAAGCTGGAGGCCGAACCTACAGCTCCGTGCCTACATAGCGTCAACTACGCAGTCTTACGTACCGACGCTAGGGAACTCGGCACAACCTTCAGGCCGGTTCCCGGGTGCCCCCGCGGGGCGCTGCCGGCCGCAGCGCGGCCTTGACCCTGTATGGCAATGTCTCACCACCGCGACCAAGCCTCTTCAGCGACCATGCCTCTTCAGCACCGCGTGACGGTGCCCCAGGGCAGGTGGTCCACGTGGACGAAGGCTGTGGATGACGGATTGCCCGACGTCCAGGGCCGCGTACACTCACAGCATGAGCGAGATGCCCATCGAGCGGGCCCAAGAGCACCTGGCTGAGGTGGTCGAGGAGGCCGAGCGTGCCGGCGAGGTGGTGTACCTGACCCGGCACGGCCGGCGCGTGGCTGCGATCGTCCCTCCGGAGCTGGCCGCCGAGATCGAGGCGGAAGAGGAGGCGGATGCTGCCGTCGCTCGCGAGGCACTCGAGGAGAGTGGCGCGCCGATTCCGTGGGAGCAGGTCAAAGCGGAATTCGGCCTGTAGGTCGGTGGCCTACGAGATCAGCCTGTTACCGGCTGTGCGACGACATTTCGCTCGTCTCGACCCCGCGGCTCGGCGTCGCATCGGCGCGCTGATCGACTCGCTTGCGACCCAGCCACGTCCGGCTGGCGTCAAGGCGCTCAAGGGCATGCCGGACCTGCTTCGCGTGCGGGCTGGGGACTACCGGGTCGTGTACCGCGTGGAGGATCGCAGGCTGCTCATCCTCGTGGTGGCGGTGGGACATCGCCGCGAGGTGTATCCAACATCGCGCCGTACGTGCTGTTTACCTGGGGCGAGCAGCGAGTCTCCTCCGGGCTGGCTGGCACGCTGAACGCCACCACGCCGCTGTTCACCATGGGGTTCGTGCTGCTGACGGGATGGGAGCGCCTATCGCTGGTCCGTGCCATCGGGCTCGTGGTGGGCTTCGTTGGCGTAGTGGTGCTCGCCGCTCCGTGGCGCAGCTCGACTGGTTTCGGCTCCCTCGCCGGCGTGGGCGCTTGCTTGCTCGCCGCAGCCTGTTACGGCATCTCCTATGTCTATGCGCGTCGGTTCCTCACCGCTCGGGGCCTGTCGCCGTTGATCCTCTCGGCGGGCCAGCTCAGCGCTGGCACGCTCATGCTCGGGCTGCTGGCGCCCGTTGTAGCCAGGCAGCCGGTGACGCTTACGCCTGAGGTGGTCGGCAGCCTGCTAATGCTCGGCCTGCTCAGCACCGGTATCGCCTACGTCCTGAACTACCGGCTGATCATGGACGAAGGTGCCACAGCCGCATCCACAGTCACCTACTTGATCCCCTTCGTTGCGGTGCTGCTCGGCGCCGTGGTGCTAGGCGAACCAGTCACCTGGAATCTCTTCCTGGGAGCCACCATCGTCCTCGTTGGGGTGGCGCTCTCAGAGGGACGGCTAACAACGAACAGGGGGCGGCGAACACCATCGACTCCTATTCCATCGGGCAATCGCGGTTAGCCGTGTCGGGAGCGCCGTACGCCTGGCCGGATGACGCTCTCACTCCTCAGCGGCGCCACGAGCCCAACGTCCTAGCCGTGCTAACGAGCCGATGCGTCGCCCAGTCTCAGAACGGCGGTTAGCCGGCGGAAGCCGACACCTGACCTTCGGAGCGGCGCAGGTTCAGGGCAATGAGCCGCTGGAGAATCTCCTCGTCGGCCAGTGGGTAGGGCCAGCCATAGGCGGCATGCACGGCTCGGTCTAGCCGCGAGTGGGCCAGGTCAAGCCAGGTCGGCCGTTCGTTATACAGGTTGGTCAGGGTGCGCCGGCGCAGCAGGTCGGCGTCGGCGCCGGGCGGGTTCAGCCAGCCCTCCCGCAGCCGGTTCAGCTCCCGCGCGGCCGTGGCGATCTCCTCGGCGGTCCCCGCCGACGGCTCCGGCATGGGGAAGGTCTCGAACGTGGTGGTGGGCGTGTAGCGGAAGCCGCTTTCGACCTCCCGGACCTGGGTGCCGAGACCGCGCGCCCAGAGTTCATGGACATGCGAGTGGAGAACGCCGAAGAACCAGTCGTCGTCGCGAGCGAAGACAATTAGCGCACTGTCCGGCAGGGTGCCCTGCGGAATCCAGGCGAAAATTCGATGCTTCGAATGGCGAACTGTGGCGAGGAATCGCTTGAGGCCGCTGAGCGCCAGGCGCATTTCACCACGTCGACGTTCGTGCAGCCACCATTCCTCGATCGTCGTCCGCGAACGCTGTCGCGCAGGCAGCACGTGCGCCTTCACGAACTCGAACGGCTTCTCGTACAGGCTCGCCTCGCCGATGGGCATCGCAGTGCCGAAGTCGATGATCCACATACCGCGTGGCCGTCCGTACAGATCGAGTCCGTTCATCCAGGGCACAACTACGTCAGCGTTGCTGCGCCCATCCGGGTTGGGACTCGCGAGCAGCTCCCTGGCCACGGAGCCGGGGATCTCAAAGGGACCGCCCTTGCTGTCGCCCATGAACGCGATCCCGCGATTGTCTTTTAGGCGGCGGACGCTTGTGAGGTCGAGGCCTGCGGTCAGGTTCGGGTTGATGGCGGCTACTGGGCGGCCGTCGAGGGTGCGGCTGGGCTCGGCGCCGTCGTCATAGCCGACGATGGAGACGTGGACGGCGGCACCCTCGACCACCCACGGCTCGTCGGACCAAGCAAGGAAGATGTCGCCGGTCTGCTTGATGCGCTCCAGCACGCGCCGGTTGGCGCCGCCGCGGATGCCCTGGGTGGCGAGCAGCCCGACCCGCTTAACCTTCCGGTTGGCGACCATCGCGCGGGCCTTCTCGTGCCAGTACACCACCAGGTCGGCCTCGGCGGGCACCCTGCCGCGGTAGACACGAAACAGCGTGTCCACGTAGTCGTCGCCCAGGCCGTTGCGCAGCAGCTTGCCGCCCAGGAACGGCGGGTTGCCGATGACCACGTCGGCGCCCGGCCAGTCAGGCTCACTTGGGTTTTCGGGGTCGCTCAGGTCGAGGATGGCGTCGCGGCATTCGATCGTGTCCAGCGGGCGCAGGATGGGATCGCGCTCGTACGAAAAACCGTTGGCGATCATCCACTGGATTTGGCCGATCCAGATAACCACCCGGGCCAGCTCGGCGGCGTAGGGGTTCAGCTCGATCCCCAGCACCTGCGCCGGTCCAACCTCGGGGAGCTTGGTCCGCTGCAAGGTCAGCGAGCCCCACAGGATCGCCTCGCGCTCCAGGTCCTTCAGCGCCTGCAACGCCAGGTACAGGAAGTTGCCGGACCCGCAGGCAGGATCGAGCACCCGCACAGAGCGGAGCTTGGCGAGGAAGGCGTCGAACACCGCGTGAGGATTACGATCGCCCGGCGTCCGCGCCGTGACCCGTCGGCCCTCGGCCAGCAGCGCCTCCACCCGCTGCTTCATCGCCTCGAAGTCGCGCCGCAGCGGCGCCATGAGCACCGGCTCGATCACCCGCATGATCGAGGGACGGTCGGTGTAGTGGGCGCCGAGCTGGGAGCGCTTGTCCGGGTCGAGGCCCCGCTCGAACAGCGTGCCGAACACCGCCGGCTCGACCTGCGACCAGTCCAGCCGCGACACCCGCTCCACTAACCGGATCTCCGCGGCGGTGAGCGGCAGGGTGTCGGCGTCGTCGAACAGGCCGCCGTCGAACCAGTCGATCGCCTCGGCGCCGAACAGCCCGCCGCCTTGGGCCATCTTGGCGAACAGGTCGCGCAGCCCCAGGGTGAACACGTCGGGGTTGTGCCGCGCGCCCTCGATGAGCCGCTCTAGCAGCGCTGCCGGCAGCACGTCGGCGTCTTGGGCGAACATGCAAAACAGCAGCTTGTTCAGGAAGTGGGCGACACGCTGCGGATCGTGACCACGGCCACGCAACGCGAAGGCCAAGGAGGCGAACTGCTCGGCCGCCTCGGCGGTTAGCTCCTCCCGGGTCTTACCCGGTCGCAACTCCTCGGGGCGCTGCATGACCGCCCGCAGGACGCGCAGGGGCTCCTTGGGGGAGTCCAGCAGGTCCCGCAGGGTGAACGCATGCACGACGACGGGGGTGGCGGTGAAGTTGGTGTGAACCTCGAAGCGGTCCAGGTCACAGACGACCAGCAACGGCGGATTCTCCAGCGCCTCACGGTATTGCAAGAGCTGCTGGTAGGCCGCCTTCAGGTCCTTGCGCTTGCCCTTGTACTCCCAGGCGAAGCAGCCCCGCTTCCAGACGTCGGCGAACCCGCCGCCGCCGCCGACCTTCTCGGCGCCCTTCTCGAAGGCGTAGTCCTGTCCGCTCGGGTCGGCCTCGTTGGGGGTGGGGACGCCCAGCATGCGGCACAGGTCGATGAAGTGTTCCTGCGACGCCGCCCGCTCGGTCGTGGTGCTGCCGATCCACTTCTGGGCGAACTCGGCCGGCGTCGTCCCCACTCAATAGCTCCTCTCAGCCGCAGGCGCGTGGCGAATGAGCGTATCGCGTCAGTTCCACCACCATAGGGATGGCAGGAGCAGCCCTGGCGGTGCCTCAGCCACGATGATGGCCCGTCTGCTCTCATCCAGGGCTGGGTGCGCGCTAGCGGAGGTCGACATCGGCGACAACGAACGCCTCCCAGCGGGGCTCAGGACCAACCCGCCAGACCACGCTGGCCTGCTGATCGCGGTGATGCCCCGCGATCCACAGGGCCGTCACCTCAGGACCCAGGTCCGGAACCTCCTCGGGCGTGTGGTGTTCGTCCAAGCCCAGCCACACCGACCCCGCCGAGCCGTCGAGCCACACCAGCAAGTGGCGTTCCCGCGTCTGCGCTCGGCCGAGCTTCGCCCGATTGGCCTCCAGCTCCTGCTTCGCAGCTTCGAGGACCAGGGACGGCCCGGTGTTCACGTCGGCACTCTCGACGCCCTCGGGCGGCCAGAGGGTGATCGACCCTGCTGGCACCGACGCGCCGTTGTGGAGCCCGAAGGCGATGCCCAAACTGGTGAGCGGATCGATGTCCGGAGTGGCCGCGCCGAAGTCGGGACGCTGGAAGTAGGCGACGCCTCGGGCTTCCAGGCCCGCGAGCACACCGGGGCCAACCTTGCCGACAGCTCGCTTGACGCCCTTATAGCCCTTGGTGTTCTGGTAGACGTCTTCGGCGAGTCCGAGCTTACAGTGGTAGCCGAGGATGGGAACTGTGATCTCCTCGCCGTGGCGGTCCATAGCGACGCTCAGGCTGATGAGGTCGCGGTGCGCGTGAGAGGTGACCTCGAGCGCAGCCTTCTCCCCGTCTGGGGGGAGCAGCAGGTGGAGGTCATAGGCGCCCTGCCGGCCACCTCCATCCCAGGGCTCGTCGTCAAGCTCCGCCCCAAGCAGGTGGGCGACGAGTTAGGGTGTGAGTGAGCGCCGTGCAAGCCTTGAGAACAAGTGAACGGCCCCCTCCGAGGTGGTGGAGAGGGCCGTTGAGCTGGGCGGATGCTGCTGGTGGTCGGGACGGCCGGATTTGAACCGGCGACCCCCTGCTCCCAAAGCAGGTGCGCTGACCAAGCTGCGCCACGTCCCGTTGGCGGACCCCTGACCTGCGGTGGGTGCGGTGGCTCACCGGCGCTGTCGCGCTCGCCTCGGAGAGTGCCCACCTGCTGCACCCGTACCGACAGGTTGAGGTCGTGCCGGCCCTAGGGTAGACGACCTTGGGCAGTCGTTCGAGCGTGATCGTCAGGTCAGTAGAGGAACATGGGCTTGCCGTCGACCTGGCGCACCAGCGGCCGGTAGGCCTTCTCGTCGTAGAGGGCGTCGACGTCGACGCGCTTGACCCCCCGCCCGATGGTGGCCACCGGCACCGAGGTGTAGCTGCCGCGC
>WNGF01009491.1_pt1 | contig 19089 bp, 21 predicted proteins | sample 5400641 | NCBI WGS metagenome assembly WNGF01 (sample SAMN13153371, study PRJNA577476) | soil metagenome | isolation source: 80 cm soil or saprolite under grassland replicate 2 | place: USA:California | collected 2016-06-15
CAAACAACTAACGACCAAAACCAAAGCTAAAAACACCGCTCCCCGTTTCATCACTTTCTCCCGCGAACGGCCAGCCCCCAAAACACATAAAAGACGACACTCGCCAGGGTTAAGAAGATAGGAATGGCTACAAGCGGGATGCCGATTGCAGCCGAAGGCACATCGCGGAGCCACAATGCATTCCGCATCAAATGAATAAACCAACCGATGATTCCCAGCACCAAAAAAATGAAGCCGGCCATCCATACCCACTGCAGGGTTTTTACGAGTTGATCGGAAGGTGAACGTTTGTCTTCCATCTCGTCGCCTTTCTATGTTGCTCCTTCAACCTCGTCCGGCAGGTAGCTTCTGACTCGCTCCTCAACTTCTTTGAGCCCCTCTTCACGACCCTCGCGGATTTCCCAGATAGAGATGATTGGAAATACTTTAGTGAACAGAAGGTAAAACAGCGCGAACAGAGCGAGGCTACCAGCGAATTCTCCCAATTCCACCCAGGTTGGATAATATGTTGTTTGTGGGAAAGGCAACCGAGGAAATGACAGCGTCGGTACGACGATAATAAAGCGCTCCAGCCACATCCCGACGATAATCGACAACGAAGCAGTGAGAACTTTTCCTATAGTGTGGTGGCCAAGCCTCACCAAGCAAGCCAGTGGAATGAATAAATTGCAAAGAACCATGCCCCAGAAATAGGGCCAGAACGGACCTGAGAACTTGGCCCAGAACACTTTCATCTCCTCAGGCTCTGCTCCGTAATAGCCGGTCAAATACTCGGCGAAGGTAAAATAAAACCAAAGCAACGACATGATAAGCAGGAGTTGACCGAGATAGCGAAAATGGACCGGCTTGAGGTAGTACTGAAGTCCATAGGCTTTGCGAAAAATAATCATAGCTACAATCAAGGCAGCGATACCGGAGAAAATGGCTCCAACCACGAAGTAGGGTCCAAAGATAGTCGAGTGCCACATGGGCTGGAGTGTCATGGAGAAAACGAAAGAAACAACCGAATGGACTGAAACGGCAACGGGGATGACTAACACCGCCATGATAGCGATGGCGCGGTTCAGGACTCGTCGTTGCTGTTCTGTTCCAGTCCAACCCAAGGCCAAAACGCTATAGAAGAGCTTCCACTTTCCCAAACGATCCCTCAGGATCGCAATGTCAGGAATCATCGGCAGGTACAGGTAAGTGAGACTAGCCGACAAATAAGCGCTTATGCTGGTGGCGTCCCAAAGCAGAGGTGACTGATAGCGGCCGTGAAGTATGACGTTTAGGATTCGGTCGGGCCGACCCAGATCTACAAGGATCTGACCTGCGCCGATAAAGAGAACCATCGCCGTGATCACTTCAGCCATTCGGGTTATGGGACGGCGCCACTCCGCCCGGGAAAGGCGGAGGATCGCAGAGATCAAAGTTCCTGCATGGCTGATGCCGATAAAGAAGACAAAATTAGTCACGTAAAAGCCCCAGCTGACGGGTTGTTGAAGCCCCGTCACTCCTAGCCCTTCGTAAAATTGGATCGAATAGGCGAATGCGCCCCACAAGATAAAGACAGAAAGCAAGGCCACAGCCCAGTAGAAGCCAGGGCCCGATCGCATGATTGGCGCGAGAAGAATGTCTTCGTGAACGTCCCTTTGATCAACCACCGCCTTCTCCCTCTGTCAGATAGATTACTTTGGGTTTCGTCCCCAACTCTTCTTGCAGCTTGAAAGCACGCGGACTGCGAGCGAGCTTCGACACCTCGCTGCCCGCATCGGAAAGGTCGCCAAAAATAATCGCTTGCGCGGGGCAGGCTTCCGCGCAAGCGGGATTGTATTCGCCGGGGAGGATTTCGCGATTCTCCGCGTGCGCGCGCTCGCGCGCCTTTTGTAAGCGGTGATGACAGAAAGTGCATTTCTCCACCACGCCTTTTGGGCGCACAGACACATCCGGGTTTTGTCCCGGCTGTTCTTTTTGGTAAGTGTACCAATTGAAATATTTTGCATTGTACGGACAAGCTGCCATGCAGAAGCGGCAGCCAATGCAGCGCGCGTATATCTGCGCGACAATCCCTTCTGGGTTGCGGTAGGTCGCATAAACAGGACAGACCTTGGTGCACGGAGGATCATCACACTGAAGGCACGGTCGCGGTATGAATCGCATCTTTTCCTCGTGGTGTTCTTCGTTCGTCTCCGTTAGCACTTGCATCCAACTGATGATGCGTCCTTTCTTCGCCTCTTTGTTGCCAACAGCGGGAACATTATTCTCCGCCTTACAGGCCATGACACACGCTTGGCAGCCGGTGCAGCGGTCAAGATCGATCACCATACCCCACAGCGCCATTTATACTCTCCTTATTCTCACCTGGGTCGTGTTCAAGAGACCGAATCCCTTAAGTGTATCCGTCTCGTTCGCGATTAGGTCGTTGGGGTTGGGCCCCTCGCCCCCGAAGAGCGGGATATGAACGACATCGGGCCGAGTCCCCGAGTAAAGCTTGACCCGCAGCTTGACACGCCCCTTTGCAGACTCTACCCATACCCAATCCTGGTCCTTGACGCCCAGATCAGCTGCGGTTTTCGGATGTAACTCCACCCAACTCTCCCAGGAAGCGTGGACATGGACGGCGGGCTGTTCGAGCAGCCAAGGCTGGTCTCTGCCACCTCCCATTGGCCGACTCATGAGACGATAAGTGTTGAGGCGGAGGGGAAACGATCCCGTTGGTACCGGGCGCGGGATAGGCACCGCCGGCAAAAACAGAAAATCTTCTGTTTTTTCTCCACCGAACGTACTAATAAACGATCCGGCTTTCCCATCTTGTTTGCCGGCCTTGTCAACCAACTGTTTTAACGCCGTCGAATAGAACTCGAACTTGCCCGACGGTGTTGCAAGCAACCCCTTTAGACCCTGCGGCAGGCTCGTGGGATCCCACCAAGCGCCGCGCTGGAGCAGAGCCTTCCAAAAAGACTCATAGTCCTTGAACTCCGGCAGCCAGTAACCTTGGCGCTCAAGAACTTTTCGGAGCGCTTCTTCGGCAGGGGCTGAAACAATATATCCTCGACTCGAATTGTACAGTCCTCGGGCTCCTTCCTTGAGCAAGTCTTCGAACTTTTTCCAAGGAAAATTCTGCGCCACGGCTCCGCCGAGAGCTTGGGCAACTTGAAGCACCACATCGGCACTGTTACGAGTCTGGTGGAGAGGCACCGCTGTTGGTGGCGCGATGCTGAAACAAGTAAAACCCGCAAGATGAGTTACCTGATCGTCCTGCCATCTCTCTAAATACGTGTGGTCTGGTAAAATCAGATCGGCCATCGCGCTCGATTCGTCGAGGAAGGGCGAAAAACTTACAATGAAAGGGACCTTTTTCAGCGCGGCCGCTAAAGCCTCTTTAGCCGGATGATTCGCCAACGGATTAGTCGCAAAGAGAAACAGGGCGTTAACGGGGTAAGGAGCTCCGCTCGCAATTCTCTCAGGCAGGAGCTGCGGCGCATCGGAAACCAACAGGTATTGTTTTTCACCCGCTCCGTCGAGCCTGGGCTGGGCTGCCCCTTGCTTTGCTAACGCATCCTGCTGAATCACCGGCAAAGCGGCCAAGGGTAGTTGCCCTTGACTGCGAAGACCGCCGGCAATACCGATGTTTCCCGCCAGGGCATTGAGACTGTGAATTGCCATCCGGGTGTGAAGATCGTTGGCACCATAGGCAGTGCCGCGCTCGCCTATAATGATCGCCGGCTTGAGCGTGCCCAGATATCTGGCGATTTCGAGAATACTCTTTACCGGCACCCCGGTGGACGCAGAAACGGTAAGAAGACCGTATTCCCTCAAGACAAGATTCTTAAAGCCGATATGCTGCTCACGCGAGCCATCCACCCAATCCTCGAAACCTAAAGTATGTTCCTCGACGAACTGCTGGTCATAGAGCCCCTCGCGTATCATGGCGTTGGCGACGCCGAGCGCTAGCACGCCGTCGGTTCCCGGCACGATGGAAATCCATCGGTCAGCTTTGATCGCCGTCGGCGAACGGCGCGGGTCCACTTGCACAAGCAACCCTCGCGGTCGCTCGCTGCTGCGCCGCAGCCGGGCAAAGGCGCGCGAATTGTGAACCGGTCCGAGCCAGGATTCGAGTAAGCCAGCGCCGAACGACAAAATAAATTGCGCTTCGGCCAAATCGTAACCGAGAGGCTCGGTAACGCCCTGCATGAAGTGATGCGCGAGAGCCGGCCGCTCCGGTGAAAAGCAACGGACGCGAATATAATTGGGCGTGCCGTAGCTCATTGCGAAACGTTTCCATAGCATGTCGCGGTAGCCGCGGTATTGTCCGCCGAGAATCACAGCCGTGTGCGACAGATTCTTGGCCCTGAGATCAGCCAAACGAGACGCCACCATCGAGAGCGCCTCATCCCAGCCGATAGATCGAAACTTGCCGCGCTCGCCGGCCCGCGCCAGCGGTCCCTTGAGACGATTTGCATCGTAAAGCACTTCAAGGCCGCCAAAAGCTTTTGGGCAAACTGAGCCGCGATTTATGGGATGATGAGGATTACCCGCGATCCCGGAAACTTCTCCATCGAGCGTGCGCACCAGAAGACCACAACCTCCAGGGCATTGCTGGCAAATGGAAGGAACCATCACCTCCTCGGGCGTAGCCCACCGCTTTAGATCCTCTGCTGCATCACCGACCTTCGAAGAGATTTGTCCTTTGGCTACGACAGCCGCTCCAGCGGTTCCGCCGAGCACTTTGAAAAATGTACGCCGAGTGAATCGCATTTTTTCCTCACCGGTGACAGCTATTACAATCGGTCAACAGACTCCGCGCCGTCACCGCATGCGCTTGTACGCTCGTCGCTTTCGCTGCCACGCCTTTTTCCCGACTCTCGTGACAGGCAATACAATCATTCATGGCTAAACTCTTAAGTGGAGCCGGCGGTGGTGCTGTTAAAGTTTCCATCGGCCCATGACAGGTCTGGCACTTTATTTTTGCCACGACAACGTGCGCGCGATGCGGAAAGAAAACGTGTGGCGGCAGACGCCACACTCGCTGCCAGGGAATTTCTTTGCCGCTCTCACCGTACTCTTTGAGTTTCTTGATCTCTGCGTTTTTCGAATCTCCTCCCGCATGGCAGGCGAGACACAACGCGGTGGGTGGTCGTCCGGCAACCGCACCTTTCTCAGCGCGCTGGTGGCAACCCGTGCAGGGAAGGTTGAGCTCCAGATGAGTCTTATGAGGAAATGCGATAGGCTGACGAATATCGCCGCTAACCCAATCTGACCAGTACACCCAAGCCAACGTTCCTAGTCCAACCCCCACCAGAATTAAAATGATTCGTCTCACTCATACCTCGTGACCCGGTTCCCGCTTTTTGAGGTTTTGCACTAAAAATGCGCAAGACATATGCCATCAGTTTTTCTTGTTTCGTGGCTAAACGAGAAGGTCTTTTCCTAAGAATTGGAAAAGATACTGGGTGCAATTGCACAATTGGGAATACGAGATTGGCGGAGTGAATCTGGAAAGTGGCCCGTGAAAATTCAGAGAGGGCGAGCCGCTGATGAAAAAAAGTGCCCCGTCGGTTGTGCACCGAAGAGGCACCGACAGGGGGATTGCTGCGTCAGGTCATTTTGCGGGTTTGTAAGGAGGATCGGCGAGACTACGAATGTAAGCGACCACGTCGGATATTTCCTGATCGTTCAATTTTTTACCGGAAGCCGGCATGATCGCGGCTTTTTTCACCGCCGCGCCGCCGTCCTTGATGATGTCAAACAAATACTTGTCGCTCAGGGCGTTCATAACTTTCCCGTTAGTGTGATCCTGCGGCTTGGGATTCAAGGCGGCAGCGGCAGGACCGTCGCCTTTGCCGGTGGTGCCATGGCAGCCTACACAGTTGGCATCGTATTACCCAAGATTCGGCACCAGTACCAATAACAAACCCAGGACAATTTGCGGTCTCATCACCCGTGTCTCCTCCTTTGTCTAACAGTTAGACGATGTTACCAGAGTATTTTCTCATCCAAGAACCGCCAGGCTGATCCAGCTTATTGGATTCACCATTAGTTCCGGGCGTAAGTCATCGTTTAGCAGAGATATTGAACCGTAAAAATAGTACCGATCGGGCGAATTCGGCTGACACCAAATGAATCATGGATGCAATAGCGTGGAGCGACCCGCTAGATCAAAAAAAACGGTTCGGAAGTCGGCCAGTGTCGACAAATATTTGGCACCTCACAAGCGGTGCGATGTTAGGAAGGTCGCTATGACTCCTTGTGCTTTGCTGGGATTGGTTAGAACCTAAATCTAAGAGTCACAAACCCAACATGCGCTGTAAACGGTCCCTTGATCTGGTCGCCCAAAAACATCGATCTTTGCAACTGCTCCAGCGCGGTTGGGGAGGCCTGCGGATCAATAACGTCACCCATCCAGGGCTTCATGATATCCACGCCGTAGTCTTTCTCACGCGCCTTATTGAAATAGTAGCCAAATCTTAGAGTGACGTTTTTGTGCAATTGGTACTCGAAGCGCGCTAAGAGCTCGTGCCACGTATTAGTGAGGTTGGGATAATCGCTCGCCTGGGTGCAGCCACCGCCGGCGGGAGCCTGGGGCACACAAGTAGCACCGCCGGCGCTCACCGCGCTGAGACCTTGAGAAAATGTATACTGAATCCGAAAACCCAAAAGATTTTTTATAATATCCACATCGCTGCCGAGACTGAACGTATGCACCTTGTCACGTCCTCGGCTATTCCAAAGTCGCAGCTGGCAGTTGGCGTCACACGTGGCATTAAAATCATTTTGCGTGCCGAGCGTGGTGTCGGGATAGGTTTCTCCGGTAAACTCAAATCCCGCGTGCAAACCCAAAGTCTCCCAGGGCGAATAATCGGCGAAAAGGCTAACTCGATCGCGGTCGCGCTTTGCCAGGTAAAATTTTCTCGAAATGTTGGCCGCGTCGACGGTGCCTTCCCTGTTGTTATTGTAGTCCGGCGCATCGCGCCACGAGTGTTTATATGAGGCTCGGAACAACAGCCAGTGCACCGGCTTGATATCGAGCGTCGGACCGATGGTAAATTCATTGGAGTTCCGCACATCAGCGCCGTCGTTACGGTGCATCCGTTCCCAGCCATAACCAAATTTTGTGGTCAGCCATCTGGTAAAATTATACCCGGCCTCTAGCCCCATATTTTGCTTGGAGTAACTCAACGGCGTAAGCCGCTCGCCGACGTCGCGAGGCGCACCTTGATCATTGAGAATCCAACCGTCGGTTAAGGTGATCTTCTTGCTTGAATTGTTCAAGTCGTAGAATCGGTAGAAGGCTTTAAGATTTAACTTCTCCATTAGAGAGTTATTAACCAGCGTCGCATTCACCGTCAGCGGTCTAACGTCACCGTCGAGATTACGATTGGAGATGCGCAGCGGAACACCGCCGTTAATCGCGCTATTGATCGTCGCCGGTAGGAAAGGATCGTTTTGCAGGCGCCAACCGTATGACACGATCCCCATAAAGCGCGTCTTGAATGGCAGTTCGGCGGCGCCATTTAATGCAAACGTGTGCGCTTGATTGCTCGGATAAAGATCGAGCCGTCCGCGGCACGGTCCGGTGCCCGCCCCTAAGTTCATGGCGACCGCATCGGTGCAGGGTCCGGTCACCACGCCGGCGACGCTGTTGGTCAAATTCATGGGGTTATCCCATATCAGCGTGCTCGTGTTGTTGTGGAACAACGATCCGTTATATTTGAGTCCAACGGACCAGCCGTTTCCTGCGTATTCGCCGCCGAGCTCGATATTGTGCGTCTGATAGTCGATGGGCTCGATTTGCTCGGTAAAGTTATAGGTACCGGGACTGGACGCGAAAACGGCGCCGAGAGCTCTTTTGCCCGCGTTATTGTTAGACCAGTACGTGCCGGTGAAAGCCCATCCCGGCGTCGGGGTGTAACGCACGTTGAACCGTCCAATGCCGTTGAACATCGAAAGATCGACCGGTGTCGCATGAGCTTCTAAGAATTGACACATCGGCGACGTTGCGCAGTTAGACGAAGCCACGGTCGAAGTCGGCTTAAAGGCGAGCGTGTTGTCGCCGCCGCCGTTGCTTCTGAAGTACGGTGAGCGGGCGATTCCAGCGCTGAACAAATGGGGAAATTGGTCCCATTCAAACTCGACATCTAAAAGCCCGTAACGGCCAAAGCGAACTTTATAGTTTTGATCGTCGCGCCCGACTTGCGTGGCGTCAAACTTCAGAAAGAAATCCTCTTTCTTGCCGCCGATCATCATTTGCAGGTCGGGGACAATCACCGTTTCAGGTATGTCCCTATACTCTTCGAATTTGGCGTCCCGGCCGGTCATATGTCGCGGTAAACCGCCGACTTCACCTTCACCCGTTATAATCATGTTGCCGATATCGATCTGTGCTTGAGCTGCTGCGACCCAAGTTAGCAACAGCCCTAGTGCCAAAATCGAACTGACAGTGTAATTGGTGCTTTTACGCGCCATATGAGACTCCCTATTGCATCATCTCGTGAACACCGTTCCCGACGGATGGTTCGAGCCATGGATCTGGCTGTGACAATTGGTGCAGCTCCGATTAAAAAAGAACGGCGAATTTTTTCCGCGCGGCGTAACTGGATGTTGCGCCACTCCATGGCACTGGGTACACAGCCTCGGGTCAGTGACTTTGAGTAGCCGATCGTTCACCGAGCCGTGCGGCTCGTGACAGTTCGTGCAATTTTCCACCACCGGTGGATGCTCGTGCAGGAAAGGACCGCGGCGTTCGGTATGGCATGTATAACAATTCTCGTTGATGCTCGTTTGTTTGAGCTGCGCCGGATTGGGCGTGCCGTGTGGATTGTGACAGCTCGTGCAAGTTAGCTTCCCCTCCCGCACCGGCATGTGGGAGGAACGCATGAGCTGCGCCTTTCTCTGAAGGTGACATTGGCCGCAGACTTCGGTTTGCGCTCGTTGATTAAAGAAAGGCGTCCGATTGTCGACCTTGGCGAGCTGGTACCGGTCGGTGGTTTTCTCCATGATGGTGTGGCAATTAATGCAAGCGATGCCACGGCCCGCGTGCGGACTGGCTTCCCAGTAAGTTTGCACTCCCCGCTGATGACAGCCGAGACACGCTTCATTTTGGACTTTCGCCGACTCACCCGAGTCTTTACGGAACGTAATCAATTCGCCGACGCCCTTACCGCCGCCTGCCGCGACGTGATTACTCCCCGGACCGTGGCAATTCTCGCAAGCTCTTTTTTCCGTTTCGTTGCGGGCGTTATAGAGAAAAATTTTCCCCATCTGAGTTTGGGAAAATTTTTCAAATTGGGTGGCGTGGCAAGCTTGGCAAACTTCGTTACCGACATAATTAGCCGGACCGGGCTTCGGCATTTCTTTTTCCGCGGCAAATGCGGCTTGGGCAAAGGCGATCAAGAAGAATAGGACCGCGAAAAAGAAACGTGTCATGTTTCCCCCGGCCATTTGGGAATCTTACTGAGGATTTTCGTCGGCTTATAGCATTGAAATCGAAGGGAAGTCTATGGGCCAATCGGCCCATTTTCATTATCCGGCTTCCGCCTGTTGCGCCATATTTCCAACGCGCAGGCCGAACGATCGCGAGCCGGACACCCTTTGATCATCAGCCCGTAGACAGCAGCTTCAACGCGGTTCTTGAGTTTGAGTTTTCTTAACAGGTTTTCTAGATGACGCTTCACTGTGGCGGGGCTGATACCTAGGACGCCGGCTATTTCTTTGTTGGTTTTTGCCAGGGTCACGAGTGTCAGAACTCGATTTTCCGTGGCGGTTAAGATCGTCGCTTTGGTTTCCATAAGCTTGGTGGTTTTGACATCCATGACGAAACCGCCATCTCGCTACTGTTTGTCCTCAAGATTGAATATGCCTTGCACATCGTTTGGTTGGTTGCCCCAGTACGTAAACGACTGTGATTTTTCGCAGCCTATTTCCTTCACGCCCATCGTCACCGATTTTGTTTTCATGGCAAATTGTTAAGCCCGCAATGGTTGTGCCATTTTCGATCACCGAATATTCACTGCATTTCCACACAAATTTTTTTGTTTTGCGAAATTTGCAAACGGATCTCGGATTTTTTCGCGGTGCCAGGAATTAGCGAAACTTGCGTTCAACGCCTGATAGGTGGCGTAGCGTAGCTGTTCTAATCGCTGTACTCTTTGGGACCCGTCGACCTTGGTCCTATGTCTGGAAGGCCGGCTGTTAAGCGTCGTGTGGATCGAGACGGCAGGTTGGGGTGAAAGCAAATTGCCAACAAGCCAGCATCCTAAAAGGATGAACACGGCTTGAACATTTAGAGCTTGATCAAGCTGCCTTAGTCCCGTCGGCTCTTAATTCATATCGATTCATCTTCGCCATTCTCTATCAAACTTCGGAATTACAGCGCCTCGTCGTTCTCACGTTTGCGAAGAAACCCTAGTCGGAACCAAGTAAATGGTTGAAAACTGCGCGGTACGTTAGTTGCTCCCGTTGACAGTGCCAAGCACGACCAAAGGAGGTTCCATGATACACTTGAGATTAATCCTGTTAGCGATATCTGTCGGGATTGGACCCGCGAGCGTTTTTGGCCAGGCGACCTACCCAAGAGAACCTATTCGTCTCGTAATCACCCATGCCGCGGGCGGGACAACGGACATGGCGGCGCGGCTCATCCAACCCTATTTGCAAAAATATCTGGGCGTTCCGATCGTGATCGACAACATGCAAGGTGCCGGCGGCAATGTCGCCCGTTCGTTCGTATTCAAGCAGCCACCGGACGGTTACACGTTGCTCGTAAGCCAACAGCCTTCCATGTCGAGTGGGCAAATTGTCTCGGGAGGAAAATTTGACGTTTTGAGGTTTGTTCACGTTTTCAACATCGCCGGGCGCAACTACGACTGTGTCGCCGTGGGGCCGAATTCTCCTTTCAAGACCATTGAGGATATGAAAAAAGCTTCGGCTGCGCAGCCCCTAACCTCAGCCGGTACCGGTATAGGTAGCAACGCCTATATCCTCGCTATGCTGCTCAAATCGAAGGCCGGCGTGAACATGACGTACGTCCCTTTCAACAGCGGCACCGAGGCGGCGTTGGCCCTAGGCGGCAATCAAACCCAAATGGGCACAGGCGCGCTTGTTACACGAGCAGAAGCGCCTACGCGTTCTCGCCGTTTCCGGCCCGCAACGGGACGAATCGCATCGCGAGTTTCCGACTCTCGCTGAGCTCGGCTACGACATAAAGATGGATCAGATGACCGGTGTTCTCGCTCCTCCTGGACTGCCAGATACGCAAATAAAGATCCTCGTTACCGCGTTTCAGAAAGCGTTCGCGGACAAGGATTATCTCGCCGCGACGACGAAGGCGAAGCAAACGTTGCAACCTATGGCACCGGCGGAATTTTATAAAGCTTCCGAAGCGATGTTCAAAACCATTCAGAGTCTAGAATCGGTGCTCAAACAAGCAAAGTAAAAGACGACAGGTACCAAACTTTGGAAGCGCTTTTGCTGCTGATTTTGGCCGGGTTCTCCACCTTGTTTTTGTTGTTTACCAAGGACTATGGAGCAACTGCCGCCCTGTTTCCGCGGGTAGTTGCGTCGGCTTCGCTCGTGCTCATAGCCCTGGATACTCTGTGGAACTATCTCGGCGTTAGAAAAAGCCGCGCAGAACCAGAAGACAAGTCGCCAGACGAAATCAGGAACAAGAGTTGGGCCTCGCCACTGGCGCTTCAAGCCGGCTACATCGGGTTTATTTACGTCGCTGGTTTTGCGACGGCGACGCTGATTTACTTGATTGCCTGCCCGTGGCAGCTGCGCTATCGGAATTGGATTGTTACGATCTTACACGCTGTCTTGCTCACGTTTGCGATCGTCTACACCTTTCATTCCGTGTTTCACGTTCGCTTACCGAAGGGCTTGCTGGGGATTCCTTGGTAGGCGCTGGGATTACTATGTGGATTGAAGGTTTCCTCACCGCACTGCAGCCTTTAAACCTTCTCTATCTGATTAGCGGAACCGCCTTTGGCATGATCATTGGCGCACTCCCTGGACTAGGACCCCTGTTTGGCGTAGCACTCATGCTGCCCCTCACCTTTGGCATGCCGGCCGCTACCGCGATTATTTTTCTCACTGCCGTTCATGCGGCAACAGCTTACGGCGATTCCTTTGCGTCGATCATGATCAACGCGCCCGGCGGTGTAGGTTCCGTCGCGTCTTGCTGGGATGGGTATCCAATGGCACAAAAGGGCCAGGCCGGAGTTGCCATGGGGATTTCTACGTTCGGCTCGTTTATCGGTGGCGTAACGGGTTGGATTTCGCTCGTCGTCCTTTCGGCCTCTGCTGATCGCAGTGGCAGTCAATATGGGACCGCCGGAATATTTCATGGTTTCGGTTATGGCGCTTTCATTGCTCGCGTTAGCCTCGGGAGAACAGCCTCTCAAAGGGCTTTTCCTCGGCGGTATAGGTCTATTGCTCTCTTTTGTCGGCCGCGACCCAATCACCGCCGAGGCTCGCTTCACCTTCGGTATTACTTACCTGGAAGACGGGCTTCCCCTAGCTGCAGTAGTCCTCGGGCTATTTGCCCTTTCGCAGGCGCTGGTTTTGTCCCAGGAAGAAGGGAGCATTTCGCAGTTTCGAACAGTCGGCAAAGTCTGGGAGGGGTTTGTTCAAGTGCTCCGGCTTCCCGCGACAATTGTTCGCGCCAGCATCGTCGGAATTTTCATGGGGGTATTGCCTGCTTTGGGACTCTCTTCCGCGAACGTGGTGGCCTACTTTACCGAGAAGCGTGCGGCCAAAGACCCGGAGAATTTCGGCCACGGGGATCCCCGCGGCCTGCTAGCGCCGGAAATCGCCAAAAACGCCTGCATCGTAGGCGATCTTATCCCAACGTTCACTCTCGGCATTCCCGGATCTTCCGTAACGGCGATTTTTCTAGCGGCGATGATCATGCACGGACTTCAACCGGGAGCTGAGTTCTTCTCGCGCTCGGGCGTGCTGCCCTATACCGTTTTCGCTGGGATTTTACTCGCGCAAGTATCGTTCTTCCTCATGGGATTGCTGTTTGCCCGCCAGTTCGCCAAAGCCGTCCTCATTCCCAACGCTCTGTTGGTTCCGCTCATCGTCGTGTTGAGTTTCATTGCTTCATTGGCGCTGCGCGGGAACCTTGAGGATGTTATTGTAACCTTTATTTTCGGATTCCTAGGCTATCTTATGTCGGTTTATCGTTATCCAACAGCTTGCGTCGTGCTCGGCCTCGTCCTCGGTGATTTGGTCGAGGCCAATTTTCACCGGTCTATATTGATCGGTCACGGATCCTACACGATCTTTTTTACCCGTCCGGCTTCTCTTACGTTGTTCATCCTCACTATCGCGATGTTGATCTGGCCCTATTTGAGACTTCCCGCCTGCCAAAACGGCAAGAGGTCATCGCTTTGAAGTCGATTTATTAATAAGAGAGAAATGCCCTCTGCAGACAGACCGCGAAACGGACATGCTATTAGTTGCTCGATTCAGCGTTTTCACGCTCCGTCGTATCACTGTATTTCTTTTTTTCTCTGACTTGCTCAATGCTCACAACTTTGAGAATCGCCTGCAATTCTGGCCGTTCGACCACTTCCTTTTTAAGCAGTAGTTGGGCAAGCTCTTCGAGCGCCGAGCGATGGGCCGCCACAGTCTCTTTCACCTTTCGTGCGCACCGGTGAGGATCTGTTTCACTTCCGCGTCGATCACGCGTGCTGTGTCGTCGCTGTAGTCTTTAGCGCTCTGCATCGGCACCGGCAAAAAGAGTGGGGTTCGGGGTCCTTCGAGAGACACCAATCCCAGCCTGTCACTCATACCGAATTGCGTGACCATCGTGCGTAGCGCTGGTCTATTTTTTCATCTACCGGCGTGGCGCGAGAGAGTGAATAAACCGGCTTATGGGAAATCGTTTGCGGGATTGAGCAGTGGCACGCCACCGAGCATTATCGCTTCTTTAGGTCGACATTGAGCGCGAAGACTTCGCCGTCGCGCACGATTTCGACGCTGTCGCTCCTGACGTCGAGGTTTGGATACCAAATCTCGACGCGAAGCTTACCCAAGGGCACGTTTTTGATTTCATAATTGCCGCGGCTATCGGTGGTAGAAAAAAACGGATGATCTTTCACGACAATGAAACCTTCCATATTCGGATGCGCGTTGCACAAGATCCGAGTAACACCGGGTTTGTCGAACTTCTTACTTCTCGTCTTGCCCGGCGCGTAGAGGCCGAGATCGAAATCGTTCGCGCCTCCCTTTGAATACACATTGTGCCAGGACTTGTCGTTGTTCGGAAAATCAACGGTTTCACCAACCATAACCGCTAGGACAGTGGGAATGAACTTTAGGCTCCGCTGATCCATGACTTTTTTCTGCGGCTTAGTGAGCGCCAACTGGGCCTTTACCTGTTCTTTTGAAAGACCTTCTATCGAGACCACAGCGTCCGTTGCCGGTTTGCCGCCAATCGTAATCGTACCTTTGACAATTCCAACGCCAGCCGCATCCGCCGCTAACACGACAGGTGCAAGACCAAGAAGCACACCGACCAAAATCCACTGCGATACCTTTTTCATTTTTTTACCCCCGCTGACGGTATGAAAGTGAAATCGACCTTTTGTGCTGCGGCCGGCTTTACCTCAATGCGCTTCTCCTGAGTCCCTAGAGTTTCGTGCCAAACTTTCAATTGATAGGCTCCTGGTGGAATGTCAGTCAGCTCGTACTCTCCATAGAGATCCGATATGGCGTGATACGGATGCTCGGTAACCACGATATAGGCCGTCATCCAAGGATGCACTTCGCAGCGGATCTTGACGGTGCCGGCTGCAACGAGCGGCTTCCGAGTAACTCGCCCAGGGTAAAGCCCGACATTGAATTGCGGCTGTTCGTTCGTGAAAAGAGCATGGGCCGTGTGAAGGATTGGATCTGAGTTTTTGAGAACCACGAACTGACCGACGCTCGCCGCTTGGACATGAGGGCTGAAGCGACACTTAAGGTTATCTAGCTCGTGGACGGTCTCCTTCTCCACGGCTTTGCCTTTGCCGACACCCTCTAAAGTTACAACCGCGTAGCGAAGTCCCTGCGCCGGGCCGACAATCAGGCTCTCATTCGGCACATCCTTGCAGACCTCCTTATACTTCGTAATTTGCAGCGGCGGCAGCTTCGGAAGCTTGCCTTCGACCTTCACGGTACCGTGAATCTTGGCTCCGTCTTTCACGACAATTTCGTCATACGCGTAAAGCGTACCGGGCAACGCTACGAATAGTAGTGCCGCCAACCCAAGACTGACCAGCTTTTTTTCTTTTGTCTTCATAGCGATTTCTCTCAGTAGCAATGCCCGCGCCATATATCCCATCATTTTCTCACGATCTCCTTTTTTTCTATGAAGGGGCAACCCCTGAATTGGATCATGCATCTGAAAGTGCCTTCGAATCAGATTTGACGCGTCCTTCATTCGCTTCAGCGGCCTCCAGGCTTTTTTTCTTTTCCTTCGCGCGATCGATGCTCACAACTTTGAGAATCGCCTGCAATTCCGGCCGTTCGACCACCTCCTTTTTGAGCAGCAGTTGGGCAAGCTCTTCGAGCGCCGAGCGATGTGCCGCCAGAGTCTCCGTCACTTTATCATGCGCCTCGGTTAGGATCTGTTTCACTTCCGCGTCGATGACGCGTGCCGTGTCATCGCTATACTCTTTCGCGCTCTGCATCGGTATCGGTAAGAACAGCGGAGTTCGCGGTCCTTCGAGCGAAACCAGCCCCAATCGATCGCTCATGCCGAACTGGGTAACCATCGTGCGGGCGATTTCAGTGGCGCGCTGCAGGTCGTTCTGCGCTCCCGTTGAGACATCATCGAAAACCATCTCCTCCGCAACTCGTCCGCCAAGCAACACGTAGATGCGCGCCAAGAGTTCCGACCGAGTCATTAAGTACCTGTCCTCCGTCGGCGTTTGCTGCGTGTATCCCAACGCTGCGATGCCACGAGGAATGATAGAAATTTTTGATACCGGATCTGCACCAGGAACTAGCTCCGCTACCAATGCGTGACCTGACTCATGATACGCAACGGTTTGTTTTTCCTTCGGGCTCATCACTCGGCTCTTCTTTTGGAGCCCTGCAACGATCCTTTCAATCGCCTCGTCGAAGTCGGCCATCTCGACCGCATCTTTGCCTTGCCGCGCTGCCAGCAACGCCGCCTCGTTGACGATATTCGCCAAATCCGCGCCGACGAACCCCGGCGTCTTTGCAGCTATAAGACTGAGATCGACCGCCGGAGAGAGTTTGATTTTTTTGGCGTGCAGTTGGAGAATCTTTTCCCGGCCCTTGACATCCGGGCGGTCCACCAGCACCTGACGGTCGAATCGCCCAGGGCGGAGCAGCGCCGGATCGAGAATCTCCGGCCGGTTGGTCGCCGCCACCATGATGACTCCCTTGTTGGGGTCAAAGCCATCCATTTCCGCCAATAACTGATTGAGCGTTTGCTCGCGCTCATCGTGGCTCGAGAGCATGTTGATGCCGCGTGCTTTGCCCAGCGCGTCGAGCTCGTCGATGAAGATGATGCTCGGTGCATGCTCCACCGCTTGGGCGAAAAGATCGCGCACTCGCGCCGCGCCGACGCCGACGAACATCTCGACGAAGTCGGAGCCCGAGATGCTGAAGAATGGCACGCCCGCCTCGCCGGCCACGGCGCGCGCTAGGAGCGTCTTACCTGTGCCGGGTGGGCCGACCAGCAGCACACCCTTGGGCAGATGACCGCCGAGCCTTTGATACTTCTCCGGATGCTTGAGAAACTCGACCACTTCAATGAGCTCTTCTTCTGCTTCATCGATTCCCTCTACATCGGCAAATGTCACGCCAGTCTGTTTTTCGATATAGACCTTCGCTTTGCTCTTGCCGATCTGCATCAAGCCGGCGCCAGCGCCGCCTATGCGTTTGAACAAAAAACTCCACAAGACGAAAAATATAATCACCGGCACGACCCAAGAGAGCACAGCCGGGAACCAATCGCTAGTTGTTTCGCCTTTAAACGGAATGCCCGCCTCTTCGAGTTCTGCCGTGAGGCGCGCATCCTCAACTCGAACGACGACAAAAGGTAAAGGCTGCTTAGTCCTGTCGCCAAGTTCCTTGAGCTTCTCTGAAGAAAAGACTTCTTTCATGCCATCGACTTTGATCGAGCCGCCAATGGTCTTGTCGCGCACCGCCACGTCGGTGACCTGGCCTTTTTTGACCAAGGTTTTGAACTGACTGTAGCCGATCGTTTCGATCTGCTGGCCAAGCAGCGCATATTGCGCGACCAACATCACGACCAGCACCACGAGGAAGGAGGCCATCGAAAATTGTTTTTTCTTATCCACGGGCTTTTCGCAGTTGTTACGCGCGGAGACGAATGAAGCTAACGAAAGCTACACCCGTGCCGACACTAGTTTGCTCACACGTCCTTGTGCTCTCCTTTATTTAGCCCCGCCGGCCCCGCTCTTTTCCCAGACCACACGGACGAACTTATTATTATGCCCCCACTTGTAACCGAGCTTTCCACCCCTTGCCTTCTTAACGAGCGTCCCAGCCGCTGCGCCAGCTTCTCGGTCGTGGCCTCGACCCGCCAGCGGCCATTCGCTGCATCCATGCACATAATCCGCTCCAGCGGATTTTTCTCCCGCGCCCGCGCCTCTTCGTTGCGTAAGATCCTGGCACAGAAAACGAGATGGCTGTGTATTTGGCTGCTAAATTCACCCGGCGGCGTCAGAGTCCAATGGCGCCGATGGTGAAAAGCGCCGCAGCCACTGCGATGTATGACCCCCTTCGGGTCCAGCCGCGGCAGGTACATATCCCTTTCGACATGATTCTTCTTGTATAGGGTGTTGTATTTTTTCGCTGCTGCTCCCATAGACCAAGCTCCTTTCAATTATGTCTTCGCCGTCAGCGTATCGAGCCACGCGCCCAGCGGGCCGCGGCTGATCTTTCTTACGATCCCTTCCAATTCTCCGTTGTCCAGCCAGATGCCGCCGCATTCATGGCAGCGATCGAGAGCAAATCCCTGAAAGGTGTAACTCTCCAGCTTGCCGGAACACTTCGGGCAATGAGTCTCCGCTTCAAGCTTGTCGACCTTACGCAGCTGCCCACGTAGTCTATCCAAAACTTCCCGATCCCGCTCGGCGAAATAGATGTCTTCTTTAGCTCTCTCAACCAGTCGCATCGTTTCCCCGAATCGATCTTTCTCATCTGCCATGGTTCTGACCTCCCACGGGAGTTTCAGAGAATTGAAGACGCAGCTTTGATGCCAATATTTCGTCCGGACATTGCGTTAATTCGGCAGACTCGATAGGAGCTTAATCGGCGAGTCGATCAAGCCGGTGAGATGACTTTTTTCAGAATCGACAAGGACGAGCGTTCGCTTTCGCACCTTTGAGAATATCTGCCTCCAAGTGCATGTCGCTATCTGTGATTTCGACGCTCCCGCGAGGCGTTCATTTTGCGTTAAGAACAACCGGCTACTTTGCATGGCTACTATCAAGAAGGGTGTGCAACGATGGTTAGAAGGTTTTTCTCCTGGGAAATCGCGGTGATTTTGATATTTGGACCGTTCGTGGAATCCTTCGCCGCTGAGGCGGATGGCGGTAACAAACTGTATTAAAATATTGCGGCTCCGGTCACGGCAGCGGAGCGGTCCGGTTAGGTTTGAAAGTCAAAATCCCGGACTTAACGCTATTGAAGAGTAAGAACAAAGGAATTTATCCGACGAATCGAGTGATGTCTTCCATCGACGGTCGCATCGTGCGCGCACACGGCGCAACATGCCAGTGTGGGGCGAAGTGTTTAGGGAAGAACACGGAAAACAAAAATAACCGGGTGGACCTCACTTCTCAAAGCTAAGCTCATCGCGGAATATGTCGGGATGATCAGGCCTGGCCGCCGATCGAGCGGCGGCGATCAGCGCCGGCCGCCGCCCATCATGCGGCACCACCAGAACCGGACAAGTCGCCCGCGCCACGACCTTTTCTGACACGCTGCCCATAATGATGTGGTTGAGACCGGTCCGGCCATGAGTCGACATCACGATCATGTCGACGCCCTCGTCGGCCGCCTTCTCGACGATATTCTTGTGCGGCGTGCCGAATTCAACCGCGCAGCGCACTTCGACCA
>WNGF01007546.1_pt1 | contig 19087 bp, 18 predicted proteins | sample 5400641 | NCBI WGS metagenome assembly WNGF01 (sample SAMN13153371, study PRJNA577476) | soil metagenome | isolation source: 80 cm soil or saprolite under grassland replicate 2 | place: USA:California | collected 2016-06-15
GCGGAGCTCATCGCGATCTCCGTGGACAGCGCGTGGAGCCACCTGGCCTTCGCCAAGGATCGAAATCTGCACTTCCCGCTGCTCGCCGACTTCGAGCCGAAGGGCGAGGTGGCCAAGGCCTACCAGGTGTACCGCGACGGCGCGGGAACGAGCGAGCGGGCGCTGTTCGTGATCGATGCCGAGGGCGTGATCCGGTGGAGCTATGTGTCCCCGGTCGGCGTGAACCCCGGTGCCGACGGCATCCTCCGCGCGCTCGAGGAGCTGCGCGGGAAGGAGGAGGCAACGTGAGCAAGACCCAGTGGGAGGCGGTGCTCACCGTGCCGGTCGACGGGGAGCGCGATCACGTCCAGGGTCTGCCGACCGCGGCGGTAACGCTCGTGCAATACGGGGACTACGAGTGCCCGTACTGCGGAGAGGCCTATCCCATCGTCAAGGAGATGCAGGCGCGGATGGGGGAGGCAATGCGATTCGTGTTCCGCAACTTCCCGATCTCGACGTCGCACCCGCACGCCGAGCACGCGGCGGAGGCCGCGGAGGCCGCGGACGCCCAGGGGAGGTTCTGGGAGATGCACGACCTGCTCTACGAGCGTCAGCGGCATCTCACCGACGAGGATCTCCACGCGTACGCGGAGGAGCTCGGGCTCGACGTCGAGCGGTTCGACAAGGAGATGGCCGAGCATGTCCACGCGGACCGGGTCCACGAGGACTTCATGAGCGGCGTGCGGAGCGGGGTGAACGGGACGCCGACCTTCTATATCAACGGTGTCCGCCACGACGACTCGTACGAGGCCGAAGTCCTCCTCGACGCCCTCGAAACGGCAGCCGCCTCAGCTCGATGATGGAGATGAGGTCCGGGCGATCTGACCGTTTCCCGACCGCGGATACCCCAGCGAATCTGCTGCGCGCTCATCGCTTGGGATGTCATCCATCACCGCGAGCACCGCGTCGAGGTCCGACGAGCGCGGACCTAACCCTTCCTACGAGCTGTGGATCGGCGACGCGCTCGCCGGAGTCATCGACTGTGAGACCCGGCCCGGAATCGTGGTGCTGATCCCACCGAGATCGATCCCTGTTTCGAGGAACGCGGGCTCGCGTCCCAGTTCATCGCGGGAGCGCTGCAGGACATCCGCGGCCGAGGCCCCAGGCTGGTCCCGGTCCGTCCGTTCGTCCGCAAGTGCCTTCGGCGCCACCCGGAGGAACGGGACCTCGTCACCCCCACGCCCTCGGAGGAGCGTGGATAGTTCGCTTCAGAGCGCCTCGCGGAGCCACGGCGGTGTGGGCGCCTCGATACGCGCGAGCTTGGACGGGACCGGGGCGAATCGGTCTTCGTCGTGCTGCTGCCAGGCCCGCCAGGCTCCGGTGATCTCCTCGAACGTCCGGGCCACGAAGTTCCACCACATCTTGATCTCGACGCCGAACGGCTCTCCGCCGAGGAGCAAGAGCCTGGCCGCGCCGACACGTTCCTCGATTCGCAGTTGTTCGTAGCCTGCCGGGACGAGCGCGAGGGACCCAGGCTCGACGATCGCGTCCTCCACCTTCACCGGATGGTCGAGAGGAACCACGCCGTGCTCGAACGTCGACTTCAAGGGGACGTTCACTTCTCCGCGGAAGCTGACGTCGAGACCGACTGTCGGATGGTCCACGCGAGCGGGGGAGCGGGCCTCTCCGAAGTCGCCGGCGATGACACGGACCTCTCCCGATCTGAGCTCCGCCAGCGGGAGATCGCCGTGGTGATCGAACCTCGACGGGCCGTGGCGGGTGGTCTCGGGAAGGGCGAGCCACATCTGTGCGCCCATGATCCCGCCCACCCCAATCCCGCTGGGCGCCTCGACGCCGAGCTCCGCGTGCGCGATGCCCCGCCCGGCCGTCATGAGGTTGAGCTCGCCAGGACGGATCAGCTGCTCGGTGCCCAGCGAGTCGCTGTGCAGGGCCGAGCCCCGGAACAGCCAGGTCGCCGTCGCCAGGCCGATGTGTGGGTGTGGACCGATCTCGAGCCTCGGGGGCTCGAGGATGTCGCCCGGGTGGATCAGGTCGACGAAGCACCAAGGCCCGACCGTCCGCCGTCGCTTGGTTGGCAGCACCCGCAGTACACCCATCTTGCCGACTTGGGCGCTCCGGCCTTCACGGACCTCGATCGCGCTGATGCCGAGTCCCGGGGTGACCTCGGTCACTTCCTCAAGCGGCCCGCTCATGGCTTCGGAGATTCTGGCAGGCAGAGCCGTTCATGGGGCCAGGCGTGTCGCCATGCCAGACTCGCCGCGGCGGGCAACCTCGGGCCACGGCCCGAGGTTCGGGCCCTGTTCGAGAGTCAGCAAGGGTTGGGAGGCCGCCCGGGCCTTCGTCGACGGCGCGCACGTCTGATCTCGCGAGACCCTACCCCACCGGTCTCTTAGACCGGTGGGGGGCCGCGAGGCCCTTCGATCTCAGGCGCGCAAGAGCCAAAGTCCCTGGTAGCGGAGGCGAGGGTTACGGCGTACGAACCGCGGTGAACCGGGCCCGGGAATGCCGGAGAGTGGTGGGTCCCCGAGGGAGGCCCGCGGTTCCCTTAAGTGCCTGCCGAGAGATGATCTCCCCATGAGATTCCGAATCCAGGTGGCCCGGGTCCAGTCGGTCGAGCGGGTCGTCAATGCAACCGACGAAGAAGCGGCGATCGCCAAAGTCGAGGCCGAACTTCAGAAGCCCTACGGACTCCTCGGCTCGTGGAAGACGGTCGACACGCAAATCGAAGTCGTGGGCGCCGAGCCCGTGGCCGGTATCTCCTCTGCCGATGTGGGGGAGGGACCGCTGCTGCAATCGGTAACAGCTGCAGCCAAACACCTCGGGATATCGTAGTCTTCAGGTGAGCCCCAGGTGAGGCTGCGGCCGATCAGAGCGTCCGCTTAGCTCGAGTGCCGACGTCCCATGCGGTATCTGTATGCCAGCCCCGATAGAGCTTTTCGTCGATGAGCTTGAGAACATCGAACACGTCATCTTCCTGAAGGACCAGCTTCCCGTCCTGGATGAGACGATCGGCCTCCAGTCCTTGGCGGCGCATCTCGGTCTCGAGGGAAGGAGTTTCGAAGCGCACCTCCAGGACTCCTCGTTCAAACAATGACCGAGCCTGTCGAGCCACCCGAACGCCCTTCTCGCACGCCTGCTTGATCACCTCAGCCGACGCGTCATCCAGTGGAAGCGCCTGCGCGACCGCGTCCCCCCACACGGGCACCCGCGCCTTCATGGAGTCGATGTCCCGAAAGACTTTCTCGAAGGCGGCAGCCCGAAGGACCGCCACGGCAGAGGCCGTCACCACCATGTCGAAGGCGGGCTCGAACGCCAACAGCGGTCCCTCGACCCGGCGCAGCCGGTCGCCGAACGAGGCCAACAGCCGACCGGACAGCGCGGCCTTGTAGGGGTTCCACTGGGACAGGAAGGTGTGCGGGCCGCGGGATCATCGCCCACCACGGCGGCGTAAAACAAGAAGGAGCGCTTTCCGAGATCGGCGGCGTCCATCTGGTCGAGGGACGAGGCGTCGCTGAGCACGCGCAGCGCTTGAGGGTCCATCTCCACCATGGGCCGTTCCGCCTCCTCCTCCGATTTCGGACGTCCCCGGCGGGGAGCGAGTTCATGGGCGACGAGTTGACCGGGCTCCGCGACGAGGTACTGCGACTCGGGATCGAAGCTCAGATCGTCCGAATACGGCACGGCCGTGCGTTGCGCGAGCGCCGCCAAGGTCTCCTCGCAGATCCTTCGGAGTTCGGCCTCCACATCGGTATGCATGGCCACGCGAAAGCCCTTCAGCTTCGTCGTGCGCTGGGCCAGGACCAGGGTGATGTCTCCGGATGCAGACAGCGCGGAGGGCGAGAAGGTCACCTCGGTCATGTCTTCTTGCTCCGGACCTCGACCCGGATGTCTGGGTTCAAGGGGACCGTTCGAATGGTCATGTGGCGCTTGACCGATGATCTCACCACGACGTATCCCTCCCACCCGTGGTCGGTCCGGATGTGCACCACCCGCCTGCCGAACAGGTACAGCGTGGGGTTGATCTGGGCCATCTCCGACCTCACATAGATCAGCCCGGTCACGAGAAGGAACAGAGCGTAGGCCACGATATCCCGGTTGTTGGGCTTGGCCACGGTGAGGAACGGAAGAAGATACGTCGCGAGGTATCCCGCTACCTCTGGACCCACGTCGGTCACTTCAGCCACCGAAATCGGCTCGGCAGCCGTCTTCCTGGACACGATCAAGACAATCCACAACGTATCCAGGATGCCGATGCCGGCCAGGCCACCGCAGACCCACTCCACCCATGGGGTTGTGAACCGCAAGGCAAGCAGAACGAACAGCAGCGCGTAAGAACCGATGAAGAGGCGGGCACGACGGGCGAGGTCCGTCACGGCCTTCGCGCCTCGATACCCCAAACGGAAGAATCCACGGTGGATTGGCAGCATAGGTCGTGGGAGGGACGCTCGAGCTCTGAAGAGAAGGAGGGCTCATCCGGTAGTGTCCCGCGAGCGGCGGCCCCTCTGACGAGTCGTTCGACGATTGCTTTGGAAGCCCCCCGACGCGCGTGCCCCTGGCTTCGCGGTCGTTACCTGATCCGGGACCAGCTCAACCCTCTGGGTAGTACCCCGCCCTCGAGTTCGCCTCGATGAACTTCCTGAGCCCGTCACGGGCGATCAGGATCCGACGGCCGATGCGGACGTGTTCGATTTCCCCTCGGTTGATTAGTTCGTACGGGTCCCCCGCTACACGAACCGCTTGATGAATCCGAGCGCGGTATCGGCGACCTCGCGCCACCCGCCGTCGATCGTCAGCGCGTGCCCCCGGTTCGGGATCTTCACGATCTCCGTGACGCCTTCGTTGCGCTTCTCGCGCTTGTACGACGCGTTTGAGATCGCCCAGGGAACCGTGTGGTCGACCTCGCCGGAGATGATCAGCATGGGACCGCGCGCGGGATTCTTGGTGTCGACCTTCACCTCGGTCCAGGGATTCAGGTTGGCGGCCGCCGCCTGGAAGAGGGGCTTCCCCGGCGCGGGCACGGCGAACTTCTCGTACAGCTGCTTCGCTTCGTCCTCGCCGACCGCGTTGGCGAACGAGTAGTGGAACTGGTCGTAGGTGAGCGGGACGGCTCGGTTGCGATTTCCCGGGTTGCGTAGGGCGGGAGACGCCGATCTGAGCGCGGAGATCGGTAGTGGCAGCACGCCCCGGAAGGGCGCAGGGGAGATGGCCACCGAGGCCGCCGACAGACCGCGACCGGCCAGGATCTCCGTCAGAAGCCCGCCGAACGAATGCCCGATGACCGCCGGCTTCCTGGCGAGCCCACTGATCAATTCGTCGAAGTGGTTGGCGACCTGTCCAACCGATTTCTTCGCGAAGACATCCGGATGGGCCTTCGCCTCCTGAACGGTGTCCGGATCGTCGGGCCAACCGGGCGTGAGGGCCGCGAACCCCGCACCCTCGAACAGCTTGGCCCAACGATCCCAACTGCTCGGCAGCAGCCACAGTCCGTGGACGAACACGACGGGCGTCCTACCCGAAGTGTTCGCCTTGTCCACCTGGGCGCGTTCCTGCTTCGTGACAGTCGTCATGGCTCCCCTCCCGCTCCTCGGGTGCGGCCGGACCGCCCCTCTCAGCGGGGAGGATGGACGTGGACCCCCAACCGCGCAAACGCCGAGCGTGCGTGAGGGGTCACGGCCCGGACTCGATGCCCGAATGCTTCTGTTTGCTCCTCACGGCTTGACAGCCTCCCCGTTACCCAGGCAAACTCCCAACACATACCCACTCATTCGGACTCATTCGGACTCCGACCGAGGAGGATGGCCGTGTACACGGAGGAGCGACGCCAGGAGATCGCCCTGGTCGTTCGCCAAGACGGTCGCGCTGACGTCTCGGAACTGGCCGGCCGCTTCGAGGTAACCCCTGAGACCATCCGCCGGGACCTGACCGATCTGGAACGCCAGGGGATCCTCCGGCGCGTCCACGGCGGAGCCATCCCCATCGAGCGGTTTCGGGCCGAACCCGCCATCGCCGAAAAGGCGGGAGTCATGGCGAGGGAGAAGGCCCGGATTGCGTCCGCCGCCCTGGCGTTCGTTCCGGACCGCGGGACGGTGCTCCTGGATGCCGGCACCACCACCCTGGCGCTCGCCCGAGTCTTCCCCGACCGTGAGCTCACGGTGTTCACGAACTCCATGCCGGTTGGCCTGGAGCTGACCGCTCGCCCGAACCAGCAGCTGTATCTGATCGGGGGCCGGGTTCGGGGCCGGACGCTCGCGGACGTGGACGACTGGGCGCTTCGGCAGCTCGCCCACCTTAGGGTCGACGTGGCGTTCATCGGGACGAACGGCCTCACGGTGGAACGCGGGCTCTCCACTCCGGATCCCGCGGAAGCGGCCGTCAAGCGCGAGATGTGCCGGGCCGCTCGGCAAGTCGTGGTGCTGGCCGACCACACCAAGCTGGGCGAGGACGACGCCGTCCGGTTCGCCTCCATCGAGCAGGTCGACGCTCTGGTCACGGACTCGGGTCTGTCCCAGGCGTACCGGCAGTCGCTCGAGGAAGCCGGCGTGGAGGTGGTCGTGGCTTGACCCAACGAGAAACTGCTTTCCGCATTCGTCGTGGCCTGAGGGGGTGGTCGCTGAGGATCTGATCACCCGCCGCCAGGCAGGAGTGGCGCCCTGCGATAGCCGCACGGACGGTGCGGCAACGAGTGAAGGGGGTGTGCGATATGTCGATGTCACTACCGGTCCCCGTCCCGATGGCGACCGGAGGTTGGCGGGCCCGGGTCCAGAGGTTCGGGGGCTTCCTCGCCGGGATGGTGATCCCCAATATCGGCGCGATCCTGGCGTGGGGCCTCCTCACGGCCTTCGTGATCCCGACGGGATGGACCCCGAACGCCAAGCTTGCCCAGATGGTCGGGCCGCTGATCACGTTCCTGCTGCCCATCCTCATCGGGTACACCGGCGGCTATCTCGTCTACGGACAACGCGGCGCAGTGGTCGGAGCGATCGGCACCGCGGGGATCGCCGTTGGGTCCAGCGTGCCGCAGTTCATCGGGGCCATGATCATGGGGCCCCTGGGCGGTCTGGTCATCAAGGAGTTCGACAACAGGACGCAGGAGCACGTCCCCTCGGGGTTCGAGATGCTCGTGAACAACTTCTCGGCGGGGATCCTCGGTGCAGGGTTGGCGATCCTCGCGTTCTGGGCCATCGGTCCGGCGGTCACGCATGCCTCGAACGCCCTGGGGGACGCGGTCAACTACCTGGTCAAGCACACGCTCCTGCCGCTGGTGTCCATCATCGTCGAGCCGGCCAAGGTCCTGTTCCTCAACAACGCCATCAACCACGGGGTCCTCGCGCCGCTCGGCGTGGCAAAGGTCGCGAAGCATGGGAAGGCGATCGAGTTCATGATCGAGTCGAACCCGGGTCCAGGGCTCGGGCTCCTGACCGCGTACTGGTTCTTCGGTCCTCGCTCGATCCGTCCCTCGGCGCCCGGAGCGATCATCATCCACTTCTTCGGCGGCATCCACGAGGTGTACTTCCCGTACGTGCTGATGCGGCCGATCCTGATCGTGGGCATGATCGCGGGCGGAATGGCAGGGGTCCTCACGTTCCTGGTGACACACGCCGGCCTGGTCGCCACGCCCTCGCCTGGGAGCATCTTCGCCTACCTCGCGGAGACACCCAAGGGGGGCTACTTCGGCGTTCTCGCCGGGGTTGCCGTCGGTGCAATCGTTTCCTTCCTCGTGAACAGCTTCCTCCTGAAGCTCACGGTTCGCGAGGATGAGTACGCGGAGGAGGAGGTCGCAAGGGCCGAAACGGCACCCGCTCCGGCCACAGCGTGATGCCTACCATCCATGGAAGCGACATCAAGAAGGTCATCGTGGCCTGCGAGGCCGGGATGGGGAGCAGCGTGCTGCTGGTATCTCAACTCCGCCAGCGCTTGAAGGGCACCGGGGTGGAGGTGGAACATTCACCGGTCCGAGGGCTCCCTCCCGATGCCGACGTGATCGTCACCCACCGCGGGCTCGAAGCGACCGCCCGGAGTGTGGCTCCCGACACGGTGGTCGTACCCTTCGCCATGTTCCTGGGCGATCCGGCATTCGACCGGCTCGTCAAAGCGATCAAGGAGGGAGTAACTCTCGAGGGGTAGCCCATGGGTGAGCTGCTTCCGCACGACGCGGTCCGTCTCGGCTTACGGGCCTCGGATCGGTTCGATGCCGTCCGCCAGTCCGGAAGCGTGCTGGTGGAGATCGGAGCGGTAGAGGCCCCGTACGTCGACGCCATGCTCGAGCGGGAGCGGCAGATCTCTACGTCGTTGGGCGAAGGGTTCGCCATCCCCCATGGCACCGACGAGAGCAGGCGATGGATCCGAGAGACCAAGCTGGCGTTCCTCCAGTTCCCGGACGGGGTCGAATGGGACGACGACACCGTGACCGTGTGCGTGGGGATCGCCGCCGTGGGAGACGAACACGTCGGCGTCTTGGCCCGGCTGGCTCAGGTCCTGGTGGTCCCGGAGCAGGCTGCCCTCCTTCGAGGGGCTGAGCGGATCGAGGACGTGCTGGCGATCCTGACCTCCCCCCTCGAAGAGGAGACTACGGCATGAGGGTGGCCAAGCTTTACGCGCCGGGAGATCTTCGGGTGGAGGACGCCCCCGTTCCCGACGCCGGGCCAGGTGAGCTCACCATCCGGGTGCGTTCATGTTCGACATGTGGAACGGATGCCAAGATCTTCCACCACGGACACCACCACATCTCCCTTCCCCGCGTCCTCGGCCACGAGATCGCCGGGAAAGTCGCTGAAGTGGGCTCGGGAGTCAACGAATGGTCCCCGGGCGACCGGGTCCAGATCATCGCCGCCATCCCCTGCGGTGTCTGCCACTACTGCCGGCGAGGGCTGGAGACCGTGTGCGAGGACCTGGAGTCCATGGGCTACCAGTACGACGGTGGCTTCGCGGAGTTCATGCGCGTCCCTCGCAGGGTGCTCGACCGCGACGGAGTGAACCGGATCCCAGATCAAGTCCCGTTCGAGTCTGCGAGCCTCACGGAACCGCTCGCCTGTGTCCTGAACGGTCAGGAGATCGCCGGCGTGGGCGAAGGAGACGTCGTCGTCATCCTCGGTGCGGGACCGATCGGTTGCCTTCATATCCGTCTGGCCCGGGCCCGTGGTGCCGAGACGGTCATCCTCGCGGACATCAATCGAGGGCGCCTGGACCTGGCTGCTCGCGCCCAGCCCGATGCTTTGATCGAAAGCGGGAACCAGGATCCGGTCGACGCGGTTCGCAAGCTGACGGACGGTCGGGGTGCGAACGTCGTAATCACCGCAACCGGCGCGGGCCAGGCCCAAGAGCAGGCCCTGGAGATGGCGGCGCGCCGGGGTCGTATCTCGCTGTTCGGGGGGCTGCCCCGGGACAACCCGATCATCCGGTTCGACTCGAATCTCGTCCATTACCAGGAGCTCTTCGTCCTGGGCGCGTACGGTTCCGCCCCCCACCACAATCGGGAGGCGCTTGCACTGATCTCGTCCGGAGCGGTTCCGGTCGAGGACCTGATCACCCACCGGCTGCCCCTGGACGGGGTCCATCAGGCGATCGACACGGTGACGAAGGGCGAAGGACTGAAGGTGGTCATCGAGCCATGACATTGGTCTGGAGCCACCCACCACGGCGGTCGAGACGCGGGCAGCCGGTGCAGTGATCGTCACCCTCACCGCGAATCCCTCAGTCGACCGGACCCTGGAGATCCCTTCCCTCGGCCGGGGGGAAGTCATTCGGGCCACGGCGGCGCGGGTCCACCCGGGCGGGAAGGGCGTGAATGTGGCCCGAGCGCTGGTCGCCAACGGCATCCCGGCCCGAGCGGTGCTTCCGGCCGGAGGCCGGGAGGGAGAGCAGCTGCTCGACCTGCTGTCGAGCCGCGGCGTGGAGGTGGTTCCCGTCCCCATCGCGGAATCGGTTCGCGAGAACGTGACCGTGGTGGAGCCCGATGGAACGGTCACGAAGTTGAACGCCCCCGGACCGCAGCTCGCGCCGAGCGAGGCCGAGCGCCTCATCCAGGTCACGGTCGATGCATCGGGTGGGGCCGATTGGGTGGCGCTGTGCGGAACGCTTCCCCCCGGCGCCCCCGAAGACCTGTACGGCACGTTGGTGACCGAGCTGCACCTGATCGGGGTTCGTGTAGCCGTCGACACCTCTGGAACCGCTCTGGTCAAGGCGATCGAGGCCGGACCAGACTTGATCAAGCCGAATCGAGAAGAGCTGGCCGAGGCCATCGCCGATCCGATCCAAGACCTCGGCGATGTCGTGAACGGTGCCAGGAAGCTTCTCGATCAGGGCGTCGGCCACGTCCTGGTGTCTCTCGGAAGGGAAGGTGTCGTGTCCGTTTCTGACTCGGCCGTCCTCAGGGCGTGGACCGTCCCGGTCGTTCCGCGGTCCACAGTCGGCGCGGGCGACGCCACGCTGGCGGGTTTCCTGGCCACGAGGGACGTGCAGCAGGCACTTCGCACCGCCGTCGCGTGGGGCGCGGCGGCCGTCAAACTGCCCGGCACGGGGATGCCGGGCCCGGCGGACATCGACCTCGACGAGGTGACGATCGAGGACCTCGATGCCGCGCGAGCCCTCGATACGGGAAGGGGAATCGAGTGACCAACATGGAGAAGCTCGGCGATCCGTCGTGGGTGACGTTGAATGCCTGAGGCGACAGTCGCGCTGCTGAACGCCAGCGGCCTGCATGCCCGACCGGCCAAGATATTCGCGAGAGCCGCGGCAGCGACCACGGCGGACGTGACCGTATCGAAGGATGGACGAGAGGTGAACGGCAAGTCCGTCCTCTCGGTCCTCACCCTAGACTGCCACGAGGGTGACCAGATCGTGATCCGCACCGAGGGCGAGGGAGCCGACCAGGCCCTGACGGAGCTCGTACGGCTGGTCGAGTCGGGCTTGGGCGAGGCCGGGGAGGGCTGACCGGGAGATGAACGCGAGGCTCACTGGGCGGGCGGCCGCGCCCGGCGCTGCCCTGGCCCCCGCCTTCGTGGTGATCCAGCAGGCGCCGATCGAGAACGACCTTCGCCGGACTCGGTCTGGAACCGTCGAAGACGAGACCGCCAGGTTGCAGGCGGCACTCGAACGAGCCGAGGAGGAGCTGCGAGAGCTGGCTCGCACCGTCGAAGCCACCGCGGGGGAGGAGGAAGCCGGGATCTTCGAGGCCCAGGCGGAGTTCGCCGCGGACCCGGAGCTCGAGAGGGCGGCTGAGGAGGCGATCCGGGGTGGGGCGTCCTCCGAGCGAGCGGTGTTCGACGCCTTCGGGACGTTCCGGGAACTGCTGGCCGCCTCGGAGAGCGAGTACCTCGCGGGGCGGGTGGCCGATCTCGACGACGTGCGGGATCGCGTGGTGAAGGTCCTGCTCGGGCGGAGTACGGCCGGGGAGGTCCCGGACGTGAGGTCGGTGATCGTCGCCCACGAGCTCACGCCTTCACAGACAGCGGGCATCCCGATGGAGGTGATCGCCGGCATCGTCACCGAGACTGGATCGCCCACGAGCCATGCGGCCATCTTGGCCCGCGCCTTGGCCATCCCCGCCGTGGTGTCGTGCGCCGGTTTACTCGACACGGTCGGCGACGGAGCCCACCAGCTTGCCGTCGACGGGCGGACCGGCGCCGTGATCGTGGACCCCGATGCCGCGGAGCGGGATGCGATCTGGAACCGGATGGAGGAGGAAGGGCGCCGTCGCGACGAGCTGGTGACCCTGCGCGACGAGCCGGGCCGAACGGCGGACCGCCATCGGGTCGAGTTGGCGGCGAACATCGGCGCGATCCAGCACCTTCCTGCGGCAGTGGAAGCCGGCGGCGAGGGGAGCGGCCTCGTTCGAACCGAGTTCCTGTTCCTGGACCGGAAGACCGCGCCATCGGTCGAAGAACAGGTGACGTTCTACGCCGAGGTCCTGCGGTCGTTCCCGGGATACCGGGTGGTCTTCCGGACGCTGGACGTGGGAGCCGACAAACCGCTGCCGTTCGTGGAGCGAGAATCCGAGGAGAACCCGGCGATGGGGCTCCGGGGCATCAGGCTCAGCCTGCAACGGCCCGATCTGTTTCGGGCTCAGCTCCGTGCGCTGCTCAAAGCACGGGCCCAGGCTTCGGCTGAAGGCTCAGGCCGCCTCGCCATCATGTTCCCTCTCGTATCGACGGTTCGGGAGCTGCTCGACGCCCGGGCGGTGCTCCGCGATGTCGCCGAGGAGGAGCGAGCCGACCTGACCAGCCTCGAGGTCGGGGTGATGATCGAGGTGCCCTCGGCCGCTCTCGACGCCGAGAGGTTCGCCGCGCATGCCGACTTCTTCTCGATCGGTACGAACGACCTGCTCCAATACCTGTTCGCCGCGGACCGACTCAACGGGGCCGTGGCCGACCTCGGCGACGTGCTCGAGCCGACCGTGCTCTCCCTCATCCGCCATGTGGTCGATGCCGGGCATGGGACCGGAGCGTGGGTCGGCGTGTGCGGCGAGGCTGCCGGGGACCCAACCGTCGCGGCCGCCCTGGTCGGGCTCGGCGTCGATGAGCTGTCGATGACGAAGGTGGCCATCCCGGAGGTGAAGGATGCCCTTCGGCGCGTGACCCTGGACGAATGCCGACAGGCGGTCGAGGCCGCGATCGCGGGCGCCCAGACCCCGGCCGAAGTCCGGAGGATTCTCGAGGGGAAGCTCGGTTCAGTGCTCACCTGATTGACCGGCTTGCGGGCCCTAATGCGTTACCAGACTGCCCGTATCGCGTTACCTCGGGGTACCAGATAGGGCCCATGAGCAGGATTTGTCCCAGTCCTACGAGGGCCGGGGGCGGATGACTTCATGGTCGGAAACGTGGCCGAGTACTGGCGAACCCATCCACCTTGGAGCCTCGTCACAAGTCTAGCCAACGACGCTGGCCCGGTCGCGGCAGCTCAGCAGGTTCTGAGCGCTTCAAGGCGTGTTGGCAGGCTGTGGAGGGGACCGGCTGGGCTGGCCTGACCCCTGCTAGTTGATCCAGGTCGTTTGAGAGTCTTGCGGCCCACGTTGTGGGCAGGAAGGCTCGACATCAACATGGCTACGAGGAAGAAGCACACGCCGGAGCAGGTCGTGCGCAAGCTGGCGACCGCTGACGGCTCAAGGACCTGGAGCGGGAGAACGCCACGCTCAAGCGGCTGCTGGCCGACGCGGAGCTGGAGAAGGCCGCACTCAGGGAGATATCCCGGGGAAACTTCTGAGCCCGGAACGGCGGCGGGCGGCTGTGCACCACCTGATGAGGACGATGAGGGTGAAGATCCGTGCGGGCACTCGTCCGAGCCGGTTAGCGGCAGAGTGCTCGATCAGACCAAAGTCCCCCCGAGGCCGAGGAGTTGCCGCTCCACGAGGTCAAGGGCCCGCATGCTGTGTTCCGCGCGAGCGAAGACGAGTGCGCCTTCGGTCGAGGCGAAGAGCATCCACGCGAAGTCGGCCGCCTTCGACGGGTGAACGCCAGCGGCTTCAAGCAGTTCCGTAAGGTCCTCGATCCAGACCTCGAAGGCCTTTCTCGCCGCAGCCCTAACCGTCTCCGACTCGCCGCTCATTGTGACGCCCGCAGTTGCACAGCCGGCCGCGAACTCGCTCTTGGTCAGGACGCCCCGCCACAGATTGATGAATCCGGTGACGATGCCGGAGACATCGGAGCCGCGGAGCGCTCGCAGCGGGACTCGGCCGTCGGTCGCCATGTACTCCATGGCGGCGCCCACGATCTCGTCCTTCCCGCCGGGGAAGTGGTGGTAAACCGAGCCCCGGGGCGCGCCGCTTCGCTCGACCGTCGAGCTCGGCCTGTCTCTGGTGCCCCCGGCCGGGCACGTCCTACATCTGTGCATGGACGACTTGGGGTTTCGCGTCGTCGGTTGACTATCGCGGGAAGTTTTGAGATTCCGAGATCGCCCTGGGCACGCTAACCCGGCCAGGGGGCGCTACGGCGGTGCACGACTACTCGAATCGGTCGCAATGAGGACGACTGAAGCGATCTATCTGATTTCTATCTGATTTCTATCTGTCGGAGGGGGAGTTCCTAGGGACTGGAAGCGCGCGCTATCTCTGGGGTGTTTCCGAGTGGCGGACTCTTTATCCGTAGGTTCAGGGTTCGATTCCCTGGCGACCCACCGCATAAGCCCTGGTCAGAGAACCGTTCACCGTCGATCCAACCAGAATTACCCCACAAGAAACCCACGCGCGAACGGGAACCACTGGGAAATGACGCGAACTATCGAGAAGTCCGAACCTACGGACACCTGATCCGTAGGTTCAGGGTTCGATTCCCTGGCGACCCACCCCTGACCAGGAGTTTCGCCATGGCTTCGATGATCGTTCGTTGGCCATTGACGCGGAAGCGTCGCGCAACTTGACGCGGGACCTTGCAAGCACCGTCGCACCGCCATCATCCCGAGTCGCGTTTGCGCTGCTCAACGCAGTCCTAGTTGCGAGAACGGCCGTCCGCGAGGCGCCAACGAAGCGGAACTTTCGTTGACAGGCAAGCTGGGAGTCGAAGAACGGGAGATGCTTTGACGACCTGGACCAGAAACGCCGCTAACCCGTCGGTCAGCAACCGGTCGCGCCCAGGAAACAGGGCATCTGATCGATAACGAGACTTACCCACGCCCAGGCGATGACCGAAAGGCAACTTTGAGCACAAACGAAACCGGACTCGCGACGTGAGGTGGTTACTCTGCTGCCCTTCTTGCTCGTGTCCTGATGCAAGTCGCACAGGCGATACGAAAGGTACGTTTCGCTATCTTCGCTCGACGGACGAGCTAGCGACAGTATTAAGTAGCAGAAACCGACGACGACCAGACTGGCTCAGACCATTATTGCGATCTTTCCTCGCACCTGCCCCGCTTCGAGGCGGCGCATGGCCTCAGGTACCTCGGCGAGCGGGTAGGCCTTGTCGATGAATGGGGTGAGCTGAACCGCCTCGATGAATTGGCCAAGCGTTTCCAAGTCGGCGCGGTTCTCCCTAGCGATGAACATCGTGAAGCGTTGACGCACGAACAACGAAAGCGCGAGGGTACCGATCTGCCGGTTCATACCGCCGGTCAACTTGCCGCCTTCCTCGCCTCCGAGCAGTACGAGCGTCCCCTTAGGAGCAAGCGCCCGCCGGAGCAGCAAGAGCCGTCTGTTCCCACCGATATCGACGATGAGGTCGTAGCGGCGGGCACCGTCGGCGAAGTCCTCCTGCGTGTAGTCGATGATGTGGTCGGCCCCAATCGATCGAACGAGGTCGACCTTTGCCGTACAACGGGACACGTTTCGCGTCTCTCAGTCCATGGCAATCGAAGCGTTGAATCACGTTCTTCACGTGGGGGCTGCATCTCAGCGTCCGAGGCTCCAGGATCCCGAGCCCGTCGCGACAGGAACGGGTCACGTTCGAGCGGATGGGTGGCGAACGTTGCCCAACACACGAGCAGGCCGAGTTGCTTGGTTAGAGGTCGACCGATCCATCGATCGATCGACGCGGAACGGGTGGACTCTGTCGCGCAGGCGGTTGCCACTCGAGTTCGAGTCGTCGAGAACCTCGGATCGGAACTCCTAACCGAAGCCGCGTAATCATGTTTGCCCGGCCGCTCCCCACAAGGGATCCTCGATGGTGAAGGTCGGGCTGGCGTGGCCGAGGCGTTCGCTCACGACTTTCACGGGTTCGCCGGCTTCGATGAGGAGCGTGCCGTGAGTGTGGCGGAGACTCGTGAAGGCTGATGATCGGCATGGCGCGCGCCGCACGATCCGATCGAAGGCCTGGGACAGCGCGTGCGGATGCACCTCGTTGCCGTTGGCGTCGGCGAAGACGAGGCCCGGATCGTCGACACCGGTCGCGGCGTAGGTGGCGCGCTCTAGTCGGTCGGATGCGAGTCGAGCGGCGAGCGCTTCGGCTTCGGCGCGGTCGGTGCCGGCGGGTGTCAGCTGCGTCGCTCTCGCCCGGTCACGGGGTCGAGTCCTTCGTAGATGACGGCGTACGAGCGGCCGCGACGCGTCAGCTCGGCGGCTCGGTGCTAGTGACGTCCGTCGCCGGCCGCCATCCTGGCCGCGAGCTGGGCACGATTCTTCACCCCGAGCTTCCCCAGGATGTTCGAGACATGTCGCTCGACCGTCTTGCGCGACAGGAACAGCGTGCGCGCGATGTCCGGGTTGCTGGCGCCACTCGCGATGAGATCATGGGCTCGCTCGGTCGCGGCCCCCACTTCCTCGGCGATCGCCGAGGCGTCCCACAGGACCGTCTCCGCTCCGGCCGTGTCGCCCTCGGCCGCGTTGGCGCGCGCGAGGCTCGTGCGCGCCCAGATCGATTCGATGCGCATCCCCAGTCCGTCCGCCCTGTCGACGGCTTCTTGAAGCGAGGCACCATCGCCGCGCCCCGCTGCGGCGAGGGCCGATCGGGCCCGTAGATGGTCCCACGCCTGAAGGTCGCCCCGCTGCGGCGCGTGCTCAGCCTCCTCGAACCAGCGCACAGCCTCGGCTACGTCGCCGATGCGCGCCAGCGATTCAGTGGCCGCCCTGATGAACTCGAGGCTGCATCGGGTGCATCGCGCGTCCGCCATATCCCTCTGGCCAGCGGCGATCCGCGCGTGCACCTCGTCGGCGCTCGCGGTTCCGTCGAGCCGCGAGCGCCAGCGCGCGATGGCCTGATGGAGCGGGATGCGATGATGAGGGTCCCGTTCGCCCTCGCACAGTGCCTGAAGGCCGGCGAGTGCGGCGCCGTGGTCGCCGGCGGAGATCGTGGCGATGAGTCGCCACATCCGCGTGTGCGATGTCAGCCGCGAAGGCTCGTCGATGCGTTCCGCGAGCGCCTCACATCCCTCGGCCACCTCCTGAGCCTCGATCAGGCGGCCGCGCAGGTACCTCGTCTGGGTGAGCCACGACCCGATGTCGAGGGCGATCCCCGGAAGGAACGCGCGGCGCGCCTCCAGCCAGGCCGCTGCGAGCTGCTCCTCGGCTTCGGCGAGGCGTCCCAGGAGCGTGAGAGCCGAGCCACGCCGGAGGCTCGCCTGCAGCGATGCCTCGATGCCGGCTCCGGCTGCAACCCGTGTCAACTCCTCTACCAGCGGCAACATGTCCTCCGGCTCGTTCGCCTGCATCGCGTCCACGCAGGCGAGGACGAGGGTGCGTTGGTACGCGCTCTGGAAGCGTGGCTCGAGTGTCTCCGTCGGACCGGTCGAAGCGGCGAGGGCGCGCGCGCCGTCGAGCGCGGCGATCGTGAGGCTCCCCGATTCCTGCGGGCGGTGCTCGAGCCACCGCGTGATCGCTGCGTCCGCAGCCTGGAGCTCCAGGAGCAGAACCGGGTCGTCGCTGCCGGCACCGCGAGCGCGCTCGAGGTGTGCGCGCGCTTCATCGGCCCGCTCGAGCTGCTGTGCCGCTTCGGATGCACCCAGCCAGGCGCGGGCGCGATCACGCGGCTCACCCAGCCTTTCAGCGATGCGCGCCCAACGCTCCATCGCAAACCCGTGCTGACCGAGCTCCGCGGCCAAGGATGCGAGTTCTCCTTGCAGCTCGCGCTCCTGCGGCGTGTCGGCCGGCACCGAGTCGATGAGAGCGGCGATCGACCGTAGCCCCTCGAGGCCCACCAGCCTGCGCATCGGTGACCGTACGATCCGGAGGGTGAGTGGCAGGTGGTCCAGCCCCGCTCGATTCTTGGCTTCCGACGCCCGCAGCAGCAGCGTCACGTTCTCGCCGGCGATACTCTCCAGCCAAGACGCGACCCGAGCGTGGATGTCACGGCGCCGTTCGTCGGGGAGATCGGTCTCCACGGCTGCTCTCACGAGATCGTGGACGATCCGGAACGCGGCTCCCTCCTCCACGCCCAAGCCCGCCGTCACCAGCTCCAACCGCGCCGCCGTGAGCCGATCCTCCGGCCAGCCTCGGATGGCGATGAGATCCTCGACCGGCACCTGCCGCCCGAGCACCGCGATCGTCTCCAGGAGTACCGCCGCATCCGTGCCCGCCGTCGAGAGCCGGTCGGCGACGATGCGCTCGACATCAGCGTCGACGTTCCGGGTCCCGGCGAGGAGCTCGCACCAGAAAGGAGAGCCGCCGGACCGGTCGGCGACCGCCGCTGCGGCCTGAGGATCCAACGCCGGGTTCACCGCGATCGCGAGCGCCACTGTCGAGTGATGGTCCAGTGGTCCGAGCGTCACCCGCGTCAAACAGTCGCCGAGTAGTCGCTGCAAAGACGTGACGAGCGCGCTCACGACCATTGACCGCCGGCCGCCAACGACGAGCGCCAGCGGATCACCATCGGCCCGGGCCCCGCGCACCAGGTAGTGGATGAGCGCCGTGGATCGCTCATCACACCATTGGAAGTCGTCGATCGTGATGAGCAGCGAGTCGCCGACACCGGCCGCGCGATGGGCGGCCTCGAACACGGACGACCAGTCGGGCCGCCGACCGCCCGGCTGCGGCGCGAGCATCGGGCCCAGGATCTGCCCAGCCGCGCGCGAGGAGCGCGCGAGCGCACGGGTCAGGTCGTGGCCGAGGGAGAAGGGCAGGCTCATCTCCGGCTCGTACGCGGAGACCGCAACCCGATCGGCCCGAACATTCCTCGAGGCCTCGTCGATCAGCCTGCTCTTGCCGACTCCGGGCTCGCCGTCCACGACCACGGCGGTCGGGCGCCGATCGCGGCGCGCCCGAACCAAAGCTCCGCGAACCAGCTCGAGCTCGTGCGGGCGCCCGAAGAACTCGGCCATGCCCGCCACACTACCCGTATCTCGTTCCAGTCGATCCGAGGGAGTTCCCTCATGATACGAGCCGGCGGCATCCTTATCGTCCTTCTCACCGATGCGGTCCGGGCAATGGGCCCGCCAAGACCGCAGGAAGGAGGAGCGATGCGTGGCTTCCACTGCGTAGACCCATCGCACGGCCGGATCGATTTCACCGGGGCCGACGACGAGGAGCTTTTTGAACATATCAAGGCACACACCGCCGAGGCTCATCCCGACCTCACCGACAGTCAGGTTCGCGACATGATGGCCGGCGCCGACTGGTGGCGGTCGATGGCGACGTCTGGACAGAACTCGGGATCGTCGCCGTCTGCGTACGACAAGTAAACGCGAACAGCTCTTCAGCTACGTCCGGCGGTCGAGACTCTCTTGAACGTCGCTC
>WNGF01007725.1_pt1 | contig 19087 bp, 23 predicted proteins | sample 5400641 | NCBI WGS metagenome assembly WNGF01 (sample SAMN13153371, study PRJNA577476) | soil metagenome | isolation source: 80 cm soil or saprolite under grassland replicate 2 | place: USA:California | collected 2016-06-15
CCGCCACGGTGCTGACCAGGATCAGGCGCGGGCTCACCCTCTACCGGACGATCTTCTTCCTGCCCTCGATGGTCCCACTGGTGGCGGCGGCGCTCGGCTTCATCTACCTGCTCAACCCCGCCGGGCCGGTCAACCGACTGCTGCACCTGCTGCACCTGCCGGAGCCGCTGTGGTTCGTGGACCCTCGCTACACCAAGCCTGGCGTGGCGCTGATCGGCCTGTGGGGCATCGGCCAGACGATGATCATCTTCCTCGCCGCGCTGCTCGACGTGCCGAAGCAGCTCTACGAGGCGGCCGAGATCGAGGGCGCCAACCTCTGGCAGCGGTTCCGTCACGTGACCCTGCCGATGATCTCCCCGGTGATCTTCTTCTCGGTGATCATCGGGATGATCCAGGGCTTCCAGTACTTCACCCAGGCCTACGTGATATCCAGGTCGGGCGATCAGACGCACCCCGTCGGCTATCCGCAGGACTCACTGTTGTTCTACTTGAGCCACCTGTACCAGCAGGGCTTCGAGGGCTTCCACATGGGCTAATGGGCTACGCCGCCGCCCTCTCCTGGGTCATGTTCATCGTGACCATGACCTGCACCATCCTGCTCATCCGTAGTTCCCACCGGTGGGTGCACTACCAGGGAGGCTTCAAGTGACCGCGGTCTCCGCTCGGGGCACCGCCACCACGATCTCGCGCCGCCCAGTGCCCCCCTCGATCCGGCGTCGCCGGATCCTCATGTCGGTCGCCAACCACTCGGTGGCGATCGCGCTGTCGGTCGCGTTCCTGTTCCCGTTCGTGTTCATCCTGGCGACCTCGCTCATGACCAACCAGCAGACGCTTTCGCCGGACATCTGGCCGCATCCGTTCGCGTGGTCGAACTTCAAGACGGTGTTCCAGTCGTTCCCGTTCGTGCGGTGCTGCTGTCCTGCACGCCGGTGGCCTACGCCCTGTCGCGCCTGCGCTGGCGCGGGCGGCAGGTCGCCTTCATGTTGGTGCTCTCGACCCTGATGTTGCCGCCGCAGGTCACCGTCGTGCCGCTGTACGTGATCTTCGTGCGGCTGCACTGGGTCGGCTCGCTCAAGCCGCTGATCATCCCGCTGTTCTTCGGCGACGCCTTCACGATCTTCCTGCTGCGCCAGTTCTTCATGACCATCCCGCAGGAGCTGTCCGACGCCGCCCGCGTCGACGGCGCCAGCGAGCTCCAGATCCTGACCAGGGTGATCGTGCCGCTCGCCAAGCCGGCACTCGCCGCGGTGGCGCTGTTCCAGTTCCTCTACTCCTGGAACGACTTCTTCAACCCGCTGCTGTATGCCGGCAGCAACCCCAACGCGTGGACGCTCGCGGTGGCCCTGCAGCAGTTCACAGCGCTGTCACGGGGGGTGCTGTGGAACCTTCAGATGGCGGCGTCGCTGCTGTTCGTGCTGCCGGTGATCGTCATCTTCATCTTCGCGCAAAAGGTGTTCATCGAGGGGATCACGCTGACCGGGGTCAAGGGATAGCGGTGCCGCTGCGCGTCGCCCTCCGCGCAGATGGCCGAGTTCGTGGAGGCGCTGGCCGCCGGCCGCCGGCCGCGCCCGAGCGGCGAGGACGGCCGCGTCGTCATGGAGATCGTGGAGCGGGCGTACGCCGTGGCCGCCGGCTGATCAGCGGTCGGCGGGCCGTTCCGACTGGGCGCGGGAGCCTCTGCGGGTCCGGAGCGGGTCGGGCTCGGTCTGCTGTGGGAACCGGATGGTGTACTCGCGCTCCAACTCCAGCATGCGCTCGGTGTGGTTCAGCAGCGCCTGGCGCGAGCCGTGGAAGAACGTCTCCTCGCGGGTCGAGTACAGATAGCGGAGCTCACGCTCCAGCGCCTCGTCGTCCAGCCGATGCGGATCGAGGCCGAACTTGTCCGCCATGGCAGTCCCTCCCATCGGGTAACCCGGCCCGGCAGTTGCCCTTCCCGGGCACTTGCCCTACCACAAGGGTAGCTGGTCGCCAAACCGGCGGCTGTCCGTGCCGTCCTGTCGCCTCTGAGGAGGACCGATGTACCTGATCCGTGAGCGTTTCTTCCGTTTGGGCGAGGATTCGGAGATCACCGACGACCAGGGCCGGCCGGTCCTGCACGTCGACGGCAAGGTGCTGAGTCTGCGCGATCGCCTGGTCCTCCGCGATCCCGAGGGGCGCGAGGTCGCCCAGGTGCAGCGCAAGCTGGTCGCGCTCCGGCCGACCTACGAGATCACCGTCGGCGGGCAGGAGGTCGCCGAGGTGCGCAAGCACTTCTTCACGCCCTTCGGCGACCGCTTCACCATCGACATTCCCGGCCCCGGCGACCTGGAGATGGCCGGCAACCTGTTCGACCACGAGTTCACCGTCCGCCGTGGCGGTCAGACGGTGGCGACCGTCTCCAAGCGCTGGTTCTCCCTTCGCGACACCTACGCGGTCGACGTCGCCCCGGGCGAGGACGACCTGGTGATCCTGGCCAGCGTCCTCGCCCTCGACCTCGCCGAAGACCGCGAGCGCCGCGCCCACGACCACCAGTGAGCCGGGTCACGCCGTGACGTGGAGGCCGGTCGGCGTGATGTGGATGTGGAACTGGATGCCGCCCGTCGGCAGGCCCTCCGCCCTCCTGGCCGAATCTCCGCACCTACGCAGCTAGCCACCCGATCGGACTATTGACGCGTCCGGTAGATTTCGCCGGGCTGTGCGGGCGAGTGTCGCTGGGGAGGGCGGGGGGCGTGGGGTTTCGCGTTGGGCTGATGTACACGAGGTTCTCTGGCATGCCGCAGGCCGTGTGGGCCGCGCTGCGCGAGGACGGGCACGATGTCATTCGGCCCGAGGACCTGGGTTTCCCCACCCCGATGTCGGCCGAGGACATGCGGCGATTCGCCAGGCGCACCGATCCCGACGTGATCTTCTGCCCGTTCTTGAAGGAGGTCGTGCCGCCGGAGGTCTGCGAGCGCTGGACGACCTGGATCCCGCACCCGGGCGTCCGCGGCGACCGCGGTCCCTCCTCGCTGTCGTGGGCGATCCTCGACCAGGAGCCGACCTGGGGGCTGACGATGGTCCGCGCCGAGCGGGCGAGCCGCCCGGAGGAGCTCGACTCCGGCAACGTCGGGGCCTGGCGCGTGTTCGCCATGCCGGAGGGGGCCACCATGGCCGAGGTCTACGCCCAGCATGTCGTCCCGCTGGCGATCGATTGCGCCCGCGAGATCCTCGACCGGATGGCGATCGATCCCAGCTACGTCGGCGTGCCGCTGGCCTCGGGCTACGGCCGCTCGGTCGCCGGCAGGCACCGGCCGGCGCTGCGGCAGGACCGGCTGGCATTCGCCTGGGAGGACGCGGCCGACGACATCGTCAGGAAGATCCACGCGGCCGGCTTCGGCGTCAGGACGGAGCTGGCGGGCCAGCCGGTGAGCGTCTACGACGCGCATCCGAACCACGGCCAGAGCACCCGCTTCCGGCCAGGCGAGGTCCTCGCGCACCGCGACGGCGCCGCGCTGGTCGGTGCCGGTGACCACCGCGGCATCTGGATCGGCCACGCCAAGATCAGGAGCGCCGACGGTGGCCGCGGGCTGAAGCTGCCCGCGGCGCACACGCTCCGCTCCCGCCTGCACAAGATGCCCGAGAGCGTCGCGCGGCTCGACGCTCCCCGCGCCTACCAGGTCGTGCGCTACCGGCGGGTCGGTCAGCTCGGGTGGATCCACGCGGCCCCCTACAACGGCGCCGCTTCGACGGCCTTCTGCGGCCGGCTGCTGGCGGCGCTGCGGTACGCCGCCGAGCAGGACACCACCGCGATCGCCGTGAGCGGGGGCAGGGCGGCCTGGAACAACGGCATCCACCTCAGGGTCATCGAGGCCGCCGACGATCCCCGAGCCGAAGCGTGGGAGAACATCCGGCGGATCGATGACGTCGCCGAGTTCGTCTTCAACCTGTCGCGTGGGCGCGGCGGCGCGCGCCCGCAGACCACCATCGCGGTGCTGAGCGCCTCCGCCGGCGCCGGCGGCGCGGTGCTGTCGGCGTGCTTCGACGTGGTACTCGCGCGGCGGTCCATCAACCTCAACTACCACTACGCCACCATGGGGCTCCGCGGCTCGGAACTGCGCAGCCTGGTGCTGCCGCTCCGCGCCGGCGCCGAGGTCGCCGACCGGCTGCTCGAGGAGTGCCTGCCGACCAGCCCGACCACCGCGCTCCGGCTCGGTCTGGTCGACGCGATCGGGCCGGACGACCCCGCGGCATTCGACCGCTGGGCCCGAGAGCTGGCCGCCCACGTCGCCGCCGACCCACCCCAGGCGCCGCCGCCAATGGACACCGCGCCGTACCGCGACCGCGAGCTGGCCGACATGTGGCGCGACATTTTCGAGGATCGCCACGGCTTTCAAGCCCGCCGCCGCCGCTTCCTCGGCCTCTCCGACTAGCCGCGCGGCGGCGCGCGGGCCCAGCTAGCTGCCTCGCTGGTGGACGGCGCTCGGGGTCTGGCTGTGGGTGGTGATCACCGGGCTGGGGAGGGCGCTGCCCTGCACCCATTGCTTCCACGGCATCTGCCAGTAGCCGTAGCCGTTGTTCCACTCCAGCTCGCGGTCGGTGCCGGTCACGGTGACGATGTCGCCGCGCTGCGAGATGGCGTAGAACCACTCGGCGAACGACGGCGAGACGTTCACGCAGCCGTGGCTCACGTTGGTATTCCCCTGCGCCCAGACCGACCAGGGCGCAGAGTGCACATACTCGCCGCTGTTGGAGATCTGCACCGCGTCGAAGACGGTCAGCTTGTAGTAGCGCGGGTCCTTGGGGTCGGTGACGCCCATCCACTCGGAGGTCATGACCACGGGGCTCGCCTTGCGCATGACCGCGTGCACGCCGTTGGTGGTGGTGAACATCCACGAGCCGCCCTTGCCGGCGCTGATCCCGATGTCGCGCACGCGCTTGCCGTCGCGGCTCACCACCATCCGGTGGGTCTTGACGTTGATCACACTGACGTTCGCGTCGCCGATCTTGAAACGCTGCGTGTAGTCGCTGGTGCCGTAGACGTCCTTGGCGGCGCGCACCCCCGCCAGGTGCGCGATCAGGGTGACCTGCTGGTGCGGCTGCCAGTACCTGCTGGTGCGGAAGATGACCTGCTGGTCGCTGACCCAGCGCCAGGCGCCCTTGGCCGCCTTGGTCGAGCGGACCTCCAGGGCGCGCTCCACCCGGTCCTTGTTGCGCACCTCCCGGTCGAAGGTCACGGTGAGCGGCATGCCGACGCCGACTGTCTCGTCGGCGCTCGGCGTGACGTCGGCGATGGCGATGGTCTGTGACGCCGACTGGGTGGTGAAGGTGCTCGACGCGGTGGTGGTCCTGCCCTCCGGGCTGATGGCGGTGGCGCGCACCGAGTAGGACCTGCCGGGCACCAGGGTCCAGCGCGTCCGCCAGCTCGTGTGGTCGCTCGACAGCTCGCCGGGGAGGCTGTCGCCCTCGGAGCCCTTCGGCAGCACGGTGACGTGGTCCAGGGTGCCCTTGGCCGCCTCGACCACCACGCCGAGGTCGGGACGGACCCCGGTGGCGCCGTCCTTGGGGGTGATGACCAGGCGTGGAGCGGCGGGCGAGACCTTGCCGGAGCCGGCTGAGGCCGGCACCGCGCTGGCGTTCGTCTGCGACGCCTGCCCGACGAGCGTGCCCGATGCCGTCAACAGCAGCGCCGATCCCAGCAGCGCGAGCACCCTGCCCGCCAGGCTGAATTCCCGCACGCCCGCGCTCAACCGCACTCTTGACCTCCAAGGAGCTGCCCGTCCGTGCAGGGATGCTAACGCCGAAACGGAAAGAAGGAGGCACACCGGGCGCGTATCGCAACCAACCCGAGATCGGGGTCGGGATCGTGCATCAGCGGAAGGACCGCCCACACGCGCGTGAGCGGTCCCGGTCCGCTGATCGTGTCCTTCCAATACGCATTGCATGCTCGACATACAATTGCATATCATATGGCCATGGCACTCGTACAGGTTCGCGACGTCCCCGAGCCAATCCTCCGGACGCTCAAGGCACAGGCGGCTGAGCGCGGTCTCACGCTGACCGCCTACCTCCGTGCCGAGCTCGCCAGGCTCGCCTCGCGTCCCACCAACGCTGAAATCGTCGAGCGGCTCGCCCGCCGCAACCGCCGCGGGGGCCCTACGACCACCGACACGGTGGCGGAGATCCGCAGAATCCGCGATGCCTCGTGATCGTCATCGAATCGTCGGCGATGGTGGACGCCCTCATCGACGAGCCCGTCAATCCCGAGCTGCTTGCGCTGCTCGCCGACGAGGAGCTGCATGCGCCGGCGCTGCTGGATTTCGAGGTTGCCAGCGCACTCAGCGGCCATGCACTCGCCGGCAGACTCGACCAGGCGCGATTCGACGAGGCGGTCGAGGACTTCAGTGCCTTCAGGATCGAGCGCCATCAGATGACCGATCTGCTGGGTCACGTCCTCGACCTGCGCGAGAACTTCACGGTGTACGACGCCACCTACGTGATACGCCTCGGAGGCCTGAGACGCTGCCGCGCCCGGTGATCACGACCTGGCCGGTGCGCCCCGACGAGCTGGTCGGCGTGCAGGTGGCGCTCGGCCAGGCGACCCCGCCGCCATGGTCGCCACCTGCCTCCCCGCCGGCCTCCCCGCCGCGGATCGGGGGGTGCTTCGTGTGCTTCGCCCGAGGGATCGCCGGGGCCGGCGGGGCGGGCGATCCCGCGTTCGCCGCGGCGGCGGTACTGCGGGACAGGCGTGTGCTGGCCCGTGCGGTGGTGCGCGGCGCCGCCGGCGCGCCCTACCTGCCGGCGCTGCTGGCGCTGCGGGAGGGCAGGCTGCTGGAGGCGGCCGTGCGCGCCCTGGACGAGGCGAGCCCGCCCGAGGTGCTGCTGGTCAACGCCTCCGGGCGTGACCATCCACGGCGCGCCGGGCTGGCGCTGCACCTGGGGGCGGTGCTGGGTGTGCCCACGGTCGGGGTGACCGACCGGCCGCTGGTCGCCGAGGGGGACTGGCCGGGCCCGACCGCCGGCGCGACGGCGCCGCTGCGGCTGAGCGGGGAGCTGGTGGGCTACTGGCTGCGCGCCCGGCGGGGCAGCAAGCCGGTGGCCGTGCACGCCGCCTGGCGGACCGACCCGGACACCGCCGTCGAGGTGGTGCGCGGCGCCATCCGCCGCGCCCGCACCCCCGAGCCCCTGCGCCGCGCCCGCACCGCCGCCCGTGCCGCCCGCGGGACCGCGCGACCGTCCACACGCTGACCGCGGAATGGGTCTGCCAGCAGCGGAAACAGTTCGATCGCGTGATCGCGCGTGGCACCGTCGCATCGGCACTCACGACCGAGCAGAGCGGGAGGCAAGCATGTCCAACCTCGTGCCCGTCGTCATCGAGCAGACCAGCCGTGGCGAGCGGTCCTTCGACCTCTACTCGAGGTTGCTCAGCGGCCGGATCATCTTCCTGGGGACCCCGGTCGACGACACCAGCGCCAACCTGATCATGGCGCAGCTCCTGCACCTGGAGAGCGAGGACCCCGACAAGGACATCAATCTCTACATCAACTCGCCCGGCGGCTCGGTCACGGCCCTGCTCGGCATCTACGACACCATGCAGTACATCCACGCCGATGTGTCCACCACCTGCCTGGGCTTCGCGGCCTCGGCCGCCGCGGTCATCCTGGCCGGCGGCGCCACCGGCAAGCGGTTCGTTCTGCCCCACTCGACGGTCCTGCTGCACCAGCCGTCCGGCGGCGCCCAGGGGCAGTCGGCCGACATCGACATCCAGGCGCGCGAGATCCTGCGCATGCGGAGGCTGGTCAACGAGATCCTCGCCAGGCACACAGGCCAGCAGTACGAGCGGATCACCCACGACACGGACAGGGATTTCATCCTGAACGCCGAGCAGGCGGTGGAGTACGGGCTGGCCGACGAGATCCTCTCCAACCGGCAGGTCGTCCCGACGCTCAACGCGGTCGGCGCCGGCACGCCCGAGCTGGTCGACGGCGTCGCCGCCCGGCGATGAGCGCCATGCGGCCGGCCGCCCCGCGGCTGCCGGCGCTGACCGACGCCGAATGCTCGTTCATCGACCATTACCTGGCACTGGTCGACCTGCTGGCGCGCATCAACCCGGCCCGTAGCACCGGTCGCACCTACCCGAGCCTGCGCGCGGCGCAGTCGCTGCTCGGGGAGGCCGAGGCGCTCCGCAGGGCGATCGAGCTGATGTGGGAGCGCGGCGAGCGCGAGATCCACGTGAGCACGCTCACGCGGGCGCTCCGCGCGCTCGACGGCGAGCGCCGGACCGCCCGCGTCGCCATCCCACCCTGAGAAACCCACCCGCCTCCCGGCGTTAAGCTGTAGCGGGGCGACGGTGGGACCGGGTCGGGAGAGGAGCGCGAGCGTGAACCCCGTGGCAGTACCTCCGATCGGGGCACGCATCCGTGAGCAGCGCACGCGGCGCGGCGTCACGCTGCGCGCGCTGGCCAGGGACATCGGCGTCTCCGCCAGCCTGATCTCGCAGATCGAGACCGACAAGAGCCAGCCGTCGGTCAGCACCCTGTACGCCATCACCACGGCGCTCGGCATCTCGGTCGAGGACCTGTTCGACGCCCGCCATGACGAGCCCCAGCCGGTGCAACCAGCGCAGGAGCCGGCGCGGGCGAGCGACCTGGCGCCGGCGGCGGGCCTGCCCGGCCACGCGCGGGCGCCGAACGGCGGGAAGACGCCGCCGAGCGCGATCAGAGTGATCGGCCCTGACCGGGGGCGGCGGGTCGGCCCGGTCGTCGAGCCGGCCGGGCGCGAGGTGCTCACGCTGGACTCGGGGGTCACCTGGGAGCGGCTCGGCCAGGTGCCGGACGCCCACGTCGACTTCCTGCTGATCACCTACCCGCCCGGCAGCGCCTCCTCCGGCTCCGGGGTGCTGATGCGCCACTCCGGGACCGAGTACGGCTACGTCGTCAACGGTGAGCTGGTCCTGACCCTGGGCTTCGACGAGTACCGCCTGCGGGCGGGCGACGCGGTCTCGTTCGACTCGACCACACCGCACGCCTACCGCAACGACGGCAACGAACCGGCGGTTGGCGTCTGGTTCGTCCTGGAACGTCCTGACTGAAGCCGAAGGGTCATGGGCGGGAGCGGGTTCCCGCCGCACGACCCTTGAACGGCTACCGGGTGGCGGGCTGGTAGGTGAGCCAGACGTTGCCGGACTCGAAGGGCTTGACGCTCACCAGCTTCAGGCCGATCCGGTCCTCGGCGGTCCGGAACAGGGAGTGGCCGTCGCCCAGCACGACCGGCATCACCATGATCCGCAGCTCGTCCACCAGCCCGGCCCGCAGCAGGTTCACGGTCAGATTGGAGCTGCCCATGACCACCATGTCCTTACCGGGCTGCTGCTTGAGCCTGGTCAGCTCGCCGACGACGTCGTCCTTGACGAGCCGCGTGTTGGCCCAGGTCGGCTCCCCGAGCGTTCGGGAGACCACGATCTTGTTCAGGCTGTTCATCGCGCCGGTGACCTCGGGGTCGTTCTGTTCGGCGGTGGGGGTCGGCCAGTAGCTGGCCATCCCCTCGTAGGTGACCCGACCGAAGATCAGGGTGTCGACCTCGCTGAGCTGCTCGATGGCGAACTGGTTGAACTCGTCGTCGACGACCGGCCAGTCGAACTCCTGGTTGGGGCCCTCGTAGTAGCCGTCGACGCTGGACACCAGGAACGCGAAGATCCTCCGCATCGGAACTCCTTTGGTGGTTGCTTCGGCATCTTTGTGGACGCCCTTCGCACGAGACGTCGGAGCCGCCAACCCCTCCTCGACATGCCGAGAGGAATTTCTTCGGCTCGACTGACGGAAACGCTCCTCTCAAGCCGCGATCTAACTTCGTTCGGTTTGCGTGCCGATGAGAGATGAGACGGCACGCATGAGAGCTTGAAACACCGATGGAGCGAGGATGAGGGTTGCTGCGAGTCGGCGGTCCGGGCGCCCGAGGCGTGGGTCGCGGCTGCTGGCCGTCGCCCTGGCCGCCGCCTGGCTGCTCGCCGCCTGCGGTGGTGGCACCGGCAGCGGCGGGAGCAACGGCACGCCGACCCTGAACTGGTACATCTTCCACGAGCCGTCGGGCAGCTTCCAGGCGGCCGCGGCCGACTGCTCGAAAGCGTCGGGCGGTGCCTACGACATCAAGGTCCAGGAGCTTCCGGCGGCGGCGGACGCCCAGCGTGAGCAGCTCGTCAGGCGCAGCGCGGCCAAGGACAGCTCGCTGGACATCCTCGGCCTCGACGTGGTCTGGGAGGCCGAGTTCTCCGAGGCGGGCTGGGTTGAGAACTGGACCGGCCAGCGGCGTCAGCAGGTCGAGCAGGACGCGGTGCGCGCCGCGCTGGATACCGCGATCTGGAAGGGCCAGATGGTGGCGGCGCCGTTCAACAGCAACACCCAGCTCCTGTGGTTCCGCAAGGACCTGGTCCCCAACCCGCCCTCGACCTGGGACGAGATGATCGCGCAGGCCCAGAGCCTTGCCCGCCAGGGCAAGCCGCACTTCATCGAGATCCAGGGAGCCTCCTACGAGGGCTACACCGTCTGGGTCAACGCGATGGTCCTGTCGGCGGGTGGGCAGATCCTCTCCGACGACGGCCAGCGGGTGGTCCTCGGGCCGCTGGCCGCGCGGGGCGTCTCGCTGATCGGCAAGCTGGGCCGCTCGGTGGCGGCCGACCCCTCGCTGTCGGTGCAGCAGGAGGACCAGAGCCGCCTGGCGTTCGAGTCGGGGGACGCCGCCTTCCAGGTCAACTACCCGTTCATCTACCCGTCCGCGCAGCAGAACGCGCCCAATCTGGCCAAGCAGATCGGCTGGACGGAATACCCGAGGGTCGACGCGGACAAGCCGTCCCGGCCGCCGGTCGGCGGCATCGACCTGGCCGTCAGCTCCTACAGCCGGCACAAGCAGCAGGCATTCGACGCGATCATGTGCCTGCGCAACCGACCCAACCAGCTCCGCAACGCGATCCAGGGCGGCCTGCCGCCGACGCTGGCCAGCCTCTACACCGACCCGAAGCTCATCAAGGGCGGCTACCCGTTCGCCGCCGACATCCTGGCCTCGCTCCAGCGCGGCGGTGTCCGGCCCAAGACGCCGGCCTACCAGTCGGTATCCAGCGCCATCTCGACCACCATGCACCCGCCGTCCGCAGCCGGACCGGCCACGCTCAACGAGCTGCGCGGCAAGTTGCAGGACGCGATCGAGTCCAAGGGGCTGATCCCATGACGGCCCGTTCTGTCGAGGCGCCCACCCAGGCGGCCCCCGAGGCCAAGCCACGGCGGCCGGCCAAGGCTCCGCTCTCGGAGCGGGCCCGCGCCGAGCGGCGGCTCGGCTGGATGCTGTGCGCTCCCGCGGTGATCGTCATGCTGGCGGTCACCGCCTACCCGATCGGCTACGCCATCTACCTGTCGCTGCAGCGCTACGACCTGCGCTTCCCGGCAGCCAAGGAGTTCGTCGGGTTCGCCAACTACGCCACGGTGCTGGGCGACAGCCTGTGGTGGACGGCGTTCGGGATCACCGTGCTGATCGTGGTCGTCTCGGTGGGCATCGAGTTCGTGCTCGGAATGGCCCTGGCGCTGATCATGCGCTGGGCGCTGCTCGGTCGGGGAGCGGTGCGCACCGCCATCCTGGTCCCCTACGGCATCGTCACCGTAGTGGCCGCCTATAGCTGGCAGTACGCCTGGACGCCGAACACCGGCTACCTGGCCAACCTGCTGCCGTCGGGCAGCGCGCCGTTGACCAAGCAGTGGCCGGCGGTCTTCATCATCATCCTGGCGGAGATCTGGAAGACCACGCCGTTCATGGCGCTGCTGCTGCTGGCCGGGCTGTCGCTGGTGCCAGAGGAGCTGCTGCGCGCGGCCAAGGTCGACGGCGCCACCGGCTGGCAGCGCTTCACCAGGATCATGCTGCCGCTGATGAAGCCCGCGATCCTGGTCGCGCTGCTGTTCCGCACCCTGGACGCGTTCCGGATCTTCGACAACATCTTCATCCTGACCAGCGGCGCCAACGACACCCGCTCGGTGTCGATCCTCGGCTACGACAACCTGTTCACCGCGCTGAACCTCGGCATCGGGTCGACCATCTCGGTGCTGATCTTCATCGCCGTGGCGATCATCGCCTTTGTCTTCGTCAAGGGCTTCGGGACCGCCGCGCCAGGTCAGGAGGTGGGTCGCCGATGAACACCGGGACACGCCAGAAGACGCTCTGGGCGATCGGCAACACGATCGTCATCCTCGCGGCGGCCGTGCCGGTCCTGTGGATCGCCTCGCTGTCGTTCAAGGACCCCAGCACGATCACCGACGCGACCTTCTTCCCGCGCAAGTGGACCCTGGAGAACTACCGCGGGATCTTCGACACCTCGCTGTTCACCCGGGCGCTGCTGAACTCGGTCGGCATCGCCCTGATCGCCACCGCGCTGGCGGTGGTCGTCGGGTCGATGGCCGCCTACGCCATCGCGAGGCTGCGGTTCCCGGGCAAGACGCTCCTGGTGGCCGCGGCCCTGCTGATCGCGGTGTTCCCGCCCATCTCGCTGGTGAGCCCGCTGTTCAACCTGTGGCGCCAGCTCGGCCTGTTCGACACCTGGCCGGGGCTGATCATCCCGTACCTGACGTTCTCGCTGCCGCTGGCCATCTACGTGCTGTCGGCCTTCTTCCGGGAGATCCCCTGGGACCTGGAGCGGGCCGCCCAGGTCGACGGCGCCACCCCGCTGCAGGCGTTCATGCGCGTGATCGCGCCGCTGGCCGCCCCGGGCGTGGTGACCACCGCGATCCTGGTGTTCATCTTCTGCTGGAACGACTTCGTGTTCGCGATCTCGCTGACCTCGACCAACGCCTCGCGGACCGTGCCGGCGGCGATCGCGTTCTTCTCCGGCGCCTCGCAGTTCGAGACGCCGGTCGGCTCGATCGCCGCGGCCGGGGTGGTCATCACCATCCCGATCATCATCTTCGTGTTCCTCTTCCAGCGTCGGATCGTCGCCGGGCTGACCTCCGGCGCGGTGAAAGGTTAGGAGGGGAGGCGCGATGGCCGAGATCGTCCTGGATCACGTCAGCAAGCGGTTCCCCGACGGAACCTTCGGGGTCAATGACGCCAACCTGCAGATCGGCGACGGCGAGTTCGTGATCCTTGTGGGTCCGTCGGGCTCCGGGAAGTCGACCTGCCTCAACATGATCGCCGGTCTGGAGGACGTCACCGAGGGCGAGCTGCGCATCGGCGGCCGGGTGGTCAACCAGCTCGCGCCCAAGGAACGGGACATCGCCATGGTGTTCCAGACCTACGCCCTCTACCCGCACATGACCGTGCGGGACAACATGGCCTTCGCGCTCAAGCTCGCCAAGGTCGACCGAGAGGAGATCGAGCGGAAGGTCAACCAGGCCGCGGAGATGCTGGAGCTGACCGCACTGCTGGACCGCAAGCCCGCTAACCTCTCCGGCGGCCAGCGCCAGCGCGTCGCCATGGGCAGGGCGATCGTGCGCAGCCCACAGGCGTTCCTGATGGACGAGCCGCTCTCCAACCTGGACGCCAAGCTGCGCGTGCAGATGCGCACCACGGTGTCGCGGCTGCAAAACCAGCTCGGGACCACCATGGTCTACGTCACCCACGACCAGACCGAGGCGATGACACTCGGCGACCGCATCGCGGTCATGCGCAGCGGTGTCATCCAGCAGGTCGGCACCCCACAGGAGCTGTACGAGCAGCCGCGGAACCTGTTCGTGGCCGGGTTCATCGGCTCGCCGTCGATGAACTTCCTGCCGGTGAGGCTCGACAACGCCGAGCTCCATTCCCCGCTCGGCGACGTCAAGCTGTCGCCCGAGGTCCGTGCCAAGGTCGAGCAGGCCGGCGCCGGGCCCGACCTGATCATGGGAATCCGGCCCGAGCACTTCAAGGACACGGTGCTCGGCCGCGACCGGAAGGTCCCGAGCACCAGCTTCCGGGCGGTCGTGGACGTGCTGGAGTGGCTCGGCGCCGAGGAGTACGCCTACTTCCACGTCCAGGGCTCCCGCGCCACCGCCCGCGAGCTGGAGGAGTTGGCCGCCGACGCCGGCGCCACCGACGTGCCGGGCGGCGCGGAGCAGGTTGTGGTCCGGCTCGACTCCGCCAGCAGGGCGCGGGAGGGTGAGCCGATGGAGCTATGGTTCGACACCAGCAAGATCCACCTGTTCAACCCGGAGAACGGGGCGCACCTCACCTTGTGAGCGGTCCTGTGCTACACAGGAATGGCCCCCCTCGCGCTGACTGCTGCGTCGTGGGGCCATGCCAAGAGGGAACTTCCATGCCAGGCCTCCGGGTCTGATCCGCCTGCCGGGCGGTCATCGCCGGCTGTGGCTGCTCCAGGTGATCGTGCTCGGGCTCTTCGTGCTGCTGGTGGCCCGTCTATGGGGCCTGCAGGTGCTCGCCAGCGAGCATTACCAGACGCCGGCCCGCAACGACTTCGTCCGTGACGTGGTGCTGCCCGCCCCCCGCGGGCAGATCCTCGACCGGACCGGCAAGGTGGTGGTCGGCAACCAGACCTCCTGGTCGGTGCTGGTCGATCCCAGCCAGTCGGGCGCCACGCAGGGCGCCGCCCTCGACCGGCTGGCCGCGCTGCTCGGGGTGCCGCGCTCGCGGATCGACCAGCGGCTGCGCACCTTCACCAGCTCCCCGTTCGCCATCCCGATGGCCGAGAACGTGCGGCCCAAGGTGCTGTTCGAGCTCGCGGAGCACGCCGACCGCTACCCGGGGGTGAGCACCGAGCCCGTGGCGGTGCGCAGCTACCGGTACGGGACCGCGGCGGCGCAGGTGCTCGGCTACCTCGGGCCGGTCACCGCCGACGAGCTGAAGGCGCCCGCCTATCGGGGCGCGCTCCCCGGCGACGACGTCGGCCAGGCAGGGGTCGAGCAGGCCGACGACCAGGTGCTGCGCGGCCACGACGGGCTGGAGCGCCTGGAGGTCGACGCGCAGGGCCGGGTGGTGCGGGTGCTCAGCGTCACCCAGCCGGTGCCGGGCGAGAACCTGCGGCTCAGCATCGACATCGGCCTGCAGCGCCAGCTCGACGCCGACCTGGCCGGGCAGATCACCCGGCTGCACCATGCCGTCGACCCACGCACCCGCAGGCCGTTCCCGGCGCCGAGCGGCGCGGCGGTGGTGCTGGACCCGCGCGACGGCTCGGTGCTGGCGATGTCGTCCTACCCGAGCTACGACCCGTCGGTCTGGGTCGGAGGCGTCAGCGACGCGAACTACCGCCGCCTGACCGACCCGTCCGCGCACCAGCCGCTGCTCAACCGGGCGATCTCGGGCCTGTACGCGCCGGGGTCGACCTTCAAGCTGGTCACCGCGACGGCGGCGCTCGACGACGGGCTGATCGACCAGCACACCATCATCGACGACCCTGGCAGCTTCACCATCCCCGGCTGCGTCGGGCGGTGCTCCTTCCACAACGACTCCAACGAGGCGCTGGGGCCGCTGGACGTCTCGCGCGCGCTGTCCGCCTCCGACGACGTGTTCTTCTACAACCTGGGCTACGACTTCTGGGCCCAGCAGGGCCGCTACGGCGGCCAGCCGATCCAGGGGATGGCGCAGCGGTACGGGCTCGGCCAGGCGACCGGCATCGCCCTGCCCGGCGAGTCGGCCGGCCGGGTCGACCAGCCCGACCGTCCGCCAGGCCCTCCACCGCCAGGCCCCGGCCGCCTTCCCCAACACCGGCTGGTACCCGGGCCGCAACCTGGAGCTGGCCTTCGGCCAGGGCGGCACCATCGTCACCCCGCTGCAGCTCGCGCGGGCCTACGCGACCTTCGCCAACGGCGGCACCCGCTACCGGCCCCGCCTGGCGCTCGACGCGGCCGCCCAGGGCGGCGGGTCGGTCACCCGCTACGCGCCGACCGTGGCCGCGCACGTGCCGCTGCCGGCAAGCGCCCGCGACCCGATCCTGCAGGGCCTGGTCGGCGCGGTGCGGCAGCCGGGCGGCACCGCCACCGCGACCTTCCAGGGCTTCCCCTTCGGCGCGCTGTCGGTGGCGGGCAAGACCGGCACCGCCAGCGCTGTCGACCGCGAACCGGCCGCCTGGTTCGCCTGCTTCGCACCCACCAGGGGCGCCCGCTACGCCATGGCCGTGTCGATCGACCAGGCCGGCTACGGTGCCTCGGCGGCCGCCCCGGTCGCCAAGCAGGCGCTACAGTACCTGGCCACCCACCCCGTCAGCGGCGTACGGTCGCCTGGTTAGGTCGAGGCGGGACGGGGGACGAGGATGAGCGAGCGCGCGAAGCGGGGTGACGCGGCGGCGCTGGCCGCCCTGCGCAAGGCCGATCCGGTGATCGCCGTGATGATCGATGCCAATCCCGACTTCGACCCGGACGGCTGGCTGCGGCTGCTGCCGAAGATGGACGAGTTCGGCGTGCTGATCTTCCAGGTGGCCGGCCAGCAGCTCTCGGTCGCGGTGACGCGGACCATGCTGAACCGCCTGACGGACCAGTTCGGCGGCAAGCTCCCGACGCCGCGGCAGGTGCTGGCGGCCGATCCGGAGAGCATCCGCGCCGCGGGCTTCTCCCACCGCAAGGTGCAGACGCTGCGCGAGCTGGCACAGCGGTTCGTCGACGGCCGCCTCGACCCGAAGGAGCTGCGGAGGCTGCCCGACGAGGAGGTGGTGGCGCGCCTCATCGAGGTTCCGGGCGTCGGCCGCTGGACCGCCGAGGGGTTCCTGACCATCGCGCTGCGCCGCGACGACGTGGTGCTCGCCGGCGACCTCGCGCTCCGCAAGGCCATCCAGCAGGCCTACGCGCTCGACCACCTCCCCAGCCAGTCCGAGGTGCTGGCGATCGCCGAACCCTGGCGCCCCTACCGCAGCCTCGCCGTGAAATACCTGTTCGCCTCGGTCTACCAGCCCCATCCCTCGCCCACGCCCTGAGCGCAAGACCGCGCCCCGCGGCGGCTCGGTGGTGTTGGCACGCGTGATGGCCGCGTGTACCATGCGCCCACCTTTCACCGGAGGTGCACCTGTGGGCGCCGTGGCCCTCGGGACCTCGGCAACGTGGCGGCCTCGGGGGCGGTCAGACAAGGAGGTCGGTGCTCGTGGTGACGGCGTACATCCTGATTCAGACCGAGGTCGGCAAGGCGGCCCAGGTCGCCAAGGAAATCTCCGAGATCAAGGGCGTCCAGCAGGCCGAGGACGTCACCGGGCCCTACGACGTGATCGTACGGGCCGAGGCCCGCAACGTCGACGACCTCGGCAAGCTGGTGGTCGCCAGGGTGCAGGCCGTCGACGGCATCACCCGGACCCTCACCTGCCCGGTCGTGCACCTCTGATCGGATCGTGTTCCTCCAGGCCGAACGAGGCCCAGACGAGGTCGTTCAGCTCGTCCTCGATCGACCCATGGGCGGCCTGGCAGTGGACCAGCTCGCGCGCGAGCCCGACGATGCGCGCCACGGCGGGATGGCGGCGCTCCGGTAGCGGGAAGGTCTTCACATACTGGGTGATGAAGCGCCGGCGGCCGGCGTAGAGGCGGTTGCCGCAGACCGCGTCGTAGTAACGCATCGCGAAGCTGGAATTCCCGACCGCCAGCAACAGGTACGCCAGGTCGTCGGCGACCTCGTCGCCGAGCGCCATCCAATAGCAGTCCCCGTTGACGATCGCCTTCGAGGTGTCGAGCAGGAACCGCGGAGACTCCGCGATGTCCGGGAAGACGATCTTCCGCTTGGGCCACTCGGAGGGCCGCTGCGGGACCCAGATCTCGAACCAGTTCCGGCGAGCCGCTCGCAGATAGCTCCGAGAGGCCAGCTTGGCTCGGTGGGTCTCCAGGTAGGCGCCCGCCAGCGGGTACTCGGCCAGGTCGATCGGCGCGGCCCGCCCGCCCGCGTCGACGTGGGGATAGAGGACCGCTCTCGTCGGGGGGACCGCCCGCCAGCGCCTCGCCTCGCGGTGGGTGAGCAGCGGGTGGAGCAACTGGGGCTCGGGCCTGATCTCGTCCGGTAGCTCCGCCCAGTCGCTCCGGATGAAGACGCTGTCGGAGGTCGTCTTGACGCCGACCCGGATCTTGGCGACGTCCTCGAACCTGCACGAGGTGTGCGCCTCGACGGTCTCCAGCCAGGAGGCGATCCCCGCGTGCGACAGGCGCCAGGGGTGCGTGGGCGGCCTGGCGGTGTCGAGCACCCCCCGCTCGACGCGGTAGCGGCTGTCGCCGATCGCCACCTGGCCCGTCACCCCCGCGCGCAGCGCCTGGATCGGCGACGACATCGCCGGCACGCCGTCGGGTCCAGCCGTCGGCTCAGGCGCTGTGTAGACCCGGGTGAAGCCGCACGGACCAGACCTCGGGGAGCGCCGCCTCCGCGCGATCACTACCGCCGGCAGCACCGCGGCCCGGAACAGCTTCGTGTCGCCGAGGTCGGTGATGCTGTGGAGCTGGTAGTGCTCCTGGAGGAGCGCCCGCACCGCTTCGCCGGCCTGGGTGGTGAGGAACCGATTCGAGCACAGCAGCGCGAGCACGCCTCCCTCGCGAAGACGGTCGGTCATCGCCCGCACGAACGCGTGGAACAGGTCCACCCGGCCGCGCAGTCCATGCGTGCGCGCGAGCTCCCGCGAGCGCTCGGCACCGAGGACCTGCGTCCGCACGTACGGAGGGTTGGCGATGACCAGGTCGAAATCGGCCGGCAGCGGCGCCGGGCCCGCCAGGAAGTCCCGCTGCCGGAGCTCGACCGCGGCGAATGGCACCGCCTCCAGCGCCTCGCGGGCGACCTGAAGGGCCGCCGCGTCCTGGTCGAGGCCGACCACGCGCATGTCCCCGGTCAGCGCGCCGCCCGCCGCCTCGACAAGGGCGAGCAGCAGGCTCCCATCCCCGCAGGCGGGGTCGAGCACCCGCAGTGGTCCTCGGCGGCCCAGCAGCTCCAGCGCCTGCTCGCTCAGGAAGCCTGCCAGCTCCGCCGGTGTGTAGTGGACTCCGTGCGCCTTGCGCGGGTCAGGAACGCGTGTCAGTGCGGATCCTCTCGGCGGCCGGGTCCGGGTCCGGGCTGTCGGGCAGCAGCACCCGGAAGCACGCGCCTCCGCCGGCCCGCGGCTCCACCCAGGCGCGGCCTCCGTGCAGGTCGGCGAACCGCGCGACCAACGCCAGGCCGACGCCGGACCCGGGCGCGTGGCCCGCCTCGCCGGAGCCGCGATGGAAGGGCTGGAAGATCC
>WNGF01004177.1_pt1 | contig 19075 bp, 18 predicted proteins | sample 5400641 | NCBI WGS metagenome assembly WNGF01 (sample SAMN13153371, study PRJNA577476) | soil metagenome | isolation source: 80 cm soil or saprolite under grassland replicate 2 | place: USA:California | collected 2016-06-15
GCCGCTAAGTTTTTCTTTGCAGGCCTCGCCATAGACATCGCCGGCAATGCCTATGTTCTGGCGACAGATGATACGAGTCCCACAGCGGCCGGCACTATCTTCAAGTTCACACCTGACGGAGAACGGATCATCTTCGGCTCAGTTCCCGGCGTTCCGGATCCTCAGGTAGTAAACTTGGGCCTGGCTTTCGACGGCGCGGGCAATCTCTATGCAACCGCCAGTAGCGCCCAAACGATCTATAAATTCGCTCCGGACGGAGCCCGCACCGTTTTCGTGGAGCCAAGCCAGTTTAATGAGGGCGAGTATCCTGCTGGGCTTGCTTTTGACAGCAGCGGCAATCTGTTCGTTTCCATCGAAACGTTTAGCGGCCCGGGAGCCGATTCGATTGTCTATTTCAATCCGATGGGCGTGAAGACCCCCTTCGCCACCGGCCTAACTACACCTCGGGGCCTGGCCTTTGACAGTTCGTGCAATCTCTTTGTAGCCGAGGCCGGTTTACCCGAGACAAATGTGATTGGCGATATCTTGTGGTTCCCTCCTGGCGGAGGCCCGCCAACCGTTTTTGCCTCCGGCTTCGGTCGCCCGCAATTCCTCACCTTCGGGCCTCCGCGATAACACTAGCGCGTCGCACTCCACTTTTTTTACCGCAATGAAAGGCAAACCGCGAAACCAAAAGAAAGAGAGAAAAATGAATGCACTAACTCAGTTCAAAAAAATACTAATTCTGCCATTTCTCATCGCACTGGCGCTCGTCGCGCTCGCGTCGCCACCGATCGCACGCGCGGACGCCGTGACCGACTGGAACCTGATCGCCTCGACGACGATCGTCGCCGGGCAGCCGCCGCTGCTCGGAGCTGCCGGTGTCCTGGGCTTCGCGATGGTGCAGGGGGCGGTGTATGACGCGGTCAACGCGATCGACCGTAGCCACCAGCCGTACCTTGTACAGCCGAACGCGAATCCAACGGACTCGAAGGAGGGGGCCGCGGCGACGGCCTCCTATCAGGTCCTGATCGGACTGTTCCCGGCGCAGCAGCCGATCCTGGAGCCGATCTACGACAGCTACATCGAGGCGTTGCCCGATAACCCACCGGGATCGAGGGCTAATGGGGTCGCTATCGGTGAGGCGACAGCCGCGGCAATGCTCGAGGCGCGGCAAGGCGACGGACGCTTCGGGCCGCCGCCGACGCTGTACCCGCCAGCGCCGGGCATCTGGCGTCCGACGCCGCCGAACTTCGGGAACGATCCCGCGCCGTGGGTGGGGAACGTGCTGACGTTCATCGTCCCGAGTGCAGAGATGCTCCGCACCGACGGCCCGAACGCGCTCACCAGTGCCGACTACGCGGAGGACTTCAACGAGGTCAAAGAGGTCGGCTCACTCACGAGCACGACCCGAACGGCGGACGAAACCGATGCTGCGATCTTCTGGGCAGACAATGGCAATCTCCTCTGGAACCGGATCTTTCGGACGCTGGCCGCCAGCCAGGGATTGGACATCGTCGAGAACGCCCGCTTGTTCGCCATGACCAACCTGGCTGCGGCTGACGCCGCGATTGGTTGCTGGAACGACAAGTACTACTGGCAGTTCTGGCGTCCGATCGCGGCGATCCGCGAGGCCGACACCGACGGCAACCCGGCTACCCAGGCCGACCCGACGTGGCTGCCGCTGTTCGACCCGGCCACGCCGGTGCCATTCCCACCGCTCGTCACTCCGCCCTTCCCCGACCACCCCTCGGGACACGCCTGCGGAACTAGTGCAATCGTTCACACCCTCCAGAACTTCTTTGAGACCGACAAGATCGCCTTCAGCGCATTCAGCAATAAGTCGGGCACAACTAGGAGTTTCGATCGGTTCTCGGATGCGCTCAAGGAACTCATCGACGCCCGAGTGTGGTCCGGCATCCACTTCCGCACCGCCGACACACAGGGAGCCGTGCTCGGCAAGAAGGTCGCCCAATACCTCGAGAAGCACTACTTCCAGCCGGTCCGTTGACACTGAGCGGCGTGGGGCCGCAACTCACGGCCCCTCCGCCGCGGCGGCTCGTGAGTCCGACCCACGCGCACTAGGCCAAGCGCGCGTCTCACTTCTCAAGAAAATAAAGCTGTCCGACGAGTGGCGTGCTCATGCTTGGATTTTGGGCCACTGCTGGCCGGAACAGGTTTCCGAGAGCCGCGTCCCGCAACCACGCGCGGCATTGTGTCGCGCAGAGTTCGACGGGAACAGCTTTCGCGTCGCCTGTGTATGAACTACATTTTTTGTGTGAGACGAGCTTTGCAATTTCTGATTCTCGCAGCGCTTGTCGCGACCGGTTGCGGGCAAAAAGCCCCGCCAGCTTTCGATTTTGCAGCGCAGCGTCAGCAGATGGTGCAGCAACAGCTGATGACACGCGGCGTCAGCGACCAACGCGTGCTGGCTGCGATGGCGAAAGTGCCACGGGAAGAATTCGTCCCCCCGGACTCGCGCGCTGCCAGTTACGAAGACGGTCCGCTCCCGATCGGTAACGGCCAAACCATTTCGCAGCCTTACATCGTGGCGTTCATGACAGAGCGACTGCAGCCGAAGCCGGGCGATCGCGTCTTGGAAATCGGGACGGGGTCTGGTTATCAGGCCGCAGTATTAGCTGAGCTAGTGGCGGACGTTTACACGATTGAGATCATCGAGCCGCTTGCGAAAAATGCGGAAGCAACTCTGCAACGTCTCGGCTACAAGAATGTGCATGTGAAAGTGGGCGACGGGTACAGAGGCTGGCCGGAATATGCGCCCTTCGATGCAATCACGGTCACCTGCGCGCCGGATCACGTCCCACAACCGCTCATCGACCAATTGAAAGAGGATGGTCGTATGATTATTCCGGTTGGAGGTTTCGGTGATCAGGAACTTCACCTACTTCAAAAAAAGAACGGCCAGTTGCAGCGGCGCGCGGTGTTGCCAGTGCGGTTTGTCCCGATGGCGGGTGAAGCGCAGAAGGCGAAGTAATCAACCGGATAACTTGAGAGCACCATCAAAAAACAACCGAGCTGACTCGGTGTTTACCCGCCTGGCCTATTGTGCAGCGATCGCAAAGCCGACACGTCGATGCGATCTTGGTGCCGCTGCGAGTCCGTTTTGAGCGCAATGAGTGCTTCCGCGTCGAGGTAGCGCACATCGACATCATCGATCCGCGTGGATTTTGTGGAGGCAACCAGATCGGCATAACGCTTGCCTCGCATAATGGTAAACACGTCGAGAGGAAAATGTTCGATGATCCGAACGGCGCCTTCGCTTTCGCTGAAATCGACTGGACTTAGTTTGCGCGCGTGGCCTTCACCGAAATCTCGTAATTCATCGAGCAGTCGGACAACGTTGTCAGCTGATGCCTCAATCAGAATGTCCACGTCTTCGGTGGTGCGCACAAAACCGTTCAGAGCAACGGCCACTCCGCCCACGATGATGAATTTGACCTCAGCCCGGGCGAGCTTTGCCAACAACTTTTCGTACGGCGTGTCCATCGTCGGCCCGTTGTGGCCGTGGCAACTTTGCCATAAACCGATTCAAGCGATAAAGCCGATCCCAAACGTCACCGCGTGTGCGACCAACTTGTTTTTTGATCAGCTCTTTGTCCCATGAGGTTTGCATGCCAACTACTTAGTCTCCGCGAGTTTTTTCAAATCGACGCGCTTGACCCATCCCTGCAATTCGCTGGGCTCCTGGTTCTGCAACTCGATCTGGAGAAAGTAACGGTTGGCGATCATTACCCACAGAGTGGCATGTTTAGTGTCTTTCTCGAACGCTTCAAATCCAGGGTGGCCATCGATCGTGACAGATTTGCTGTAACCTTCGCTGCTTTCGCTGTTGCTGTTCCATGCAGCGGTGGTGGCAGCGACATAATCCGGATTAGCAACCGAATCGAGTATGCTAATCGCCGCGGTCGGTGCCTTGTCCCCTTCACCCTTGTGATAGTCGCGGTGCACGTTTGTGATTCTGAATCCGCCGACGTCTTCGGTAGAACCCTCCGGTTTATCAGCAGTCCAGCCTTGCGGCGGTTCCGGTAAAACGGGGAGCAATTTCTGATACTCGACGGCCTCAGGTACGAGAATCGGTTCGTTCTGTGCCTGGGCGACACCAAGCACAACGCCGGCAAGCAATGTCAGCACCAAAAATCCAGCATGTGCTTGGGAACAAACGCAAGTCGCTGATTTCATGCTAATCCTTTCCAGCGTGATTTGGGATTAACGTACCCGATTGACTTTACCTCGGCTGTCAAGACGCTTCCACGATGCGCACACGAGAGCTCGCGTCTACGTACTTGTCTGACTTGGTTTCTCGCCTCTCCCTTGTCAAGGGAGAGGGTAGGGTGAGGGTTCCTTAATTGGTATCTCGCCATGCCGGAGACCCCTCACCTCAATCCTCTCCCCTTGCTTCAGGGGAGAGGCGGATTAAATCGAGCTACGAAAGCCATCGGGCCAGTGTGGTTCGTCACTCGTGCGATCAACGTCGTAATAGGTATTGGAGTTCTAGCCGTGGCGGCTCGTCTGGTTTCAATCAATCAGCCTTATGTCGATCACTGGAGCTGGAGACAAAGCGACGTCGCGGCGATTGCACGGAATTTTTACGAGGGAGGTTTTCGTTTTGCTTTTCCGCAGATCGATTGGGCCGGCGACGCGACCGGTTATGTCGGAACGGAGTTTCCCATTTTGCCGTTTCTCGCAGCGATTTGTTACAAGGTCGCTGGTATTCACGAATGGATTGGACGCAGCCAGGCCGTAATTTTCTTCGCTGTTTCGCTGCCGTTTTTCTTTTTGCTTGTCCGGGAGGTCTTCGACAACACAGCGGCGGCTTGGGCTACATTTTTTTTTAGTTTCGCGCCATTGAATGTTTTTGCCGGCCGTTCGTTCATGCCGGATGTCCCATCGCTTAGCCTCGCGATAATCGGGCTATATTTCTTCCTGCGTTGGATCCGCGATCGTGAGTGGGCGCCGCTTCTCGTGGCTGCGATCGTCATCTCGCTATCCATCCTGATAAAAGCCACGAGCATCATTGTCGCCGCGCCGCTTTTGTACTTAGCTGTAGCCGGGATCGGTGATCCCGGCCGACGTGAAATAAAGCTCGTGACAATCCGGCATCGCCGATCCCGGCTACAGCTGCTTCTGTTCGCTGCGCTCGCGGTCTTGCCGTCGGTTGCGTGGTATTGGCACGCGTACCAAATCGCGCAGAGATTTTATCCCTATCACTTCTTCGGCGCCGGTGGGATTCGGATCGAAAATTTCTCGTGGTACTGGGCTATTGCGCGAGAGACGGTGAGATCAAGCCTGACGCCGATTCTGGCTATCTTAGCGCTCGTCGGTTTGTTCGTAGCGCCGCGCTTGCGTTGCAATGCGGGCAGGCCGCGATCAAAGTATTCAGCTCTTTTTCATTGGTGGCTGGTTGCGATGGTTCTCTTCGTCATCATTGCAGGCTATGGCAACCGCCATCGATGGTATCAGCTTCTTTTCGTGCCGATAACAGCTGCACTTGCCGGTGCGGCTTGCGCTTTTCTTGGCTCAAAAATCTCTTCGCGTGTTGTCGCAATAACACTGTCAATCCTAGTCGCGAGTCCGTTTGGCATTCTTTCCTTTCTATGTGTGCGACCACTTTACGAATCCTCCGCCGCTCAACTTCGCGACGCTGGTCTGGAGCTAGACAAGATTACAGCGCCTGATGCGTTAATCGTTGCCGCAGACACCGGAGATCCGACGATATTTTATTATGCGAGGCGCAAGGGCTGGCATTTTCTGGAAAAAGACGGCATTTACGCCGGCAATCCGAGCGACAATCACGAAGCAAATACTAATCTTGAAGAGCTACGCCGCCGTGGCGCAACACACGTTGCTCTCACCACGAACACGTTCTGGTGGTTAGATTACTATCCTGAATTCGCGCAGCATCTCAGCGATAGCGCGGTGCTGATGGAGACGACTCCAGAGTTCAAAATCTACAAACTCACCGCCAGCGCAAGGTGAGAGCGTATAGGCCTTTTTTTTGGCAGCGTTAGCCACTTGTCGGTTCGGAATCGTTCTCCCAGCTGAAACGCGCTGGGGCGAATGGTCGCCTCTCCTTTGCAGGGAGAGGGGGAGGGTGAGGGATCAGTCAGGACGGTTGGCGTGTTCCGGGCTGCAACCCCTCACCTTCATCCCTCTCCCCTGTCCAAGGGGAGAGGCGGGAAAAGAATTGGCGGCGCATTGCCAGCTTCAATCAGTCTTCGCATGAAGCTACGGCTTGGCAGGCCACTCCGCTTAGCTACGCTCGGATAACCTTGGAACCTTCGAAGCCGCGCCGTCAGCTTGGGTTATTCGATGCCACGATGATCGTGATGGGCGGCATCGTGGGCGCAGGAATCTTCGCCAATCCTTCCGAGGTAGCGCACCGTGTTCACACGCCGTTTCTGATCCTCGGCGTCTGGGTGCTCGGGGGCTGTATCGCGATGTGCGGCGCGTTTATCTGGGCTGAGCTTGCAACACGCCTGCCCGCGGCAGGTGGCCAGTACGTCTATCTCCGCGAAGCATATCATCCTGCGGTGGCATTCATGTACGGATGGGGACTGCTTCTCGTCACGCAGACCGGCGGCATGGCTGCGGTGGCAGTCATCTTTGCGTCTTATTTTCGGGAGCTCACGGGAACGAATTGGAACGACAGCGCGATTGCCGCAGTGACACTGCTCACGTTGACTGGCATTAACTGCCTGGGGGCACGCGCCGGCAGCAACGTGCAGAGCGGACTTATGTTGTTAAAGATTGGTGCGATTGCAGCGCTCGTATTCATTGGATTTGTGGTTGGCCATAACTCGCTCAAACCGGAAGGAGTGCTTGGAGAACCAGCTTCATTTGGCGTGTTGAAGAGAATCGGAGCAGCGATGGTGCCGATCGCTTTCGCCTACGGTGGATGGCAGACCGCGACTTTCGTTGCGGCTGAAATGCGCGATGCGTGCCGCGATTTATCTCGCGGACTGCTGATCGGCGTGGGTAGCGTTGTAGCTCTTTACCTTGCAGTTAATCTCGCGTGCCTGCGAGTACTCGGCCCGGCTGGGCTGGATGCCACCACGACTCCCGCTTCTGATCTGATGCGGATGGCACTGGGCCAGCGCGGCGCGCAATGGATTGCTATCGCGATCACAATTTCCACTCTGGGATTCCTCAGCCAAAGCATGCTCACAGCCCCGCGCGTGTACTACGCGATGGCGCGTGATGGGCTGTTCTTTGCGAGCGTGGGTAAGTTATGGCCGCGTTCGGGAGCGCCGGTGGTAGCGATCGTCCTTCAAGGCTTGGCAGCAATCGTCATCGCCTGCTCTGGAACGTACGGCGAGATCTTGAACTTCGAAGTGACCGTCGACTTTATCTTTTTTGCAATGACAGCGGCAGCACTGTTCTTTTTACGCCAGCGTCACATCGGATCAGACACAGTTGTTTATCGCGTTCCGGGTCATCCTTTCACGACGATGTTGTTTGTTTTGTCCTGCGCCGGAATAGTCATAAGCGCAGTCATCGCTTCGCCTCGCAATAGCGCGATCGCGTTGTGCATCATGCTGGCCGCTCTCCCCGTTTACTATTTCTGGAGCAGCTTTAACCGAGCACAGATCAAAAGTGAGTAGATGAACAATATCCGCGTCAACAGGTTGCCTCGCCCTTCCAGAGAGAGGGGGAGGGTGAGGGTCTGGTTCACGCTGCAGAAACCCCTCACCTCAGTCCTCTCCCCTCAGGCGGAGAGAGGTGAGAAAGGTCGCCGTAACTGGTTTAAATTGTGGAAATTGACAATCAGCGAAGCTCATTCATGAGACACAAGCATTCCGATTACATGCATTGGTCGAAGACGCAGAGTCGCGCGCGGTTCAATCTCGCGACGAGCGGCGTGGCGCCGTTTCCGCTTCGCGAATTGCCAGTGAATTTGGAGGAGCTCGAAATTAACGGGGACAACAGCTACGGCTACGCGCCGTTGCAGCAAGCCATCGCTGCGCATCACGAAGTCGATCCCGAATGCGTGGTAGAATCTGGGGGCACATCCATGGCGAATCACCTTGCCATGGCAGCGATCATCGAGCCCGGAGACGCAGTGTTGATCGAGCATCCAACGTATGGACCGATTCTCGATGTCGCACGGTATCTGGAAGCAGACGTGAAACGTTTCCGGCGAGTGGAAGAAAATGGCTGGACCATCGATCCGGCGGACGTTCGGCGTTGCGTCACGCCGAAGACGCGGCTTATCGTGATCACGAATCTCCATAATCCTACAAGCGTGCTTACACCCGAGCCGGTTCTGCGCGAGATGGGCGATATGGCGCGGAGCGTCGGCGCGCTCGTGCTGGTCGATGAAGTTTATCTGGATGCTGTTTATGAGGGGACGCCGCGCACATCATTCCATCCTGGGCCGGAGTTCGTGGTGACGAGTAGTTTGACGAAGGTTTACGGAGTTAGCGGCCTCAGATGCGGATGGATACTGGCGCAACCTGATCTCGCATGGAAGATGCGCCGCCTGAATGATCTTTATAGCGCGACAGCGGTTTATCCTGGCGAGCTGCTCAGTGTCGCCGTGTTCCAACATCTAGACCTTCTTCGCGAGAGAGCACGCCGGATCGTCGATGCGGATCGCAAATTGCTTCGCGAGTTTCTCGCGCGGCAGTCAGCTGTTTCCGCTGTTTGGACGGAGTGGGGCACGACCTCATTCGTCAAATTACGAGATGGCAACGGCGATATTTTTCTAGAGCGGTTGCGTGCGGAATTCGATACCTCGGCAGTTCCGGGTCGTTTTTTCCAAATGCCTGATCACTTTCGCATCGGCATGGGCGTGAATACGAAAATGTTCGCCGAGGGTCTCAACCGCATCGGTCACGCACTAACATCAGGGTAGGGCCGATTGACCCCAACGCGCGAAAGCTTTCGGAGTCAATCGCCTGGGCTACCACGCGCAAACTTAACAACGTAAATCGCGACGTGGATTCGTCTTTCACCTCCTGAGTTCCCTGAGGAAGTCCCTTTTTCCTGAGGTGCATCCAAGATGTCGAGACTTTCTGCTTTCTTTTTTGATAAACCGCACCAGTTGCTTCCGTTCGCGCGTGATGGACAATCAGCACCAGGATGAAGACGCCTGAAAATTTCGACATTCGTCCGGCGAGCGTGGAAGACGTGCCGATCATCCTTCAGCTCATTCGCGATTTGGCTACGTATGAACGTGCGCCACATGAAGTTACTGCGACCGAAGAACAGCTTATCGATGTTTTGTTCGGACAACGGCCGTCCGCGGAAGTTCTCCTCGCGTTTGAAGGAAAATCGCCAGTCGGGTTCGCAGTTTTCTTCCATAATTTTTCCACTTGGCTGGGACGGCCCGGCCTTTATCTCGAAGATTTGTTCGTCAAGCCTGAGAAGCGCGGCAAAGGCTATGGTCGCGCGCTGCTTGTAGAGCTTGCGAAGATCGCGCGTGATCGTAGCTGCGGTCGAATGGAATGGGCCGTGCTCGATTGGAACGAGCCCGCCATAAAATTTTATCATGCGCTTGGCGCCAAGCCGATGGACGAATGGACCGTATTCCGGTTAACGCGTGATGGGATTGAAAGACTGGCCGGAAAGTAGCGCATGCTTGCGGCTTGCGGCTTCGCGCCTCACGGATTGACGCTCGTACACAACTGCCGAAACGATTACGAGCAGGAGCACGAGTACGAGAAGAGTTAAAGTGGCAAAGGAACATACAAAGATCGAGGACTACGCGTTTCTTAGTGACACGCAGACGGGCGCGCTGGTGAGTCGCGACGGCTGTGTCGATTGGCTTTGTTTTCCCCGGTTCGATTCGCCGGCATGTTTTGCGTCGCTCCTCGGCGAGAAGGAAAATGGGCACTGGCGGTTTTTTCCGGCAGAGGAAGTTGAAGCCACGCGCCGCCGCTACCGGGGAGAGACGCTGATTCTCGAAACGGAAATTGAAACGAAAAGTGGTGCGGTGCGCCTGATCGATTTTATGCCGCCGCGTGGCGAGAACCCTGACATCATCCGCATCATCGAAGGGTTGCGCGGCAAAGTGTCGATGCAGATGGAACTGATCATCCGCTTCGATTACGGGCATATCGTGCCGTGGGTGCGGAGACGTAAACAACACGATGGACTGGAGGCGATTGCCGGGCCCGATGCATTGATCTTACGAACGCCGGTTGAAACGTGCGGGAAAGATTTAACCACGGTGGCCGAGTTTACCGTGGCAAGAGGAGATCGCCTTCCTTTTGTGCTTACGTGGTTCGCCTCTCACACAGATCCGCCGAGAAAGATAAATCCTGAGCACGCATTGCGCGACACGGAAAAATTCTGGGGAGATTGGGCGAAACAATTTCAAAGCGAAGGGAAATGGCGCGATGCGGTGGTGCGCTCACTGATCACGCTCAAAGGATTGACCTATGCGCCTACAGGCGGCCTGGTCGCGGCGCTTACCACTTCGCTACCGGAGCAAATAGGAGGCGTCCGCAACTGGGATTATCGCTACTGCTGGTTGCGAGATGCTGCGCTCATTCTGCTGGTATTAATGCGCGCGGGCTACCGCGACGAAGCCACATCCTGGCGCCAATGGCTACTGCGCGCCATCGCCGGCAGCCCGGCACAAATGCAAACGATCTATGGCGTGCGTGGCGAACGCCGTCTCGATGAGTACGAGATTCCATGGCTATCAGGCTATGAAAACTCCCGGCCGGTGCGCGTTGGTAATGCAGCGTCGAATCAGTTCCAGCTGGATGTTTATGGCGAAGTGCTGGCTGCGATCTGGCAGGCTGATTGTGCCGGAATCAAAATGACGGAACCCGATTGGGCGCTAATGGTCCAGCTCATGAAATTTCTCGAATCGCATTGGCAGGAGCCGGATGAGGGAATTTGGGAAGTCCGCGGCGGTCGCCAGCATTTTACGCACTCAAAAATGATGGCGTGGTTGGCGTTCGACCGCGCAATCAAGCTGGTTGAGGAATGCGATTGCGCGGCAAACGAGCACTTTGGTCGCTGGCAAAAAATTCGCCATCAAATTCACGAGCAAGTTTGCGAACACGGCTACAACCCGAGGAAGAAGGCTTTCACACAGGTCTATGGATCTGATGCTCTGGATGCAAGCCTCCTCACGATGCCGCTCGTGGGGTTTCTCCCAGTGACTGACAAGCGCGTCCTTGGCACGATCGAAGCGATCGAACGCGAATTAATGCAAGGTGGCCTGGTGCTACGTTATCGGCCGCAGGAAACAGGCGTCGATGGATTGCCAGGCACCGAAGGAGTATTTCTTCCCTGCTCGTTTTGGTTGGCCGATTGTTTGCATCTCCTCGGTCGGAAAAAAGAAGCGCGAGAGTTATTCGAGCGCCTGCTCGATCTTCGCAACGATCTTGGACTGCTTTCCGAAGAGTACGATCCACGCAATAAGCGTCAGCTGGGAAATTTTCCGCAGGCTTTCTCGCACGTGGCACTGGTAAGTTGTGCCCGAATTCTGGCCGATGAGGAGACGCTGGCGCGCGGACAATAATTAGATCTGCGCCTCGCTCGAGGAAACGAGCCGTCGAATCAAGTCCTCGAGGGTAACGATCCCGCGAAGGTTTTTCTTTTGATCCACGACAGCAGCAAGACCAAGCCGAGCAGCTCGCAACTGCTGTACAATCCGGTAGGCGGGCTCCTCCTCCGTGGTGGTTACAATGCGCCGGGCATAATCGCCCAGCGGTTTGTTTCCATCTTGGTCGAGCAGGATATCGAGAACATTAATTAGGCCAATCGGCTGCCCTCCCGGGGGGACGACTGGCAAACGATCAAGACCGGCAGCCGTTGAGAGTTCCACTGCTTCCCGAGTTGACGCACCTGGCTGCAACACGACGACTTTCGTCGAGGGCAGCATCACGTCACGAACCTTGACGCCGCGAAAGTCAACGACGCTATGGATCATTGCGCGCTCGGTCGCGGTGAGAGCCCCTTCGCGCTCGCTTTCCGTGGCGATCTGCTTTAGCTCTTCGCGAGCGGCAAAAAGACTTGCATGTTTCGCGGCACGAGCCGGCAGGACGAGTTTGCCAAGCCGTGCGCCAAGTTCGAGCAGAGGCGCAAATAGCATTGAAGCGAACTCGAGCACGCCGGCAAGGCGAGCTAACGCGCGAAAAGGGAAACGCCGGAACAGCGACTTGGGTAACACAGAGAGCAGGAACAGATAAACCGGAAGTGCGATTGCCAGCGCGAATAAGAAGCCGGCATTACCGTACGATCGAACGAGCTGTCTCGTCAGCAACAGCAGACCAAGTATGTCGGCCGCATTCGTGAAGAGCAGAACGGTTGCCAGCAACCGTTCCGGGTGTTTGAGCAGACGATCGAGCCGCCGGGCTGCTGGCACTCCGCGCTTCAAATTCTGCCGAAACCGCACCGGGTCGATCGACAGCAGCCCGCTCTCAATCCCGTTGAAGAAAAACGAAACGACCCAGCAACAGAAAATGATGAATCCTACGATCATGCCGCAGCCTCGAATGCAGTCGTTTTCTGCAGCAGAACTTCCTCAATTCGTTTACGTCCGGAGCGACGCACGGTGATCGAAAGACGCGGAATCTCGAGTTTTGTACCCGAGGGCGGCAAATACCCTAGCCGCGTAAAAACAAGTCCGCCGATGGTGTCTATCCCTTCCGCGTCGATCTGAAAACCGAGATGTTCGCTCAAATCATCCAGACGCGCATTGCCGCTGACGAGAAATCTACCGTGTCCCAGCGGCTCGATGTACAGGGCGACATCCCCCCGGGGCACCGCATCGCTAAGAATCTCTTCCATGATATCGTCCATGGTGATGATTCCTTCGGTGCCGCCAAATTCGTCAACCACCACTCCCATTCCTTGAGGACGAGTCAGAAAAAGGTTGAGTAACTCCAACGCACACATCGTCTCGGAAACAAACGAGGGAGCGATGAGTTTCTCAGTGTAATGTTCCGACGGATCGAGCAGAAACAGTTTCGCATCAATAATGCCGAGAATTTGATCAGACGTATCTGCATAAACCGGGACCCGCCGGTGACGTTTCTCCTTCAAGCGCGCGATCGCATCTTCATTTGTTAAATCATCCGGCAGCATGAAGCTATCGACGCGCGGTGTCATGCAGTCCTTCGCCGTTTTGTCGCCTAGCTTGATGATTTCCTGAATCATTTCGCGTTCGCCTTCATACAAAGCGCCCTCTTCTTCACCCATCTCAATCAGCGTCCCCAGTTCCTCGTCGCTCAAACGCGCACGAGTACGTAGATGCACAGGCGTGAGAAGATCAACGACATAAGCGCTGACCGTCTCGAGTCCACGTCCCATGCGATCGAGAAGCGGCATTGCTATTTGCAACGTCAGGGCGCCGATTGCCGAGAGTCTATAAGGCGCCGAAAGCGCCAGGAGTTTTGGAATGAAATCGCAGAACAGCACCACCACGGCAAAGATCGCAATTCCAACCAACCACTGCGGAATGCGTCCGGCGAAAGGCCCCTCCCACAGAAAAAAAAGACACAACACCACCAGCACAACGTTCACGAGTCCGTCGCCCAGCAGCAGGACGTTTAGAACGCGGCGCGGATTTTCCTGGAAAAGTTGTATGAATTTAGTGAGTCCGGGATGATTCGCTTCCAGACGACGCAATTGATGTAGCTTGAGCAAGAACAGCGCGGTCTCCACTCCGGAAAAGAGCGCGGAACAGAAAATCAAGATCGCAATCGCAGCCAGCAAAACGGCCAGGGTGGCGGCTGTCATTTCTACTGCACCGGACCGCGCGCCACAGGGGTCGCCTCTCCCTCGCCAGGGAGAGGGAGCGCGTGAGGGTGTCCCTCGGAAGAGCTGATGGTTGCTGGTTTGCTCATTCTCTGAGCTACGAGCAAATTAAGCGCTTCATGGACAAAGGCGAGAGGATTTCGCAGTTTGTGGCCGAACTGAGTGGTGACGATGTCAATTTCGACCTGACAGACGTTGCAAAGCACCCCTTTTACCGCGCGTTTTTCCATTGCTGGAACGCACAACGTTATTACGAAGCTCATGACGTTCTCGAGCAGCTTTGGCTGAAAACGAAATCGCGTGATGCGGATTACTTCAAAGGCTTGATCCAGGCGGCCGGCGCTTTCGTTCATCTTCAGAAGCGATTCGAACACCCATCGCACGCGAAGCATGGCAGGCGTTTGCCGCCTGCAGTGCGTTTGTTCCGGCTCGCTGAGAAGAATCTGTCAACATTCATCCCGCGACATCACGGGCTGGATGTCACTGCGTTTTGCCAGCTCTTACGCACGTACGTCGATCAGATCGTCGCGTCCGATTATCAAACGAATCCCTGGTCGCCTGACACCGCGCCCAAGCTGGAACTAAGGTAGGGGCGGTTCACCCGAACCAACCCGGGCGATTGGGGTCAATCGCCCCTACCGAGTAAAGAGCAGTTTGATTCCGGCGATAAGCAGGATCGTTGCGAGGCAAAGCGAAATCACGCGGACGGCAAAACGCCTGCTCCCCAAATGCGAGCCGATGATGCCGCCGATAACCGCAGCCGCCGCAAGAACCAAACCTAGTGAAGGGATGGAACGAACTTTCGTAAAGTAGCCAATCAGCCCCGCAATTGAGTTCACCCAAATGAACAGTGCCGAAACAGCGGCGGCCTGACGAATGTGCGCCCAACGGCAAAACAGCAGAAGCGGCGTGAGAAATATTCCCCCTCCGGTTCCCGTTAGCCCCGCAAGAAATCCAAGACCGGCTCCGACGCTCACCGCAATCGGCCGCGAGGGAGGGAACGTTTGCGGCGGATCACTCCGGCGAAACACAAGCCGCGCGGCGGAGAAAAGCAGCACAATCCCGATAAGGATCCTCAGAATCGAAGCAGACGGCTGCAAATAGCCGCCGACATACGCTGCCGGAATGGAAAGCAGCGCAAATGGCCAGAAAAGTTTCCAGGAAAAATGGCCGGCTCGCCAAAATTGGAACGCGCCAATGGACGCGACGAGGATGTTCAACACAAGTGCAGTGGGACGAATCGCCGTGGGCGCAATCCCGAACAGCGTCATTGTCGCGATGTAACCCGATGCACCGGCGTGACCGACCGAGGAGTAAAGAAAGGCGATAACACCGATGGCCAGAAATAGAAGAACGAGATGTGTGGTATCCATGCCTTGTCATGTCGAGCGGAGTCGAGACATCTCTAATTTTTTCTGAGGATGTCATCATTACGTCCGCGAAAAACAGCCAGAGATTCCTCGACTTCGCTCGGAATGACAAGAACGCCCAGCACTTTCGATAGATATGTTCTACGTGTACGTTCTACAAAGCGCCGATGGCAAAAGCTTGTATTACGGCTTCAGCAGCAACCTGAAGCACCGCATTAGACGGAGCATTGCTGCAGGTTTAGAAAGTGCTGGGTGAGAAGCCACTTCCGCTTTGGATTTCTGGCGTTAACGTGCCTAGTGACATCGAGCGACACCTTTGCTCAGCGCACGCCTGCGCGTTCCGACCACACAAACCGCCTCGCTCTTGAGAAGTCGCCATACCTTCTCCAGCACGCGCATAATCCCGTCGATTGGTATGCATGGGGCGAAGAAGCGTTCGCCAAAGCGCGTCGAGAAAACAAACCGATCTTTCTCTCGGTTGGTTATTCGACCTGCCACTGGTGCCATGTCATGGCCCACGAATCGTTCGAAAACGAAGAAGTAGCCGCGATCATGAATCGCGAATTTGTGAACATTAAGGTGGACCGGGAAGAGCGACCCGACGTCGATCGTGTTTACATGACCTTTGTTCAGGCAACGACCGGCGGCGGCGGGTGGCCGATGAGTGTTTGGTTGACGCCGGATCTGAAACCGTTTGTAGGCGGAACTTATTTTCCGCCGGAAGACCGATACGGACAACCTGGCTTCAAGAAAGTGCTCGAACGGATCGCGACTGCTTGGAAAGAAAATCACGACAAGATCGTCGAGCAAGGGGGGCAAATCGTTGCGGCGCTGCGTGACTCGCAAACGAGACCAAGAGACGAAAACAAGATTGATCCAGGCATTTTCGACGCTGCTTATCAGCAGCTTGACCGCAGTTATGATCCAAAGGAGGGCGGGTTCGGCAGCGCGCCAAAATTTCCGCGGCCAGTGACGCTCAATTTCTTGATGCGATGTTATGCCCGCGATCCTAAGAGCGAAGCTGGAAAACACGCGTTCGAAATGGCCCTGTTCACTCTTCACAAAATGGCCGCGGGAGGCATGCACGATCACATCGGCGGCGGCTTTCATCGGTACTCGGTTGATCGTTACTGGCATGTGCCGCACTTCGAAAAAATGCTTTACGACCAGGCGCAGCTCGCGGTCGTCTATCTCGACGCGTTCCAAATTTTGAGCGACCCTCACCTCAACCCTCTCCCTGGCCAGGGAGAGGCGGACGCGAAGGCACCGGTGAGGGTCGAATTCGAATCGGTTGCGCGTGACATTCTGAATTATGTCGCCCGCGACACGACATCGAAGGAAGGCGGCTTTTTCTCCGCCGAAGATGCCGACAGCCCCATTGTAGCCAGGATCGGCGATCCCGGCCACAGAAAGACTGCGGAAGGCGCATTCTACATTTGGACAAAAAAAGAGATTGAGGAAGCGCTGGGTGACGCCGCTGAGGTTTTTGAATTCCATTACGGAGTGCAACCGCATGGCAATGCGCCTGAAGGAAGTGATCCGCAAGATGAATTCCGCGGAAAGAATATTTTGATTGAACGGCACACCATTGCAAAAACCGCAGAGCACTTTAACAAAAGCGAACAGGAGATTGCCAAATCGCTCGCAGAAAGTCGCGAGAAACTATTTGCGATTCGTGCAAAACGACCGCGGCCGCATCTCGACGACAAGATCATCGCCGCTTGGAATGGCCTGATGATTTCAGCTTATGCCCGCGGTGCGCAAGTGCTCGATGAACCGCGCTACTTGGAAATCGCAACGCGCGCAGCCAAATTCTTCAGGACAAATCTCTACGAAGAAAAGAGCAAAATGCTCTATCGCAACTATCGTGGGGGCCGCGGCGATATCGAGGGGTTCGCCGACGATTATGCATTCGTTATTCAGGGTCTTCTCGACCTTTACGGAGCCTCATTCGATATCGAGTGGCTCAAACTCGCGGCCCAATTGCAGGAGACGCAGGACCACTTGTTTTTCGACGAGAAAAACGGGGGCTACTTCAGCACGAGCGGTAAAGACGAAAGTGTTTTCCTTCGGATGAAAGACGACAACGACGGCGCCGAGCCGGCAGCGAGTTCGGTTTCAGCGCTGAATCTTTTGCGGTTATCCCAGCTCCGCGACGACCAAAGGATGGCGGAGCAAGTGCGAAAAACGATCGATGCGTTTGCGACCACACTTTCGCATTTTCCCAGCGCCATGCCGCAAATGTTGGTCGCGCTTGATAACTCGTTGACTAAACCACGACAGATCGTGATCGCCGGGAAAAAGGATGCGCCGGAAACCAAAGCGTTACTTAGGGAGGTGCATCGTCATTTTCTGCCAAAGACAATTCTGGTTTTAGCCGACGGCGCCGAAGGCCAAAAATTTCTCGGCGAGAAGAATGAAGCTATCCGCGCGATGTCACTAGTTGAAGGCAAGCCAGCCGCCTACGTGTGCGAAAATTTCACCTGCAAAGCACCGGTGACCGATCCGAAAGCGCTGCCTGAATTGTTGAAGTTCTAGAGGCGCTCGTCGCGAACGCTCAGCGCCTATTTGCTACCTGGCTTAACGGCTGGAATTGTTACCAGATCCGGCGGCAGGTTGTCGGCAGAAAACGTCTCGACGTCCATTTCAACCAGGCTAATGAATGGGCAGCCGAAATTTGGTTTCGCAGCACCGCTGCGATCGACAATCACCCCGACTGCGGAAACCATACCTCCGTGCGCGCGAACGATATCGATCGTCTCCTGCACGCGTCCGCCGCGGGTGACGACGTCTTCGACCACGACGAATTTTTCGTTGGCCGAGATTTGAAAACTGCGGCGCAAGACAAGGTTTCCATCTTCTTTTTCGACAAAGATATGGCGTTTACCTAACGAACGCGCGACTTCCTGACCGACAATAATTCCGCCGAGAGCAGGTGAGATGACTGTGTCGCAATCAAACTGGCGAAGTTTGTCGGCCAGCCATCCACAGACTTTTGCTGCGATCTGCGTGTGCTCAAGGAGCAGCGCGCATTGGAAATACTGACGGCTGTGCAAGCCGGAGCGCAAAATGAAGTGACCATCTAGCAATGCGCCGGTTTTGCGGAAAAGTGAGAGAAGATCTTCGCTCATCCGGGGAGCGCGCGCCGCTGGCGTGCTGTTTTCGGTGGCCCGCCGAAAACTTTCAGGGAATGCACATGCCATTCCAAAGGTGAAAGAGCGGGAGTTGGTCCCCGTGCTGTGCAAAAACTATTCGATGAGCCATCGAACGGAGCACGCCAGCGGCGTCCGCTCCCCAGATGCGGAAGCATCCTAGCCAGACGTGTCATACGCGGTTTGCGCAGTCTCTTCGGCGACCGCAATCACTTCGATTTCCACATTCGCGCCTTTTGGTAGCGCGGAGACTTGGACTGTAGAACGCGCGGGAGGATCCTGTTTGAAATAGGAGCCGTAAATTTCATTTACTCTTTGAAAGTCGCCTAAATTAGTGAGGAAGATCGTGGTCTTAACGACATTGTCGAAACTGAGTCCTTCAGCTCTCAAGAGGGCTGCGATATTATCCAACGCTCGTCGCGTCTGCGCAGTGATATCCCCGGAAACAATCTCGCCAGATTTAGGGTCGAGCGGAATCTGTCCGCTGCAAAAGAGGAAACTTCCGCTGCGCACAGCTTGCGAGTAGGGCCCAATCGCCGCTGGCGCTTCGTTCGTGGAAATGATCTTCTTCATGTGGCCGATTGTAACTGCAAATCTGAGCGGCACAACGAATGAGAGACGCGACTGCGAAAGCATGGCGAGTGGTAGCGTCCAGAGCCTGCAGAATTTTGTAGCGCAGGCGCGTCGCCTACCGGGTAATGGCAAGCGGGCCGCTTGCCCTACAACCACATTGCTGCATACTGGGAACCCCACGATGCGAAGCTAGATCGAATGTCGTTTACGGCTGGGTAGCTCAGTTGGCAGAGCAGTGGACTGAAAATCCACGTGTCGGCG
>WNGF01004179.1_pt1 | contig 19074 bp, 8 predicted proteins | sample 5400641 | NCBI WGS metagenome assembly WNGF01 (sample SAMN13153371, study PRJNA577476) | soil metagenome | isolation source: 80 cm soil or saprolite under grassland replicate 2 | place: USA:California | collected 2016-06-15
CGGGGGGCGCCGCTCAGCGAGCGGTCGCCGCGGGGGCGAGTTACATGGTGCTGCGATCGGTCCTGGTCGACGCGCAGGTGACCGGAGGAGCAGCCCGCGCGGACCGCGGATGGGGCATATCGGCGCGTTTTGTCTATTAGAGTCCTTGACAAAAAGTGTCAGTTGGGGTACAAATCCTGTCTCCCCCCAGCCCGACAAGCTATCACCTTATAGAAGCTGCTGAACGATGGCCGTTCGCATAGGCGAGCTACTGCTCAAGGAAAAGCGCATCACCCCTGCCCAGTTGCAGGAGGCGCTGACCTATCAGAAAACGAACGGCGGCAAGCTTGGCTTCAACCTCGTCAAGCTCGGGTTCGTCAAGGACGAGGAGATCACCGCGCTCCTCAGCAAGCAGTACGGCGTTCCCTCGATCAACCTGACGCAGTTCGAGATCGACGCCGGGATCATCAAGCTGATTCCGGCCGAGACCGCGCACAAATACCAGATCATCCCGCTCAGTCGATCAGGCGCCACGCTGACGATCGCGATGACGGATCCGACGAACGTGTTCGCCATGGACGACATCAAGTTCATGACCGGATACAACGTCGAGCCGGTCGTCGCCTCCGAGACCGCGGTGCTCGAGGCGATCAACCGCTACTACACGGCGGGGGCGGCGCGCGGCGCAGCGCAGGCTGGCGGCGGCGACGGCGGATCGCTCACGAGTCCTTCCTCGCTCGACATGGTGACGAAGGCGCTCGAGGAGACGGCGGTCGACGACGACGTCGAAGTGCTCGAGGAGCTGGATTCGATCGACGTGGCCTCGCTCGAGAAGCAGAGCGGGGAGGCGCCGATCATCCGGCTCGTGAACCTGATGCTCATGTCGTCGATCCAGAAGGGGGCGAGCGACATTCACATCGAGCCATACGAGAAGGAGTTCCGCGTCCGGTTCCGGATCGACGGCATTCTCTACAACGTCATGGCGCCTCCCATGAAATTCCGCGACGCGATCACGTCGCGCCTGAAGATCATGGCGAAGCTCGATATCGCGGAGAAGCGCCTGCCGCAGGACGGCCGCATCAAGATCCGCTTTTCCGACAACGGCAGTACGAAGGAGATCGACTTCCGCGTGTCCTGCCTCCCGACGCTCTTTGGCGAGAAGATCGTCATGCGTCTGCTCGACAAGGACAAGCTGATGCTCGACATGACGAAGCTCGGGTTCGAGTCGCTGTCGCTGAAGAAGCTCGAGGTCGCGATCGCGAAGCCGTGGGGCATGGTGCTCGTCACGGGACCCACCGGAAGCGGCAAGACGAACACGCTTTATTCGTCCATCGCGAAGATCAACACGCCCGAAACCAACATCATGACGGCCGAGGATCCGGTCGAATTCAACCTGGTGGGCGTCAACCAGGTGCAGGTCCGAGAGAACATCGGCCTCAACTTCGCCGCGGCGCTGCGTTCGTTCCTGCGCCAGGATCCCAACATCATCCTCGTCGGCGAAATCCGCGATTTCGAGACCGCCGAAATTGCGGTCAAGGCGGCGCTCACCGGCCACCTCGTGCTCTCGACGTTACACACCAACGACGCGCCGAGCACGATCAACCGCTTGATGAACATGGGGATCGAGCCGTTCCTCGTCGCGAGCTCGGTGAACCTCATTTGCGCGCAGCGCCTCGTGCGCCGCATCTGCAGCAACTGCAGGATCGAGGAGCCGCACGCGGCCGAGGCCCTCGTCCAGGCCGGCTTCACGCCTGATGAAGCGAAGACCGTGATCCCCAAGAAGGGGAGCGGCTGCGAGAAGTGCAACGGCACCGGCTACAAGGGACGCGTCGGGCTGTACGAAGTGATGGAAATCGGCGAGGAGCTCCGTGAGCTGATCCTCGTCGGCGCCTCCGGCCTCGAGCTGCGGCGCAAGGCCATCGAGGAAGGGATGATCACGCTGCGCCGGAGCGGCCTGCACAAGGTCATGGAAGGCGTGACAACGATCGAAGAAGTCGCACGGGAAACCGTGAAGTAGACGTGAATTGCTGATTGGCGATTGCCGATTGCTGATTGAAAAGGATTGATGTTGGCTACTCTGCCTGAACTGCTGAAAACGCTCGTCGACGTCAACGGGTCCGATCTGCACCTGACGACGCAGACGCCGCCGCAGATTCGCGTGCACGGCAAGCTGCAGACCCTCGATCTGCCGGTGCTCGGGCCCGCCGAGACGAAGTCGCTCGCCTACAGCGTGCTGACCGACGTGCAGAAGAAGCGTTTCGAGGAGACGCTCGAGCTCGACTTCTCGTTCGGCATCCGCGGACTCGCGCGCTTCCGCTGCAACGTGTTCAACCAGCGCGGCGCCGTCGCGGCCGTCTACCGCCTGATCCCCGAGAAGATCAAGGGGTTCGACGAGCTGGCGCTGCCGCCGGTCCTCGCGACGCTCGCCGAGCGCCCGCGCGGGCTCGTGCTCGTGACAGGGCCGACCGGAAGCGGCAAGTCGACGACGCTCGCTGCGATGATCGACAAGATCAACACCGAACGGCGCGAGCACATCCTCACGATCGAAGACCCGATCGAGTACATCCACCAGCACAAGGGATGCCTCGTCAACCAGCGCGAGGTCCACAGCGACACGCACGGGTTCTCGGCGGCGCTGCGTGCCGCGCTCCGCGAAGACCCCGATATCGTCCTCATCGGCGAGCTGCGCGACCTGGAGACGATCGAATCGGCGCTGCGGATCGCGGAGACCGGGCACTTGACCTTCGCCACGCTGCACACCAACTCCGCAGCGCAGACGATCAACCGCATCATCGACGTCTTCCCGGCGCACCAGCAGGGGCAGATCCGGACGCAGCTGTCGCTCGTGCTCGAAGGGATCGTCTGCCAGGCGCTCCTGCCGCGCGCTGACGCCAAAGGACGCGTGATCTCGCTCGAGATCCTGATCCCCACGCCGGCGATCCGGAACCTGATTCGCGACGACAAGGTCCACCAGATCTACTCGACGATGCAGACCGGACAGGAGAAGTTCGGCATGCAGACGATGAACCAGTCGCTGGTGACGCTGTATCAGAAGCGCCTGATCACGCTGGAGACCGCGCTGGGTACGTCATCGCAGAAGGAAGAACTCGAACAGATGATCAGCCGCGGCGCCGGCGTCGTGCCGGGCGCGGGGATGGCACGCCCCGGTGCGGGACTGCCGCCGAGAGCCACGAGGTAAGTTATGCCCACATTTGCATATTCGGGACGGACGCGGGCGGGCCAGACGGTCACGGGGGAGCGTGTCGCGGACACGATGGACGCGGCGGTGGCCGCGCTGCGCCGCGAGCAGATCATGGTCACGCGGATCGATGCCGCCAAGGCCGCGAAAGCGGCGAAGGCGGGGGGGCCGAAGAGCGGCAAAGGGGTCCCCGCGAAGAACCTGGCGATCTTCACGCGGCAGTTCTCCGTGATGATCGACGCGGGCCTGCCGCTCGTGCAGTGCCTCGAGATCCTCGGCAAGCAGGAGCCGCACAAGAATTTCTCCGCCGTCATCCTGAAGGTCCGCGAAGACGTCGAGTCGGGCGCGGCGCTCGCCGACGCGATGAAGAAGCATCCGAAGACGTTCGACGCGCTCTTCTCGAACATGATCGCGGCCGGTGAAGCGGGCGGTATTCTCGACACGATTCTCAAGCGCCTCGCCGTCTACATCGAAAAGAACGTCAAGCTGAAAGGCGAAGTGAAGTCCGCGATGATCTATCCCGTCGCGGTCATCGTGATCGCCGGCATCGTCGTCGCGGCGATTCTGTGGAAGGTCATCCCGACGTTCGCCTCGCTGTTCGCCGGCCTCGGCGCGCAGCTGCCGATGCCCACCCGCGTGGTCATCGCCGCGAGCGACATGCTCGTCAGCTACGGCTGGATCCTGATCATCCTCGGGGGCATGGTCGCGTACGCGGTGAAGACCTACTACGACACCGACGGGGGGCGGCACATGATCGACGCGATTCTCCTGAAGCTCCCGATCCTGGGCAACATCCTTCGGAAAGTCGCGGTCGCGCGGTTCTGCCGCACGCTGTCGACGCTGCTCGCGTCGGGCGTCCCGATCCTCGACGGCCTGGACATCACGGCACGGACCGCCGGCAACGCCATCATCGAAGACGCCATCCAGACGACGCGGTCCAGCATCGAGCGCGGCGAAACGATCTCGGCGCCGCTGCGCGAGACGAAGGTCTTCCCGTCGATGGTCGTGCAGATGATCAACGTCGGCGAGACGACGGGCGCACTCGACGCGATGCTCAGCAAGATTGCCGATTTCTACGAAGACGAAGTCGACACCGCGGTTGCCGGCCTCCTCACGCTGATGGAGCCCGTGATGATCGCGTTCCTCGGCGTCATCGTCGGCGGCATCGTCATCGCGATGTATCTGCCGATCTTCGATCTGATCAGCAAGTTGACGTAGGGCGGCCCTTTACGGGCCGCCGTGGAGCCGGGGCATGAAGCCCCGCCCTACGGAATGCAAAACATGTCTGCCACTATTCGGGCCAAGCTTCTCTGGCTGATTGCCGGCCGCGCGACTGTCATCACGCTGCTGCTTGGCTCGGCGATCCTGATCCGGATCAAGTTCCCGGGCGCGCTGGCGTTCCCGATCGATCCGTTCTTCGTCCTGATCGGAGTCACGTACGCGCTGACCGCGCTGTATGCGTTTGCGCTCCGGTACTCCGAGCGCAACCGCTGGTTCGTGAACGTGCAGCTTGGGTGCGACGCGGTCATCGTCTCGGCCATCGTCTACCTGACGGGCGGGGTCGCCAGCTACTTTTCGTTCTCGTCGCTCTACACGCTGCCGATCATCGCGGCGAGCACCATCGAATCGCGGCGCGGCGGGTTCATGATCGCCCTGCTGAGCGCGCTGCTCTACGGCGGTCTCGTGCTCGGACAGTATTACGCCGGTACCGTGCTGCCTGGCATGGTGGATTACGCCTTCCTTCCGCCGTGGCGCGTGGCGATGTTTACGGTCGGCCTCAACGTCTTCGGCTTCGTCGCCGTCGCGTCGCTCGCCGGCTATCTCGCGGAGAGCGCGCGGCGCGCCGACGAGCAGCTGGTCGAAGCGTCGAACCAGATTGCGGACCTGCAGGCCCTCAGCCAGCACGTGATCGACAGCTTGACGAGCGGCCTCGCGGCCACCGACATCGACGGCCGGATCCTGACGTTCAATCGCGCCGCCGAGACCATCACCGCGATTGCCGCCCTCGACGCGATTGGCCGGGAGATCCAGGAGGTGCTGCAGCTTCCGCGCGAGTTCGCGGAGCTGTTCGGCGCCCGCGAGCGCCGCGAGCGCCTGCCGCGCGTGGAGTTCGACTTCGCGCGCGCGAACGGCGCGTGCATTGAGCTTGGCGTCAGCACGGCGATCCTCATGACACCGCGCGGCGAAACGGGCTTCCTGATCACGTTCCAGGACGTCACCGAATCGAGGAAGCAGCAACGCGAGGCGCGCGTGCAGCAGCGGCTCGCGGCCGTCGGTGAAATGGCCGCCGGCATCGCGCACGAGATCCGCAATCCGCTCGCCTCGATGTCGGGTTCCATCCAGATCCTGCGCCAGGAGCTGCCGCTGACGTCCGAGCAGTCGCAGCTCATGGACATCGTCCTGCGCGAGTCGGACCGCCTGAACGAGACGATCCGCAGCTTCCTCGCATATGCGCGCCCGCAGCGCAGCGGCGTCGCGCGCGTGGACGTCGGGCAAGTCATCACCGACACGGCCCGGCTGCTGCAGAACAACGCGGAGCTGAGCGACGCGCACGAGATCAACGTCAGCGTGCCCGAGAGCCACGCCTGGTACGACGCCGACGAGAACCAGATCCGCCAGGTCGTGTGGAACCTCGCGACCAACGCCATCCGCGCGATGCCGAACGGCGGCACCTTGACGCTGTCGGTATCCGATCAGCGCGAGGATGCCGAGGGGCCGCGCGAGATGGTGATTGCGGTCGAGGATCAGGGCGTGGGTATTGCGTCCGGCGATCTCGACGGCATCTTTCAGCCGTTCCGCGGCGCGTTCGAGCGGGGCACCGGGCTCGGGCTCTCGATCGTTCACCGCATCGTGAGCGATTACGGCGGCGAAGTGCACGTGGCGTCGCAGCCGGGCGTCGGCACGCGTGTCGAAGTGACGTTGCCCTTCGTCGTTCCCGCCCGCAACGGATCGGGCGCCGTGGTGAACCGATCATGACGACCGACGTGCAAGCGGTCGCGCCCGACACCGTCGTGGCGCCCGCGCGCGTGCTCATTGTCGACGATGAGCGCTCGATGCGGGAACTGCTGTCGATCGTCCTGCGTCGCGACGGGTACGAGGTGCTGACCGCGGAGGACGGCGCCGCCGCAGTCGACCTGCTCAAGAAGCAGCGGTTCGACATCCTGATCACCGACATCCGCATGCCGCAGATGAACGGCGTCGATCTGCTCCGCGAAGCCAAGCGAATCGCCCCCGACATCGTCAGCATCATCATGACGGCGTTCGCCTCGACCGACACCGCCGTGGAGGCGCTGCGCCTGGGCGCGGCCGACTACGTGCACAAATCGCCGAACGCCGCGAGCGAGCTGCGGCTGCGCGTCGGGCGGGAGCTCGAACGCAAGCGCCTGCAGCAGGAGAACGTCCTGCTGAAGCGCGCGCTGGGCAAATCCAGCCAGTTCTCGAACATCATCGGCACGAGCTCGTCGATCCTGGCCGTCTTCCAGCTCGTCGAGACGATCGCGGCGACGAACAGCACCGTCCTCATCACCGGCGAATCGGGCACGGGCAAAGAACTGGTCGCCCGCGCGATTCACGTGAATTCGCCGCGGAAGGACCGACCGTTCGTGGCGCTCAACTGCGGCGCGCTGTCCGAAACGCTGCTCGACTCGGAGCTCTTCGGCCACATGCGCGGCTCGTTCACCGGCGCGGACGCGAACAAGAAAGGGCTGATCGAAGTCGCCGGGAAGGGGACGATCTTCCTCGACGAGATCGGCGAAATGAGCCCGCTGGTGCAGGTGAAGCTGCTGCGCGTCCTGCAGGAGCGCAAGTTCCGACGGCTGGGCGGGACCGAGGAGATCGACGCCGACATCCGCATCCTCGCCGCCACGAATCGGGACCTCTCGAAGATGGTCGCCGACGGCACGTTCCGCGAGGATCTGTTCTACCGGATCAACGTCATCCCGCTGCGGCTGCCGCCGCTGCGCGAGCGGCAGGACGACATCCCGCTGCTGGCGGATCACTTCGCCACACGATTTGCGGAGCAGATGGGAAAGCCGATCACCAGCATCTCCAAGGCCGCCATGGCGCGGTTGAAGCAGTACGCGTGGCCCGGCAACATCCGCGAGCTCGAAAACGCCATCGAACGGGCCGTCGCGCTCGAGCGGACGCCGACGATCCTGCCCGACAGCCTGCCGGAACAGATTCGTGATCAGGTCGCCGACATCGCGCCGGCGGCGGCCACGACCGACGGCTTCCCGGACGCGGGGTTCGACCTCGAACTCCACGTGCAGCACATCGAGCGCGAGTACATCGCGGAGGCCCTGCGCCGCGCCGGCGGCGTGAAGGTCAAGGCGGCGGAGCTCCTCGGCATGAGCTTCCGCTCGTTCCGGTACTACACGAAAAAATACAATCTGAAGTAGTCCCCCCTACATCCCCGGATATAGAAGAAGGACGCGGCGCGTGTGTACAATGCGGACGAGTTTGAAGGAACGCCCTCGTGCCCATCCTGCTTCGCGCCAATAACGCCTCCCCGTGGACGGGACCAACCGGCTCGAACACGTTCCTGTTTCGGGGCGCCGTGCCGGCACTGGTCGATACGGGCGTCGGCAACGAATCGCACATCAATGCCATCGCCAACACGCTTGGCGACAAGGCGCTGCTGGTCGTCTTTCTTACCCACGATCACCCCGACCACAGCGGTGGTCTGCCGACGATCCAGTGGAAATGGCACCACGTTCAGGTCGTCCGCTTTGGAGAGTTCGAGGAACAGGTGTTCCCGGCCGGGGACTCGCAGCTGCGGCCGATCCACACGCCCGGCCACTCGCCTGATCACTTGTGCTTTTTCGACGAGCACGAAGGGGACCTGTACTGCGGTGATTTGGTGCGTGCAGGTGGAACGATCGTGATACCTGCGAGCCAGGGCGGAGACCTCGCGCAGTACATCGACTCACTCAAACGCATTCGCGCGCTGAAGGTGCGCCGCCTCTACCCGGGTCACGGCCCCGTGCTCGACGATCCGATCGCTGTGATCGACGAGTACCTCCGGCACCGCGCGCAGCGCGACGTGCAGATACTCGAGGCGCTTCGCGCGGGGGCCACCTCGCCGCAAGTGATCGTTGCCCGCGTGTACGGCACTTTGCCTCCGGGCCTCGCGGCCGCGGCGGCCGACACGGTGCTTGCGCACCTGGTGAAGCTGCGCAACGAAGGGAAAACCACCTCGGTCGACATTCCGTGGGAGGGCAAACCGGACCAGCCGGCAGGCTCCCACTGGGCGTGGCATCTCGCCTGAGCCTGCTCCACGGTTCGTGAGTGCACTGCGTCGCCGCGTGCCGGCGCCACGGAGGGGTTCTGCCGACGCCTGCCAGCTCGCGGCTTGCGGGCAACGAGTCTTCATTCGGGCGCCGTTGACCGGGCTTCCTTAGACTCCAACTCCGAATTGATACGAGATGCGAGCTCTCGGAGACGCTGCGGGCTCATTGCCCGGAGCGCAGATGGTCGTAGTCCAGCGACATCGTGAAGCGCTCGGTAAAAATCCTTGTCGCTCCGATAACCTACCATCCGTGCTATGGCGGAGGTTTTCGAGGGGGTTGCCGCAAACAGCTTGATAGCTTCACCGACGCGAGCGAGGGTATGAAACGCTCGCATCTGCATCCCGATTTCCGCTTTGAACGCTCGGCGGAGCCGTGACGGATCGCAGCCAACCTCTTTTGCTACCAACGTCGCGTTCAGCGGCTGGAAGCAATTCGCCCGTATGAGACTTGCCGCTCGCCGAGCCGGGGAGTCGAGCAGGGCCTCCGGGCGCGCCGCCGCTGTCAGCACTCGCCGCACGTAAGACCGCATCCGTATTGCGCGTGATTCGTGCACGTCCTCGATGCAGCCTACTACGACGTCCACGATGAGCCCTTGTTGGACGAGCCGTTCCAACGGTGTCGCAGCTTCTGGCAATTCGTTCAACGCTGCCAGGACTGAGCTCGCGCTAAGAGATCTCCCGCGCACTTCACACAGGATCTCCTGACACCTGCGTGCACTTTCGTCCAGCCATTCAGCACGCAGCGAACCTAGCAGCTGCTCGCTCACCCTCGACCCCCGGCGCCCGGATTTCCGTTTTCGATGCTGCTGCTGAGCCTTTTCCTGAAAACGGAAGTCGTTTGCATTTGAGTTTGCCATAACGCGACGTGACAATGCGCGAAATCTCACACGCGGTACTTACATCGGACACTTGCACCGACGCTGTGCGCGTCGCGGTCCGGCAGGTGTTGCGTCTGTGGGCACGAACAGATCGGAAGGGGCGGAGCATGGTCGGCGTTTATCGCGGTCTGGGTCTGGTCGCTCAACTCGTGGCCCTGGTGCTGCTTCCCGTGAGCGCCATCGCACAGACGATCGCCGGAGGCGCACAGCATACCGTCGTAGCCACTCCGGCCGGGTCCGTTTACACGTGGGGCTCGAATACCAGCGGCCAGCTCGGAGATGGCACCACGACGGCGCACAAGACCCCGGACGTTGTGTCGGGACTGTCTGGTGTTACCGCAGTCGCCGCTGGCCAGTCACATACCCTTGTGCTGAAGAGCGACGGAACTGTGTGGGCGTGGGGCGCCAACTCGTACGGGCAGCTCGGCGATCAGAGCACGACGCAACGCACCTCGCCGGTCCAGGTGTACGGCGTTTCGAGCGTGGTCGCCATTGCTGCCGGCGACTACCACAGCGTCGCGCTGACGAGCAGTGGAAGCGTGTACGTGTGGGGCCGCAACATCAACGGCCAGATTGGCGACGGCACAACCACGCAGTCGAATCAGCCGGTGCTCGTGTCGACGCTCTCGAGCATCACGGCAGTCGGCGCGGGCGGCAACCACACGCTGGCGGTGAAGAGCGACGGCACCGCCTGGGCGTGGGGACTAAATGCGAACGGACAGCTTGGCGATGCGTCGACGACGCAGCGCACGTCGCCCGTGCAGATGAGCGGCATCACTGGCGCGTCCGGCGTCGCAGGCGGCTATTCGCATTCGTTGATCCTCAAGAGCGACGGGACCCTGCGTGCGGTCGGCAACAACAGCAACGGGCAGCTCGGCGACGCTTCGACGACGCAGCGCACTACATCCGTCAGCACCGGCTTGAGTTCTGTGACCGCAATCGCCGCGGGCCAGTACTCGTCGTACGCACGCAAGAGCGACGGAACGGTGTGGGCGTGGGGCTCGAACAGCGGCGGGCAGCTCGGCGACGGCACCACGACGCAGCGCACGAGCCCGACGCAGTTGTCTGCTCTGTCGAGCGTGTCGTTGATCGGCGCGGGCGCGGCGCACGCGATCGCCGCGACGACTACCGGCGTGGTGTCCACGTGGGGCGACAACACCTACGGCCAGCTTGGGGATGGGACCACGAACGATCGTTCGACGCCGGGTGCGATCAGCGACGCGAACTACGCCTGGAAGGCCGGAATGCCGGTTTTCAGCGTCGCCGCCGGCACCTATTCAGCCGAGAAAACAGTAGCAGTGACCGAAGCGACGGCGGGTGCGGACATTCACTACACGCTCGATGGGGCAATACCGACAGAGGCGGACACTCTGATTGCGTCCGGCAGCTCGGTGACGATCGACGAAACGCGCACGCTGAAAGCGCGCGCGTTCAAATCCGGCATGCCGGCGAGCGACGTCGCGTCAGCCAACTATGTCCTGGCCGTCGCGAATGTCTCCCTCAGCCCGGCAACTGGCACGTATACCGCCGCGCAGACGGTTTCGATGAGCACGACGTCCCCGGGCGTGACGATCAGATACCCGTTGGATGGTTCGACACCTGCGACCGCGTCAACCGCGTATACCGCGCCAATCACCGTGGGCACATCGACTACCGTGAAGGCGGTCGGCTTTCGTTACAACTGGAGTTCGAGCGCGGTCGCCAGCGCGACGTACACGATGAATTTCGGCACGCTGGCGGCACCTGGCCTGTCACCGGGAACCGGTACGTACACCAGCGAAGCGGTAGTGATGATGTCGGCCATCGCAGGCGCGACAGTGCGGTACACGACGAACGGCACCACGCCGACGGCTTCGTCGACGGCCTACACGACTCCAGTCAGCGTCACGGCTACCACGACGATCATTGCCAAAGCGTTCCATCCTGACTACACGGCGAGCCCGACGGCAACCGCGACCTACACGATTGTCGTAGCGATTCCCACACTGTCCCCGACAGCGGGCATCTATTCCGCCGGCCAGGTGATTACGGCGTCGAGCGCCACAGCCGGTGCGACCCTGAATTACACGTTGAACGGAGTCGCGCCAACGAGCAGCGATGCTGTGTTCCCCGCCGGGGGGATCTACGCGGGCAACTTCACCCTGAAGGTGATTGCATCGAAAGCTGGCGCGACAACGAGTGCTGTCGCAACTGCGTCGTATCAGGTCACCGGATCACTTGCCACCGCGCGCGCCATTGCCGGCGATACCCATTCACTGGCCGTCCGCCCTGACGGTGTGTCGTTCGCCTGGGGCGCCAACGGCAGCGGTCAGCTGGGTGACGGATCGACGACGGCGCGAAGCCTTCCCGTAGTCGTCAACGGCCTCACGGGGATTGTCGGGATGGCCGCCGGCGATGTGCATTCGGTTGCCGTCTCGTCGGACGGCCTGGCGTACGCCTGGGGCAGCAACGGCAACGGGCGGTTGGGCGATGGCACGACGACGCAGCGCAATCTGCCGACTGCGGTATCCAACCTCTCGAGCGTCGCGGGTGTTGCCGCAGGGGCTAGTCACAGCCTCGCGCTGAAATCCGACGGCACCGTATGGGCCTGGGGTTACAACGCGAGCGGCCAGCTGGGAAATGGCAACACGACGCAGCAACTCACGCCCGTCCAGGCTGGCACGTTGACCAATGTCACGGCCATCGCGGCGCGCGCGAGCTCGAGTTACGCGCTGCGCAGCGACGGAGGCGTCTGGAGTTGGGGTGGAAACGGCAACGGCCAGCTCGGAAGCGGAAACACCACGGGCCGCTCGACGGCAGGACAAATCAGCGGACTGACGGCTGTGGCGATCAGCGCCGGCGGCACTCATGCACTCGCGCTGCTCAGCGACGGCACGGTCAAGGCGTGGGGCTACAACCAGTACGGTCAGCTTGGAGACGGCACGACTACGCAGCGCACGACACCTGTGTCCGTGAACAGTCTTGCGAACGTAAGCGCCATTGCTGCAGGAAGCCTCCACTCTCTGGCGCTTCTGTCGGACGGGACAGTGTGGGCCTGGGGCTCGAATGCAAACGGTCAGCTGGGCGACGGCACGACCACGAATCGATCGGGTCCAGTGATCGTCAACGGTCTGCCAACGATCGCCAGCATCAGTGCGGGAATCCTCTATTCGATGGCCGTCGGCACCGACGGATCGGTCTGGGCATGGGGCCGAAACACTGAGAAGCAGCTCGGCGACGGGACGACGACGATGCGCACGTCGGCAGTGCAGATTGCGGGTGCCGCCATGGCCTGGAAGATCGCGCCGCCGGCCCTGAGCCTCGCGTCGGGGCTGTACTACGCGTCACAAACGGTGACGGTGACGTGCACGGATGCCGACGCGGTCCTGCATTACACGACCGACGGGACAGAGCCAACTGAAGCCGCATCGATTATCACTTCTGGCGGCAGTGTCGCCGTTGATCAGTCGCTCTCGCTCAAGGTGCGCGGCTGGAAACCGGGCGCGGTCTCCAGCGAGCTCGTCACCGGCACGTATGAGCTCAAAGTCGTAGCGCCGTCGCTGTCGCCCGCGTCCGGAGCCTACGGCACGGCGCAGTCCATCACGGTTAGCACCACGACTCCCTCGGCCACGTTGACCTACACAACAGACGGCACCGAACCGAGCCCCTCGTCCACCGCGTACACGGGTGCAATCAGCGTGTCGGACACACGGAGCGTGAAAGCCCGTGCCTATCGGGCTGGGTGGACGGCCAGTGACAGCGCCACCGCGAGCTACTGGATCTCGGCGGGGACGGTTGCGACACCGTCGATCACACCCGCCGGAGGAACCCTGGCGACAGCGCCGCTCGTGAGCATCACCTGCGCGACGACGGCCGCGACGATCCGCTACACGGTAGATGGCTCGGATCCGACCGACGCATCGCCGCGATTCATCTATCCCATTGATGTGACGCTCAGCATGACGGTGAAAGCGCGCGCGTTCAAGGCCGGCTTCGCCGCAAGCGCGATCGCAAGCGCGGCGTATGCGCTCGACGCAGCGGGACAGACGGGCATGCCGTCGATTGTTCCCGGAGGCGGCCGCTACGCGGCGCAGCAGATGATCGCGATCACCGGACCCAGCGGAGCGACCCTGCGCTACACGACAAGCGGCGTGGATCCGACCGACACCGATACGCTCGTGCCGGCGAACGGGCAGCTGGTCATCGCGAGCGCACAGATTCTCAAGGTGCGCGCGTGGGTGACGGGTTTAACACCAAGCGCCGTGCGTCGCGCGGATTTCGTGATCACGGGCATGGTTGCCGCGGGGCATCAACACAGTCTCGCGTTGAAGGCGAACGGTGACGTGCTCGCGTGGGGGCGCGGTACCGAAGGGCAGCTGGGGACGGCACGGGGGTGGATCGCACCGCGCCGGTGTCGGTCCTCTCCGGTGCGGCAGCGATCTCCGGCGGCCAGTGGCACTCGCTGGCGGCGATGGCCGACGGCACGGTCTGCGCCTGGGGCGCTGGGGGTGGGCGGCTTGGCGACGGCACCACGTCGTCCCACCTGTCTCCGGTCACATCCAGCGGATTGAGCGATGTGGTCGCCGTCGCCGCTGGGTTCGATCACTCTCTCGTGCTCAGGCGCGATGGCACCGTCTGGGCGTTCGGCGTGAACGCCTACGGCCAACTGGGCGACGGCACGACGACGACGCGCACGAGCGCCGTGCGGGTGGTCGGATTGAGCGGCGTGACGTCGATTGCGGCGGGCGACGGGTTCTCGCTCGCCGTGCAGGGGGACGGGGCTGGCGCAGGCCTGGTGTGGGCGTGGGGCAAGAACACAGCGGGACAGCTCGGTGACGGATCCACGCTCACGCGGCTCATTCCCGTGCGGGTGATCGGGATCGCAGACGCCGCGCAGGTCGCAGCGAACCAGGACTTCGCCGTCGCGCGGCTCGCGGACGGCACCGTCAAAGCGTGGGGCTCGAATGCGTACGCGCAGCTCGGAGATTTTAGTGGCGGATATTCCGCGATTCCGATCGGGATTCCCGCAGTCACTGACATCACCTTCATCACGACTGGGCTGCGCCACTCGCTCGCGATCGACATGGATGGGCGCACGTGGGGCTGGGGAAACAATCTCAGCGGGCAGCTCGGCACGCAGAACTACTCCGGCGCGATCGGCGCGGGCGCGCCGCAACTGGTGCCGACGGCGGTCGCGTCGTTCGGGGCGGCGGGGGGCTGGCAGCACACGCTGGTGCTCCGCGCCGACGGCAGCGTGTGGGCCAGCGGCAACCTCAGCGCGAATGGCCTCGGGGGGACGCAGGTCAACGCGCTGACGCAGATTCCCAACCTGTCGCTCGTGTCGAACGCGTCACTCTTCGACGACGCAGATCAGGATGGACTCCTCGGCTGGCAGGAGTATCTCGCCGGGACCGACCCGCTCGCCGTCGACAGCAACGGCAACGGGCTGAGCGATCTCGTCGACGTGCGCCGGCGCAGTCAGAGCGCGGATCCGGACGACGATGGCGACGGTGTGCCGAACGTCGTCGAGATCGCACAGGGCACGGATCCGTTCCGTGCGGACACGGATGGAGACGGTGTCTCGGACTTGACGGATGCGTATCCGCTCGATCCGACGCGCAGCCAGGCGCCGGCGCCGGATCCGAACGACACCACACCACCGACGATCACCCTGACACGGCCGTCGAATGCGCGCCCGGTCGGTGGCGGAGGTGGGCTGTGATCGCGCGCAACGGGACTTCGGTTTCCGTAGTGTCCACCTTCAGGCGGACCCAACACGAACGCTTGACCCATAGGACTCCCATGTTTCGTCATCTGCTTCAGTCGCGTGTCTCACGGGCAATGACCGTCGTTCTCGTCGGTGGCCAGGTGCTGACCGCAATCCCGGTGGCGGCCGCGCCGGCGCCGCCGGCCACCGCGCCGGTGATCGCGCCGTCATCACCGCCGCCGGCACCACCGCAAGTGACGGTGAATCGGACCGTACCGAACGTGACCGCGCCGCCGGCCGAGCCGCAATTCTCGGCGGTGCCAACGGTCCAGGAGATCTTCCGCGCGCGCGTGTTCGCCGAACCGTTGGTGCCGGTCGGCGGCGAGCCGACGGCGGGTGAGAATCTCGTGCTCGCGCAGGCGCTGTTGGAGTTTCACCGCAGCGGCGGGACCGCGTGGGAATCCACGTTCGGGCCGTTTCTGCTGGAGCATCCGGCTTCCCCATGGCGCGCATCGCTCCTGGCCAATCTCGGCACCGTGCAATTGCACGCACATGCGTACTCGCGCGCGCTTGCCTCGTGGAACGAGGCGTGGACGCTGGCCAGTTCCGCAACAGACACGTACGGCAAGTCGGTCGCAGATATGTCGATGGCGGGATGGCTGTTGCTGAACGCTAACCTCGGGCAGGCGCGTGTAGTGCAAAGCACGATCGAACAGATCAAGGGCCGCGCTTTCACTGGGCACGCTGCGGCGGCGCGGAATCAGGCGCGTGAGCTCGCAGGAATGATTACGGCGCATCCCGAGGCGGTGCTCTCCTCCGGCACCCAGGCATTGCTCGCGATCCTGCAGCAACAAGGAAAGCCGGCCTCGCCGGCCATCTCCGCTTATAGGCCGACAGCGGTAGGCCTTTCGCTCCTCCAATTGCGCAACCTGGCCACGGCAACCGGCCTCGATATGCGCATGGTCGTTCGGGACACTGCAACGGAAGCGCCGGTGCCCTCTGTGGTGCACTGGAAAGTCGGACACTACTCGGCCGTGCTGGAGCGAGACGGAGATCGGTACCGCATCATGGATCCGGGATTCGCCGGCTCGTACTGGGTGTCGCGAGACACACTATTCGATGAGGCATCCGGGTATTTTCTGGTGCCTGGCGATTCGACACTCGACGGATGGTTACCCGCTTCGGAGCGCGCAGCCGCGACAATCGTCGGGCACTCGTGTCCCCCCGGTGGTCCGGGACCGAACGACCCGGACGATTGTTGTGGGAACAAAGGGCTAGTGGAATACCACTTCCAGGCGGTCTCAGCGAGCTTGCATCTGAGCGACACGCCAGTCGGGTATGCGGCGCCTCGCGGTCCTGCCGTCAACTTCCGTCTGACGTACCGACAACGTGAGCTGCTGCAACCCCAAATCTTCACGTACTCGAACTTCGGCGCGAAGTGGACCAGCGACTGGCTGCGTTTTGTCGAAGAAGTACCGACAGATGCGTTTGGCGTGAATCCGGCACACATCTCCGTCTATCTTGCTGGCGGCGGTCACGAGGTGTTCTACAACCCGGATGCGTCAGGCGTGTATCCCACACACTGGCGTGCGAAAGCAACACTTGTGAAGGTGAGTGCGAGCCCGATTCGGTACGAGAGGCGACTACCCGACGGAACCATGGAAGCATTTACGGCGAGCGATGCGGGTCCTGTAGGTCAGCGGCGGATCTTTCTCACCCAGATCGTAGACCCACAGGGGCAGGCCGTCACGTTGACCTGGGATGGCCAGATGCGACTCGTCGCGATTAGCGACGCCATCGGGCAAGTCACGACGCTGAGCTACGCGGATCTTGCCAATCCTTTGCGCATCACGACCATAACGGACCCTTTCGGTCGCACGGCGACCTTTACGTACAACGTCGCCGGCCAGCTAGCGTCGATTACCGATGTGTTGGGGCTAACGTCTTCGCTTGATTATGGGCCAGATGATTTCGTTACGGGCGTGAGGACCCCATACGGGCGAACCAGCTTCCGCCACGAATCCGCGGACTTGTATGTAAATCGCTTCGTGGAGGCCACGGATCCCCTTGGCGGTACGGAACATCTGGAGTTCCGATGGGAGACTACCGATCTTCCCGCGTCGCTTCCCGCCTCGGATGTGCCGACGGGGTTCACGGCGGCGAACGCGAACATGGACCACTACAACACCTTCTACTGGAGCAAGCTTGCATGGTCCCGGGCACCAGGCGATCCGACAGCAGCCACCATCACAAAGTGGGTACTTAGCCCCGATATACCAGGTGGCAACAGCTACTCGGCCGGCGTTCCTCACTCTGTGAAGAAGCCGCTGGAGTCACGCCTCTGGTCTCTCTATCCCGGACAACCCAGCCCGCCAAGCGCAGGCACGTACTCCCGCCCGAGCCGGACTGGGCGCGTCCTGGACGATGGGACGTCGCAGATTTACGACACCACTTACAACGCTCAAGGATCGGTGCTGACGAAGACGGATCCGTTCGGGCGGCAGACGAGTTACACATACGCGAGTAATGGTATCGACTTGCTGGAGGTGCGGCAGACGACGGGCGGAATGAACGACCTGCTGGCGAGCTATGCGAACTACAACGCCCAGCACCAGCCCCAGAGTGTCACGGACGCCGCCGGACAGACGACCACCATGACGTACAACGCGGCGGGCCAGGTGCTGACGGTCACGAACGCAAAGAACGAGACGACGACGTCGACGTACGATGCGGATGGGCGTCTGCAGACAGTGACCGGACCGGTCGCCGGGGCGACGACCAGCTACACGTACGACGGCTACGGTCGGGGCAGGACCGTCACCGATTCGGACGGCTACGTCCTCACGACGGACTATGACGCGTTCGATCGCCCCGTGCGGGTCACGTACCCGGATGCCACGTACGAGGAGACGACGTACGATCGGCTGGACGTCAGTACTCGCCGGGATCGGGCCGGACGCGTCACGCGGTACTACTACGACGCGCTGCAGCGGCTCGTGGCGACGCGGGATCCCTTGGGGCGGGTCATCGGGCAGGAGTGGTGCGCGTGCGGCAGTCTGGACGCCCTCGTCGACGCGAACGGCAATCGCGCGCGCTGGGAGCGGGATCTGCAAGGGCGCGTCACGCGCGAGGTGCGGGCCGACAACACGACGGCGACGAGCTACACGTACGGCACCGCGTCGGGTCGGCTCGCGACGAGGACAGACCCGAAGGGGCAGGTGACGACCTACACCTATGCGCTCGACAACGCGGTCCTCTCAACGGTGTACACCAACGCGGAGATCGCCACGCCATCCGCCACTTACACGTACGACGCGCAGTACGGCCGGGTCGCGGCGATGACCGACAGTACCGGCCAGACCACCTACACGTACTACCCGGTCGGGATCCTCGGTGCCGGGCAGATCGCCAGCGTGGACGGCCCGCTGACGGACGACACGATCACCTACAGCTACGATCAGCTCGGTCGCGCGTCGACGCGCGCGATCAATGGCGCGGCGAACACGGTCACGCGGACGTTCGACGCCCTCGGGCGCGTCACGAGCGAGGCGAACGTCCTGGGGACGTTTACCTATACTTACGACGGCGTGAGCGGGCGGGTGGGGGCGGTCGCCTACCCCAACGGCCAAACGAGCGCCTACACGTACTTGGACAACGTGCACGATCGTCGGCTCGAGACGATTCACCACAAGTATCCCAGCGGCGACACGCTTTCACGGTTTGACTACACCTACGATGTCGTAGGGAACATCCTGACGTGGCGGCAGCAGGCGGACGTGACGGCGGTTATCTGGAGCTACGGCTACGACGCGACGGACCAGCTCACGTGGGCGGTCCACAAGACGGCGGAGCCGGTGCCGACCGTGCTGAAGACCTACATGTACGCATACGATCCGGCGGGAAACCGCACGTCCGAGCAGATCGATGACCAAGTGACCGGCGCGACCTACGACGTGCTCAATCGACTTGTGAGTCAGCAGGCAGCCGGTTCAATGGTTGTGGAGGGCACGGTCAGCGAGCCGGCGTCGCTCACCCTGCAGGGGAA
>WNGF01005875.1_pt1 | contig 19074 bp, 19 predicted proteins | sample 5400641 | NCBI WGS metagenome assembly WNGF01 (sample SAMN13153371, study PRJNA577476) | soil metagenome | isolation source: 80 cm soil or saprolite under grassland replicate 2 | place: USA:California | collected 2016-06-15
GACGAGCTCGCACGCATCGAGCGCTTCGGCGGACCGCTTGCTGTTGTGGTCGCCGACCTCGACTGGTTCAAGGACGTCAACGACCGCTACGGCCATCCCGCCGGCGACGCCGTCCTCCGTGAGCTCGCCGTCCTCCTGCAGGAGACGCTCCGCGACATCGACCTCGCCGGTCGGTGGGGCGGCGAGGAGTTCCTCCTCATCCTCCCTGGCACCGATCTCGACGGCGGAGCGCAGGTCGCGGAGCGCATCCGCGTCGCGCTCGCCGGCCGGATCGTCCTGTCGGCGGACGGGACGCCGATCCCCGTGACTGCGAGCTTCGGCGTCGCCTCGACACCAGCTGCGACGACTGCCTCCGAGCTCTTCGCGGCCGCCGACGCCGCGATGTACGAGGCCAAGCGGGCCGGCAAGAATCGGGTCGAGACGGCTCCCCAGCCCGTGGCCCATCCGTAACGAGTTCTAAGCTTCCTGTGGAAAAGGCTCCGCAAGGGGCTAGAATCCCGCGCGCAGCACCCGCCCCGACCCCCTCGACTCAGGAGACCCTATGCCGGTTGAGACGCCGTCGCTTTTCGCCAAGGTCATCCAGGACCACCTCGAGCTGAAGGAGCGCAACGCCCGGCTCGAGGACAGCATGCCGATCGGCCACTACAGGGCCGACGATCCTTTCGACAATCACCCACTCTTCAAGACCGAGGAGCAGGCACGGCTGGAGGAGACCATGGACGGCGAGGAGCCGGCCGTGGCAGCCGAGCCGACGGTTCTCGCCTGGCCAGGCGAGGACACCGCGGAGCACGCCGGCCCGGACGCCGAGGAGAACCTCTGGGGCCGGAGCCGCGACTTCGACTGGGGCGACTGACTCGCTCGCGCGAAAGCTGCCGCTTTCGCGCGATTTGGGGTACGCCGCTTCGCGGGGGACGCTCCGCCTCCAGTTAGTGCGGCTTCGCCTGCACTAACTTGCGGCTTCCACCGTTGGGATAGGCGTAGGGTACGTCCTCGCATCGAGCGACGCGGAGGTTGAGATGAAACGACTGCTGCTCGGATTTGGGCTCGCGGCGGGGATCGCCTACGCCGTGCGCGAATGGTTTGCGGCGCCTCGGCCGCACCCATCCTGGGAAGAGACCGACAACGATCCCGAGGATCTGAGCGACGACCTGGCCCAGCGCGCACGCGAGGCCGAGGGCGCGCAGGCCGCGGAAGAGACCCGGCTTACGTAAGCAGTCCGGCGACGAACTTCATGTCGTCGACGAAGGCGGCGAACGCCGCCTCGCGCTGCTCCGGCTCCCCGCGCAGGATCGCCGACGGATGGATCGTCGCCGTGACGGCCTCGGCCAGGTCGGACTCGACGAGCTTGCCGCGGTTCTGCGTCACGCGGAACTGACGGCCCAGCAGTGACTGCGCGGCCGTCGCGCCGAGGAGGACGAGCACACGGGGCTGCACGACCGTGAGCTCGGCCTCGAGCCACGGGCGGCAGGCTGTCATCTCTGCCCAGTTCGGCTTCTGGTGGATGCGCCGCTTGCCGCGCGCCTGCCACTTGAAGTGCTTGACCGCGTTGGTGACGTAAGTCGTCGAGCGATCGATGCCGGCCTCCACCAGCGCCTCGTCCAGCAGGCGCCCCGCAGGACCGACGAACGGCTTGCCCGCCCGATCCTCGTAGTCGCCCGGTTGCTCGCCGACGAACATCACCTCGGCCTCGCGGGCCCCCGCGCCGAAGACCGTCTGCGTCCCGACGTGCCACAGGTGACAGCCCTTGCAGCCGGCCGCCGCCTCGCGTAGGGACGTGAGCGAGAGCCGATCCGGCAGGAAGTCCGCCGCCGACCCTGTCTCCTGCACGCGCGCCACGTCCTCTGTATGGCCGATCGCTCGCCGTCTAACCCCTCGACCGGGGGATACCCGGGCCTTCGCGCCTCGCTTTGCTGTGTGTCGGTTCTGAAAAGGGGGCCTTCACTGCGGCTGCACAGACCAATCGACCGGTGCCGATGAGCGACCACGCGCTTCCCCTGCGGCTCGTCCAGGACGACGCCGTCTCCGAAGGCTCTCGCGGCGCCGCGCTCATCGAGTCGTACCGGCGGCTCGCGGACGTCTTCCACGACGTCCTCGCCGAGCAGAGCCTCGACGCGCTCCTCGACCGGATCGCGGACGCACTCGCCGAGCTCGTGCCCCACGACTCCCTGACGATCTACGAGGCAGACGAGCCGCGCAGGCGCCTCGTTCCCGCCCTCGCGCGCGACAAGTGGGCGGACAAGATCCTTGCCAGCCACTGCAACTTCGGACAGGGCCTGACCGGCTGGGGCGTGGAGCACCGTGAGCCGGTCCGCGTCAACCAGGCGCACCTCGACCCCCGCGTGATGACGGTCGCCGGAACGCCCGCGGACGAGCCGGAGGCCCTGATCACGATCCCGCTCGTCGCCCGCGACTCGATCAAGGGCGCCCTCAACATCTACCGGCTCGGGGAGGACGCGTCCTTCGACGACGACGAGTTCGAGCTCGCGAAGCGCTTCGGTGACGCCGCCGCGCTCGCCCTCGACAACGCGCAGATCCGTGCCCGGCTCGAGCACCAGGCGCAAACGGACCCGCTCACCGGTCTCTACAACCACCGCGCCTTTCACGAGCGCCTGCGCATTGCGCTGTCGAACGCGAGCCGCTCGCACGATGCCGTTTCGATCCTCATGCTCGACATCGACGACTTCAAGCGCGTCAACGACGTCTACGGCCACGGCGCAGGGGACGAGATCCTGCGAAGCCTCGCCGACACCTTGAAGGACTCGGTGCGCGCGTCCGACGTCGTCTACCGGCTCGGTGGCGAGGAGTTCGCCGTCGTGATCGTCTCGCGCTCGCCGCAGAATGCCGAACGGCTCGCGCACCGTCTGGTCGAGCGCGTCGAGGCGGCGGAGTTCGATCCGGCCGGCCGCATCACCATCTCCGTTGGCCTCGCACGCGGACCCGAGCACGCGATGAACCCACGCGAGCTCGTCGCCTGCGCCGAAGCCGCGATGATGACCGCCAAAGCGCGCGGCAAGAACCAGATCATCCTGTACGACGAGAGCTCGCTCGAGCGGCCGGACGGCCAGCCCTTGCCGTCCGCCCGGGACGTGCGCTCGGTCGCGCACATGAAGATGCTGCAGAGCCTCGGCAGCAAGCTGAATCGGCTCAACGACGTGCGCCAGATCGGCAACGTGATCGCGACCGAGCTTCGCTCGCTGATCGACTACCACAACTGCCGCGTCTCCGTCGTCGAGGGCAACGACGTGATTCCGATCGCCTTCGTCGGTCAGTTCACGAGCGAGACGCGCGAGCCGATGGAGATCCTCGCGTGCAAGGTCGGTCAGGGCATCACCGGTCGCGTCGCCGAGACCGGAGAGTCGCTGCTGATCGGGGACGCGGCGAACTGCGAGTTCGCCCGCATCCTTCCGGGAACGGACGCCATCGACGAGTCCCAGGTCGTCGTCCCGCTCACGTACGGAACGCGCGTCGTCGGCGTGATCGTCATCTCGAAGCTCGGCCTCAACCAGTTCGACGAGGACGACGTGCGGCTGCTCGAGGTCCTGGCGGGGCACGCCGCGGTCGCGCTCGAGAATGCAAGCCTGTACGAGGCTGCGCGCCGCGAGGCGGAGCGCGCCACCGCGTTGCTCGAGTTCAGCCGGCAGCTCTCCAGCGCCGAAGCAATAGACGAGGTCGTCGACCGCATCGTCGAGTTGTCTGCGCGGACGCTCGCCGCCCCGCGTGCGTCGGTGTGGTTCCAGGAAGTCGCGGGCGGGGAGATCGGGGTGCGCGCGACGCACGGCTAGCAACGGCAAGCGCTTCGCAGTCGCGCCGCTCACCCTCGACGGCGGACGGCTCGGGTGCATCGCGGTGGCTCCTCCCGAGGACGGTGAGTTCACCGAGCGTCATCTGCGACTGCTTGCAGGAGTGGCTCATCAGGCCAAGCTCGCCCTCACGAACGCCGGCAACTTCCGCAGCCTCGAGAAGACGTTCCTTGAGACGGTCGAGGCGCTCGCGAACGCGCTGGAGGCAAACGACGAGTACACGTCCTCGCACGCGCGCTGGATCACGGACCTCGCGCTCAAGGTGGGAGAAGGTCTCGGCCTCGATGGGCGCGCGCTGAAGCGGCTCGAGCTCGGCGCGCTCTTCCACGACATCGGCAAGATCGGCATCCCCGAGGCGATCCTGTCCAAGCCGGGGCCGCTGACGGCAGACGAGCGGCGGCTCGTGGAGACGCACCCGGAGCTCGGCGAGCGCATCATTGCCCCGATCGACCGGCTCGAGGAGGTCCGGCCGATCGTGCGGCACTGCCACGAGCGCTACGACGGCTGCGGCTATCCGGATCGCAGAGGCGGCGAGGACATCCCGATCGAGTCGCGGATCATCCTCGTCTGCGATGCGTACCACGCCATGACGACCGACCGCCCGTACCGCAAACGACTCCCCGAGACCGAAGCGCTGCGGCGGCTCGAGGAAGGGGCGGGGACGCAGTTCGACCCGCGCGTGGTGGAGGTCTGCAAGCGCGTGCTCGCCGAGTTGCGTCCGTAAGCTTCGGCGGCCCGATGGCGGGCCGTACTCTCAGCCGTGGAAACACCGCCAAGCTCTATTGCTTGCAACTGATCGACCGCGCGGCGGCTGACAGCGACGGCGAGTTTCGTGTCGTGGATCTGGGCTGTGGCAGCGGCTCGCATTTCGTCGAGTTGCTGCAGCGACGACCGAATGTGCGCTACGTCGGCGTCGAGCCGTTGGCTGAGGCTGCGAAGGAGGCAGGCCGGACCCTGCCGCGCGCCGAGATCATCAACCAGCCAGCGTACGGGCTACACATCGAGCCGGCTCATGCCGTGGTCTCCTTCAGCGTGCTGGAGCACGTCGTCGACCGGCCTCGCTACCTCGAAGCCGCCCGTGACAACCTCCGTGCCGATGGCCGCGTGTACCTGAATTACGACTCGGGCCACTTCGTTGCCGACGCCGACCTCCTCGAACGCGCGAAGGGGCTCGGGTCGCGCGTGCTCGCTCGGGTGGGGTCGGAGTCGCGCTATCGCGCGCGCGTCCGTGAGGAGGAGTTCCGCACGCTCGTCGAGGACGCCGGGCTTCGCATCGTGGAGGACAAGGTCTTCAACACAGACCTGAAGAAGCTCTTCCCGCTCGTGCCGGAAGAACGCCGCGACGCGTTCATGGAGCGGTGGCTCGCATTCGAGCTCGGCCTCAATGAGCTCGGGCTCGCCTACCGCGAGGAGCTCGACCGAGTCTTCCGGACGCGGAACGTCATCCTTGAACCTAGCGCGATCGGGCCCGCCCGCGGCCGCCAGTGAACGCCTCGAGTCCCTCGCTGAAGCTCACATACGGGACTGCCGGCAGAGCGGCCTCGCGTTCGAGCACGCGCTCCGCGTCCTCGAGCGCGCGCTTGCGCCGCCGGATCGCCTCCTGTTGGGCCGCGAGACCTGCCTGCAGGCGCCCAAGCTCGGCCTCCCGGCCCAGGAGCTCCGACTCGCGTGCGTCAAGTCGCGCCTCGAGTTGCGCGAGCCGGCGCTTGTGCTCTTCCGCGCTGCGTTGCCCCTCGGTCAGGGCCTGGTCCTGACGCGCGGCAAGCTGGCGCTCGCCCTCGGCCAGCCGACGCTCGCGCTCCGCCAGCTGCCGCTCGAGCTCGTCGAGCACGTGCGCACGCTCTTCGAGCTCGCCCGCCTTGGTGGCGAAGAGACGATCGCGCTCGTCGGCGCTCCACTCTTCCGCGGATTGCGCCGCCTGCGTGCGCTCGTCCAGCTCTCGGCGTTCGCCCGCCAGGCGCGCGCGCTCCGCCGCGAGCTCCTGCTCTGCCGCCTCGAGCGATGCCGCCCGGCTGACGAGCTCGTCGGTCGTGCGCGAGACCTCCTCGTGGGAGCCTGCGATCAGCCGTTCGCGCTCTTCGAGCTCGACCTGCCTCTGCGAGAGCGTCGCCTCGGCGTCGCGCAACCGCGCGAAGGAGCCCTCGAGTTCCTGCTTTCGAAGCTCGAGCGAGATGCGTGTCTCGGCGAGCTCCTGCTCACGGCGTGCGAGCGACGCCTCCGCATCTTCGAGCTCGAGCTCCCGCGCATGGAGTGCGGTCTCCCGCTCGATGACCTCGCGCTCGCGCGGCGCGAGCGCGTCGACGCGCTGCTGCAGCTCCGTCTCCCGCCGGGCAAGGATCTCGTCCGTGTAGGCGCGGTCGGATTCGTCGGGTCGTGGCCGCTCGACGCGCCGCAAGCGGAGAGGGCGTCGGCCTTCCGAGTGGCGTCGGTCGTCGAGGTCCTCGAGCTCACGGGTTCGCCGCTCGACCTCGAGCTCGCGCCGCGCCACGTCGGCGGCACGTTCGCGGAGGGCGCGCTTCAGCTCCTCCACCTGGATGAGGTCCTCGGAGCGCTGGCGCTGGCGCTGCTCAGCGAGCCGGCGGGCGAGCTGGAGCAGCTGCTCGCGCTCGAGCTCGTCAGTCTGCTCCCACGCGGTGTCCCAGCCGACGGACTCCCACGAATCGTGGCTCTCGCCCATGACTCAGAGCGTAGCGCGCTTCACGGCGCGTTTGAGCGCGCGTTGCAGGGGAAAACGCCCGAGGCCAACGACCAAGGGAGCGCACCGATGCCCGGCAAGCGACCAAGCGTCAAGAACGAGAAGCAGTACGAGAAGCTGAAGGAGAAGGGGATGTCGAAGCAGCGCGCGGCGAGGATCTCCAACTCGCCGGGCGCTTCGAGCCGAGGCGGCAAGAAGTCGCACTCGGGGTCGTCCCGCTCCAGCTCGAGCCAGGGCGGTACGACCGCGCAGAAGAAGGCCGCCGGCCGTAAGGGCGGCAAGGCCGCCGCGCGCAAGAGCTAGGGGCACTAAACGCTGCAACAATCGCGGCATGCCTCGCGGGGTTCTAGCCGCCGCGAGTGCCGCGATTGTTCTGGCCGGGGTCGGCTGCAATCACGGCGCGAAGCAGCAGCAGCCGCACCAGGGGGAAGTCATCAGACTCAAGGCCGTCCCGTCAGCTGGGCATACCGTGACGAGCGACGACCTCGACCGCTCGGTCGAGATCATGCAGCGGCGGCTCGACAAGCTCGGCGCCGATGCGGAGGTTCGCCGGCAGGGCGCGGATGTGATCATCATCGAGCTGCCTGTTGGAGTCCGTGTTCCGAAGGCGGCAGCCACCGTGGCGGGCAAGACCGCACTGCTCGAGTTCTACGACTTCGAGGCCGACCTGACCGGACCCTCGGTCAGCGGCGGCCCGGTCCGCGCACCCGTTGCGACCCCGAGCCTCTTCGCCCCTCGAACGCGCCGGTCGTGCTGATGCAGATCACGGGCAGGGGTCACCGGGTCTTCCACGAGATCACACGCCGCGAGGCGGAGCGCGGCGCGCTCGCCTGCGCGGGTCAGCGCGACCGCGAAGCTGTACTGAGCTGCCAGACCGGGGCGCTCCCAGTGCAGTTCGTTCGGCTTCCGTAATACCCAGCCCTGCTCTTTGCGAGATTCGGCCCGATCCGAGCAATCCGGGCTCGCTCGCCCTACGTATGCCCCCGCGAACCGCAAAAGAGCCCTAGAGAAGGGGGAGCCATGAAGCTCAGGGCGTCGCTGGCCGTCGCGGCCGTGGTCCTCAGCACGGTGGTCGCGCAGGCGGGACCGCCGCCGGGGAAGGCACAGGGCGGGCCGTCCATGCTCGATCCGAACCTCACCGTCACGACGGTGGTGTCTGGTCTCACGACACCGTCGAGCATCGCATTCCTGGGACCGAACGACCTCCTCGTGCTCGAGAAGAACACGGGAAAGGTGCTGCGCATCACCAACGGGGTCGTCCAAGGTGCCGTCCTCGACCTCGCCGTCAACTTTGCCTCCGAGCGTGGACTGCTCGGTATCGCGTTGCATCCGAACTTCCCGACGAATCCGGGGGTGTACCTCTACTGGAGCTGCCGCAGCACTGGAGCTCCCACCGACCCGTTTGTCCCGGACGAGCGGAGATGCTCGGACTCGAACATGCTCGGCGCGGACACGAGCGAGATTCTGCAGGTTCCGCTGCTCGGCAACCGCGTCGACCGCTTCATCTGGAACGGCTCGACACTGACGTTCGACCGCAATCTGATCATGCTGCGCTCGTTCCAGAACGACGGCGCGCCGACGCCGGCGGGCCAGGGGGACGAGTCGCAGCCTCCGCGCGGCAACCACGACGGCGGCGTGATCACCTTCGGCTCCGACGGGAAGCTCTACGTCATCTTCGGCGACAACGGTCGCCGGGGTCAGCTGCAGAACCTGGCCGCGGGGCCGACGCCGCCGACAGCCGACGACCAGTTCGGCGGTCCTGAGCCGGACGACGCGCATCTGACCGGCGTCATCCTCCGTCTCAACGACGACGGTTCGACGCCGTCGGACAACCCGTTCTTCGCCGCGGGCGCGTCCCGCGGCGGCGAGGTCGGCGCGAACATCCAGAAGATCTTCGCCTACGGCGTGCGAAACAGCTTCGGGATGGCATTCGACCCTCTGTCCGGAAACCTGTGGGACCAGCAGAACGGTGACGACTCGTTCGACGAGATCAATCTCGTGGAGCGCGGGATGAACGGCGGCTGGGTCCAGGTCATGGGACCACTCTCTCGGCTCTCGCAGTACAAGGAGATCGAGACGACGTTCGGAGCCCGGAATCTTCAGCAGCTCCGGTGGCTGCCGACGAACATCGCCGACACGCCGGCAGAGGCGTTGTCCCGACTCTTCGTCCTGCCGGGCTCGCACTACAGCGACCCCGAGTTCGCCTGGAAGTGGGCCGTCCCGCCCGCGTCGATCGGATTCGTCAAGGGTCGGGGTCTCGGCCCGCAGTTCGAGGGCGACCTGTTCGTCGGCGCGGCGACCCCGCTGACGGCCGGCGGATACCTGTTCCGGTTCAACCTGACGGGCAACCGCAAGAAGATCGCCGTCGACGATCCACGCCTGGAGGACCGGGTCGCCGATAACAACGCGAAGCACGACCTCACGGAGAGCGAGAGCCTGCTGATCGGCCGGGACTTCGGCGTCACGACGGATATCGAGACGGGACCGAACGGCAACCTGTTCGTCGCCTCGATCTCCAACGGCGCGGTCTACCAGATCTCCCGGGCCCGCTAGTCGTAGCGGGAGGACGAGAGGGGCACGTCGTTTCACGCCCCTCTCGCTCCCCGTTTGGGGCGGCAATCCGCCTGCCGCCGACGTGCGTAGTCGCTCGGGAGGGGCGATCCGATCCGCAAAGGGGGAACTCGGTGAAGAGAGTGGCTTCACTCGCCATTGTCGGCGGGCTTGTAGTCGCCGCCGTTGTCGCCGGAGCCGCAGGGGCCCGAAGCCAGGCAACGAGGATCCAGGTGGTGGCGACGATGACGGCCGCCGAAGAGACGCCGACACCGAAAGGTGACGTGGGCGCGGCGCGCGGGACATTCACGGCCACCGTGACGAAGACGGACAGCGGCGCCGTCCTGACCTGGCGGCTGGCGTTCAGCAACCTCAGCGGCCCGGCGAACGCCGCGCACGTTCACGTCGCACCGCGCGGCCAGGCCGGACCCGTTCGGGTGCCGCTCTGCGCTCCGTGCACCAGCGGCGCGACGGGCACTGCGAACATCGATGCGGCTGTGCTGAACGCGATCCAGAACGACGGCGCGTACGCGAACGTCCATACGGCGCTGAACCCGGCCGGCGAAATCAGGGGGCAAGTCTCACCGGTCGCAAACTTCAGGACAGCTCTTCGTGCGCGTCAGGAAGTGCCACGGCCCCGCGGAAACGTGGGCCGCGCCCGTGGCACGTTTGCCGGGACGGTGACGAGGCGCGGGACCACGGCCGTGCTCGCGTGGCGGCTCACGTTCAGCCGTCTGACGGGACGGGCTGTGGCAGCGCACATCCACCGAGGCCTACCCGGAAAGGCGGGGCCCGTCGTCGTTCCACTGTGCGCGCCGTGCCGAAGCGGAGTGCGCGGACGGATGAATGTGAACGCATCGGTTCTCGCTGCACTCGAAGCGGGGCGTATGTATGTGAACGTCCATACGGGCCGCAACCCGGCCGGGGAAATCCGCGGCCAAATCCTTCCGGTCGCGCTCCGGATCTCGTAGCGACGACTCTGGGTCAGGTCTTGCATCGTTGCGTGCGTGCAAGACCTGACCCGCAGGCGGCGCAGCCGGACGTCTAGTCCGTTCCCGCCGTTCGCATAGCGCGCTCGCGCAGGAACGGAGGATCCTGAGCGTATGGAGCGTCTCGTCGATCTTGCGACACGAAGGGCGGGCTCGATCGAGGTCGCATTGATCTGGGATCGCAGTGACGAGACGTTGCGCGTCTTTGCCCGCGATGAGCTGACGGGCGAGGAGCTCGTCGTTCCCGTGAGCGGCGACGAGGCCGCCGAGGTCTTCCGCCATCCCTTTGCTTACACGCGCCGGGCCATGACACACGCAAGCGCGTCCCGCGCGGAGACGTGACAGTGGCAAGCTGGGGTTCGAGGGTCGCGGCAAAAGTGGGGAAGAAGGCTCCGGTCCGGTGCCTCGCGTGCGGTGAGCCGCTGGAGGAGTCGCTGGCGGCTACCGGATCGCTGCGCTGCCTCGACTGCCGAGACGCCAACATTGCCCTCAACCCGAAACTCGCGCGACGTGGCCGATGGAGTAAGGCCACGGCTCGCCCTTGACGCGCGGCTTTCGACGACAAGCCCTGGTTTGTTGTTGCCGCCGGCGCGCTTGACTCCCTCGTCGGCGTCTCGCAGCATCGGTGGCGGTGTGTCCGAAGATCGATGAACTGCAGGCCATCCTCGACGAGCTAGACCGATTCGTTCGCATGGAGCATGCCGAGCTCTATCGAGGGTTCCGCCCGGGATTGACGCAGCACGAGGTCGACCAGCTCGCTGGGAGCCTGCAGCCCTACTACCTCCCAGTTGAGTTGGTGTCCCTCTACCGCTGGCACGACGGCTGGCGGCTGTTCATGAACGACGAGTGTCGATTCCTGCCAACCCCGAGTGCGGCCGCCCGATCCGCGCCGAGCTACGTGTCCGGGGCGGGAGCTTCGACATGATCATCGCGACAGCGACTGACTCCACGGGAACGGTGAGCGTGGTCTTGAGGCGCGAAGGGACCGACAACTTCCGGGAGCTGCCGAGCGCGGGCCTGTGCCAACTCTGGCTCGTACCGCTCGAAGGCAGAGCGCCCGTCTCGTGCCTCGCCACCCGCGTCGTCCCGCTCTGAACAGCACGTTCTAGGGGGAGCGCGCCGCGCGTAGCCGGCGCGCTTCGCGCAACTCGCTCTCCAGGCGCAGCTCCCACTCGGCTTGCCATTCCGGTGGCATGCGGTCCCGGACGAGCTCGATCGTGAGAAACGGCTCGTCGCGTAGCCGCGCTCCCGCCACGACGTCTGCAAGGACGATTGTCAGGTTGTCTGCGTCCAGCGTTTCCACGACCCGGCCCTCGATGTAGGCAACTGCGTCGGTCAGCACGGGACTTCCGGTCACGCCCGGCTTGGTCGGGATCCCGTCGAGCTTGTCGCCGTCGCGGCCCGACCTGATGCCGAGCGCGTGAAAGGCCTCGAGCCCCTCCGTCGGCAACAGGTGGACGGCGAGTGCGCCCGAGGCAAGCACGAGGTCGTGGGTGAAGCTCGCCTTCGAGAGGTGAACCGCGATACGCGGTGCCTCCGGCAGCAAGCTCGCCGTCAGCGCCGTCGACGAGATGAGTCCATTCCGGCGTCCTCCGTGTGCTGCCGTAACCGCGACGATCGGGGCCCAGAGCTGCTCGAGCATCCACGCGATCCCGTCATGCGCGTCCACCTCGGCGAGCGTACCGACCATAAGCTCTGGGGGTGGACGTCATCGCCTATCAGGGCGAGGCCGGCGCGTACTCGGAGGAGGGCGCGCTCGCGCTCTTCCCCGATGCCGAGCATCGCCCGTTCCCGTCCATCCGCACGGTGTTCGAATCGGTCGAGGTCGGCCGTGCCGGCTGGGGGCTCGTCCCGATGGACAACTCGCAGGCGGGCAGCATCAACGAGACGTACGACCTCTTTCTGCGGCACGGCCTCCACCTCGTCGGCGAAACGATCGTACGCGTCGACCACTTCCTGCTCGCGCTGCCGGGATCGACGATCGACGACGTACGTGAGGTTGTCTCGCATCCACAGGCGATCGCGCAATGCGAGGAGTTCCTCAGCGCGCTCGACGTGACCGTGCGCGCGGAGTACAACACCGCCGGAGCGGCGAAGCGCATCGCGGAGAATCGGCTCGAGCGCTCAGCCGCCATCGCATCCCGGCGCGCTGCCGAGCTGTACGGACTCGAGGTGCTGGCGGAGCGGATCCAGACCTACCCGGACAACTACACGCGCTTCGGCGCGCTCTCGCGCGACCCTGCGCCGCTTGGCGTGCCGGGCAAGTCGTCGCTCGTCTTCGGAGTCGGTCACGTCGCCGGCTCGCTGTACCGCTGCCTCGGCGCGTTCGCCGAGCGCCACCTGAACCTGACGAAGCTCGAGTCCCGGCCGCGACCGGGACGGCCCTGGGAGTACGTCTTCTACGCCGATGTCGAGGCACCCGCGCACCTGCCGGAGATGGTCGAGGCGCTCGCGGCGCTGAGCGAGCATGCGACGTTCACGCGACTCCTCGGCACGTACGCGGCCGCAGGGCAGCGACAGCCGTAAGCAGCGCCGGCGCCACTCGTGGCGCAGATCTCGAACGACGCCTCGGTCTAGTTCTCCCCGTCGATGGCGCCACTTGATGAGTCGATCATCAGCGGTCCGAGGTGGGCGAACGTGACGTCGTAGTCAACCGTCTCCTCGATGTCCACATTCGCGACCGAAGTCATGCGGTCAAGAAACTCCATTCGAGCCACGCGGTGCCGTTCGGCGACCTCGCGGCTCTTCCAAAGCGTGAGCCCGACAGTGGTCCCTTCCCTCGAGAGCATCAGAAACCCCTCGAATCCTTCGATCTCGCGCAGCCAGCGCATCATCTCTTCCGCGACGATGGTGGCGTTCTGGATCGGTTGATCGGAGGTTTTCACGCGTGTGAGACTGACGTACACGCCGCTCCTTCTTCCCGGGCGCGCCAAGGCGTTCCATCTTCGCAGGTTCGCTCTACAGGGCGGCACAAAACGGCCCGTGAAACGGCGTGGCTAGCGTTTTCTGCCCTGCCGTTCGCCTCCATGAGACGACAGGAAGCGCTAGCCGAACGTCCATAGGCGATTCTGGACCGTAGGAGCAAGATCAGCGCATGCCATTGGGCATGATTTCGATTTACGCGCGACCGTGACCGACGGCGGGTGGGAGATCCGCTGCAACGCGTGCGGCGCGGCGGTTCCATCGACCGCTGAAACGTGCCCCGAGTGCGGAACCGTCCTGCTCGGTCCCGCGTCGCCGCCGCCGATTGCGATGTCGACGACGACGGTTAGCGAGGCGGGCCCATCTATGGCGGTCGCGTCCTCGCTGACGTGGGCACCGCGGGTCGGCGGTGCGGGGCGATCATACGACGTCGGACGCTGGGGGTTCGGTGGATTCTGGATCCGGGTTGTCGCCTGGCTCGTCGACTATGTGGTCGGGGCTGTCGCGGTCGCAGTGGCGAGAGCAGTATTCGGCCCGATCGGAGTGTTGCTCGTGCTCCCACTCCTCCTCCTGTACTACCCACTGCTGGAGAGCTCAGGGCGCCAGGCGACGTTCGGGAAGCAAATCTGCGGTCTGGCTGTCACCGACTCGCGCGGTGAGCGGATCTCGTTCGGCCGAGGGCTCGCGAGGCAGTTGGCGAAGTTTCTCTCCGCGATGGCGCTCGGGGTCGGTTTCTTGATGGTCGCGTTCACCGACCGCAAACGTGGCCTGCACGACATGATCGCTGGCACGCTGGTTGTGCGGAGATAGCTAGCTGCTACCCGCTCCGACGATCGACGACTTGATTAGGTAGGACCCGCGACACAACTCCTCGTCGTGAGCGAGGCTGCAAGAGCGTTGATTGTTAGACGCTGCTGAGATCCTGCGAGACGCCTGGGACTCTGCCTAGACCCTGGCGTAAGCGTCTGGAACGGACCGCAGCGTCTTCCGCCGAAATCGGCTCTACTAAAGAGAGTGGGTGGAACTAGACGTTGCGCAAACCACGACGTCCTCGTAGCGACTGAGCCGCTAAGCGTCGGCTGAGACTGGCACTTGATGCTCCTCTTCGCGCCAGCGAACGATCACCGCTTCAATACCGGCGGCACCTCGTCGGCCCGGCGATCGCCCTCGCGGTAGCAGACGACTTCGTAGGGCTCGACGTGCGGCTCCTCGTTCGTAGCAAGCACGACCAGCGCTTCGCGACCGTCCGGGCGAGATCTCGACCGACAGCGGCCGCGCGTAGCGCTCTGGGATGTCGCCGCGTGCGCGCCTAGCATCTCGCCTGGCGAGCTACGGGCTGAACGACTGCATCACTCCGACCTGCCAGACGAACTCGTCGGCCTCGACCGCATCGAGTAGCGCATGACCGCGGCGTCGCGCCTCGTCGTCGTCGACCGCAGCGACCACGAAGGAGACGTCGAGTTCTGGTTCATCCTCCGACGCGACGACGCTGACGTTCTTCCCGCCCTGGACTTCAGCTGCTTCCTGGACCGCTGCCGCTTGGTCGATCCAGGCACGGTGCTGTCTGCACCTTGCATAGCCTGCGATCGCGCTCTGCCAAACAAGTCGACTACGAGCTCAGCGCCGTGGCCTCGGTGAGCAGTTCGTGGGTCTCGTCGACGAGTCGCTTCGCGCCGAGTCGACCGAAGATGTCGCGCGCCTCCGCGAGCCGCGACGCCCCCGCCACGGGCTCACCTCGCTCGACGAGACAGCGCCCGACCCCAAGTAGCGCCAGCCCCTGTTCGGCCGGGACGCCGTACTCGGCCCAGCTCTCGGCGACGTCGCTGTAGAGTCGAATGGCCTCGTCGAGCTCCCGACGCGCCTCGGCAAGAATTGCCTCGCTCGCGCGAACAGCGTGACGCGTTCGTGCCGCGGGTTTCTTGGTTCCCTGGACAAGGTCGTCGGCCGACTGTGTCGCACCGGCCGCAACGCAGATCCGCACGGCGTCGGGAAGGCTCGTCGATCGTGTCATCGGCTCTTCCTCGGTCAACTCGCGCAGCTCGTCGACAAGGGCCAACGCCGTTTCAAAGTTTCCCCTCGTCTCCTCGAGGAGCGCCGCAAGAGTCAGCGCCGGCTCCAGCATCTGCGCGTCCTCGCTCGCGCGTCCAATCGGGAGCGCCTCCTCCGCCAGCCGCGCCGCACCCAGGATGTCGCCGCGCAGGAAAAGCGCGCGGCCCGTATAGGCGAGCCGCGCGGCGCCCACGCTCGTCCCGCCGTGTTCACGCTCCCACGCCAGCAACTCCTCCCCCATGCGCATGAGCTCGTCCCATGCGCCCAGGTCGAACAGGAACTTCAGCTGCTCGAAACGGCTCCAGTGAGCCTGCTGCCCCATACCGCGGCTCTCCGCGAAGTCCACCCCCATCCGCGCGAGCTCGATAGCCCGGGCGGGCCCATGCTCGTACCAGCTCATGTGGCTGAGATTCTGGTAGGCGTGGGCCGTCTCCACCCCCAGCCCGAGATCGAGCGCGAGGCGAAGCGCCTCCTCGAGATCTTCGAGCCCCTCCATCTCCCCGGCTATGCATCGAACGCAACCTCGGGCCTGGCGCGCACGCACCGCTGCTCCGTGGACGCCGAAGCGATCAGCGAGGGGAATCGCCTTTTCGGCGAAGCGACGGCCCTCGCTGGGCCTGGCGCTCAGCATGAAGTTCAGCGCAGCGTGCGTGTAAGCGATCGCCAACTCCCGCCCCGGCGGCTCGCGCTCCAGCAGCTCGATCGCCTCCGCGACAAGACGATCTGCGGTCCTTGGCTCGCTGCGCTGCTCGGCGGGCACGGACCGAAGCGCTATCGCTTCTCCTGCGGCTAGCACGTTGCCGTCCGCGAGGAGATCCTCGACCGCCTGCTCCAAGAGGTCGTCCGCTTCCTCGAAGCGACCGGCGGAAAGAGTCGCCTGCGCAAGCTTCGAGAGCGCGATCCCACGCTCCGAGCCTGCGGCAAGCATCTCAACTGCGCGGCGGTAGTACGCCTCGGCGCGGCCTCGGTCGAGGGCGATCGCTCGATCGCCGGCAAGCACGAGAAACCGAACGGCCTGCGGGCGAATCCCCACGATTTCCTCTTCCATGCCCGCCGCACCTGCGAGCTCGAGCGCCTGCTCGTAGTGATACGCAAGGAGTTCAGCGTGGTCGGCGATGCGCTCGCGCGCAGTCTGCTCGATCCATTGCGCGGCGGCGTGATGCTTCCTGACTCGCTCGGCGCGCGGGATCTGGCCGTAGGCCACGTCACGCACGAGCACGTGCCAGAACGCATATTCGCTCTGCCCCTCGACCGAGGAGCTTCGGGCGCGGCGGATGAGCTCTTTCAGGGCGAGCTGATGCAAGCCCTCGGCGACGTTCCTCTCATCCCGGCCGCCGATCGTCGCAACGGCCCCCGACCAGAAGACCTTGCCGACAACGGCCGCGTCCTGGAGTAGCGCCTTGCGGTCCGGCGGCAGCGTATCGATGCGCGCCGCGATGAGCGCGTGAACGGTTTCCGGGACGGCGACCTCGAAGCCCTCCGGCAGCTCGACGACCAGCTCGCGCTGCCGGATGAGCCCGCGATCGGCAAGCATCCGGGCGAACTCCTCCGCATAAAGTGGATTGCCTCCTGCTCGCTCGAGGAGCGCGGCTTGCGTCGGGGCCGGTAAGACCGCCTGCGCGAGCAGCGCCGATACGAGCCGCGCTGTGTCGTCGGACGAAAGCGGCGGGAGCGAGATCGTCGTCGAGTTGCGTTTGCCGCCGGCCCAGCCGGGCTGGGCGTCGTAGAGCTCGGGCCGCGCCGTGCAGACGACGAGGAGCGGCACTTCCGTCGCGTAGTCTACGAGATGTTCGACGAATTCCGCCATCGCGGAGTCGGCCCAGTGCAAGTCCTCGATGACCAGGACGAGCGGGTGGCTCGAGGCCGCCGCTTCGAGGAAGCGGACCCAAGCAGCGAATGCCTCCGAGCGATCAGCCGCCGCCCCGGCTGCCGCTTCAGCCCCGACCAGCGGCGCGAGCCTCGTCGTCAGCCAGTCTCGCTCCTCGGGTTCGGCCAGGTGATCGACCGCGGCCACAACCTTGCGCAACGCCTCATCGGGCGTGTCGGACTCGAGAATCCCGGCCTCAGCCTTGACGATCTCGCCAAGCGCCCAGAACGTAATCCCGTCGCCGTACGGAAGGCACCGGCCCTGCCGCCAGCGCACGAGGTCGGGAAGCCCATCGACATAGCGGCGGAACTCCGCGACGAGACGGCTCTTCCCGGCTCCGGGTTCCCCGACGATCGTGACCAGTTGGATCTGCGATTCCGAAGTCGTGCGCATGAACGTCTGCTGCAACAGACCGAGCTCGGCCTCGCGGCCGACGAACGGCGTCGCCACCGCCGCGACGTCCACGCCGAATCGGCTGCGCGCGCCGCGGGCGTGCCAAATCGAGACGGGCTCGGCCTTGCCTTTCACTGAAATGGGCTCGAGCTCGACGTATTCGATGACGTTCCGGGTGGCGCGGTATGTCTCCTCGCCGACGACCAGCGCAGAGGCGGGGGCGGACTGCTGAAGACGCGAGGCTGTATTGACGACGTCGCCGGCGACGATCCCCTCCCCGCGCTCGGGCCGAGCTCCGAGTGAGACGACCGCCTCCCCCGTCGTGACCGCCGCCCTGACCGGAAGGCCGAGTTCCTCGGTCGCCTCGAGGATCGTGAGGCCTGAGCGGACAGCCCGCTCGGCGTCGTCCTCGTGTGCGAGTGGAGCGCCGAAGACGGCCATTACCGCGTCGCCGATGAACTTTTCCACCGTGCCGCCGAAGCGCTTGATCTCCTCTTTGACGCGAGCGTGGTAGGGCTTCAGGCGAGCGCGCACGTCCTCCGGGTCGGCCCGGTCGGAACGCGACGTGTGCCCGACAAGATCGACGAAGAGGATGGAGACGATCTTCCGCTCCTCGGCCTGGGTGGGTCGGGTCTCGGCCAGAGATGAGCCGCACGCGAGGCAAAAGCGCGCGCGTACAGGGTTGTCCTCGCCGCAAACCTGGCACAGCATGCTTAGAAGCGTACGAGCACGAACGGCGGGAAGCCAAGTCAGCCCGACTCCTCGGCTTCTAAGTCTTCATGGAGCGTACCGGGATCGAACCGGTGACCGCCGGCCTGCAACGTCGGTCGTCCCGCAAGCCGAGAACGGCATCGTGACGCGGAAAGCAGCGATGAGCGGGGGAAAACGTCGCCTCGCGCGGGCCGCAGAGGAGCGCACTTGACCGCTGACGCCTGGCCGCAGGGGCGCTGGACGACATCCGAGCCCGCGGGCTGCATGTCGTCCCGCTCTGCCCGTTCGTGCGTTCGTATCTGGAGACTCTGGGGAGGTTTAGCGCGCCGGCGTCCGCCCTTCTCGTCACAGCGCCCCGCAAAATGTCGCTCTCTAAGGAGGCAGACGGGCCGTGGACGAAGAGCGGGCCGTTCGGCCGCGGCTCGCGATGCTGCACGCGAGCGGGTTCGGGCGTCGCGTAGAAGGGTGACTGTGCGCAAGGCCAGTAGGAAGATTGCTCGCGGTGCGCTACTAACACTGCTGCTGTTGCTCGGGCCGCTGGTGGTCGTTTTGGATCGGCTCGATGCGGTCGGCGAGTTGACGCTGTTCGTGTTTGCGGGCGTAGCGCTGCTCCCGCTCTCGTGGCTGATCGGGGAGGCGACGGACAACTTGGCGCGCCACACCGGTCCGGGCATTGGGGTTTCCTGAACGCGACGTTCGGTAACGCGCCGGAGTTGATCATTGCGATCGTCGCCGTCTCCGACGGCTTGACCGAGATCGTGCGGGGATCGCTTGTCGGGTCGATGTCGGCAACCTTCTGCTCGTCCTCGGTTCACGCTTCTCTTCGGCCAAGCGGGCTTGATCGATCGTCGATCTGCCTATATCTCCCTCGGCCTGGTCGGCTTTGCCCACCCTCCTCCTGCTCGTCGCGGCCGCGCCAGGGTTTCACGGCGATCCGGAACGCCGCTCGCTCGCCGAGTCTTCGCTTCCTCTCGTTGTGCTACTTCTGATCGTTCGTGTAGCCGTGAACCGCTACGCGCTGCGGCGCCAGCGGTGTCGGAGCCAACCGCGAGGCGTCGCCGGCGGTGGTTTTCGTTTCTGGCGCCGGATGGGCAAAGC
>WNGF01006165.1_pt1 | contig 19072 bp, 20 predicted proteins | sample 5400641 | NCBI WGS metagenome assembly WNGF01 (sample SAMN13153371, study PRJNA577476) | soil metagenome | isolation source: 80 cm soil or saprolite under grassland replicate 2 | place: USA:California | collected 2016-06-15
AGAACGGGTCGTAGTTGAGCTCCTGCGGCACGAGTCCGACGGCGCGGCGCGTGAGCCGGTAGTCGCGGACGACATCGTACCCGAGCACGCGCACCTCGCCGGCGGTCGCCCGCAAGAGCCCCGCGACGATCGAGATGAGGGTCGTCTTCCCGGCACCGTTCGGGCCGAGGAGCGCGAAGATCTCTCCCGGACGGACGTCGAGATCCACCCCGGCGAGCGCCTCGAGCGCGCCGAACCGCTTCTTGACGCCGCGGAGGGTGACGACGGGTTCCACGCGCGACACTCTAGCCGGGGGCGGCGCGGAGGTCGCGTCCGCGACGCCCAGCACGCGTCCGCCGCCGCGGGAACGCCACGTGGGCCTCACTCGACGGGCACGCGCCCGATCCGGTCCCACGCCTCGCCGACGCGGGGCAGCGCCTCGCCGCCGCGACCCTCGATGACGATCGACGCGGCCGCGGCGCCGAGCCGTGCGGCGTCCTCGGGGGCGTCGCCGCGGGTGAGCGCGAGGAGGAACGCCGCCGCGAACACGTCCCCCGCGCCGGTCGGTTCCACCTCGCGCGCGGGGTGGACGCCGACGCGCCGCGCCGCGCCTCCGCGCACGATCACCTCGCATCCCCGAGCGCCGTGCGTGAACGCGACCACCGCGACCACCGCGGCGAGCCGGGCGACGAGGTCGGGCTGCTCCGCCGCCTCGTCGTCGCCCACGAAGGCCGCCTCGATCCCCGCCAGCGCGCCCGCGCCCGGCTCGAAGCGGAGCGGCGCGACGGACCCGTCGGCGCGGACGGCGCGGACGAGCCCCTGGACGCACAGGCCGACGTGGCGGGCGCGGACGGTCCGGACGAACGCGCCGGGGTCGAGCTCGCCGAGCACCGGCGCGAGGAGGAGCAGGTCCGGCGCGCGCCACGCGGCGGGCACGTGAGCGGGATCGAGCGGCGGGGCGGTGGAGAGCACGCGCTGGGTGCGGCGCCCGTCGGGACCGTAGGCGTTCTCGAACACCGTGGTCGCGGGGGCGCGGAGGACGAGCGCGGAGAGAGTGCCGACTTGGACTTGGTCAGGTCCAAGTCCAAGTCCAGGTCCAGGTCCAAGTTGAAACGCGCTGGCCGGCAGATCCGAGCCTCCCGCGGTCACGACGCGGACCTCCGCGCCGAGGGCCGCGAGCGCGTGGGCCGCGTAGTAGACCGAGCCGCCGGGCACGAGTCTCCCGTCGAGCCGGTCGAGGGTCGCGTGCCCGCAGACGAGGGCGACGGGCCGGGCCTTCATGGGGCGGGGGCCTCGAACCGGATCACCCGTGCCCGCCGCACCGGCGCGTCTTCGATCTCGACCGTGGTCGGGACGTCGTGCGCCGCGACCTCGACGAACCCGGTCGCCGGCGCGTAGGCGCGCCCCGCGTCTCCGGCGAGCACGAGCGTCCCGCGCGCCGCGAGCGCCCGGAACCAAGCGGTCGCGCCTGCCGCGAGCGCGCGCTCGTAGAAGACATCCCCCGCGAGCACCACGTCGGCGTCCGGGAGGGGCAGCTCGAGCGGGCTCTCCGCCCGGAACGGGATCGTGAGGTCGTTCAGCTCCGCGTTGAGGAGGACGGCGGCGCGGCAGAACGGATCCACGTCCACCGCGACGGCCTCGGCCGCGCCCGCGCGCGCGGCGGCGATCGCGACGAGCCCGCTCCCCGAGGCGAAGTCGAGGACGCGCCGGCCTCGGACGAGCTCGGGCCGGTCGAGGACGTGGCGCGCGAGCGCCTGACCCCCCGCCCAGGCGAATGCCCAGTACGGCGAGTCGTCCCAGCCGTGCAGCTCGGCCGCCGTAGCGTGCCAGAGCGGCGTCAGCTCCGTCGCCTGGTAAAGCGACAGCTCCGGCACGAGCGGCACGGGCGCGGGCGCCGTCCGCTCGCGGATGAAGCGGATCGTCGCGTCGAGGGAGCTCACGAGGCGGAGATCCTAGCGCACCCCGCACCGCGGGGCCGGTCCGGTGTCACGACCAGCTCGAGCGACCGCTTCGGCTTTCACACGCCGCGCGAATGCGGCCGTGGACGGCCGATGCGCGAGTCAGCCCGCCCGGGTGGGCGCGCACGGCGGGTCGCAGCGGCCCGGCCCCTCGGGGCACTTGGTCCGGGGTGGTCCCGGACGGATGGTCACGACACCGCATGTGGACGATCGTCAGATTCGCGCTCCGGCGCGACCCCGACTACCGCGCCGGATTCGACCTGCTCGCCCACGCGGGCTTCCAGCCGCACCGCACGCCGGGAGCGGAGCCCGAGGACGCCTTCCCGGCCGCCGTCGTCGCCGACCTGTTCCAGGATCCCGCGGTCGTGACGCGGGCGGTGTTCGAGGCGCTGCACGAGGCGGGGCTCCGCCCGGTCGGCGTCGCCGCGGCGCACGTGGACGTCGCTCGGGCGCACCGCGGCGCCGCGGCGCTTGCGCGCCATTGATCGCCCCCGGACAATGGCGCCGGAGGAAGCCATGAGCCCTGCGGACGTCGACGAGCGCCGCCGCTTCTCGCGCATCACGTTCCACCGGCCAGCGGAGCTCGACGCGCGCGTCGAGCGGGCCACCTGCGAGCTCCTCGACATCTCGCTGAAGGGCGCGCTCGTGGAGACGCCCGCGCCGTGCCGGGCCGCGGTCGGCCAACGCTGCACGCTCACGATCCGGCTCGACGCCGCGGACGCGGTGATCCGGATGGAGGGCGAGATCGTGCACCGCGAGGGTCGCCAGGTCGGCGTCCGCTGCGCGGAGATCGATCTCGACTCGATCGCGCACCTGCGCCGGCTCATCGAGCTGAACCTCGGTGACGAGGCGCTCCTGCAGCGCGAGCTCTCGGCGCTCGTCGGCCGCTGACGATGCGCGTGTCAGCCGGTCAGCGCGCGGCGGTCTTCTGGGCGCGCTTCTTCTTCTCCATGTGCTTGCGCATGCCCTCGCAGGGATCCCCGCGCGCCGTCCCCGGCGTGAACACGAGGAAGTCGTACGGTGCCGGTCCCGTCTCGCCCTCGTCGCGGTAGACGGCGGGGTCGTCCTCGCCAGGCTCGGCCTCCACGAACGCGACCGAGACGACCTGTCGTCCGGGCGCGTCCTTCACGAGGAGCGCCGGGACGCCGCGGTCGGTGCGGGCGTGGCCGTTGCCCGTGATGAGGACCGCGCCGCGCTCCGCCCCCGCCGTCACCATCCGCTCGGCCATCCGAGCGTCGCGTGCGCGCTGGCCGAGCACCATCGGGTCCACCATCTCGTCCGGCAAGGCGCCGCAGTGCGACTCCTTCATCTCCTCGCGAAGCTCCGCGAGCGTCGCGTCGGGGAGCGGCTCTTCGCGGGCGAGCCGGACCTTCAGCGCGTCATCGAGCGCCTCGCGCCCCTTCGAGATGATCTCGCTCATCTGCTTGCGTGGGAGGTTCGCCGCCACGATCGGCAGCCCGACCTCGAGCCCGGCAGCGACGATGGGCCGGTAGTACTTGAACTCCGGCCAGCGGCTGTGCGCCCAGTCCACCGCCTTCCCGAGCGCGTCCGGGTCCCGCGGGGCGCCCGAGAGCGCGGCGTCCACGACCGGCTGCTGGTCGGTCGTGAGCATCTCGAACGCGAGCGCGGGTCGGCGGCCCGCCGCGGTGACCGCGCGGAGGAGCCGCGCCTGTAGCAGGTGGTGGTCGGGGTTGTCATGGACCTCGCCGAGCACGATGAAGTCCACCCCCGCCAGGGACGCGACCACCGTCGCCTCGTCGACGAACCGGCCGGTGGCCGGCTGCCAGATCCTCCCGACGAGCGGGTGCGCGCGCTCCTCGCCGCTCACCCAGGTGCGGCCCGCGATGGGGGCGTCCACGAGGCGCGGATCGAAACGGGGGGCGCACGCGGCGACGAGCGCGAGGAGCGGGGCGAGAGCGCGGGTCTTCATCGGCCTCGACGATAGCAGCGGAGGGCCGCGGCGGCAGGTTCGCGGCGGGGAGCCCGTACAGGTCTCGCAGGTCCATGCGCGGCGCTCCGCGCCCGGTGATACGTTTTCCTCGCGGTGGCGCGTGAAGGGGCTGCCGCGCGGCACGTCCGAGGCGGCACGCGCCGGAAGCCGGGCGACGGGAGGGCGCCATGCCCGCAAACCTCACGGCCCAGTACAAGGCGGCGGAGGATCGGTACCGCGGCGCGGCCGGTCACGAGGAGAAGCTCGACGCCCTCCGCGAGATGCTCGCGCTCCTGCCGAAGCACAAGGGGACGGAGAAGCTCCAGGGCGATCTCCGAAAGCGGATCGCGAAGCTCCAGGATGAGGGGGCGCACGCGGCCCGCAGCGGCCACCACGGACGCGCACCCGGAGGTCGCCGACTACCCGTTCACGACGCGGGTGCCGCAGCCGGGAATGATGGCGTTCGAGGACGTGCAGGTGCAGCTCGTCGACACGCCGGCGGTCGCCGCCGGGCACACCGAGGGCTGGCTCCCGAACCTCGTCCGGAGCGCGGACGGCGTGCTCGTCGTCGTCGCGGTCGAGGCCGACGAGCCGGAGGAGGGATGGCGCGCGGTGGCGGAGCTCTTCGAGCACGCGCGGATCTGGCCGCGCGGGCGGGCCCGCCCGGCCGATGCGTCGCCGCTCCTCGTCGAGCGCCCGGTGCTCGTCCTCGCGAACAAGAGCGACCTCGATCCGGACGGCACGTTCGCCGCGCTCGCGCGCGAGGCGGTCTGGCCCGAGCTGCCGTTCCTGCCCGTCTCCGCGGTGCGCGGCGACGGCCTCGAGGCGCTCCGGCCTCGCCTGTTCGCCGAGCTCGGCCGCATCCGCGTGTACACGAAGGAGCCCGGCCACCCGACCGAGCTCGGCCGGCCCTTCGTGCTCGCCGCCGGCGCGACGGTGGAGGACCTCGCGCGGCTCGTCCACGGCGAGCTCGCGGCGCGGCTCCACTTCGCGCGCATCTGGGGCGCCCACGCCCGCTTCGACGGCCAGCAGGTGGATCGCCACCACGCGCTCGAGGACCGCGACGTGGTGGAGCTGCACGCCTAAGTACTACCCGGCGCCCGGGATCTTCTTCGCCTCCTCGATCGCGGCGCGCGACTGGGCCGCCTGCTCGCTCTGCGGCGCAGCCTGGATGACCTTGTTCCAGGTCTCGATCGCCTTCTTCGGCTGCTTCAGGTCGTTCAGGTAGACGACCCCGAGGTTGTAGAGGCTCTGGACGTGCTTCGGGTCGGCCTGGTTCGCCTTCGTGAAGTTCGCGATCGCCTTGTCGAACTGGCCGACGTCCCGGTACATGACGCCCTGGTCGGTGAGGACGTTCGCGTTGTTGGGCTTGAGCTCGAGGGCGCGACTGTACGCGTCGATCGCCTTCTGCGGCTGGCGCGTGTCGAAGTAGTCATTGCCGAGCTGAACCCACGCGTCGAAGTTCTTCGGGTCGCGGGCGACGACCGCCTGCATCGCCGTGATCCGCGCCTGGAAGTTGTCCCCGGGGTTCGGCGCGGGCGCGCCCCCCGGTCCGCCGGGCGGCATGCCGGGCGCGGCGCCGGGCGGCATTCCTCCGCCCATCGCGCCCGTCGCCGGAGGAGGGGGATTCGAGGATCCGGCCTGGTAGCCGATGAAGATGCCGACGACGAGCCCCACCGCGAGGCCGATGATCAAGTTGCGGTTCAAGGAAAACCTCCGGGCGCGCGCGCGCCTAAAATCCGGCGCAGGATTCTGCCAGGGTGTCGCCCGAGTTGCCACCGCTTCGCGCAGCCCGGAACGTCGTAGGCTCCCGATCATCCCGACCGAGGAGGTCCCGATGCTCCGCTCCGCGCTCGCCGCTGCCGCCCTTGCGCTCCTCGCAGCCGCCCGTCCCGCTGCCGCCTCTACGGCGCTCGGGCTCGGCGCGGACTGGCTCGTCGACCCGGAGCGCGGCGCCCTCCAGCTCACGCTCGCCGCCGACACGCGCCTCGCGCGCCACGTCACCGTCGGCGCCCGCTTCGGCGCGCTCGGGCTCGGCGATCCCACCCGCTTCGGCGCCGTGATCGACGGGCGGTTGCGCATCCGTGGGACGCGGGTCTACGCAGAGGGGCTCGTCGGCCCCTGGATCCTCTTCGACGACGACGACCACGTCCGGCTGCACGCCGCGTTCGGCTTCGGCCTGCTCACCCGCTCGCTCTCCTTCGGGCTGGAGGTGGGCTGGCTCGACCCGACGTCGATGATCGGCGTGCGCGTCGCGTTCCCGCTCTGATCGCCGCCGCTCGCGGGGGCGTGGCGCTCCGTGACGCACCGCGCTGTCGCGGCGCGAGAACGCCATTCACCCAAGGTGAACAACGACCGTCCGTCCGGATCGGGGCTGCGCTGCCCCGGCAGGGGCGCGTGTGTCACCTCGCGTCAATGCTCGCCCCCTCTGGGACGCGCAGGGGCTCTCGCAATACCCGGTCGAGTCGTTGAATCTGCAAAAGCCGGTTGGAACACGTTGACTTCACCCTCTCCCGAGGAGATCCCCGTGAAGAAGAAGACGGTTCAGCACGACCAGGCAGCCGACGCGCTGCGCGCTTCCCGACGTTCGTTCCTCAAGAAGGCCGCCGTGGGCGCGGCCGGGGCGGCGGTCGCCGTCGCGCCGACGATCGTCGTCGCGCAGGCGCCGATCAGCCTGCGATTCCAGTCCACGTGGCCGACGAAGGACATCTTCCACGAGTACGCGCTCGACTTCGCGAAGAAGGTGAACGAGATGTCGGGCGGCCGCCTCAAGATCGAGGTGCTCCCCGCAGGCGCCGTCGTGAAGGCGTTCGACCTCCTCGACGCCGTCGCGAAGGGGACGCTCGATGGCGGCCACGGCGTCGTCGCCTACTGGTACGGCAAGAACTCCGCGCTCGCGCTCTGGGGCTCGGGCCCTGCCTGCGGCATGGACGCGAACATGGTCCTCGCCTGGCATTACTACGGCGGCGGCAAGCAGATCCTCGAGGAGATCTACAGGACGCTCAACATCGACGTCGTGTCGTACCTCTACGGCCCGATGCCGACGCAACCGCTCGGCTGGTTCAAGAAGCCGGTCTCGAAGGTGGACGACTTCAAGGGGCTCAAGTACCGGACCGTCGGCCTCTCGATCGACATCTTCAGTGGCCTCGGCGCGGCTGTGAACGCGCTCCCCGGCGCGGAGATCGTCCCGGCGATGGACCGCGGCCTGCTCGACGCCGCCGAGTTCAACAACGCCTCCTCGGATCGCGCGCTCGGCTTCCCCGACGTGTCGAAGGTCTGCATGCTGCAGTCCTTCCACCAGTCGGGCGAGCAGTTCGAGATCCTCTTCAACAAGGCCAAGTACGCGACCCTCCCGAACGACCTGAAGAAGATCATCGACTACGCGGTGCAGGCCGCGAGCGCCGACATGTCGTGGAAGGCGATCGACCGCTACTCGGCCGACTACAAGGACATGCAGGAGAAGCAGGGCGTGAAGTTCTACAAGACGCCCGACGCGATCCTGAAGCGGCAGCTCGACATCTGGGACGAGGTGGTCACGAAGCGGAGCGCCGAGAACCCGCTCTTCAAGAAGGCGTTCGACTCGCAGAGGGCCTTCGCGCAGCGCGCGGGCCGGTGGCAGGCCGATACGAACGTCGACTTCAAGCTGGCGCTCAACCACTTCTTCGCCGCGAAGAAGACGTAGCCCGCCTTTCGCCTCGCCGGCCGCCCGGATCGCCGGGCGGCCGGACCCTCCACCGCCGGATCGGGAGCGCCCCGATGCAGAAGGTCCTGCTCGGCATCGACAAGATCAGCACCTGGGTGGGCCAGGCCTTCTCGTGGCTCATCGTCGCGCTCACCGCGCTCATGACGTGGGAGATCCTCTCGCGGCGGTTCCTCGACGCGCCGCACGCGTGGACCTTCGACGCGCAGATCCAGATGTACGGGATCCTGTTCATGACCGCGGGCGCGTACACGCTCTCGAAGAGCGGCCACGTGCGCGGCGACGTGCTGTACGGCTTCTTCGCGCCGCGGGTGCAGGCCGCGATCGACCTCACCCTCTACGTCGTCTTCTTCATCCCCGGCATCGCCGCGCTCGTCTGGGCGGGCTGGACCTATGCCGGCGAGTCCTGGTTCATCCGCGAGCGGTCCACGATCATGACCGACGGGCCGCCGCTCTACACCTTCAAGAGCTTCATCCCGTTCGCCGGCGTGCTCATGGCCATGCAGGGGTTCGCCGAGATCACCCGCTGCCTCATCTGCCTGCGGGACGGCGAGTGGCCCTCGCGCATCGAGGACGTCGTCGAGGTGGACGTCGACAAGCTGAAGGCGATGGTGCAGGTGAAGGACGAGGACCTCGCGAAGCTCGACGAGCTCGTGGTGCAGCAGGAGCAGCGGCAAGAGAAGGAGCACGAGAAGAAGAAGGGCGGTGCCGCGTGAAGATCCGGAAGGAGCTCATCTTCGGCTTCACGCTCATGGCGCTCATCGTGCTCGCGACCGCCATCTTCATGCCCGCGCCGTGGAGGTGGACGAACGGCCACTACGGCCTGTTCATGCTCTCCATGGTCGTCGTGACGATCATGCTCGGGTTCCCGACCGCCTTCACGCTCATGGGGATGGGCGTCATCTTCACCTTCGTCGCCTACCGCTCGAACGCGATCTCGGCCGTGGCGCTGCACCAGACGCTCGACCTCATGGTCCAGCGGGCCTATGCGGTGATGACGAACGACGTCCTCATCTCGGTCCCGCTGTTCGTCTTCATGGGCTACCTCGTCGAGCGCGCGAACCTCATCCAGAAGCTCTTCACGAGCCTTCACCTCGCCATCGGCCGCATTCCCGGTTCGCTCGCCGTCGCGACGCTCGTGACCTGCGCCGTCTTCGCGACCGCGACCGGCATCGTCGGCGCGGTCGTGACGCTCATGGGGCTCCTCGCGTACCCGGCGATGCTCCGCTCGAAGTACGACATCAAGCTCTCCGCGGGGGTCATCACCGCGGGCGGCTGTCTCGGCATCCTCATCCCGCCGTCGGTGCTCCTCATCCTCTACGGCGCCACCGCGTCGGTGTCGGTCGTCCAGCTCTACGCGGGCGCGTTCTTCCCGGGCATCATGCTCGCCGGGCTATACGTCGCCTACGTGGTGATCCGCGCCACGATCAACCCGAGCCTCGCGCCGAAGCCGCCACCGGAGGAGACGCGGGTCGACGTGCCCGAGTGGGTGATGCGGCTCACCGGCGGCCGCGACGTGCTCGCCGTGCCGGAGATCGCGCGCTCTCTCTTCGGCGGCACGTCGGGCGTTCCGCGCCGGACGCTCGCCACTCAGCTCGCGATCGGCCTCCTCCCCGCGATCATGGTCCTCGCGCCGCTCGCCGTGATCCACCGGGTCGCGACGGCGCCGGAGGTCGTGGACTCCGGCGGGCTCCAGGAGATGGGCGAAGGCGACCACGGCGCGGACCGTTCCTTCGCGGGCGGCGTGCAGGAGCCGCCCGGCGACGGCGTGGAGGAGCCGCCCGGGACGGAGAAGGCCGCGCCCGCACCCGCACCGAAGGCGGCGGCGCCCGCGCCCGCACCCGCACCGAAGGCGGCGGCGCCCGCGCCCGCCCAGGCCGCGGCGGCCGTGCCCTCGGAGCGGCTCGCGACCCCGCGCTGGTTCTGGCTCGTGCTCGCCGTCGGGGTGCTGGGGCTCGCGGTCAACTACACGATCTTCACGTTCGAGCGGCTCCAGATCTTCAAGATGCTCCTCGGCTCCTTCTTCCCGCTCTCTGCGCTCATCCTCGCGGTGCTCGGGAGCATCATCTTCGGCTGGGCGACGCCGACCGAGGCGGCCGCGATGGGCGCGGCGGGTGGCCTCCTGCTCGCCGCCGCCTACCGGCGGCTCACGCTCGGGATCGTGAGGGAGTCGGCGTTCCTCACCGCGAAGACGACCGCGATGGTGTGCTGGCTCTTCGTCGGGTCGTCGATCTTCTCGGCCGCGTTCGCGCTCCTCGGCGGCCAGGAGATCATCGAGCGGTGGGTGCTCTCGCTCCACATGTCCCCGGTGCAGTTCATGCTGCTCGCGCAGTTCATCATCTTCGTGCTCGGCTGGCCGCTCGAGTGGACCGAGATCATCGTCATCTTCATGCCGATCTTCCTGCCGCTCCTCGGGCACTTCCAGATCAACCCGCTCTTCTTCGGCCTCCTCGTCGCGCTGAACCTCCAGACGGCGTTCCTCTCTCCGCCGGTCGCCATGGCGGCGTTCTACCTGAAGGGCGTCGCGCCGAAGCACGTCACCCTCAACCAGATCTTCGCGGGGATGATGCCGTTCATGGCGATCCAGGTGCTCGCGCTCTTCCTCCTGTACATGTTTCCCGGCATCGGGCTGTGGCTCCCGGGGGTGCTCTACAAATGACGAACGTCGCGGCGCTCATGGCCGAGGTGGTCGGCGCCGGGAACGTCGTCACCGACGCCGCCGAGCTCCTCGTCTACGAGGCGGACGGGCTCACGCACGGCCGCACGCGGCCGGCACTCGTGGTCCTCCCCGGCTCCACCGACGAGGTCGTCCGGGTGGTCGCGATCGCGCGCGAGGCGCACATGCCGCTCGTCCCGCGCGGCGCGGGCACCGGCCTCTCGGGAGGCGCGCGGCCGGTCGAGGGCTCCGCGGTCATCTCGCTCTCGCGCATGCGCAGGATCATCGAGGTGGACCTCGCGAACGGCTGGGTCCGGGTGGAGCCGGGCGTCATCAACCTCGACGTGACGCGCGCCGCCGCCGCCGGTGGCATGTACTACGCGCCCGACCCGTCGTCGCAGGGCGTCTGCTCGATCGGCGGCAACGTCGCCGAGAACTCGGGTGGCGCCCACTGCCTCAAGTACGGCTTCACGACGAACCACGTGCTCGCCGCGCGCGTGGTCCTCTCCGACGGGAGCGTCGCCGACCTCGGCGGCCCCGCGCCCGACGCGCCCGGCTACGACCTCCTCGCCGCGCTCGTCGGCTCCGAGGGGCTCGTCGGGATCGTGACCGAGGTGACCCTGAAGCTCCTGCGCAAGCCGGAGATCACCCGGACGTTCTTCGCGACCTTCCCGTCCACCGACGAGGCGGGGAACGCCGTGTCGGGCATCATCGCGGCGGGGATCCTCCCGGCGGCGATCGAGATGATGGACCGGCTCGCCATCGAGGCGGCGAAGGCGGCAACCGGCCTCGACTGGCCCGACGTCGGCGCCGCGCTCCTCATGGACGCGGACGGGCCGCGCGCCGAGGTGGAGCACGTCGCCCGGCGCGCCATCGAGGTCGCCCGCGCCGCCGGCGCGCTCGAGATCCGGGTCCCGAAGGACGAGGCCGAGCGGCAGCTCATGTGGAAGGGGCGCAAGTCCGCGTTCGCGGCGGTCGGGCGCATCAGCCCGAACTACCTCGTCGAGGACGGCGTCATCCCGCGCTCGGAGATCGCCCGCGTGCTCCGCGAGATCGAGCGGATGGCGAAGGAGGTCGGGCTGCGGGTCGCGAACGTCTTCCACGCGGGCGACGGCAACCTCCACCCGCTCGTCCTCTACGACGCGCGGAACCCCGGAGAGGAGGAGCGCGCCGCCCGGCTCGGAGGCGAGATCCTCCGACTCTGCATCCGGAGCGGCGGCTCGATCACGGGCGAGCACGGGGTCGGCGCCGAGAAGGTGCAGTACATGGCGGAGCAGTTCTCGAAGGACGACCTCGAGACGATGGGGCGCGTCCGCTGCGCCTTCGACGGGCTCGCCCTCATGAACCCGGGCAAGGTCTTCCCGACGCCGCGGCTCTGCGGCGAGCGGCCCGGCCCCTACGTGCCACACCCGCTCGAGCTCTCCGGGCAGGCGGAGCGATGGTAGCGGGCGCGCGCCAGGGGGGGCCCGGCGACGCCATCCTGGGCGTCATGCCACGGCTCGTGCTCGAGCCCGCGACGGTGGAGGAGGCGGCCGAGGCGCTCGCCGCGTGCGCCCGGGACCGGCTGCGCGTCGCGTTCGTCGGCGGCGGGACCGAGCTCGACCTCGGCGCGCCGCCCGCGGGGCTGGACGTCGTGCTCCGCACCGCGCGGCTCCGGCGCGTCGTCGAGCACGCGCCCGCCGATCAGATCGCCATCTTCGAGGCGGGCCTCCCGCTCGCGGAGATCCAGCGCCACCTCGCCCCCCACGGGCAGCGCCTCGCGCTCGATCCGCCGCTGGCGGAGCGCGCGACGCTGGGCGGGATCGTGGCCACGAACGCCCATGGCGCGCGGCGGCACCGGTTCGGCACCTCGCGCGACCTCGTCATCGGCATGACGCTCGTCCGGGCGGACGGCACCGTCGCGCGCGGCGGCGGCAAGGTGGTGAAGAACGTGGCCGGGTTCGACGTCCCGCGGCTCCTCGTGGGGTCGCTCGGGACGCTCGCGCTCATCGCCACCGTCTCGGTGCGGCTGCACCCGCTCCCCGAGGCCGACGCCACGATGCTCGTGCCGGCGCTCTCCGCGGCCGAGGTCCGCGCGCTCGCCGCCGCGATGCGCGCGGAGCAGCTCGAGCCGGTCGCGATCGCCGCGCTGACGGAGGGCGAGCGGCTGCGCGCCGCGGTGCGCTTCGAGGGGTTCGCTCCGGGCGTCGCCGAGCAGGTGAAGCGGCTCCTCGCGCTCGCCGAGCGCCTCCGCCATCGGCCCGAGCCCCTCGAGGACGGCGCGGCGCGCGCGTTCTGGTCGCGCCAGGACGTCATCCGGACCGAGGGCGCGCTGCGCGCGAAGCTCACCGCGCCGCCGGCGGCGCTCGCGGAGGCGGTGCGGGGCGCGCTCACGCCCCTGCTCGCCTCGCTGCGCGGCGGCGCCGCGGCGCTCTACCCGGCGCTCGGCATCGCCTACGCCTCGGGCGACCCGGTCGAGGCCGCCGGGACGGTGCACGCCGTCGCCGCCGCGCGCGCCGCGCTCTCGCGTCTGGGTGGCGCGCTCGTCCTCTCGGCCGCCCCGGCCGCGGTGCGGCTCGCGGCGGACGTGTGGGGGCCGCCGCCGCCCGCGCTGCCGCTGATGCGGCGCCTGAAGGACCAGCTCGACCCGGATCACCGGCTCGCGCCCGGCCGCTTCGTGGGAGGGCTCTGATGGCGCCGACTCCCGACACCGGGCCCGCCCCGAGCTCCGCGGTCGCGCCGCCGGCGGCGGCGACGCCCACGCCCACCTCGGATGCGACCGCGGCCGCCCGCCCGCAGGCGGCGTCGCGCTCTCCCGCGGACGACTGCGTCCACTGCGGCTTCTGCCTGCCGCACTGTCCCACCTACGTCTCGTGGGGCGAGGAGATGGACTCGCCGCGCGGACGGATCGACCTCTTCCGGGCCGTGAAGGACGGCCGCCTCGCCCTCGAGAGCGACGTGGTGCGCCACTTCGACCGGTGCCTCGGATGCATGGCCTGCGTGACCGCGTGCCCGTCGGGGGTCCGTTACGACGTCATCATCGAGGAGGCGCGCGCCGACATCGAGCGGGTGCACCGGCGGTCGCTCGCGGACCGGCTGCACCGTGCCTTCGTGTTCGCGCTCTTCCCGCACCTCGTCCGGCTGCGCATCGCCGCCTTCCTCCTCTTCCTCTTCCGCGTGACCGGCCTGCAGTGGCTCGTGAGGAAGACGGGGGTGCTGCGGCTCGTGTCGCGACGCCTGGCGCAGCTCGAGGCGCTCTCGCCGCCGGTCGCGCGCGAGCACCTCGCCGGACGCCTGCCGGAGCACACCCCGGCACGGGGCGAGCGCCGCCTGCGCGTCGCGCTCCTGGCCGGGTGCGTGCAGCGCGTCTTCTTCCCCGGGGTGAACGCGGCGACGGTCCGCGTCCTCGCTGCCGAGGGGTGCGAGGTGGTCGTCCCGCGCGGCCAGGGTTGCTGCGGCGCGCTCTCGGTGCACGCCGGTCGCGACGCGGAGGCGCGCCGGATGGCGAAGGACCTCATCGCGCGGCTCGAGGCGGCGGAGGTGGACGTCGTCGCCGTGAACGCCTCCGGCTGCGGCTCCAACATGAAGGACTACGGCAGGCTCCTCGCGGACGATCCGGCGTGGGCCGGCCGCGCCGCGGCGCTCGCCGCGAAGGTGAAGGACGTCACGGAGCTGCTCGCCGCGCTCCCGGCGCGCGCCGAGCGCCACCCGTTCCCGGCGCGCGTCGCGTACCACTCGTCGTGCCACCTCGGGCATGCCCAGCGCCTCCAGGAGCCGCCGCGCGCGCTGCTGCGCGCCATCCCGGGGCTCGAGCTGGTGGAGGTCCCCGATCCGGATCAGTGCTGCGGCAGCGCCGGCGTCTACAACCTGTTCCAGGTGGAGAGCTCCATCCAGATCGGCCGGCGCAAGGCGGAGAACGTGCTCTCGACGGGCGCGGACCTCGTCGCGAGCGCGAACCCCGGGTGCACGCTCCACATCCAGCGGATGCTCCGCGATCGCGGCGTGTCGCTGGCGGCGGCGCACCCGATCGAGATCCTGGACTGGTCGATCCGCGGGACCCCGCCAGCGTCGCGCCAATAGCCGGGCTCGGCATGGACTTCGGCCCGTCCGCCAGCGACTACGCGCGCTTCCGGCAGGGATTCCCCGACTCCTTCTTCGGCTCGGTGGCCCGGCCGCCATTGCCGAGTACGAGGCCGCGCTCGCCCGGGCGCTGCGCGAGCGGTTCCCCGAGCGCTTCGAGGTGCTGCACGAGGTGTTCGCGCTCGTCGCCACGGCGCCGTGAGGGGCTGGTGGGCGCCTGCCCTCGCGGCCGCCCAGTGAGCGTACCGGGCCGCAGCGGGCGCGCGCCCCGACCGCGAGGCGCGCACCCGCGGTTCAGCGCCCCGCGATGGTCGCGCCGCCGCGCGCGCGAGCCGACTAGGATGCGGCGAACGGAGGCTTCCCCATGGCGAAGAAGACGAAGAAGAGCGTCAAGCGGACGACGGCGACGAAGAGCGCGACGAAGGCGCGGGCCCCGACCGCCGCAGCGCGCGCGGCCGCGAGGCGGCGCGCGCCGGCGAAGGCGAACCGGGCGCGGGCGAGCTCGAAGCCGAGGACGATCTCTCCCATCCCGCCGGGCATCCACACCGTGACGCCGAACCTCGTCGTGAAGGACTGCGCGAAGGCGATGGAGTTCTACCAGGAGGCGTTCGGCGCGAAGGAGCTCATGCGCATGATGTCGCCGGACGGGCGCGGCATCTGGCACGCCGAGATGCGCATCGGCGACTCCGTCATCTACCTGAACGACGCGATGGACCGGCCGGCGCCCTCGCGCGAGAACCCCTCCAGCACGATGATCTGGCTCTACGTCCCGGACTGCGACGCCGTCTTCGAGCGCGCGATCAAGGCGGGCGCGACCGCCGCCATGCCGATGGACGACATGTTCTGGGGCGACCGCTCCGGGATGGTCATCGACCCCTTCGGCATGCCGTGGGGCATCTCCACGCACGTGAAGGATCTGAGCGAGGAGGAGATGCGCCGCGCCGGCGAGGAGTTCGCGAAGAAGATGGCGAGCCAGGGCGGAGGCCAGGGCACGGCCGGCGCCGCGACGTAGGCGCTCGTTCCGCAGGAGCTTGAACGCGCGCCGGGTGCGCCCTACCCAGCCTTGAGGAAGCGGCGAAAGAGATTCCAGCCAGGGGACGAGACAGCCTCGTCCTGGCGGCTCGAGCGCGCGCGTGGCGAAGGCGCAGCCGTGACGCGCTTCAGCTCCGCGCTCGCGCTCTGGAACTCCTGGATCGCCCGCCGGATGGCATCGCCGTTCGCTGCTCCGTTGAGCGATCCGAGCACCGCCTTCTTGTAGAGGATCCGGGCCTCCTCGTACCGGGCCATCGCTCGCTGCAGTTCCGTCGTCATGGTGGGGCCCGTCCTGACCCTCTGGGGGTCGTCTCGGAAGTCACTTCCGTGAAACGTTCGATGACGGGATAAGGCTCCCGATTCCTGTCTGGCAGCCCCCGACCGGGAGTGCGGCGGCGCGCCATGGGCTCATGGCCGCGACTCCCTTACGGAATCCAGCGGACCCCAAGATGGAGCCCCCTCGGCCAAGGGACGGGTTGCCCTGGTAGGCATGAGCCATACCTGCGGGCTTGTGTCGCGGACGGCATTCTGGTGTCCTCATGCCATCACCCGGGGAAAGGGCAGCTCCCATGACGTGGCGCATGACACCGGAGCTCGTGTCCGGCTTCGAGGAGATCGACGGTCATCACCGGGTGCTCTTCCAGCGCCTGGAGACCGCGGCGAAGGCAGCGCAGGCGGACGACCTCGCCCGGACGAAGATCGTCCTCGCGGAGCTCGGGGATGACCTCGCGGCGCACTTCGGCGCGGAGGAGTCGTTGATGAACGCGAGCGGGTATCCGGAGCGCGGCCGACACAAGTCCGCTCACGACCTCTTCATGCAGGACTTCGCCCAGCTCACGCGCGAGCTCGCGACGACCGGCCTCAGCGTGCCGACGGTCCAGTGGATCTCCACGCGCGTCCCGGAGTGGGTCAAGTTCCACGTGCAGGTGAACGACGTTCCACTCGGGCGCTATCTCGCGTCGAAGCGCTTCCGCCCCGAGATCGCGCGCGCCCTCGCGGGCAAGCCCCGGGCTTCCTGAGCGCGGCCGCCATCGCCCGCTCGGCGCGCTGGCGGTCTCGGAGCGCGCCGTTACACTCCCTTCCGGAGGCGACATGGTCCAGCGCGCGTGGGACGAGGGCATCGGCACGGGTGTCGACTCGATGGACACCGAGCATCGCCTCCAGGTCAGCCTCGTGAACGCGCTCGAGGAGCTGGTGCGGCAGGGGAAGGACGCGGAGCTCGCGACGCGGACGCTGACGCAGCTCGTGGACTTCACGAACGTCCACTTCCTCTCGGAAGAGCTGATGATGCGGCTCTACGCCTACCCGCAGCACGACGCGCACAAGGCGGAGCACGCGCGTCTCACCGACCAGGTCGGCGAGATCCAGCGCCGCGTCCATGCCGGAGAGCAGAAGGCGGCGCTCGAGACGATCGAGACGCTGCACCGCTGGCTCGCCGGCCACATCAAGAGCATGGACCAGGCCTTCGCGCTCTGGTGCGCGAAGAACGGCATCCAGGCGCGGTGAGCACTAATGCGCGCAGAGGCGCGCGACCTCGCGGTCGAGCTGCCTCACGTCGAACGGCTTGCGCAGGCAGACGTCCGCGCCGGGCGGTCCCTCGCCCGTGGCTGCGCTCGCGACCACGACCGGGGTGTCGTGGAACCTGGGATCGGCGCGGAGGCGCTCAAGGAACGTCCACCCGTCCATCCGCGGCATCATGAGGTCGAGGACGATGGCGTTCGGCTCGAGCCCGACCTCCAGGAGCTCCACCCCCTCCTGCCCGTCGGCGGCCACCGCGACGGAATAGCCCGACAACTCGAGGAGCTCGGCCAGCGCGTTCCGGATGCCCTCGTCGTCGTCGATGACGAGCACCATGCACTTGGGCGCTTCCCGCAGGCGGTGCTCCGGATCGACGACGGCGCCCCGACTCCTTGCGGGTCTCATCTCTTGGATTGTGTCGACATCCATCTGGGAAAGGATCCTTCCCCGGACATTGAGGACTCCCCCGTGGGGGAGCAAGTCCGTGCGAGCGGATTCCCCGGGGCACGCCTCACGGGGGGAAGGTCAACGGGCGCTTGCCCGACCGCCGGCTCATGCACCGAGGACGGCGCTAGCGGCCGGAGCCTCCAGTAGACGGAAGACGACCACCAGCTCGCGCGCCTGCTGGGAGTACGGAGCAGGGCGCGCGACATAGAGCGCGAGGGTGCCGTCGCCGGCGACCGGCTCGTCCGCGTCGAGCGCGGCGAGGAGCTCCTCCAGGTTCGAGGCCAGCGCGGCGGCGTCGGAGCGCACCACCACCTGCGCGCTCTTCCGGGCGTGCCTGAGCCCCTTCACGATGCTTCGCCAGCTTCCGCCGCCGTCGAGCATGCGCCGCCGCGCGTCATGCACTCCGGGAGGGCCATCGAGCGTCACCTGGAGGCGCGAGAGCCCCGCCGCGACGAGCCGCCGCGCAGGCACGGCGCCGAGGAGCGTGCCGTTCGTGATGAGGTGGCCGACGAACCTGATCCCACGTCGCGCGCAGGCACGCCGCAGCCGTGACGCGAGCGTCAGCACGTGGCCAGCGTCGAGCAGGGGCTCGCCGCCGAACAGGACCAGGTCGAGTCGCGTGGCGCCGCGCTCTTCGACGTGGGCGAGCACGCTGTCCGCGAGAGCCTTCGCGACGGCGTTCGTCAGGGGGGCTGCCTGCGGGCGCGGAGAGCAGCCCTCGCACTGCATGTTGCAGGGCAGCAGGAGGTCGAGCAGGCAGGTCACCGTCGAGGCGGTCTCCGGCGAGCCGCCTTCCTGCGGCAGGGTCCTCACGTCTTCCTCGAACACCACGCGCATGCACCCTCCGGCCGCCGTGAATCGACGGTGTGCATCGGGTCGCGCAGAGGCCTTGACCGCGGTCACGCGGCTGCACCGCAAAGACGGGGACCGGCCTACGAGGCAAGGGTTCCGCGTTGCCGCACTCGTGTGACACGCGCACGTTGACCGCAGGGGGAACGCGCAGTCGTTCCCGGCGGAGAAGAACGAGAAGTTCGGCGCGGACACGCCGCTCGGTCGCCCCGCCCAGCCGGCGGAGCTCGCCCCACCCTTCGTGTTCCTCGCCTGCGACGAGTCACGGTACGTGACGGGGGAGATCCTGGGCGTCACCGGCGGGCGGCCGCTGGCGTAGGGTCGGGGAGCTCGACCCCGACCGCGACCGCGACGAGCCCGCGAGTATCGTCCCCCTCTCCCTGGAAGGGAGAGGGCCGGGGAGAGGGTCGGCGAACCGTGCACCGCGCCCCTCTCCCCGTCCCTCCCCGCAAGCGGGGGGAGGGGGACGCACCCTCGGCGGCGACCCCGACCCCGACCGCGCCCGCCGTTTCCGCCCATCCCGGCCCCCGCGGTATGCTGCGCCGCGCACCGAAACCTGGAGGCCGCGTGAGCCGCACCGTCAGCGCCGAGGAAGCCGTTTCCATCATCAAGTCGGGCGACCGCGTGTTCGTGCACAGCGTCGCCGCGGCCCCGAAGCGGCTCATCGACGCCATGACCGCCCGCGCCCCCGAGCTGCGGGTCGTCGAGGTCGTCCATCTCCACACCGAGGGCGCCGCGCCCTACGTCGCGCCCGAGCTCGCGAAGAGCTTCCGCGTCAACGCGCTCTTCGTCGGCCCCAACGTGCGGCAGGCGGTGCAGGAGGGGCGCGCAGACTACCTGCCGGTCTTCCTCTCCGAGGTCCCGCAGCTCTTCCGCGGCGGCCTCCTCCCGCTCGACGTCGCGCTCATCACCGTGTCGCCGCCCGACCGCCACGGCTTCTGCTC
>WNGF01013981.1_pt1 | contig 19070 bp, 19 predicted proteins | sample 5400641 | NCBI WGS metagenome assembly WNGF01 (sample SAMN13153371, study PRJNA577476) | soil metagenome | isolation source: 80 cm soil or saprolite under grassland replicate 2 | place: USA:California | collected 2016-06-15
CTTTAAATTCTTTGATCTCCGCCTTGTGACCGGCGGCCTGAAGTGTCTCGGCTAGCTGGTACGGACTTTTGACATCGCTGAACTCCGGACCCTTTTTCGAGAGTATCGACAGCGACGTGCATTCGCCCTCGCGTCCCGCAAGCAGCCAGGTCGCCGATTCCGCCTTAGCGGGGGGAGCTTTCGAAATTTTTGTCTTGTCGGTTTGCGCCGTGTGGGCAGAGTAAGGAATACAAACAAGCACCAGTAGCATCAAGATCCGCGGCAATGTCTCGCGCATCGTTTTGACCCTCACAACCCCCAATTGAAAATCCTAAAACTAATCCGAGTGCAGTGCAACTCGATTGCCTTCGCTGTCAATGATAATCGCGCGAAAGCCAAACGGCCCGATCGGATGCTTCGGCTTGACGATTTTGCCGCCATTCGGCGCCACCGCAGAGACCGCATCATCCAACCGTCCGCTCGCATTCAAATAAATCATCATGCCCTTTTCCGACGGCTTTTCCTCCGCGCTGGTGAATAGACAGGCGCCAACTTCGCCATCGTTGTGCGACAAGATGCCGATCGTCATCTCCGGAAATTCCTGCTTCTTTACCGGCTGACCGAGAATCGCGGAATAAAATTTTATCGCTCGGTCTAGATCTAACACTGGAATGTCACACCACACGATTGGATTGGCCATGGGATTCTCCTTCTCTTTGACGTTTATCCAAACTCTCTATTCATTCAAGAGCAGTCGTGCCGGGAGGCTTCATGGTGTTGAAAGAGAGCCGCTTCGACGTCAGCGAAAGCGAATCAAGCTTCATCTCGGATTGGTCCCACTCCACAGTTTATCGAAAAATCCGCTCTTCTCCAGCTCATCCAGATAGCGTCGGTCGTAAAGTTCTTGCGGTTTGAACTTCTTCGCCCGTGGATCGGTCGGGGCGACGTCGTCGAGAATCGCTTGCACCGCTTCCAATTTCAATTCCATGCGCGGCTCCAGCGCCTTGATTTCCGCGATATAAGCTTGGTCCAGAACCTTTCGGTCTTCGATGCGCAGGTATTTTGCCAAGACCTTGAGAACGGTTTCTTTGTCGGTATGCAGGACTTTCGCCGCTTCCGCCATCGCCCGCATGAATCGGCCGATCAGCGGCGAATTTTGCGCGATGAGCGAACGCCGCGTAATCAGCGAAACCGCCGCCGGTTTGGATCATCGAGTAATCCCGTCCCGCCTCCATATTGCGCCGTTTGAAGGCTTGAACGGCGAAGTAGTGCGTGGTGGCGCCGATCCGCGTTACACCGATCTTTTTGCCGCGCAGGTCTTCCAACCTCTTAATTTCAGGTTTGGCGAGAATGCTTTGGGTCAGATGATTTTTGATGCCCGCAATGAATACAAGATCGTTGTTGCCACCTACCACGGTGCGTACGAGTCCGACGCCGCCGTCGATCAAGAGCTGCGCGTCGCCGCCGAGCATCGCCGCAGTGGCCAGCGGCGAAGTGCCGATATACACCAGCGGGAACTCTAAATTGTACTTGCGAAAAATACCGATCTCTTGCGCGATCCACGGCATCGACTGTGACATCACCCGCGCGGATTGAACACCGATAAGACGATCCGCGCTCCGAACAATAGCAGGACAGATCATTAAGACGATAAAGCACGACACCAACAGACTTCGCTGCATGCGTTATGCTCCTCCCGCTCTAGATCCCAACCACGAAATTGGCGATCGGCGCATCAGTCGTTTTTCCAACTCCTTGATCGTCACTCGATACTTAAATGCTTTCCGGCCGTTGATGAACAGCACCGGAACCTCGTTGCCGAACGTTTCGCGAAGCTCGTTGGAACGGTCCACATCGATCTCTTCCATCTCAAGCGGAATTTTCAACGCCACGGCGCGGACAACCTCTTTCATTTCGTCGCATAGACCGCAAGCCTGGCGCGAATAGAGGGTTAATTTGGGTTTCATTTTGGCGACGGCTTCGCGGCTTCCTTGGGTTCTCCCGTTTTCTCTGTTTCGCCGAAACCGATAATATTTTTGGGAATCCCCAACACGCCCCAAAACCACTCCGTCAATGTCCCAAGAGGCGCCGGGGTGATCGTCGGATCATCGATGCGGCCCGTAATGTTGAAGCTCGCCACCAAAAAGGAATTTTTGATGGCGGCGATGCTCCGCCCGAGGACAGGTAGGTAACTCATCGCTGAATCGATGCCGGCGAACGGCCGCACGGCGACGACGAAATCGACTTCGTCTTTGGGCACGTCAATTTTACCGACGCCGGTCATGCGTAAATCGCTGCTATCGACAATGAGATTTTCCGTGGAATAGACGCCCTTGTTCACCTTAAAATCGCCGGTGATGCTGCGGAAGCGGATTCCCTGTTTCGCCAGATCCGGCAGCTGCAAAGTGAACCAGCGCGATAGATCGAGCAAATTAAGAATCTGCACGATAATGCGCATTCGGTTGATCGTGCCGTCTTCGATGCGCAGATTGAAAGCGCCGTTCAAGTTTTGTTTTCGCTCCGGATCGTTCCTGCCAACCGTTTCCAATTTACCCGTCAAATTCACTTTGCCCGTCATCTCAGTGTTAGTGATATCAAACCAGTTCAAGAAAGACTGTATAGGGACGCCTTGAATCTTGGGCTCCGCTAAAACGCCCAGGGTATCCGGTCTGTCGAAAATCGTCGTCACGCCTTGGATCGCTCCACCGGCCGAACGGCCGGTCAGATTGGTCAAGCGCCATACCCGATGGTCGATCGTCGCATTGGTTTTCAACTCGGCGAATTCAAAATTTTTGATCCGCCCCTTGTTCAAGGCGATTTTTCCTTCGGCAACCAGGTTCGCGTAAAAATCGCTCGATTCCGGATCGATCTGCGATATGAGATAGGTGATGTCGAGATTCGGCGCGGAAAAATCGAAGTGCAATTGGGTTTTCTCGCCGTAGCGCCACCGGCCGCTGGCGCTCGCCGGGAAGCCGACCAGGGACGCATTGATGTTCTGAAAGTCAACGCCCGCTTCATCGATCTTGATATTGCCGTTGAGTTCGCGAAGCGGCTGCAGCAGAGGGTGAACCGTCACCTGGACGTTTAGCAAATCCAAATTGCCGACAAACTTGCGCCGGATCTTGGTATTGAACGACCCCGAGTAACGCACCGTCCCGCGCACGATGCCGGGATCTTTAAGCGTGCCGGTGTCGAGAAGCAAGCTGGTAACCACGCCGGCTCTGACGCCGGGCGATTCGATGCCTAAATCGAAAGTGCCGTCGTCGCTGTCGTAATCCTTTATAGCCAATTGAAGCTGAATCGGCGAGCCGCTCACTTGCGCTCTGAGCTTGTCAGTTTTGATTTCGTTCGGCGTAAACGCAACCTCGCCTTGCACATCACTAAAGGAATGGTCGTCGTAGCGCACCCGCACGTTCTCCAGGGCGATCTTGCCGTCAAATTGCAGCGCCGCATCGGCAGATCGTTTTAGCGCGAAATCGATTTTGCTTCGCCCAGCCAAATCTTGAAGTGACGACGCAATCTTGGCGGCCCGCGCCGAAAACAAACCCGCTTTGACTTGTTCTTTGAGTTCGGCCAGGTCGACGTCGCCTCTTAATTGCAGATCCAGTTTGCCCTTCTCCGTCGGCGCCAAAACATAACTTCCGTCGATGTCAGTAAAGCGCGACTCGCCGTAGAAACCTCTAACGTTCCGGAAGGTGACAATCCCTTTTGTCAAGCTGATTTGGCCTTCGACGCCGCGCAAAGGAAACGATCCTTTAGCGCTCAACGTGCCCGCGATATCGCGAACTTCGGCGTCAAACCAAATCTGTGGGCCGATGCCACTCTGCGCGAGCCGGCGGAGTTGGGAGAGCGTCGCGTTGACGCCGGCCTTTTTGATCTCCACCTGACCGGCCTGCATCGAATTGACCGTATTCTCAACCTCCCGCGAGTCAATGATCTTCAGCGGCAAATACTTGCGCAAGACCGAGACCGGCGCTGACAATGCCGATAGATTCAAGCGAAAATGAGGATCCTTGCCGTCCATCCCATCAACATCGCCCTGCACCGAAAATTTGATATCGTTGGCGCGGAAGTCCGCGCGCAACACTCGCAAACGATTTTGGCTCCAATCGACGTCAAAAGTCATCCGGCCGTCGGCGCTGCTAAGCGGCACGAGAAAAAGCTCGGGCGCGTCAATCGCCAATTGCTTGAACTCGAGATCACTTTTAATCTGGAGTTGCTTTCCCGGATTGCCTTCCACGTGGACGCGCTGGCCGAGATGGCCGGTCATTGATTTGATCGGCAGTCGCGCGCCCACATGGTCTTTGATCAGCGACGCCGGAAAATCCACGAGCTGCAGATCTGCGATCCAGCGGGCTTCATGAAACTCCAAGGTTTCTTTGGGAAATAGCAGACGCCCCTGCGCCTTCAGATTCATCTTGGCATTGTCTTTCACGACAACGCTGCGGAGATCGAACTCCAACGCCGCCCCGCCATAATCCGATGGCTCGCGCTTGAGAAACTGCTGCATGAAATCGCGCAAACGCTGGCCGCGCAGCCGCTCGAGATCGATGTCGGCATTGACGAGCCGCCACGTACCCAGACTGCCTTCCGACCGTTGGTCGGCATAGTCGATGTCGGCGTTCTGCAGTTTTATCGAACGCAGATCGACGCTGAATTCGCTGTCCGTTTGTTTCAAAAAGGGCAGATTGAGCAGCTTGTCGAGCAGCGGAATATGCCCTTCCTTGTTGCGGACAAATTGCGCCGCAGGCTGCTGTAGCCGTATCTCGTAAAAGACCACCTGCCTATGCAGCAGTGGCAGTAGCGCGACGCGCGCAGTGATTTGCGCCGCGGTGATGGCGGGTTGAGACGCGTCGGGCTCTGATAATGCGAGGTCGCGGAAGACGATGCCCGTGACCCAGCCGATTTCCAAATCGGCCGCGCCAAGTTGCACTTTCAGATCGGCGTTCTTTTCAATTTCCTCGATCAAAAAGCGGCGAAATTCGCCGACCCGTATCAAATAATAAAAAGCCAACGTCGAAACGATAAAAAAGAGAACGACAGTCACGCTGAGGAAACCGAGAAGCTTGAGCGCCTTTCTCATGGAAATTCTTAGGATGCGACGGATTTCGATTTGCTGTCACCCCGGGGAGGATCCAAGCCATGAACGGACGGAACTCATGCTAAAGGAACTCCGTCGGAGGCGCAAGGGATTTGCTCGCGCGCACAAACCGTCGCCGATCCGCTTTCGCAACGCGGGCCGAGTGTTAACAGCAGCGGCGAAACCTGATATGGGAATAAAGCTAGTCAAGTGACGACAACGCTCGGCGCATCACTAAAAGAACTCATCCTCGGCAAGCCCAAAGATCCTCTCGATCCCAAGGTATTTCACCAAATATCCTTGGTCGCTTTTTTAGCGTGGGTTGGGTTGGGCGCCGACGGTTTGAGCTCGTCGGCTTACGGGCCTGAGGAAGCGTACCTCGCGCTTGGGCAATACTATTATCTCGCCTTGCCGCTCGCTTTGCTGATGGCCGTTACGGTCTTCGTCATTTCGGCGAGCTACTCGCAGATCATCGAGCTCTTTCCTACCGGCGGTGGAGGCTACCTGGTCGCGACAAAATTGTTGGGGCCAAAATCCGGCCTGATTTCCGGCTCCGCGCTGGTCGTCGACTACATGTTGACGATCACGATATCGATCGCCAGCAGCGCCGACGCGCTTTTCAGTTTTCTCCCCATAGCCTTCCAGCCGTTCAAAATTTTCACTGAAGTCCTGCTCATTTTCGGATTGATTTTTTTGAACCTACGCGGCGTGAGAGAATCGGTTTTGATTCTCTTGCCGATTTTCTTGTTATTCATCGCCATGCATTTTGTCGGAATCCTCCTCGGCGTATTCCCTCATTTAGGCACCATGCCGACTCTTGTCGCCAATTCCTTCAATGAGGTCGCGCGCGACACTCAAAGCTTGGGACTGCTGGCGACGTTGGCGATCCTGCTCCACGCTTACAGCCTGGGCGGCGGCACCTATACCGGCATCGAAGCCGTCAGCAATGGGTTGCAGATCCTGCGTGAACCGCGCGTCGAAACCGGCAAGAAAACCATGCTTTACATGGCCACCTCGCTCGCCTTTACGGCCAGCGGCATTTTGCTCTGTTATTTATTGAATCAAGTCAAGCACGAACCGGGCAGAACGTTGAACGCCAGTTTATTTTCCGCTGTCTTCGCCGGGTTCTTCGGCAGCGATGCGACGTTAACGACATCTTTAGTGGTAGTGATTCTCATCACCGAAGCCGCGCTGTTGATCGTCGCCGCGCAAGCCGGCTTTCTCGATGGACCGCGGGTGCTCTCGAACATGGCGCTCGACTCCTGGGTGCCGCATCGGCTCTCTCACTTGAGTGATCAGCTCGTCACCCGTAACGGCGTCTGGTTCATGGGTTTGGCCTCCTTAGCGTTTCTTATGTACACCCGCGGCGAAGTCAAGCTCCTCGTCGTCATGTACAGCATTAACGTATTCCTGACTTTTACGTTCTCTCAGCTTGGCATGTGCCGCCACTGGTTCGAGGTACGGCGATCGGAGCGTGCCTGGGTACGCAAGCTATTGGTGAACGGGCTGGGGCTCTCGTTCACCGGTCTGATCTTGTGTGTAACGATCGCTACCAAGTTCACCGAAGGCGGCTGGATTACTTTAGTTGTCACCCTTGCTTTCGTCCTTGTCTGCCAAGTCGTGCGAATGCACTATGATCGGGTCCAAAACGCGCTCAAAAGCCTTGATGATTCTCTGCTCAATATTCCGTTTCAGCCGAATCTGCGCGAGCCGGTGCCGGGCAAAAATCCGGGCGCGCCGACGGCTGCGCTCATCGTGCGCGATTTTGATGGCATCTCCGTTCATACCTTGCTTAACGTCCAGCGGCTCTTCCCGAACTATTTCAAGAATATCGTTTTCATTTCCGTCGGCGTTATCGATACCGGTCAGTTTAAAGGTCACAGCGAGATCGAAAGTCTCAAACGCAAAACGGAGGAGAATCTCAAGAGCTTTGTCGAGTATGCCAATTGTCTGGGGTGGTACGCGGAGTCGCGCTACGCGCTTGGGGTGGATGTGATCACTGAGCTCGAGCGGCTTTGCGAAGCGGTCGCCAAGGAATTTCCTCGCACGGTGTTTTTTAGCGGCAATCTCGTTTTCGACGAAGAGAATCTATTTACCCGATTGCTGCACAATCACACGCCATTTACTTTGCAACAGCGACTGCAGTTCGCCGGGCACGACATGATGATTCTGCCGATTCGCGTATTTGCCAAAGGTCAGACGAATGCATAAGCAAAAGCTGTCCGGATTGCACAAAAATTCCGGCTTGGCTGCAAACGGGAAGACCGCCGGAGACTCGGCGGGGAGGGCTTTTGACGAAATATTCCTCGCGCGCGCGACTTTATGTGTTTCTTGCTTGACAGCCCAGAACTAACTTGTTAGAGAAAAAAGACTTTTTGCCTTCACACAACTAGTTTTGGCCGGGGAGAGTGTATGTTAGATAGAGACGAGGAGTTGCTTAACAGCAAGCAGGTCGCCGTCATTCTGGACATGAGTCCGGACACGGTGAATGAGTTTGCCCGCAAAAACATTCTGCCCGCCTTCAAAAAAGGCAAGCAGTGGAGATTTCGCAAGCGGGACGTTTCAATTTTTTACAAGAAACAACCGAAAGATATCCGCGACGCATAAATCGTCGGCAGGTTTGCGTGGGGTGGGGAAAATGGCAGACATCGAGGCACACGAGAGCAAACTTTACTCGGAGTTCGCGCCACTTTATGACAAGGTTTTTGGGAAGATCTTCTATAGCCGCTTGGAAAGGGTAATCGAGGATCTTGACATTCCGCCCGGCGCTAAGGTTCTCGAAGTGGGCGCCGGTACCGGCACGTCCTTTCCGGCGTATCCAAGCCATTGTGAAATCACCGGCGTTGATTTGGCCCCCGACATGTTGGCGCGCGCGCGCCAAAAGATCGAGGATAATGGCTGGGCCCATCTCAAGGTCATGGAGATGAATGCCCTCGATCTAGACTTTCCTGATAATACTTTTGACTACGTCATGGCGTTTCACGTCGTCACTGTCGTGCCTGATCCGGAGCGAATGATTGCCGAAGCCAAGCGGGTATGCAAACCAGGCGGCAGAATTGTCATCGTGAATCACTTCACCAGCGATGTTCCGAAACCGCCAAGCTCAAGGTCGAAAAGATCTACAAACTGAATAAAACATCCCTCTATACGGTCCTGTTATTGCGAAAAGAAACTCGCACGTTTCACCCGATGCGCGAGCTCTAAAGCTGATCCAAGCACGTCCTGCTTCCGATTCTTGGAAGTCGAGGAAGTTCCCTCCAAAAGACAAGGCGCGGCGTGTGCCTGAGAACACAACTTGGGCAGAAAAAATAGAATTTGAATTTAGCTGTTAGAAAAAACGTCGGGGAAGCCACGTTCCCCTATTTCGATGACGGCTATGGGAGAATTGCTATCGAGGCAGATCTTTGGAGTTCTCTTTCTTCGCGTCCTTGCTGGCTTCGTCATCTTCTCCTCCGGTTACGCCTTTTTTGAAATCGCGGATCGCCTTCCCCAGTCCACTGCCGATCTGGGGCAGCTTGCTCGGTCCAAAAATAACCAGCGCGATCACCAAAATGACCATCAGCTCCGGCACGCCCAATCCAAACATAATTTCCTCCTACCCCTTACGCTTCACTGCGAAGAATACCGCGTTATCGCCGCGCTGCACAAGCAGCAGTATACGGTCACCACGACGTCCCAGGCGCGTAGCCCGTTCGAAGTCGCGGACATTGCCAACCGGCCGCTGATTGACTTCCCGGATGACATCTGCCGGTTCGATACCCACCTGATCGGCAGGACTGCCCGGTTGAACTTCCACTACCAGCACGCCTTTCGATGAATTCAAGCCTAAACGGCGCGCCGCTTCAGGCGTAATTCTCTGAACCCGCAGCCCCAGTTCCGGGTCGCGCGCTTCAACCTGTTGATTGGGGTCGTTTTCGTCCTGAAGCTCGCCGATTTTTACGGCTACCGTTTGCTCCTTTTTGTCGCGAAAAATTTTCAGCGTCACCTTCTGCCCCGGAGGCGTATCGGCGATCACACTGGGAAAATCGTGGCTCTTGGGCACGGCCTTACCGTTGAACTCGACTATAATGTCGCCGGTCTTGACCCCGGCTTCGGCGGCCGGACTATTTTCGGCAACCTCGGTCACGACCGCCATTTCGCTCGGGTTGCGCGCAAGGCCCTGCGATGATGCCATAGCCACTGTCACGTCCTGGGCTCGGACGCCGAGCCAGCCGCGCACTACGCGGCCATTCTTGCGTAATTGTTCGACGATTTTCTTCGCTAGATCGATCGGAATCGCAAACCCAATACCGACATTGCCTCCGGTCTGACTGAAGATCGCGCTATTGACGCCGACAACTTCGCCCACAGCATTGATCAGCGGTCCGCCACTGTTTCCAGGATTGATCGACGCGTCGGTCTGGATAAAGCTGTCATAAGGACCAGCGCCAATCACGCGTCCTTTGGCGCTGACGATTCCCGCGGTCACCGTGTGCTCCAAACCGAACGGATTGCCAATCGCCATCACCCAATCGCCGACGTCCAGTTGGCTCGATGTACCGAGCTTGGCAAACGGCAGATTGCCAGGCGATTTTCGAGTTTTGATCAATGCGATGTCGGTGCGATCGTCCTTGCCCACCAGCCGCGCTTCGTATTCAGTCTGATCCGCCAATTTAACTTTGATCGTGTCCGCACTCCGGACGACGTGGTAGTTGGTCAAGATTTCGCCGTCCTTGCTGATCAAGATGCCTGAGCCGAGACTGCGCTGGGTACTCTCCTTGGGAATCGTTTCACCGAAGAATCGGTTAAAAAAATCCTCGATCGGATCGTTGGATCCGGAGCGCGGTGAGCGCTGCGAGCTCGTCGAAATGTTGACGACCACCGGCATGGTTTTCTTGGCGATGGCGGCAAACGACGGTGGCCGAGTGGTCTCCAATGCGGCGAGATTTGCCGCGCCTGAGATCGGCGCGATCGCCAGCGACGAGAATACGACGGAGCCTAAACCGTATCTCAAACCAGACCACATCGATCTCCGCGTCGCGCAATTCATTCGTCCATTCGCATTTCCAGCCGTAGTCAGCACGCTCCTACACTAGCAAATTTTGCCGATGGATTTAAAGCGGCTCAAATGCCGCCGAACATTTGCAAATCCGCGGGTCAATGGCTATGAAGAAACGACCTTTTTCGCTTGTGGAACGACATGAAACCGGCCCCCATCGATTACGACACCGTCCGGGAGATGCTGCGCACGGCAACGCCGGATCGGGTCTTGCGATTCATCGGCAAAAGCCATCCTGCCGACATCGCGATTTTGTTCAAAGGCCTGGAGCCCATCGAGGTGCGCCAGCTCTTCGACATTCTGTTCTCATCCCGCAGAGCCGCTAAGACTTTGAAAGAGCTTCCGGCTGAACTCCTGCCCGACGTTCTGGCGTTGATCGATGACGAAAAAGTCGGGCGCTTGATCGTCCGCGCCGATCCGGACGACGCCGTAACTTTTATCGACAGCCTGGCGGAAGAGCGGCGCGAGCGAGTTTTAGCCCTGCTTGATCCAGAACGCCAAGCCGCCGTGCGCGAGTTGATCAATTATCCCGAAGGTACGGTGGGCAGAATCATGACCACCGATTTTATGGCGCTTTCCCCAGATACGACTGCGCAGGGCGCCATCGACAAAATTCGCGAGCGCGGCGAATTGGAAACATTTTTCTATCTCTACGTCGTCGATGACGCCGGCAAACTGGTCGGCGTGGTGCCGATCCGAAATCTGGTGATCGCTCCGCCCGACCGCACGCTAAGCGAGATGATGATCGCCGACCCGGTCAAAGCCAACGTTTTCATGGATCAAGAAGAGGCTGCTCGGCTCGTGTCGCGGTACGAGCTCTTGGCGCTGCCGATCGTCGACGAAGCAGGCCGTCTGGAAGGGATTATCACCGTCGACGACGTCATCGATATCATCAACCAAGAGAGTACCGAGGATATGTACAAGATGGTCGGCTTGGCCGAGGAAGATCGTGTGTTCACGCCGATTTCACGATCTGTCAGAATGCGCCTCCCCTGGACCATTTTGAATCTGCTCACGGCCACGTTGGCGGCCTCGGTGGTGGGCCTGTTCGAAGGAACGCTACACGAAATTATTGCGCTGGTGACTTTCATGCCCGTCGTCGCCGGCGTCGGCGGCAACGGCGCGACGCAAACCGCCACGGTGATCATTCGCGCGATCGCGCTTGGCGAGTTGGAATTTGCTTCTGCCTGGAAAGCAATCGTTAAACAGGTCTCCGTGAATATTTGTATCGCCCTTGCCGCCGGCGGCATGATCGCGGTGGGCGCCACGTTATGGAAAGGCAATCCTTTCCTCGGGATTGTGCTGGCGAGCGCGATGATTTTCAATCTCGGTTTGATGGCCGGTTTTGCCGGCGCCGCAATTCCGTTGCTTTTGAAGGCGTTCAAGTTCGACCCGGCGCTGGGCTCCGGCATCATCGTCACCGGACTCACAGACGCCTTCGGCTTTCTGTCATTCCTCGGGCTCGCCACGCTTTTCCGCCATTATCTAGTTTAACGCACATCGCTCTTATACGCTGATGCTTGACCGCGGATCCGCCAAAGGACGGATCAGCCACAACTTTTAAGGCTGAGGCGCTGAGGACGTGCCCTTCGACCAAGCTCAGGATGCGCGGCTAACTAATGTAGGGGCGACCGGCCGGTCGCCCCTACGCAAAGGCAGAGAAATTCGCAAATGGAATTCGGTTCGGCTTCGACCGATGGCCGACCAACGGCTAACGCAGCGGTTGTTCCGGCGCAACAGTCATAGGCGCGGGACTTTTCTGGAGCAAAAAAAGCAGCCCGCCGAGCAAGCTATCGAGTGCCACGATCAAGAACAACAAGATTCCAAAGGCAACGCCCTTCTCCGTGCCGATACCGATAACTGCGAGCAAAAAAACGTAACCGCCCTCGCGCAGCCCGAGACCGTTGACGCTGATCGGGATCGCGGCAAAGGTGCCCACCAACGGATAGACGATGATGCAAAAAGAGAATGGCAAATCCAAATCGAGAGCTCGCCCCATGGCGACATGCATCCAAGCCTGAATCAAATGAACCGCCACGGAAAGCAGCGTCGCCACGCCAAGCGCGCGCCACTGAGTTCGATAGCTTCTGAGCGCGAGGCGCAATTTGACCACGAGCTGATGGCCGTCTTCAGGCAACAGCCGCCGCAACAAGGGAACTGATAAAGCGCCGACAAGAAATGCCAGAGCGAGCAGCAACGTTACCGTGCGCACCGTGGATGGGATCGGGTAAGCAGGAAACAGCAGGAGTCCGGCGGCTCCGAGCCAAACCAGCACCACCATGCCAATCCCCCGGTCCATAAGAACCGACATCGCCGCGTGGACGGTGGTGACGGCCCGCCCTTTGGCATGGGCTTCCTCATCTCTAACTAGATAATAGACCCGGCTGACGTCTCCGCCGACCGTGCCTGGGGCAAAAAGATTGAAAAACATGCCGATCAAATAGTAACGAACCATATCCTTAAAGGGCGTTTTGATGCCGATCGGTCGGGCCAGAGCCGCCCATCTCATCGCGCTGACGCCCTGCGCCACCAGATAAACGGCGAGTGCCAGTGCAATATAAGAAAACTTCGCCGACGCGAAGGTGTGAAAGAACCGCTCGATGTGTATACGCGAAAGAAAATACGCGAGCAGGCCTCCGCTAACGAGAAGCTTGATGAGAAAGATGATGACGGGTTTGGTCTTTTTCATCCTTCCAGTGACGGTTCGATGAGTACTTGCGCATCGTCTTTTTTGAGTCGATCCACCAAGACTGTTCGCCCAACAATATGGAGCCGTCCTTCAGCATAGAGCTGAATCGCGCGCGGATAGATCCGATGCTCCTGCCTGAGAATTCGGGCCGCCAAGGTCTCCTCTGTGTCGTCCGGGAATACCGGCACGACGGCTTGAATGATGATCGGCCCTTCATCACACTCTTCATTGACGAAATGCACCGTGCAGCCGGAAAAGCGCACGCCATGTTCTAGCGCCTTTTTCTGCACATGGAGACCGGGAAATGACGGCAACAGAGCCGGGTGAATGTTCATGATATGGTTGGAGTAAGCCCTAACGAACAAGGGTGATAGCAAGCGCATGAAGCCCGCGAGCACGACAAGTTCCACGCCCCGCCTGCGGAGCAGGTCGACGACGGCTTGATCGTAGGCTTCCCGGCTCGAAAATTCCTTGTGCTCCAGCACCTCGGTTGGGATGCCGTGGTTCCGCGCGCGTACCAGTCCGTAGGCGCCCGCCTTGTTGCTCAGCACCAACTCGATCTTGGCGTCGAGTTTCTTTGCTTCGACGGCGTCGATGAGCGATTGCAGGTTTGTGCCGTTGCCGGAAACCAGCACCCCGATGGAAATTTGCCTTGCCATAGTATTCTCTTACGAGCGAATCGTCGCTCCCCGCGGTCCGTTTTTAACCTCGCCGACGATAAAGAATTGCTCACCGATTGTTTTGAGCGTCTGAGTGATGCTATGGGCGTTCTTTTTACAGACCACGAAGATCATCCCAAGGCCATTGTTGAATGTGCTGTCCATTTCGCGCTGAGCGACGCCGCCGATCTTCTGAATCAAATTGAATACCGGCGGTACCTTCCAACTCGAGCGCTCGATGAAAGCCCGCCGACCCTCGGGCAGCACGCGCGGCAGATTTCCGGTGATTCCGCCGCCGGTGATATGGGCCGCCCCTTTGATGGCATGTTTGGCAAACAACTCACGCGCGACCTTCGCATAAATCCGCGTCGGCTCGAGCAGCTCTTCGCCCAGCGTCCGGCCGAGCTCGGCAATTCGCTGACCGACTTTCAGACGTCCCTTCTCGAATAACACCTTCCGCGCCAATGAATAACCATTGCTGTGCAGTCCACTCGAGGGAAGACCGATTAATATATCGCCGGCGACGATCGCGGCAGGGTCAATGATTTTATCCTTCTCCACAACCCCGACGACGAATCCGGCGAGATCGTACTCGCCGTCGGAAAAATCGCCTGGATGCTCTGCGGTTTCGCCGCCGATCAACGCACATCCCGCCTCGCGGCAACCGGCGGCGATGCCGTGCACCACGGCGTCGGCGATTTCGACATCGAGCTTACCGCAAACAAAGTAGTCCAGGAAAAACAGCGGCTCTGCCCCTTGAGTTAAAATATCGTTCACGCTCATGGCGACGAGATCGATGCCGACGGTGTCGTGAATTCCGCTCATGAACGCGATCTTGAGCTTGGTTCCAACGCCGTCTGTGGAGGAGACTAAAATCGGATGATAATAACCGCGACTTTTTAGATCAAAAAGCGCGCTGAACCCGCCGACGCCTGCCAGCACGCCGGGAATATTCGTTCTCTTTGCAACGGGGCCGATACGACGCACGAGCGCATCGCCGGCTTCGATGCTGACACCCGCCTTTGCGTAAGTTAATCCTTGCTTGATCGCCATTTGAGCTGGGTTTGCTGATTGTCTCGGATGAATAGCGGCGTATGACCATACGCCTCTTTGTGCATCATAGCGCAGTGTGGGATCAATTTCACACAGTCGAGCCGATGGGCGAGGCGGGAACGCCGCCGGCCGCGGCCAGCAGCGCGCGAATTTTCAAGGTATACTCGCCGAACTTTACCGCGCTCATCATCTCGATCGTGCGAGGCCGGGGCAAGTCGATGACGATTTTTTCCAGCAATCTCCCCGGCCGGGCGGACATGACGACAACGGTGTCGGAGAGAAATACGGCTTCTTGAATACTATGAGTAACGAACAGCACCGTTTTCTTGCGCTCTTCCCAGATGCGCAGGAGTTCTATGTCCAATTCATCGCGAGTCATCGCATCGAGCGCGCCGAAGGGCTCATCCATGAGCAACAGTTGCGGATCGGTAACCAAAGCGCGGCAAAGCGAGACTCGCTGTTGCATGCCGCCGGAGAGCTCGTGCGGATACATCTCCTCGAACCCGTCCAAACCGACGAGCTTAATCAGGGCCCGCGCCTTATTCAAATGGCCCGCGACGTCTAATCTGGCGAACTCCACCGGCAGCAAAATGTTGCCGAGCACCGAGCGCCATTTGAGCAGCACCGGCGCTTGAAACACCATCCCGACGTTTTCGAGTGGGCGATTGACTTCTTCGCCGTTGACCAAAACGGTTCCCGAGGAGGTCGTCAGTAGCCCGGAAATAATCTTTAGCAGCGTACTCTTGCCGCAGCCACTCGGACCGACTATGGAAACAAAATTGCCGGTTTGAATCTCAAAAGATATATGTTCAAGCGCCGTGACGGTCTTGACCCCGCCGGTAAAAACTCTGGAGACGTTCTCGACGGCGATCAGCGGCGGCACTACGAAACCTTGGAAACTGCGCGATCTTAGCGCTTGATGAATTGATTGGTGTACACTTCCTTGACGGCGACTTTCCGACCGACATCGAAGTATTCGTTGGTCACCTTTACCGTTTTATCGATGATCTCCGGCTTCATATAACCCAAGCCGACCTGCGCCGACTCGAACGGTAAGAATACCTCCGTCAAGGCATTTTTGAGCTGCAGCGTCGTCAGCGCCGGATCGAGCTCAGGTTTGTGCTTTAGAAGAATCTTGAGCGCCTCTTCTTGGTGATCACGGGAGTAGCGCAATCCCTCCAGCGTCGCTTCGACATAGGCTCGGACGAATTCCGGGCGTTTTTTGACGTCCTCATCCTTCACGATCAGACTGGTTCCATAAATATCGAGGCCGGTATCTTTCATGAACACCCGTGAAAGCTTGAGGCCGACTTTCGACGCGGCGAGCTCGGCGACTTCGTCGTTGGAAGCGCGGAACATGATGATGAAGTCGGCCTTCTTGGTCGCCAACGCCGCGGGCTGAATCGGTGCCGCGGTTTCTTGGATCTTGATCGCTTTAAAGTCGATCTTGTTAATGCGGCAATACGCCGGCATTAAAAACCATTGGGCCTGACCGGGGCTGATCGCCAGAGATTTGCCTTCAAGGTCTTTGATCCCTTTGATCACGCCCTCATCGCGCCACAGAATCGTCGCCCCGACGTAGCCAAACTGCGCCGCGGCTTGCACCGGTGTACCGCGGGATTTGGCGACGATCATGGTCGCCATATCGGCGAAACCGAAATCCGCGCCACCTGAGCCAATGGTCCGCAGCGTGTCAGCCGAACCCGTGCTCGTTTGAATGGTCGCGGCCAGACCGCGCTTGGCATAGAAGCCCTTTTCCAATGCGACGAACCACGGCGCGTGCTTGCCGCCGATGATAAAGTCCATGCGAATATTCGCCGGCGTGGGCTCGGCGGCTTGCGCGTGCAAGTTAAACAAGGCGAGCGCAATCGCAACGGCGTTAATTCGTACCGTCTGCTTAAACGAAATCATCCTGCAACCTCCACCGACAAAGAATCAGAACGAGCCTTCGATCTCGCGCACCGCCGCGCTCCACGGCGCCAGCTTTCTCTGCGATCTCCGCCAACCAAAACAGCCCCAGCGACAACACCGCAAGAATCAAGAGGATCACCAGTGCAAAAGCAGTATCCAGGCTGTAATTGGCTTGCAGAACCAAATATCCAAGCCCTTCGTTGGCGGCGACGAACTCGGCGACGATCGCGCCAGTAACCGACAGCACGATGGCGACTTTGATGCCGGCGAACATATAGGGCAACGAGTTGGGCAAGCGAATTTTCTTAAACACGTCCCACTCCGAGCCACGGTTGATGCGCGCCAATTCTAAAAGCTCAGGTTCGACCTCTTTCAGTCCGACAACCGTGTTGACAACGACGGGAAAGAACGCGACCAAAAACGCGATGGCGATCTTCGAGAACAAACCATAGCCGACCCAGATCACCATTAGCGGTGCGAAGGCACTCTTGGGCATGGAAAACCAAAGACAAAACAAAACCGCCAAAGGCTTCAATAAAAGTGATAAACGCGTGATTACCGAGAATCGGTAATTTTTTTATGAACGCCGTCCACAGATCGTGCGGTGGCGGCAGGATAAAAGCAGGAACTTTGATGACCTCGACGAAGATTTCCCAAAGCACCAAGAGGGCAATGAAAAATAAAACCGGCTCGGCGGCATTCTTCCAGGAAAATTTCACGGTTTACTCCGCGCCGACGTTAATGGAAAGCACAGAAGGTGTCAAGAAAAGGTGTCCGTGGGTAGTGGTTCATTTTCAATCCACCATGACTCTTAAAATCGAGAAAGATTCCTCGCTTTGCTCGGAATGACAACTACATAAGCCATGTGTCATCTCGAACAAAGTGAGAGATCTTTCCCAAACTGGACCACTACCTGTCCGTGATCGGCAACTTAAGGTTCGTCGGGTATCCGTTTTAACTGGCTCTGATCGAGCAACATTTCGCGCTTGCGCTGAATCATTTCCCGTTCTTGATTCAAGAAGCGCTCCACCGCGCGGCGGAATTTCCCGTCGACGAAGTAGTGCATGCTGGTTGTGTGCTCCGGGTCGAGCCCGCGGAGTTGTTTGAAGCTACCGCCGGCGCCGGCTTCGAAGCGCTCCAAGCCCAAGCGAATCGAGTGTTCGATAGCAGAGTAGTAACAGACATTAAAATGGAGGAAAGGATGCTCTTCGAAGGCGCCCCAATAGCGCCCGTATAGGGCGGTGTTATCACGCACGTTAAAGGTGCCGGCAATGATCTTGCCGTCGCGCTCGGCGAGCATGAGGCAAACGTTGGCGGCGAAACGTCGATGCAATTCGTCGAAAAGTTTCTGCGTCAGGTACTGGCGGCCATAATAAAGTCTGTCGACATGACCTTTGTAGAGACGGAACATCGTGCGCAGGTGCTGCTGCGTCAGCTCCGTTCCTTCATACGCGCGAATGGTGATACCGCGTTGCGCCATCTCACGCCGTTCCCGTTTGACCTTGTTGCGCCGGTCGCTACGAAAGCTGGCCAGATAATCCTCGAATGAATTGAAACCGCGATTTTGCCAGTGAAATTGAATTCCCGTGCGCGGCAAGAAACCGACCCGTTCCAGCGCCGCGCGCTCGTGGGGCAGGCAAAAGTTCACATGGGCCGAAGAAATCTTGTTGTCGGCGGCGATTTTCGCCAACGCCTGCCCCATGAAAGAAATCAGCTGTCCGCGCTCCTCACCTCCAGCGATGAGAAACCGATGCCCCGTCACTGGAGTAAAAGGAACGCCGATCAGCATTTTCGGATAATATTGAATTCCCGCCCGATGCGCCGCTTCGGCCCATTCATAATCGAAGACGAACTCGCCCATGCTGTGGAGCTTTAGATACATCGGACAGGCAGCGATGAGATTCCCAGCCTTTTCGACGACGACATGGTGCGGCAACCAGCCGGCCTGCTCATCGACGCAACCGGACTGCTCCAAGCTATCCAGCCAATCCCATTTCATGAACGGCGTCGCCCCGTCCACCAGAGCGTCCCAACGCTCGCGTGGCACCTCCGCGATCTTCTGAACAATTCGTAGACTCACGGCGTCAGTCATAAAAGCGATCTTAGCACGAGTGTCTATTCCATCAAACTTTTGCGGGGAATCGGTGGGGTCTTCCTGATACTTGCGATTTGAACCAGAAGACAGCAGTTACACTTTTGTAGAATAGCAAATATCATGACTGACCCCCTATTCTTCCTTCCGGTCTTCCGTTTTTCGCAGGCTTTGCTGCGTCGCTCGCTCAGAAATCGGCGAATCCTAGCCGATCGAAAGACGTCACATCAAATTGAGATCTTCTTTGAACTTGGTTTCTTTCAATGAGAGCACCCGCGTTTGCAGTCGAACGCCATCCTCTGGATACCGGTTGGAGTCTATCCTGAGCATAGCCGAAGGGCCGCTATGACGGCAAAGAATGACTGAGCTTGGGGTCAGACAGGGGCAGAGCTTGGGCAGAGCTTGGGGGGCAGGGCAGAGCTTGGGGTCAGACATAACAATCGATTCTGCTGAAAAACCCGTCAAATTGATTTGCCATCGCCGCTAGCAACGCTACGGATAGCAAAATAGTTTTGCGGCAGGTAAATTTTCACCCGCAGCGATGCCGTAGCCCGGAAAACGAGCTGCTC
>WNGF01004183.1_pt1 | contig 19065 bp, 17 predicted proteins | sample 5400641 | NCBI WGS metagenome assembly WNGF01 (sample SAMN13153371, study PRJNA577476) | soil metagenome | isolation source: 80 cm soil or saprolite under grassland replicate 2 | place: USA:California | collected 2016-06-15
CACGAACCCCGGCATCCGCGACCCGACGATCGCTGCGAGCTGGTACGCGACGATGCAGGACGTCACGGGCGGCCGGATGGTGATGGGCATCGGCCGCGGCGACTCCTCAAGGCGCGTGGTCGGGCTGAAGCCCGTCAAGGTGGACGAGTTCGAGCGGCGCCTGCGGATGATCAAAAACCTGATGAACGGCCGGCAGGTCGAGTGGAACGGGAAGGAGCTGCAGCTCTCCTGGGTGCGGAAGGAGCTGCCCGAGATCCCGATGCACGTGGCCGGCTACGGGCCGCGCGCCCTCGGCGTTGCCGGGCGGGTCGGGGACGGCGTGATCATCCAGCTCGCGGATCCGCAGATCATCCAGTGGATCATGGGGACGGCGCGCCGTGCCGCCGAGGAAGCGGGTCGCGATCCCGAAGCGCTCCAGTGCATCGTCTGCGCCCCGAGCCACGTCTCCGACGATCTCGCCGATGCGCGCGAGCAGGTGCGCTGGTTCCCCGCGATGGTCTCGAACCACGTGATGGACCTGATCGAGCGCTACGGGGAGAACTCGGACGAGATCCCCGCGACGCTGACCGATTACGTCAAGGCGAGGAAGTTCTACGACTACTCGGAGCACAGCCGCGTCGGAGCGCGGCACGGGGAGTTCGTGACGGACGAGATCTGCGACCGCTTCTGCGTCCTCGGCACGCCGCAGCAGATCACCGAGAAACTGCGCGAGCTCGAGTCGATCGGCGTCGACCAGTTCGACATCTACCTCATGACCAAGGGCCAGGACGAGACGCTCGCCGCCTACGGCGAGCAGATCATCCCGCAGTTCACCGGCGTCGCAGCCTAGTCCCGTTAGCCGCGCGCGACGACGGCGCAGTTCGGACCCCGTTGTAAAAACCTTGTAAGGGTGCGCCAGCGCAGCACGTGTTTGGCCTGCAAACGGGAACTTTTCAGAGGATCCTCAACCGAGGAAGGAGGACACCCCGAATATGAGACGCCATCTACTTCTGTTCGTAGTCGCGCTGCTGGCGCTCGCCGGCTACGCCGGAGCGCAGGCCTCGACGGCGGCTCACAAGACGGTGATCTGCCACGCGACGAAGAACGCGAAGAAGCCGTACAAGCGAATCGTGACGGCCAACCGCGCGCTCATCCGCGCGCATACGGTCGGCCATCACGGCGACATCATCAATCCTGCCGGCGGCACGTGTCCGGCGCAGCAGCTCAGCTTTGCCCGGGGCGGCCGGCCCATCAGCGCGGCACTGACGCCGGTCCCGCCGAACACGGTCGGCAGCGGCTCGTTCATCGGCCGCTCGAACATCGGCCAGGGCCGCATCTGCTGGAAGCTGACGGTCTCGGCGGACCTGACGGACGTGACGCTGGCGCACATCCACTACGTCAGCGACGGCTCGATCGCGGTCCCGCTCACACTGCCTGACCCGTTCACGGGTACGGCTACAGGCTGCTCGGATGCGCCTCGTGCGCTCGTGAAGCAGATCCTGATGCACCCGCAGAACTTCTACGTGAACGTCCACACGACGACGTATCCGACGGGTGCGATCCGCGGCACGCTCCACAAGGGCGCAAAAAAGTAGTTCGCGAAGAGCTCGTTCTCCGAGGCCCGGCTCAGCCGGGCCTCGTTGGTTTCAGGCGGCTACGCCGTCGAGCAGGGCCCAGTTCGCGGCCAGCGCGGCTTCTGCCAGGCCGACGAGGCGCAGGTCCTGGCTCCCCTCGAGCCGCGCACGGGCCTCCGCAGCGTGCTCGTGGTCGCGCGCGGCGTGGAGCTGGAAGTACGTGGTCGCGGGCGAATCCTCGGAGAATCCGTAGTGCTCGACCAGGCCGCGGAGCTTCGTCGCCGAGATCTCCGGCTGGCCGGCTTCGATCGCGTACATGACCGCGGAAGCGCCGAGCTCCTCGTCGGCGGCGGCCCAGGCGTCCGCGCAGCAGCGGGTTTGCGGGAGGGGCTCGTGCTGCTCGCCGCCGAGCTCGGAGGCAAAGTCGTCCCAGAGAGCGATGTGCTCGGCCTCCTCGTGCGCGTGCAGCTGCGCCGTCCTGGCAGCGCGCGCGAGCGCGACGACCGCGTGCCGGTACTCGCCGGCGTAACGCGCCAGCTCCTCGCGCGTCAGCTCGCCGTGCTCCCAGCGCGTGTAGAACGGGTGCTCGAGCACGTTCCAGCGCTCCCGAGCCGTATCGATCCCTGCGATCACATCCATCTGGGCTCCCTCTCGTCGAACGACCCCGCGTCCCGATCCTATCGCGCCGGCGAGACGAGACCTACAATCGCTACCTGGGTCGTAGAGAGAGGGACCGAGTTTGAGCGTTTCCTCAGTTCGAGAGGCTTCTTCCGCCCTGCCGACAGGCACGGTGACGTTCCTGTTCACCGACATCGAGGGCTCGACGCGGCTGCTCAGGAATCTCGGCCGCGATCGCTACGGCGAGGTGCTCTCCGCGCACCACCAGCTGCTCCGGACCGCGCTGGCGGACGCGGGCGCGATCGACATCGACACGAAGGGCGACTCGTTCTTCGTCGTCTTCCGCAGCGCGCGGGCCGCCGTCGAGGCCGCCGGGCGGGTGCAGCGTGACCTCGTGGAACACGACTGGCCAGAAGCAGTCGACGTTCGCGTACGGATCGGCGTACACACCGGAGAGGCTGCGCTCTCGAGCGACGGCTACATCGGCCTCGCCATCCACGAGGCCGCGCGGATCGGCGACGCCGGCCACGGCGGACAGATCCTCGTGTCGGGCACAACCGCGGAGCTCGTTCGCCGGGATCTGCCGGCCGGCCTCGACCTGCGCGATCTCGGCCCGGCGAATCTGCGCGACCTCGAGGAGGAGCGGCTCTTCGAGCTCGTCGTCGAGGGTCTTCGTTCCGAGTTCCCGCCGCTCTCGGTCCGAGAGCGCGCAAAGGCAAAGCCCCCGCTGCGGCGTCGGACGGAGGTCCAGGTCTCGCGGGGGCCACTGCTCGAGCGGGAGGACGACCTCGAGGCCCTGCATGCGGTCGTGCTCAGGGCCGCAGGCGGGGAAGGGCGGCTCGTCGTGATCGAGGGCCGAGCCGGTATGGGAAAGACGCGGCTCGTCGCGGAAGCCCGGGCGCTCGCCGGGGAGGCCGGGTTCGAGGTGCTCGTCGCGCGCAGCGCCGAGCTCGAGCAGGGGTTCGCCTACGGCGTCGTCCGGCAGCTCTTCGAGGCCTTTCTGGCCTCGCTCCCGGAACCGGACCGCAGCGGTCTCCTGGACGGATCGGCCGCACTCGCGGAGCGGCTCTTCGACGACGAAGAGCTGACCGGCGCGGCTTCCGGCGACGTCTCGTTCGCGATCCTGCACGGCCTCTACTGGCTCTCTGCGAACCTTGCCGCGCGCGGGCCGGTGGCGATCGTGATCGACGACCTCCACTGGACGGACGCGCCGACACTTCGGTGGCTTGCCTACCTTGGCCGCCGGCTGGAGGGCCTGCCGTTGCTGGTCGTCATCGGCTCACGGCCGCCGGAACAGAGCGCCCAGCCAGAGCTTCTGACCGAGCTGATCTCCGACCCCGCCACTGATGTGATCCGGCCACTCGCGCTCAGTCACGCCGCGGTCGCGGCCCTCGCGCGGGAGAAATTCGGCGCCGAGCCCGAGGACGAGTGCGTCGCGGCCTGTCATGCCGCAACCGGCGGCAACCCGCTCTTCGTCCGCGCGCTGCTCGACGCGCTGCACGGCGAGGGCCTGGCGCCGACCGCCGCAAACGCCGCGCGCGTGTACGAGATCGGCCCGGAGTCGGTGACGCGAGCGGTCGCGCTGCGGCTCTCGCGGCTGCCGGAGGAGGCTCGGCGGCTCGCCGCGGCCGCCGCCGTGCTGGGTGACGGCTCCGACCTGCGCGACGCGGCGCCACTGGCAAACCTCGACGACCCGCATCTCGCGTCCCTTGCCGCGACGACGCTGGTCCGCGCCGACCTGCTCCGGGCCACGACGCCGGCGATCGAGTTCGTCCACCCCGTGATCCGCGCCGCGGTCTACGAGAGCGTCGAGCCGGCCGTCCGCCTGGCCGCGCACCGCCGCGCGGCAGAGCTCCTGCACGTGGGCGGAGCCGAGCCCGAGCGCGTCGCGGCCCACCTCGTCCTCGTGCCCGCCTCGGGCGATCCCTTCGTGGTCGAGACCCTGAGGCTCGCGGCCGACCGCGCGATCGTGCGCGGCGCTCCGGACGCAGCCGTGCGCTACCTGCGCCGGGCGCTCGCGGAGCCGCCCGCGGACGAGATTCGCTTCGACGCTCTGTGCGAGCTCGGCCTCGCCGAGCAGCGCGTCGACCTCGCTGCGGCGGCGAACCATCTCGCCGAGGCGCTCGGGTCGATCGAAGCACCGCTAAGAGGCGCCAGGATCGCACTCGAGCTCGGCCGCTCGCTCTTCCGCCTCAACCGCGGGCCGGAAGCCGTGCGGGTGCTCGAGGACGCGGTCGACCGGCTGGGTGAGGGCGAGCCCGAGCTGCGGCAGATGCTCGAGGCGGAGCTGATCAACTCGGCCGGATTCGACACGGCCGTGATCGAGGTCTCCCGGAAGAGGCGCGAGCGCATCGACGAGTCGGCGCTGGTCGGCGACGTCGGCCGCGCGGTGATGGTCGCGACGCTTCGCTACTTCGATGCGCGCCGCGGCGTCGGTCGCGACGCCGTGCGAGAGCTCGCGCAGCCCAAGACGCTCGAGGCTCTGGTCGACAGCATGCCCTCGGTCGCGATCTCGTGTGCCGCGACCGCACTCCTCTACGCGGAGCTCGACGCCGAGCTCGATCGCTTCTTCGACCGGATGCTGGAGGCCTCGCGCGCACGCGGCGAGCTCGTCACGCTCTCGAACATGCTCTGCTTCCGAGGCCTCGCCCGGGCGCAGCGCGGCGAGCTCGAGGCGGCCATGAAGGATCTCCGCGATTCGGACGACCTCGTGCCCTACCTGACGAGCCAGCAAGGCGCGATCTACTACCGGTCCTACCTCGCGGACGTGCACACGAACATGGGAGAGGTCGAGGAGGCCGAGCGGAGGCTTGAAGAGCTGGGACTCCCCGAGGACGTGTCCCCGAGCGGCCACATGATCTTCTTCCTCGGCGCGCGCGGATGGACGCGGCACGCCCGCGGCGACTACGAGAGGGCCCGCTCCGACTTCGCCCGCCTCGGCGAGTGCATGGAGGCGTTCGAGATCCGGAATCCGGCGGTGCTCGCGTGGAGGTCGCATCTGGCGCTCGCGCTGCTCGGCCTCGGGCTCCGGGACGAGGCGCGTGAGCTGGCGCGCGCCGAGGTCGGGCTGGCGCGGGCCTGGGGTGCCCCGCGGGCGCTCGGCGTCGCGTTGCGCACGCAAGCCGGGGGCGAGAACGGCGAGGAGCGGATCGCGACCCTGCGCGAGTCGCTCACGGTGCTCGAGGGCTCATCCGCGAAGCTCGAGCGTGGGCGGACGCTCGTCCAGCTCGGCGCAGCTCTCGGCGGCGACGAAGGCCGCCGGCGGCTGGCGGAAGGGCTCGAGCTCGCCCGGGCGTGCGGCTCCCGGCCGCTGGTCGACGAAGCCGAGGCGGAGCTCGCCGGCGCGGTGGCCCAGTAGTGCGGCTCCGGCGCAAGCAGGACGACGGGCTCGCGGTGCGGCGGGTGCTCGTCGCGACCGACCGCTCGGAGACCGCCGAGCGCGCGGTGCGCTTTGCTGCCGAGATGGCGGAGCGCTACGAAGCCGAGTTGCTGCTCCTGCGCGTCCTGCTCTCGGACGACGGCACGCTCGCCGAGGCCGGCCGCGAGCTGGCCGAGCATGCGCGCGAGATCGCGGGCGATGCGGGCCGCTCGGCCGTCGTCGTCGGCGAGGATCCCGCGGATGCGATCGTCGAGGCCGCGCGCCGGGAGCAGGCGGACGTGGTCGTGGTCGGCAGCGTCGGGATGAGCGGGCGCAGGGAGTTCCTGCTCCGCAACGTGCCGAACCGCGTCTCCCACAACGCGCCCTGCACCGTCGTGATCGTCCAGACGAAACGAGACGACTCGTGAGCACGGCCGCCGACGAGCGCCTGCTCGGGCGGGCGAAGCGCATCGCGACGGTTCTCGGCAAGTACGGCTTCACCGAGGCCCGCCGCGACTCCGACACGCCACAGCAACGAGCGCGCCGTCTGCGGGACGCGCTCGAGGAGCTCGGCCCGACCTTCGCGAAGCTCGGGCAGATCCTGTCCACCCGCCCCGACCTGCTCCCGCCCGAAGCCGTCGCCGAGCTCGCCTCCCTCCAGGATCAGGTGACGCCGCTCACCGAAGCCGAGGTCGTCGAGGTGATGGAGCAGGAGCTCGGCGTCCCGTGGGAGGACGTCTTCGCGAGCATCGAAGCCGAGCCGCTCGCCGCCGGCACGATCGGCCAGGTGCACCGGGCCGTGCTCGAAGACGGCGAGCGGGTCGTCGTCAAGGTGCAGCGACCGACCGCGAAGGACGACATCTACCGCGACCTGAGCCTGCTCGAGCTCTTCGCGGAGAAGACCGCGAACCGAGAGGCGCTTCGCAAGATCGTCGACATCCCCGCCGCGATCGAGCACCTCTCCGACTCGCTCCGCCGCGAGCTCGACTTCCTGCTGGAGGCGCAGAACGTCGAGCGAGTCGGCGCGACGCTCGGCGACTTCCCGCGTCTAGGAGCGCCGCGCGTCCACGATCGGCTCTCTACGGGCCGGCTGCTCGTCCTCGAGGAGATCCCCGGCATCTCGGTCCGGGAGATGCCCGAGGGACCGGAGCGGCACGAGGTCGCGCGCCAGCTGCTCGAGTTCTACTACCGCCAGATCCTCGTCGAGGGCTTCTTCCACGCCGACCCGCACCCCGGCAACATGCTCTGGGCCGACGACCGCGTCTACTTCCTCGACTTCGGGATGGTCGGGGAGCTCACCCCGGAGATGCGCGGCCACCTGCTGCTGCTCCTGCTCGCGTTCTGGCAGGAGGACGTCAGCTTCCTGACCGAAGTCGTCCTGATCATGGCCGGGCCCGCAGCCGAGCATGCCGACGTCGCCGGCCTCGAGGCCGATCTCGCGGAGCTGCTCCGCCGCTACCGCCACGCGTCGCTCGGCGAGATCCAGCTCGGCCCGCTGCTGCAGGAGATCGCGCAGTCGGCCACCGCCCACGGTGTCCGCCTGCCTGCGTCACTCGTCCTGACCGGTAAGGCGCTCGCCCAGATGCAGCTCACGGCAACCGAGCTCGATCCCGAGCTCGACCCGTTCTCGGTCGTCGGACGCTTCCTCATACGGAACCTGCTGACGCGCGTGCAGGCAGGCGTGGAGCCGAAGCGCCTGTTCTATGACGTCTCGAAGCTGAAGGTTCGCGGAGAGCGATTGATCGAGGCGTTCGAGCGGATCACCGGCGCGCGCCCGGGCCCGCGTTTCCAGGTCGACGTTCGCGGGATCTCACCGCTCGAGCGGACGATCAAGGTCGCGGCGCGGCGCGTGTCGCTTGCGGTCACCGCAGGCTCGGCACTCGTCGCCACCGGCGCCACCGCCGCCGCGGTGCATGTCGCGAACTGGGTGCCGATCACGCTCGGCAGCGTCGGCGGCGCGTTCACCGCGCTGCTCCTGCTCGACCTCCTCCGCGGACGCTGATCAGCGGCGTCGCGCGAGAGCGCGCGTGACACGGCGTTCGAGGACGAGCGCGACCATGCTCATGATCCCGCCGAGAAGTACCCGCTCCAGCCGTCTCCGCATGGGGTGACCCTAACCCAGTTGCAGGCTCGCCGTGCCGCTCAGATCGAGCCAGGTGCGGCCGCGGCCCTGCACGATCCGGATCATCACGGCCTCGCAGTGACAGCAGCGGACGACGATCCCCGCGCCCGTGTAGACGTCGAGACGCGCGACCTCCTCGCGGGCGCCGCAGCCCGCGCAGACGCACGGCGTCGCCGTCAGCTCGAAGCCGAACAGCTCCAACATCACCCCGCCGATTGCGTTGCCGTCCAGCTTCAGGTCGCTCGTCCCGATCATCCCGTCGCTCCGAACCGCTCCGTTCTGATCCAGGCCGGGTCGTAGCCGAGCTCGATCAGGCCGTCCGCCGCCGCGTCGACGAACCGGGTCGAGCCGCAGATGTAGACGCGCGGCGAGTCCGAGGCCGGCCACGCGACCTCGGAGAGCAGCTCCGAGTCGATCCTCCGCGAGTACCCGCTCCAGCCGGGAGGCTGCTCGCGGGTGAGCGTCTGCACGACCTCGAGGCCGAGCGTCTCCAGCTCGTCGCGGTAGATCACGTCCTCCCAGCTGCGAGACGAGTAGATCAGCCGCATGGGAGTGGTTGCGCCGACCTGTGCACGATGCCGCGCCATCGCCATCAGCGGCACGACTCCCGACCCGCCGGCGACCAGGAGAACCGGCGCCGGCTCGTCGCCGTCCCAGACGAAATAGCCGCCGATCGGCCCGCGCACCTCGAGCTGATCGCCCTCGCGCACCTCGTCGACCAGGTAGGGCGAGACCTCGCCGTCCTCGAGCCGCTCGACCGTGACCGCGAGTCCGTCACCGGGCGCAGAGGCGATCGAGTAGCTCCGCTGCGCCTGGTAGCCGTCCTCCGCCGTCAGGCGCACGTCGAGGTGCTGGCCGGCGCGATGGCCCGCCCAGCCGGGGACGTCCAGCTCGAGCGTCTTCACGCGAGGCGTCTCCACCACGGTCCCGGCGACCGAGGCGGAGAGCCAAGTCAATCTCCCCAGTACCGCTGTTCCAGCCATGGGTCGCCGCGGAGGTGGTAACCGTTGGACTCCCAGAACCCCGGCTCGTCCTCGTCGCGCAGGGTCAGGCCGCGCACCCACTTCGCGCTCTTCCAGAAGTAGAGGTGCGGCACGAGCAGGCGCGCCGGGCCGCCGTGCTCGGGGTCGAGTGGCTCGCCGTCGTAGCCGAACGCGACCCAGGCCTTGCCGTCGGTCAGGTCCTCGAGCGGCAGGTTCGTCGTGTAGCCGCCGTCGCAGAAGGCGAGTGCGTAGGCCGCGTCATGCTCGACCGCTTCGAGCAGTGTGTCGACGGACACTCCCTCCCAGACCGTGTCCAGCTTCGACCAGCGCGTGACGCAGTGGATGTCGACCGTGACCGGCTCGCTCGGCAGGGCGCGGAACTCGTCCCAGGACCAGCTGACCGGCTCCTCCACGCCGTGGATCGAAAACGTCCACTCCTCCAGCGGCGTGTGCGGCGTCGGGCCCGCCGACAGCACCGGGAAGTCGTCGGTCAGGTACTGACCCGGCGGCACCCGGTCGGGCGGGCCTTCGCGGCGCCTACCCCTGAATCCGCGCGAGACGATCACGGCCGCGAATCTACTCCTCTAGCTCGCCGCGAGCCCTGCCACGGTCTCCGGCACGCCCTCGAACTCGCCGACGGGTATCAGCTTCCCGTCGTCGCCGACCGTCCAGCCGAACACGAGCTGGGCGTCGGCGTCGATCGCGTACAGGAAGCGACCGTCCCGCGTGAGCGCCTCGTCGCGGACGCCGGCCGTCCCGAGTCGGGTCGAGGCCGCCACCGGCTCGAGCAGCTCGAGGCGGCCGCCTTCGCGGACCGCGTAACTCGAGATCGTCCCGTCGCCGAAGTTCGTCACGTAGACGAAGCGGCCGTCCCGCGTCGCGGCTGCCCAGCAGACCTCGCTGCGCGTGTCGGCCACCGACGCGCTGACGGGCGCAAGCCGGCCCGGCTTGGAGAGAGCGTACGACGAGGCCGCCGCCTTGCCGACCTCGCCGCCGAAGGCCTCGGTGACGACCACCGAGCCGTTGGCGAAGTCGAAGCCGTACGGCGTCGCCCCCGAGGACTCGATCGTCGCCGGGCCCTCCGCGTAGCCGCGATCGTCGACGGCGAAGGCGCTGATGCTGTTGGTCCCGCGCTCGGTCACGACGAGCGTCCGGCCGTCCGGGCTGAACGAGATCTGGGCCGGGTCGGCGTCATCCGCGCTCAGCGGACGCGCCGAGTCGTCGAGCGGGGTCAAACCCCCGTTCTCGAGCCGGAAGCCGCTGATATTTGGGCTGCCGCCGTTATTGAGGACGTAGACCAGCCCGCCGCGAGTCGCGAGGCTGGTCGGATTGCTGCCGCCGGAGGAAACCTGTCCCGCGAGCCGCAGCCCGTCCGCCTCGACCGCGAAGAGCGACAGCTCGTCGCTCCCGGCATTCGTCATCAGCAGCCACTCGCCGTCGTCGCTCAGCGCGACCGAGCTCTGCGAGGCCAGATGCGGCACGCCGGTCCCGCGACCGCCGGTCCCGAAGCGTCCGAGCGGCTCGAGCCGCCCGTCGTTCGAGCGGTCGAAGGCAATCGCCTCGTTCCGCTCCGCGTCATTCGTCTGCACGTACACCCGGTTCATCCCTGTCCTCCCATCTCGTTGACCCCGATCAGTCGCGCGAAGCCCCCGCGCGTTACGGATCAGCGCGAGATCGCCAGGAGGGACGGCGTCGTGGTGCCGCCGTGGCCCGGCCGAAGGACAGTCACGTACGCCGCCGTCTCCGTGAGCGCCGTCGTCCAGAGCGTCCGTGAGGTAGGCCGGAACCGGAACGGGCAAGGCTTGTGCTCCCCCTGGTGCGTGTGCCCGGGCTCGTGCCCCGCGTCCTGGCCTGCGAGCGGCGGCAGCCGGTAGAGGACTCGACCGGGGCCGTTGCCGTCGAGCGGCCCGAGCCGCAGCTCCTGCGAGCAACGCGAGAGCCGAACGTAGAGGAGCTTGCCCCCGACGCGGGCGGGGCTCAGCAGCTGTACCTGGCGGGAGGAGCGCAGAAGCCGCCGCTTTCCGGTCGCCAAGTCGACGGAGTAGAGTGCGCTCCCGCCCGCGCCTGCCAGGTGGTAGACGACTACGTCGCCGGCGAGCGACGGCCGGCCGAATACCCCGGGGGCCCTCGTATGGGTCAGCGTCCGCACGCTCGCCGGGTCGGCGAGCGAGAGGGCCCGGATCTGCTCGGAGGTCTTCGTGGCGACCCGGAAGGCGAGCCAGCGCTCGGACACGGCGAGCTTCTCGACCCCGGGAAGCGGCAACTCGAGCACCGGAACCAGGGTGTCGCGGGCGGCGACGGTGACCACGTCGCCGGAGCGCCAGGCGATGTAGGGCCCGCCGACGGCGGGATCCGTGCCCGGGAGCTGTGTGCGCTGCCCTTCGCGCAGCAGGAATCCGCCGACACCGGGCTCCTGCCAGACGACGTCCGCTTCCGCTGCGCCGGGGTCTCCGGCCGGAGACGCGATCGGCGTTGCGGCGCGGGCTTCGCCGGCGACGAAGGCGGCGAGCAGCGATCCCACCGCGAGCGCGCGCAGGAGCCGCGGCCCGCCGGTCAGCATCGAACCTTGGAGTCGTAGTACATGACGCAGAACACGCGCCGGCCGCGGTAGCAGTAGCCGGTCAGCGCCGCGTCGCCGTTGACCCGGCGACGCACGTAGCCGCAGCAGTCGACGAGCCGGCGGATGTGCCCGCCGCAGCAGCGGTACCAGGAGCCGTCCTGGTAGGGCCGGAAGCCGTGCGAGCGCGCGGTTGCCTCGCAGATGCGTGTCCGCGGCGCCTTCGGCAAGGGATTCCCATCCGGATCGAGCAGCAGGTCGCCCTGCTCGTCGACCGGCCGACCGAGCCTGTCGACGAGGCGGCCGAGATCATCGACCGGGCGCCCGTCGACCGCCCGCAGCGGGAAGCCCTTGCTGTCGATGCGCGGAAGCCCGGTCGGGTGCGGACACGAGCCCGTCGTGTAGATGTGCCCGCAGAAGTGGTAGGCCTCGGCCTTCTCCGCGCGGAGGGCCGCGGCGATGACGCCGCCCCCGCTGACGGCGAGCAGGAACCGCCCGGCCCGGGCGAGGAAGCCTCGCCGCGACGTCGCCTCGGCGACGGCTTCGCTAAGGCGCCGACTCGGCGGCGCCGACCAAGGAGGCGGTGGCGGCTTTGCCGGCGCGGCCGTCCGACGCACGTCCTCGGACACGGGAACGCCGTCGCCCAGATCCGAATGGCCGCTAAGCATTTACGGGCCTGGTCGCGGACACGAGCACGCTCTCGAGCTGGTAGAGCGAGTTGAACGTTCCCTTCGCCAGCACCTCTCCGTCCGGCGAGAGCACGACCGCGTACGGGCTCCCGGGAACCGCGAGCTCGCGCCAGGCATCGGCGTCCTGCTCCTCGTCGAAGACCTCGAGCTCGACCTCCGGGTCGGACGCGACGAGCCGGAGCGAGGGCTCGAGCGCCCGGCAGAGCGCACAGCCCGGCGAGCTGAACACAGCGAGCGCCAGCGGAGCCTGCCGCTCGAAGCGCTCGATCAGGCCGACGTAGCTGCGGAGCTCCGGTCCCTCGTGCTCGAGCGACAGCGCAACCTGCGGAGCGATGGCGAGCCGGAGCTCGCCGAGCTCCCGTGCAAGCGCGAGCACCGCGACCGCGAGCAGGGCGAAGCCGGCGAGGGCGACGGCGAGGCCGATCCCCAGCCACGTCTGGGTCGAAGGCCGAGTGTCCGGCACGAGCGGAAGCGCGGCGAAAGCAGCCGCGAGGACCGTCGTCCGAGCGACGGCTCCCCAACCGATCGGCGAGCGCGCGCCGAAACAGCCGCAGGGCGAGCCGGCGCGGCCGCGCGCGATCGCGATGACTAGCGCGACCGCGAACAGCCCGAGCAGCGCCGCAGCCCCCACAGAGGCTCCCGGTAGCCCTGCCGCGACCGCGGCGCCGAGACCAGCCTCGACGGCGATCAGCGTCCCCCAGAGCAGAGCCCGCGCGGACGCTCGTTGCACGCCGTAGGAGCGCAACGCGTTCCGCCCCGAGGCGCCGCCGAGCAGCTTCGCCGCCGCCGCTGCGAGCAGCACCGCGCCGAGAAGCAAGCGAAGGAGACCCGCGACCGTCAGGTGGTGGAGGATAACGCCAGCGAGAGACGACTCAGCGTCGAGCAGGAGGTGCGAGCATGACCTTGGTGTGGCTGGTGGTGTGGTTCATCTGCGACCGAATCGGCGACCGCGAAGGACTGACCTTCAACCCGGTCGACTGGTGGGCGGGAACGCTGCTCCTGACGATTGCCCTCGACCTGGGCAGGCACCGCGGGGTGAAAGTCCGTTCGCCGGTGACGTTCAGACGCTGACGACGCGGTCGTGCTCGGCGAATCACCGGGCGACCTGACAACCGACGCGCGAACGTGGCACCATGGCTTTGCTCAGTCAACTTGCCTGCGGAGAGAGGCCCGTGCCGCAATCGCCCTCGCACCAGCCCGATACCTGGCTCGACGAAGAGATCTCGTCGTTGCTCGACGCCGTCGGCGACGCTAACGGCGCGGCTCGCGCGTCGGGCGTCCCTGCTAGGCGCCGGGGTACGACCTGGGGATCACGGCGGCGCCGGCCCCGACAGCCGAAGCCAGCTTACCGCGCCAGGACGCGGAGCCCGGCCCTCCGGGTCCGGCGCGTCGACGTCGCCTTCCTGGTGATCGGAGTCACTGCGGCCCTGGTCATCGCCTGGCTGATCCCCTTGCTGAGCAGGCCGTAGGCAGCCGTCCGCTCAGCCGCGGCGCGAGGTAGCTGCGTCCGGCTGAAGTGCTTCCTCGAGCGTCTTGTCGGCCGTCTCCTCGGACGCGGCGGCGCCCTCTCGGGCGGGCGCTGCCAGCAGCTCTTCCAGCTGCGAGCTCATTCCCTGGAAGACGCCGAGCATCTTCTCGAGGCGCTCCTGATAGCGCGCCGATTCGGCCGCGAGCGCTTCGCGGCGGTCGCGGGCACTCGCTTCCGCGCGCCGCAGCTTCTCCTCGACCTCGCCGTCGGCCTGCTCGAGGCGCTGCTGCGCCTTCTCCAGGATCTGCTCGGCCTCGCGTTCTGCGTCGGCTCGCATCTGCTGCGCATACGCCGCGGCCTCTTTCCGAACCCGTTCCCCGTCTGCACGGTCGGACTCGGCGAGTCGCTGCGCCTCCTCGACGGCTGCCGCTACCTCGGCCTTTGCCTCCTCGCGGATCCGCGCGGCTTCCTCGCGCGCTGCGCTTCGGATGCGGTCAGCGGCCTCCTGCGCGGCTTTGAGCACTGTTCCCACCTCTGCGCCGACTTCGGAAAGATCGGCCGGGGCGGGCTCGGCGGGCACGTCCGGCGCCGTGTCGGCGTCGCCGGTGGCGGCGAATACCCTCTGAACGATCGAGGAATCAGCCGGCGCCTCGGCGGGCGTCTGCTCCTCGTCGTCTCCACTCGTGTCCTGTTTCGCCGGCTGGACGCTGCCCGCATCGCTCTCGCGGCGTGCCCACGGCTTGAATCTCTGGTTCGACATGATCGATTCTCCTTTGCGTCGGGGGAACGAAAGCCTGGGCGTGCGAAGCAGCGCGGCTCCGCCGCTGTGCGCAACCGGCGTGACACGCCGAAGATCGCGCAGCGCGATCACTGCGACGGTTCCGGCTCCGGCCATCGCGACCGCAATTCCGAAGAGCAGGGGCCACGTGAGGCTCCCGGAACCGCCGGTGTTGCCGGCAGGCGCCGAGCCTCCGCGGGGTGTGTGCGTCGAGCGCGTCGTCGCGGTTGCCGACCCACCGCCCGAGCCGGAATGCTTGGGATTGAGCGGGTACGACCGCCAGAGGTTCTGCGGCTTCGGCCGGGGCGGGCCTGACTGCGCCGCCGCCATGCCCGGGCCTGCTGCGAGCACTGCCACGACGGCTACGAGCCCGATCAGAAGTGCCCGGGCCGGCCGGTGAGCGTGGGGCTCGAGGCGCTGAGGACATGCCGCAGACTCCGTTTTCTCGCTTCGATACCGCTGCTTCGATACGACGCGAAAGACGTACGGCCCGGAGTAGTACGCTCACGTGGCCCCGCTGTCAAGCGTTTTCGCTGCAGTTGAGGCACTTATCCCGGCACGTTGAAAACGGTCGTGCCACATTGTGCAAAGGAGATAGGTCTTGCCCGAGACGCAGTCCTCTGTCCCGGCGTCAGGAGGGTTTTCGTGGATCGTGCGGCCGGTCCAACGCAGCGTAGGAAGGTCAGTCGGCGTGAGATGGTCCGGCGCGGATCGATTGGCGTGGCCGCGCTCGCGGCCGGCGCCGGGCTCGGAGCCCTGAGGCGTCCAGACGCCGCCGCTGCGGCGCGACTTCGGCGACGCCACGCGTAGCGAGCGCGCTTTCGTGAAGGCTGCTGTCCTGCTCGAGAACACCGGCGTCCTCGCCTACAACGGGCAGGCGGCGAACCTCACGAAGCCGGCCCTCGCAGCTGCCGCGGAGATCGTCTCCGTGGAGGGGCGTCACGCCGCGTGGATCAGCGACCTCGCGGGTGAGCCTCCAGCACCGCATGCGGCCGACGTGGGCGCCTCCTCGGCAGACGTTGTCCGCAAGCTCCAGTCCCTCGGCTTCGGCGATCCCCTCTACGGCCCGGTGGCCTTCGGGACCAGCGCCCGCTCGGCAGTTCTCACCGACTGGCCGGACGGCGGCTTCGTAGGGATCCACGGCACGAACGAGCCCGCGTTGATCCCCGGGCACATCTCGCACGGTTGCGTCCGCCTCCGCAACCAGGACATCGTCGCCCTGAGCAGGCTGATGCCGGTCGGCACCCCGGTGACGATCCGCTAGCGGCTGACAGGAACGACCCAAACCCGGACCAAGCGTTGTACCTTTACCGGGAGTGGGAACGAGGGCGAGGGTCGGCGCATTGGTCGGTGCGGGCGTCGTGGGCGTCCTCCTCTGCCTGCCCGCGGCCGGGTCCCCCGTCCCGACGAGCCGCGTGAGCGTAGCCACCGGTGGCGCGCAGGCGAACGGTCACAGCATCTCGCCGGCGATCAGCGGCGACGGACGCTACGTCGCGTTCTACTCGGACGCGTCGAACCTCGTCGCCGGTGACGCGAATCGCGCGCGGGACGTCTTCGTCTACGACCGGCAGACGGGCGAGACGACACGCGTCAGCGTCGGCGCGGGAGGTGCGGAGGCGAACGGCGACAGCTTCGCCCCCGCGATCAGCGCCGACGGCCGCTTCGTCGTCTTCTCTTCGGCCGCGTCGAACCTCGTCCCCGGCGACACGAACCGCGCTGACGACATCTTCGTCCGCGACCGCGTGGCCGGCACGACGACGCGAATCAGCGTCGGCCCCGGCGGTGTCGAAGCGAACGGCGGCAGCTATACGCCCGCGATCAGCGCCGACGGCTCCGCGGTCGCGTACACGTCCGACGCTACGAATCTCGTGGCCGGAGATCTGAACGGCATCCGCGACGTCTTCGTCTACGACCGCTCGGCGGACACGACCTCGCTCGTCAACGTGAACACGAACGGTACGCAGGCAGACGCCCCCAGCGCGACGCCCGCCCTCGACGCCGACGGCAAGCTCGTCGCCTTCGCGTCCTTCGCCGACAACCTCATTCTCGACGACACGAACGAGACGTCGGACGTCTTCCTGCACGACCGCCAGACGGGCGCGACGACCCGCGTCAGCGTCTACAACGGTGGGTTCGAGGGCGACGGGGACAGCTTTAGGCCCTCCCTCAGCGCCGACGGGCGGCTCGTCGCGTTCGACTCCGACTCGTTCAACCTCGCCTGGGGCGACCTGGACGAGGGCTCCGACGTCTACGTGTACGACCGCCAGGCCGACGTCCTCCAACCGGTCAGCGCCGACGACGCCGGCAACCTCGGCAACGACACCAGCTTAGGGGCCTCGATGAGCTCCGACGGCCGCTACGTGGCCTTCTCCACGGTGGCCACTGACCTGGTGCCGGGCGACCAGAACGGAGCCTCGGACATCGTCCTGTACGACCGGCAGAGCGGCTCCGCCACGCGACTGAGCGTCACGAACTCAGGCGACGAGGCGAATGCAGACAGCCTCCACCCGTCGATCAGCGCGGACGGCACCCTGGTCGCCTACGAGTCCGACGCCACGAACCTCGTCTCCGGCGATACGAACCGGCGCACGGACATCTTCCTGCGCGACACCACCGCGAACCCCCCGCCTCCGCCGCCGCCGGCTCGCTGCGCCGTTCCGCGGGTGATCGGCCTGCGCCTGGCGGCGGCGCGTAAGCGCATCGCGCGGGCGCGGTGCGCCGTCGGGCGAGTCCGCCGTGCCCGGGTGTCTCGGCGACGGGTCGGACGAGTGATCTCCCAGAGCCCGCGAGCCGGCACCCGCCGAGCCGCCGGCGCCAAGGTCAACCTGGTCGTCGGGCGCCGCTAGGCGCGCCGGTCGGAAGGTGATAGAACCGTGTCCTTGACGGCGCGGAGAACAGCCATGCTCGCGGTTGCGCTGCTCGCGCTGCTCGTGCCGGGCTCCGCCGCCGCAGGCGGGAATTTCTGGGCGGGAACGAACGGTCCGCAGGGCGGCGATGGCCAGGCGATGGCGACGAGCCCGGCGAACGGCAACATCTTCGTCGGAACGCAGGGCGGCGGCGTCTTCCGCTCTACGGACAACGGGGAGACGTGGGCAGCCGTCAACAACGGCCTGACGGCCACAAACGTCCACGCGCTGGCGGTCAACTCCTTCGGTCACGTCTTTGCCGGAACCTTTGGCGGCGTCTTCCGCTCGACCAACAACGGAAACAGCTGGGAGCCGGTCAACAACGGGCTGGAGTATCCGTTCGTCATCTCCCTGGCCGTCAACTCCCGGGGTGACCTCTTTGCCGGGACGTTCGAGGGCGGCGGTGTCTATCGGTCCGCGGACAACGGCGACAGCTGGACGCTTCTACCGAACGGCCTGGAGAACACCTACGTCCCCGCACTGTTGGTCAATGCGACCGACCAGGTCTTTGCGGGCACGTGGGGAGGGGGCATCTTCCGCCTCCCGGACAACGGCGACACCTGGACGCCCGTGAACACCGGGCTGACGGATCCCTACATCCTCTCGCTCGCGCGCAACTCGACCGGAACGCTCTTCGCCGGCACGGACTTCGGCGGCGGCGTGTTCCGGTCGACGAACAACGGCGACAGCTGGGAGCCGGTGAACGAGGGTTTGAACACGTCGAACAACGTCAACGCCTTGATCGTCATCGGCTCGACGACGTTCGCCGGGATCTACGGCGACGGCGTCTTCCGCTCCTTCGACGACGGCGACCACTGGGAGCAGGTGAACACCGGGCTGACCGCCACGTTTGTCCTCTCGTTCACCGCCGCGGCAAACGACATCTTCGCCGGGACCTACTTCGGTGGCGGCGTTTTCCGCTCACGCGCCAACGAAGACACGATCGATTGGAGCGAGAAGAACAACGGCCTCGTCGCGACCGACGTGCGCGCGCTCGCGGTCACGTCCGGCAACCACTTCTACGCCGGGACGTACGGAGCCGGCATGTTCCGGTCGGAGAACTCAGGTCAGAGCTGGGCAAAGGTGAACAACGGCCTGCCGGCGCGGTATCTCAGGGCGCTGGCGATCGACTCGACCGGGATGTGGATTTTCGCGGGGGCCGATTTCGTCAACGGCGCCGGCGGCGTCTTCCGCTCGTCGACCGTCGGGGACACCTGGGAGGACGTCAGCGACGTGATAACGACGGACGTCCGGGCGCTGGCGGTCGCCCCGAACGGGCACCTGTTCGCCGGGACGTACCCCTCGAGCGGCGTCTACCGCTCGACGGACAACGGCGACCACTGGGTGCCCGTGAACGACGGCCTGACGTGCGGGAACATCTGGTCGCTCGCGGTCAACGCCGCCGGCGACGTCTTTGCCGGGACCGCGGGGTGCGGCGACGGCGTCTTCCGGTCGACCGACGACGGGGACCATTGGACGCGGGTGAATAACGGCCTGACGTCGACCGACATCGCCGGGTTGGCGGTCGGCGGGAACGGCCACATCTTCGCCGCGACGACTTCGCAGTTCGGCGTAGGGGGCCACGTTTTCCGCTCCGTCGACAACGGCGATACCTGGACAGAGCAGGCCGTTGGCTTCACGGCGACCGACGTCAACGCGGTGGCGATCAACTCCCTCGGTCACGTGTTCGCCGGAGCTAACGGAGGGGTTTTCCGCTCGACGACGGACGGGGACGACTGGACCGACGTCAGCAGCGGGCTGATCCCCGCCGGCGGAAATGTTTGGGCTCTTGCGCTCGACAACGGAGAGTTCGCCCTCGCAGGAACCGCGGGCGGCGGCGTCTTCCGCAGCGTGGACTCGACGCTCACGCCGCCACCGCCGCCTCCTCCTCCGCCTCCACCTCCCCCGCCGCCACCGCCGCCACCTCCCCCGCCGCCACCTCCCCCTCCACCGCCGGCGCCTCCGCCTCCGCCGCCGGTGCGCTGCGTGGTGCCAAGGCTGATCGGGATGAAGCTCCCGCGCGCAAAACAGCG
>WNGF01004184.1_pt1 | contig 19062 bp, 11 predicted proteins | sample 5400641 | NCBI WGS metagenome assembly WNGF01 (sample SAMN13153371, study PRJNA577476) | soil metagenome | isolation source: 80 cm soil or saprolite under grassland replicate 2 | place: USA:California | collected 2016-06-15
TTCCTCACCGGCACGTTCATCGCGTACCCCGTGACCCTGCCCGCAAGATCCGGCAGCAGCTCCGTCACCATCCGTGGCGAGCGTGACTCCTGCGGGATGATGTTCTCCGCCGCCGCCCGGCCCCTCCGCATGTCTTCCGCCGGCACGTCTGCCAGCCTGTGCTGGCTCGTGTAGGAGTGGACCGTCGTGAAGATCGCCCGCCGGATCCCGAAGGCCTCGTTCAAGATCTTGACCACCGGCGTCACCGCGTGGACCGTCGAGGAGGCGTTCGACACGATCCGATGCCGGCTCTCGAGCTTCTCGTCGTTGACGCCCATGACGGCCATGATGTCGAACGCGTCGAGCGGGGGAGCGAGCGAAATCACCCTCTTGGCGCCCGCCGCAAGGTGCTTCTCCAGGTCAGCCCGGGAACGGCTCTTCGAGGTCGCCTCGATGACCGTGTGCACGCCGAGATCTCCCCAGGGAGGCTGCTGCACGTCCTTCTCCGAGATCATCGGGACCTGCTTCCCGGCCACGTAGAGGTTTCCCTCCTTGATCGACACCTCGTCGGGGAACTTCCCCAGCACCGTGTCGAACTTCAGCAGGTACTCCAATCCCCTGTGGTCCGCGATCTCCGAGATCGCCGCGACCCGGATGTCCTCTCTCTTGTAGAGAATCCGGAAGATGTTCCTTCCGATCCTCCCCAGGCCCACCAACCCCACCCGTGTGCCCAACCCAAACCTCCTTGCCCCTCCTTCTATACCATCCCTTCCGGGGCTTCACCCCACTGGCCGAAACGCTCCCCTCGGTGCCATTCTGGGGTCGCCGACGTGCCAAAGCCGCTATGGCCGACGGCGCGAACGACTTGTCCTCCGAAGGGCGTTGCGCGAAGGAGGAAGCGAACCCCCTGTCATTCTGAGGAGTGAAGCGAACCCCCTGTCATTCTGAGGAGTGAAGCGACGAAGAATCTGCTCCGGCGCCTGGGCCGGATCTCACAGACAAAAGGAGAAACTGTCCTCGCCCTCCTCGCGGAGATCCTCGCTCCCTAAAGGTGTTCCCTTCATTCTGAGGAGCACCCTCCCGTCTCATCTCATCCCAAACATTGAGAGCAGATCGCTCAAGGAGCCTGTTCCGAGCGGGCGCGGCTACTCAACGCGGTGAAAGCAGATCCCCTCGCTTCCTCCTTCGCTGAAGCTTCGGAGGACAGGGCGCTCGCGATGACGGGAAAAGAGCGACTCGGGGATGGCATTGAAGAAGGGTTCGGAATGACAGGCAGGGGTTCGTTCGATTAGAATTCCTGTCTTCTATTCGCGTATTTTTGGAAAAGGTCACGGAGTTCGCCGTGCCGCGAACAACGGGGAAGAAATGAGCAAACAGAAGCCTCAGGGGAGCGGCCTGCGTCAGGCCGAAAACGCGTCGTTGGACCAACCTTCGCCGGCTGAGCTTCCGCGCGCGGGAACGCCGGCAGGACACACCGACCGGCGCCGATTCCTGCGTCGCGTCGCGGCGGGAGCATCCGGCGCGATGGCTTTGGGTTTCGGCTTGCCCGCGCCGGCCGGCCGCGCCGCGCCCCTGTCGTCCGGAGACAAGGGGTCGTCGCAGGACACGCAGCGGAGCAAGGCGGCTGAGAAGATCCGGGTGGATGCCGCCAAGCTCGCCGGGAAAAGGCCGCAGCCGAAGCACCCGGACAACGGAGAGGAGGATTTCTACCCGAACCGGATCGCCTCGTATTCGAAGGCACTCCCGCACAACCTTTTAGGGGAGGTAGACCCGAACGCCTACAACGCGCTTCTCGCGGCGATGACTTCGGGACGTGAATCCGACTTCGAGAACATTCCGCTGGGCCTCGGCCGGCGTCTGACGAACCCGCAGGCCGCGCTGGCCTTCGACCTCGAGGGGGCCGACTCGCACCACATGGCGATTGCCGCGGCGCCGACGATCGCCGGCCCGCGCGCGGCGGGCGAGCTGGCAGAGGTGTATTGGATGAGTCTCGCCCGCGACGTCCATTTTTCCGACTACGCCTCGGACGCGACGATCGCGGCGGCGGCGGCGGAGCTCTCGCGGTTCTCGGATTTCCGGGGACCTGGGGCCGGCGGAGTTATCACCCCCGGAACTCTCTTTCGGGGAGACACGCCGGGAGATCTGGCCGGCCCCTACCTGTCGCAGTTTCTCTGGATGGATGTCCCGATGGGGGCGTTGCTCGTCCCGCAGAAGATGCAGACAACGGTTTTCGGCGACGACTACATGACCGGATACGAGGATTGGCTGGCCGTGCAGAACGGCTCCCTGCCCGGGCCGAACCAGTTCGACGCGACTTCGCGCTACATCCGCAATCTGCGGGACCTCGCCCAGTGGGTCCACGTGGACGCGCTCTACCAGGCCTACCACCAGGCCTGCCTGATCCTGCTCGCCATCGCTCCTTTCGACCGCGGGAATCCCTACACGAGATCCGTTTGTCAGGACGGCTTCGGAACATTCGGCGGCCCTCACATTCTGAGTCTCGTGACCGAAGTGGCCACGCGAGCTCTCAAAGCGGTGTGGTACCAGAAATGGTCGGTCCACCGGCGGCTGCGGCCCGAGGCGATGGCTGGCCTCGTTCATCTCACCCGAGAGAGGCTCGCCAATTACCCGGTCAACCGTGAGATCTTGAACGCGCAGGTCCTGGATCGGGTGCATTCCGCCCACGGGAGCTACCTCTTGCCCATAGCGTTCCCGGAAGGATGCCCAACCCATCCCTCCTATGGGGCCGGTCATGCGACGGTGGCCGGCGCCTGCGTCACGATCCTGAAGGCCTGGTTCGACGAGTCATTCGTTCTTCCGAGACCTGTCGTTCCAGACTCGTCCGGCCTCTCCCTCGTCCCCTACTCCGGCGCCGACCTGACAGTCGGGAACGAGCTCAACAAGCTCGCCTCCAACGTCGCGATCGGCCGCAACGCCGCCGGCGTGCACTACCGATCCGACTACAGCGAATCGGTCCATCTCGGCGAAGAGCTCGCGCTCGACATTCTCGAAGAACAGAAGAGCGCCTACAACGAAACCTTCTCCTTCACCCTGACCAGGTTCGACAGCACGACCGTCACGATCTGAGTCTGACTGGGCCGCGACCCCTTGTTGTCATTCTGAGGAGCGTCCTGTCCTCCGACGCTGAGGCTTCGAAGGACGAGTCGCTCAGGATGACAAGGAGGGCGAGGGGCTACCCGGCGCTCGCCGTTCTTCCGCGCAACTCCCGTCGTCCGCAGGTGATCAATCTCTGGTGGTAATAGGCGCGGCTGCCGCGAGGGATCCCCAGAAGCCGTGCGGCCTCCGCGAGACTGTGCCCCCTCCGGATCAGCGCCAGGAGCCTCCCTTCGATTTCAGGGACTGCGGCAGCAACTCGGTCCAGGAGCTCACTCGCCTCGAGTTCCGGCAAGGTCTCCGCCGTCTGAGGCTCGGGCGCCGTGTCGAGCGGGCGCCCTTCTCGGGTCTTCTGACGAAAGCTTCTTCGCCGGTACCGAAGGATGAAATTCCGGGCGACCCCGGAGAGCCAGGGCATGGAGACGACCAGCACCGGCGTCCCTTGTCTCAACAGCCACAGCCAGATGTCCTGGGCGATGTCGTCCGCCTCGGACTGTCGGAGGCCCGCGTAAATGCAACTGGTCAGGATCCGGGAATAGGATTCAGAGATCCACGTCTCCGGTTCGCAACCGGATCGGAAGGTGACTTGCCGCCGAGGATCGCCCGTGGACGTCCTCCCCACCACTCGCTTCGACCCTCTTCGACCCAGGGTGTCGGCGGGATTCTTTCTCAGCGCCTCGGCACGTTCAATACTTGAATCAGGGGTGCCGCGTCTTGGAGAGGCCTCCCCCGACCCACCGGGATGAACCGAACCCGCCGAGCCTCCGAAACCCGAGGTCAGGATCAGCCGATTCGACCGGAGCAGATTCTTCGTCGCTTCCTCGTTCGCGCAACGCGCTTCGGAGAACAGGACCCTCCTCAGAATGACAAGAGGGGGGACACGAGAAGCGGCCCGACACGCCACGCCTATTTTAGAAGAGAGCCGATCTGGTCGATCGTCTTCGACGGCACGAAGTCCGGGTCGAGGTAGAGCTTCGCTAATTCCTTCGGATCCAGCGGGCCAAGATCGGCGCTGGAGATTTTCGTCTTGCCGTGCCCCTGTTTCCAGGCGCTGTCCCAGATCATCGCGAGAGTGAGCGCGCCGGCGGCCATCAGGTCCACGGTCTTGTCGCCGAACTTCGTCCAGAGGTCGGCCTCGTCGTTGAAGACCTTGATGATCTGCGGCGGCATCAGGTCCTGGAAGGTCCGGTCCATCAGCTTCACGACGGCCACGGCCGCGGCGTGTCCGCCCGCGACCGCCTTCGGCTTCTGGAGCGCGGCCGATTCGAGCCTCTTGTTGAGCTTCTCGATCAGCTCGACGACGTGACTGTTGAGCATCTTCGTCTCGTAGGCGCTGTGGACTCCCTTGGCGCGCGGGACCTGGATCTCCTTGCCGTTGTGGTCCTCGGCCGGGACGGTGTCGGCGGGATCTCCGTCGAACATGTAGGAGATGTGGAGCGGCTGGCAGGCGTCGCCGACGTAGTGCGCGAGCACGCCGGCGGCGCCAACGAATCTCACGACGTTGCGGGCCTGGAGCGCATCGACCATGGCGTCATAGATCTGCCAGACGCGGAAGGGAAGACACCCGCGGCTCCTGTCTTTGACGTCGTCGTAGTACTTCCTCCAGACGTCAATATCCACTTTGGCCGGGTCGATCTGTCCGCCGCCGCCCCCGCCGCAGATCTGAAGGAGCGTCTTCCCCTTCGAATCCTTCTTGTCCATGTCGGCGAAGTGGTTGGGGTGCTCGGGGGCACCACGCCTGCCTTTGCCGAACATCTTCCAGATCTTGTCGGGGACGTCCGCCAGCGGAACGAAGGCCGCCTTGCTCAACCCCTTGAACGTCGAGGGACGAATGTGCGCCTCCTCGTAGGAGACTCGGTCGAGATTGTTTTTCATGAGTGTCTTCAGCTCCGGCGCGGCCACCTGGAAGCACGCGAGCGCCGCGATAGTGTAGTGGCCGACGTCTCCCCAGTACTCCGGAAGCCCGGAGTTCCAATCCCGGACGAGGTCCACGTCCAGCTCCCGGCAGACGGTGCTCAGGCACGTGGCAAGCGCGTAGCTTTGCGCGGTCGTCTTGGGAGTTCCCTCCTCGACGACGACGTGCCCTCCCCATTGCAGAGCGATCGGCCGCAGCGTCGGCTTGCGGGGCTTCCGTCCCGGCGGCCGCGTGCCCGCCGGCGTCCCGTCGGAATCGGGCTGCTCGAGGCACCAGAGGGTTCCCGAGTCTCCCGGGAGCGTGCCGGGGCTGCCCCCGCCCGGAAAGACCGGCGCCATTTTCTCGCTCGACTGGTCGGGAACTCTCGTGTGCAGGCATTTGATCCTGGGTCCGATGAGAAGATCGGCCACATAGTCAATGCCGCCGACCGACTTGTATCGGTAGAAGAGCGCGTCGATCTGACCCAGGAGCGGACCGGAGGCGCCGCCGAAGGCGCACACCGGACACCCGATCAGGTCGAGCGTGATCGTGTCTGTGGTCAGGTCCGCGGGGCGGTCCACGCTTCCGAGACCGACGATCTGCGTCGTCCATTGGGAGAGGTCATCCACGCGAACGAGCCCGGCGTCGAGGTTGGACAGGACGTGTGTCCCGGGCCAGCCGTCGTATGTTTCCGCGAACGGTTTCTTGCCGATTTGCTTCTTGTCGCTGACGCCGACCCGGACCTTCGTCTCCCCGAACACCGAGAAGATTTCCCGTCCCTCTTCTCCCGTCACGTGACGGTTGGTCAGAGCGTAGATCTGATTTCCATCGGTAACGAGAGAGCCGACAGAACCCAGGTGCTCGCGCCCCTGGACGTCGCTCGCCAGGAGGTACCCGCCGCCGATGAGGCTTTTGGGGAACGATAGCTTCTGCGCCCGGGACAGGGGCGCGTCCTGTTCGGTCACCTGGATGACGCAGGTTGGAATGACCCGGCCGTCGGACAAGTAGAGGGCGCGAGGCACCATCTGGTCGGGCTGGAGGTTCTGCTTCCCCCTACTCGAGCCGAATCCCTCGCGCTCGATCCAGTCGTTGACGAAGACGAGCACGCAGGGCCAGGACCAAGGCAGGACCCTGGAGTTCTCCAGAGTGCGCGCGAACGTTGGCGCCCTGTAGCCTTCGGGTGGCCTGACGTTGGGAGGATGTTCCTCGAACCAGTCCCCGCAACGGATCCGGTAGCGGCCGATCGCCGTAGCGATCACGTTGGCCAGATGCGCCAGATGGACGTGGTACGCGTCGCGGGCCTCGAGCAAATCCTTCACGGAGAGCGAGCTGTAGTCCCGTTTCGGCGGAAACGATTTCAAGGTTCCCACGGCCCCCTCTGGATAAGCTCCGTCCCAACCCCCATCCGCCCCGGTTCGTGCCAAAGCCTACAGGATTCACGTTCCGTCGTTCCTCGCGCTTCCCGTCTCTTGTCATCCTGAGCGAAGCGAAGGACCTGCCCCGTCCGCTCCGACCGTCATCCCGAGCCTTTCTTCCTCCCCCTTGTCATCCTGAGCGAAGCGAAGGATCTGCCCCAGTCCCGCACTTTCTTCTAGCCTTTTCCTGGCCCCTGGGCGATCGTCTACGCGGGTGGGATCCCCAAAAGCAGTGTCAGCTTCATCGCCGGCCGGAGTCCGGCTTCCAGGGCGCGCTCGCCGACGCGGTTTCGCGCCGCGGCAGCTCTCCTTCTCGCCGGCCCGCTCTTCAACCCGCCGCGTCCACGAGTTTGCGATCTCGTGCGCGGCCATCAGGAGACCCGCATGTTCGGTCTGAACATTCTCGACACGGCGATCGGCCTCGTCTTCGTCTACCTGCTCCTGAGCCTGACCTGCACCGCGCTCAACGAATGGATCGCGGGAATGCTGAGCCGCCGCTCGAAGACCCTGTACGAAGGCATCAAGACTCTCCTCGAGGACCCGAAAAAACCTACCCTGCTGGCCGACTTCTACGCGCACCCCCTCGTGCAAGACCTGCACGTCGCCGACAAGATGCCCGCCTACGTTCAGCCCAAGACCTTCAGCCTCGTCCTCCTCGACCTGCTCGTCCCGTCCGATCCGGGAGAATCGAGGACCATGGCCTCCGTCCGCCAGGCCGTCGCCAACCTCCCAGCCGATTCGACAACCCGAAAGACCCTGTCCATCCTGCTCGATCAAGCCGGAGACAGCCTCCTCAAACTGGAGCAGGACATGGAGGCCTGGTTCAACGGCGCGATGGACCGAGTCTCCGGCTGGTACAAACAGCGCACGCAAGTCATCGTCCTGACCATCGCGGCGCTTCTCTCCATCGCCACCAACGCCGACACCTTCGCGATCGCCACCGCCCTGGCCAACAACTCCGCTCTCCGTGAAGTCGTAGTCACCCAAGCCAAGGCTTACACAGAAACCGCAAAGACTTCGGCGGCGCCGCCCGCCAACCAAAAGACTGCCAACGAAAGAATCGCCCAGCTCCAACAGCTCGGGATTCCCCTGGGCTGGAAGTCTCTCCCGTCTCAGTGGGACTGGTTGAACAAGCTCGCCGGCCTGGCCCTAACCGCCTTCGCCGTCTCCCTGGGCGCCCCCTTCTGGTTCGACCTCCTAAACCGCTTCATGAACATCCGAGCCGGCGGCAAATCCCCCGAAGAACGAGCCAAACCCCCCGACGTTCCCAAACCCGCGTAATTCTTCCTTTTAAGCGCAGGTAGCGGTCGGCGGCTGTAGCGAAGATGTTGGGCAGGCGGATCGAGTTACATGGCTGCCGTCAGGCGCGCGGCGAGCCTGCTGTAGCGGAGCCGGCTCCCCACGTTGGTGACCGCCCGCCGGATCGCGGCCTCTTGTCCGACCAGGACGACCCTTTCCCGAGCCCGCGTGATGGCCGTGTAGAGGAGATTCCTCTGGAGCATGACGTAATGCTCCCGGATGACGGGCACAAGAACGATCCCTTTGTATTCGGATCCCTGCGCCTTGTGGATCGTGCAGGCGTAGGCGAGGGTGAGCTGGTCGAGCTCCCACTTGTCGTACTCGACCGCCGTGCCCTGAAAGTCCACCGTGACGCGCGCGGAGTCCTCTTCGACCTCTGCCTCGCCGTCCCCGTCCCGTACGATCGCGGCGATCACGCCGAGGTCCCCGTTGAAGACCCCCTTGTCATAGTTGTTGCGCGTCTGCATCACCTTGTCGCCGACCCGTAACAGCGAATCCCCCGAGAGGACCTCCTTCTTGCGCGGCGAAGGTGGGTTGAGCGCCGCCTGCAATAGCTTGTTCAAGGCGAAGACCCCGGCCTCGGTCTTGCGCATCGGGGTTAAGACGTTGATATGTTCGAGAGCGGCGCCCTTCTCGCGGCCGGCCACCGCGACGTCGCGGATGTATCGCGCCACCTTCGCGGCGTCGGCGATCGGGACAAAGCGCCAGTCCGGCGCCGGATCCAGCGCCGGCATGAGCCCCTGGTTGACGCGGTGAGCATTGGTCACGATGCGGCTCTGCCGCGCCTGCCGGAAGATCTCGGAGAGGCGCACGACCGGAATGGCTCGGGATTGAATCAGGTCCGCGAACACGTTGCCGAAGCCGACCGAAGGGAGTTGGTCCGCGTCGCCCACGAGGAGGACCTGCATCCCCGCCGGCACGGACCGGAAGAGCGCGCTCGCGAGGTTCAAGTCCACCATGCTCGCCTCGTCCACCACGAGCAGTTGTCCTTCCAGCGGCGAAGCCAGGCCCCGCTGGAAGATGCCTGCCTTCGGCGAGAACTCGAGCAACCGGTGGATCGTCATCGCCTCGCGGCCGGTGACCTCCGCCATCCGCTTGGCCGCGCGCCCGGTGGGCGCCGCCAGGTGAACGACGGCGTCCCGGCGCAGGCGCCGCCGCGCCGCATCGACCGCGCGTATGATCGTGCTCTTGCCGGTCCCGGGTCCTCCGGTCACGATCGCGACCGGCGAAGTCAGAGCCGTTCGGATCGCCTTGCGCTGCAGCTCCGAATAGCGGACACCCGCCTCTGTCTCGGTCTCCGCCAGGATCCGGTCGAGGTCCTTCGGGACGGAGGCGCCTGTCCGGAGCAGGCCGCGAAGCCGCCGCGCCAGCTCGACTTCCGCCGCGTGCACCTCGGAGAGATAGACCGCCTCTTTTTCGGCGACGAGGCTTCCCTCCGCGATGAGCGCGTCGATCGCGCCGGCGACCTTCTCCGCCGCAACGACAGGACCGCCCGGTTCGCGATTCAGAAAGCCCAGGCACTCATGGACCAGGTCCTCGCGCGGCAGGAAGGTGTGTCCGCGGATCTCGCAGCGCGTGCGCAGGACGTAGCCGGCCGACGCCCGGACCCGCGCCGGAGAGTCGGCCAGCAACCCGATCTTGCGGGCGATGCCGTCCGCCTTCAGGAATCCGACGCCGGGAATCTCCCTCGCCACGCGATACGGGTCGGCCCGGACAACGTCCAGCGCTTGATGTCCATACGCTTCGTGGATTTTCCTGGTGAGGCCGAGCGTCACGCCGTGGCCCTGGAGAAAGAGCGCCAGCTCCTGGATATCGTGGTGCCGCGCGAGCGCCGCGGCGAGCCGCTCCCGTTTCTTCGGACCGATGCCGGGCACCTCCGCGATCCGCTCGGGGCTCGCCAGAATCAGATCGAGGGTCTGCTGGCCGAAATGCCGGACCACCCTCCGCGCGATCCCCGGGCCCACGCCCGGAAAGAGGCCGCCGCCCAAGTAGGCTACCACGGCCTCCGGCTGCCGCGGCAACTTGCGCTGCGCGCTGTGGATCCGAAGCTGTGGCCCCCACCTCGGATGCGTCTCCCAATCGCCGATGAACGTGAATTCGTCTCCCGCCGCGACGGCCAGAAACTCTCCGATGACGCTGACCTCCGGTCCACCTCCCTCGGGCGCCACCTTGACGGACGCGAAGAGCGTCTCCTCATCCTGAAAGACGACCCGCGTCACCTGGCCCTCGATCACCGACCCTCCGGAATCCCCCATGCCGGAATACTAATCGGCTGCCCCGCCCTCTCCCTCTCCGACCGCCTTGACGATGGCGCCGGCGACCGATCTTCCAAGTCCGTGGTGAAATGGGGTCAGGTCCATATTATATATTTAGCGATGGCTCGCCCGCTTCGACTCGAGTATTCGGGTGCGGTGTACCACGTGATGGCTCGGGGGCACGAGCGGTCGGCGGTGTTTCGGGACGACGGTCATCGGGAGAAGTTTCGCGGGCTTCTGGGGTCGGTTTCCAGGGATGAGGGATGGGAGATCCACGGGTATTGCCTGATGGGCAATCACTACCACCTCCTTGTGGAGACGCCCTTGGGAAAGCTTTCGCGAGGGATCAAAGCAGTAAACGGGAGGTACGCGCAGTGGTTCAACCGGCGGCACGGGAGGAGGGGACACTTTTGGGAGGCTCGATTCCGATCGGTCCTCGTCCAGAAGGAGAGCCATCTGCTGGAGCTTCATCGGTACATCGTGCTGAATCCCGTGCGGGCGCGGTTGGTGGAGCGGGCGAGAGACTGGAGATGGAGCAGTTATCGCGCGACGGCCGGCCTCGAGGCGGCGCCGGATTGGCTCGCGGTGGATTGGACTCTTTCGCAGTTTGCGCGAGGCCGTTCGACAGCGCGAGGGGCCTTTCGGCGATTCGTGGCGCGGGGCAGCTCCAGCAAGGAAATAAAGGAGCTGGAGAAGTCGGGATTACTCGGCGACCGGGAGTTCCGGCGGCGGATCCAGGAGATGCTCGAAGGCAGGGAGATCGCGGATGAAATCCCCTTGCGATATCGGCATCCGATGGAGATCGAAATGGACCAAATCCGGAGGGAGGTTGCAAAGGAATGGCGCGTGTCGGAGGAGGCTCTGGCCAAGCGACGGGCGGGCGACGAGAAGAAGGCCGCGATCTATCTCGCCAAGAAACTGATTCGTCTGGGCGGGCGTGAGGTCGGGGCGGCGTTCGGCGTCAAGGCGGCCCAAGTCAGCCATGTCATCCGGGCGATTGATGACGTACCAACCTCGCCGCTTGCCCGGCGTATCGAAGGGGTTCGGAGACGGCTGTTGAGAGCCTAGTACATAATATAGACCTGACCCACAACTGGACGGTAGTCGGCTCAAGAAGGAAGTAGCCGTTCTCGTCCGGGCGAGCTGATCGGGAGGCTCCCACTCCCTCTCCCGGTGGGAGAGGGGCAGGGTGAGGGCCGGGCTCGATACGTTCAATCGCAATCGTCAGACCCGATCTGGGAACGCACGGGTGAAGCGGAGGGCCCGGCTGAAGCCGGGCGCTACAACGTGTGCACCCGGCGCAGGACGTTGGGTAGGAGATCGTAACGGCGGCCTGTCTTCTTCCAGAACGAATTGAGCGGGCCGCGCATCGCGGCATGCTGGCGCGCGCGGCGGTTCTCGCTGGTGAACTTCTTGTAGATCGCGTATCGGACCTCTCCCTGCGGGTCGATCACGACCGTGCAACCGCCGTTCATCTCGAACAATTCGCCCTTGAACTCCGCCGTGCAGGACTGTGTCACCTCCGCGACGAGGTCGAACAGGATCCGGCCGTCCGGCGCCGCGCGCCGAGTTACGCGAACGGACTCGACCATCGCGGGCGGGGCCTGCACGATCCCCTTCGGCAGCCGCCCGCCGGGCGGCACCAGGTGAAACACCCGCGCGTGCTTCGGATCCGTGACGAAACGGCCGAGCGCGTTGGCCTGGCGGTCGAGCTCCTTCGGGCTCGTCGGCCGGCCGGGCTCGCCGTCGAAACGCAGCCGGCTGAAGGCGAGCTCGGGAATAAAGAGCGGATCGCCGGGCGGCTGCCACCGCACCGCGTCCTCCGTCATGAACCGCACGTGATCCGGAAAGATCTGGCGGCGGCGGAACGAACGCATCAGCGCTTCGCGGAACCCCCACTTGTCGGTCTTCTCCAGGTCGCCGTCGGCGGTGATGATCGCCCGCAGGTACTCCCCGAGCTCCATGTCGGCCGGCGGGCAGTAGTCGATCGCCCGGATGCAGATACTCAGAAACTGCCCTGCGACGTCGCTCGCCTCCTGCGCGATCGCCTTGACGAGCGCGTCCCCGAGCGGCGCCCGGCCCGCCGCCTGAGGGTCCAGGCCTGCGATCTGGAAGAGGCGCTGCGTCTTTCGCTTGACGATCGTGGTGAACGCCTCGAAAACCGCGGACACGAGCACGGAGCCGAGCGCGTGTGGCTCCAGGGCGGGGTCATAGCATTTCGGCGCGTTCTCCTTCGACGGCAGGACGTCCGAATCGAACGCGGCCACGCCCTCGACGTCCACGCCGGAGCGCAGCGCGTCGGCCTTGCCCGACTTGGAGCGGGCATACCCGAACTCTCGCGCGAGGTCGGTGAGAATCGACCCGCGCGTGAAGTCGCCGCGCGAGTCGCGGATCCCCCGCTCCACGACGTCGGCGTACGTGAAGTGGAGAAACAGCGCGATGAGGTCCGAGAACCCCTCGTGGAACGCCGGGACGTCCACGTTGGTCGGATTCATGAACTCCGACCGCAGCCCGTCGAGCAGCGCATGGGTCGTCTCGTGCGCGACGACGTCGTGGGAGAGCGCGGTGCAGACGATGCCGTCCTGGAGGGTGAAGCCCGCGCTCTTGCCTCGCGCCGTGAAGTAGCCGAACGACAGGTCGCCGGCCTCGCGGCTGTAGCCGGCGTTCGCGCCGCGGAAGCCGAAGGGCCGCACGACGAGGCGGAGCGGCTCGCCGGGTCCGGGCGCCGTCGCCCAGGCGATGTCGCGCCCGAGAGCGCGGCTGAACGCGGCGTATGTCAGGCTGCAAATGGCATACACCATCTGCAGGTGGAAGCGCCCGTTGGATGGCGAGGGCGACACACCGCTTGAAAGCAGTAGATAGGGATCGTCGAGGTTCAGCGCCTCCGCCTCGAGCGGAGCCGGTGCTCCCTCCCAGCTCACCTTGAAGACCGACCCGACGGGCCCGGGCTCGAGCTTCTCGTAGGGCACGAGCACGGTGGCGACGCCGCCGAGACGATCCGAGACCGAGGGATCGAGCGTGTAGATGCGAAGCGGGCGGGTCAGCGGGGCGTGAGGATCGCGCCGGTACGGCTGGATCAGGGCCTGTCGCGGGACGCGCTCGCTCACCTCGTAGGCGCGGACGGGAGGGGGCGTTTTCCTTGCCATGTCCGAACGGAGATCAGCGTTAGCCCGCATTATTCATGAGCGACTCCGGCCGTCCCGCGGATCCCGGGGGTTTCAGGGGGCGCCACGCGCCCCCTGCGCATGGATGCTCGCCGGATACTTCGTCAGACCTCCTCTGCGATGACTGAATGAGGCGGGGGACCTTCTGGCCCCCCGTGCCCCCGCGGACGGTCGCCGTCGTCGGTCTTCCTCGTCCCGACGAAAAATCTCTCGCGGGAACAAGGTATACCTCGGCACGACTTCGTTCTAGGCTCAACACAGGTTGACTTCTCAACGACATGCACGGTTCCGGCCGGGTGCCCATGAATAATCCGGGCTAGGAACCCGCGCGGCGCATTTGTACCACGAGGCGATCACGCGAACGGTCCGTGATCCGCAGCTCGGCGTCCCCTCTGCGCGCATCGATCACGAGCACGCCCCCCTCGTCCTTCCAGGAGGCGGGCTGCTCGACGAAGCGATCGTCCGGCCCAGGCAGGAAGAAGCGCGCGGTGCCATCCGGGTCGAGCTCGATCCGTTCCCGCGGCCGGCGCGAGAGGGGGATGACGCCGTCTTCGGGCCGATAAACCGCGCCCGCGTCGGTATCTTCCTCGAAGACATGGACCCAGGTCGTCCTGAACAGGCGGTCGCCGCCCGCGCGTTTCGCTGGCACTGACTCCGCCGCGATTACATCAGCCCGCTGCGTGCCATCTCGAGCGCGGTGCGGCTGCGGAGCACCTGCTGGGTCGTGAACATGAACATCGCAGCGTCGTCGGTGTAGTCCATGTAGTTCATGAACATGTCGCCGTTGGGGCCGTTGTTGCAAGTGATGACCGGCCAGGTGGGCGTGCCGAAGTTGGGGCCCGCGCAGTTGGGCGTGTCGGCGGCCATGTCGGATCCGCTGCAGTCCGGCGTGTCCCCCCAGATGTGACGCAGGTTGAAGTAATGGCCGACCTCGTGCGTGGCCGTACGCCCCTTGTTGAAGGGCGCCTGGGCCGTGCCGGCCGTCCCGAACGCCTGGTAGTTGATCACGACTCCGTCCGTGGCCGCGGGGCCGCCGGGAAACTGCGCGTACCCGAGCAGTCCTCCGGTCAGCGCGCAGGTCCAGAGGTTCAGATGCGTCTTGGGGCTGAACGGCGCGATGCCGCCCGTGGACGCCTTCTTGACGGCGTCGTCGAACGTGAAGCCGTTCTTCGCCGTCTTGGTCCGGGTCACTTTGACGAGCTTGAACTCGATGCGCATGTCGGTGATCAAACCCTTCCACGGCGTCGGAGTCTGGTTCCGGTCCGGGTTCGTCGCCCGATAGTCCTTGTTGAGGGCCGCGATCTGACTCTTGATCTGCGCGTCCGATACGTTCTGTTGGTCGGTTTTGTACACGACGTTGACGACCGTCCTGACCGTGACCAGCTTGGATTTCTTCAGGTCGAGCTCCGTGTCGCGCCGTTTCGCGGTCGCGCCTTCCAGGCGCATCTGGCTCGCGCGGAATCCCGGGTACCGTTCGAGCAGCATCATGTGGGCGGCCATCGCGCCGCAGGACCGCCGGAGTTTCGGACCTTGAGATTTTTTCGTCTTCGCCATACTTCCCCTCCTGAACCGCCGCGACGGCGGGCGACCGCGGCCGGCCGCGGGTGGTAGACGGGGACGATGCCCCATGGCGCGCAAGGAGTCAACTCGCCGGGGCGGACCCGCCGGCTGGATGTAGCATGGCCGGAGGAAATGGCCATGACGAAGCCCGGCTTTGCCCGTTTCGCGTTCGTTGCGGGGGGCAAGTGATCATGCCGCGCATTGCGACGCATGCAGCGGCTCTCTTGCTTTTGCTCGGCGCGCTTCCTGTCCGGGCCGAAACGAGCTTCGTGCCCGCGGACCGGGACACGACGCTGATCGAGGATCCGAACGGCGCTTTTTCGAACGGCGCCGGTCCAGCGTTCTTCGTCGGGCAGACGAACCAGGCCGCAGGGAGCCTCCGCCGCGGGCTGGTGCGGTTCGACGTGGCCTCGGCACTGCCGCAAGGCGCGATCGTGGAGTCTGTGAAGCTCCACCTCACGGCGCTTTCCGGCAATCCGGGCGCGTCCCTCGTCCGGCTCTTCAGGGTCCTCGCCGACTGGGGCGAGAGTGCGTCCTTCAGCACCGGCGGACGCGGGGCGCCCTCCGAGCCGGGCGACGCGACGTGGATCCACACCTTCTACGACACCGACTTCTGGAGGCACACAGGCGGGCAGTTTGTCGGTAGCGCCAGCGCCGCGTTCGTCGTCAACGGACCCGGAGAGTATCTCGTCACGAGCGACCCCAGGATGCTCGCCGACGTGAGGCTCTGGATAGCCGTTCCGTCGCACAATTTTGGGTGGATTCTGATCGGGGACGAGGGCCGCCCCCAGAGCGCGCAGCCCTTCGCCAGTCGGGAGAGCTCGGACCCCGCCGCCGTTCCCGTCCTCGAGATCGTCTATCGGTTGCCGGCGGGCAAGTCCTGAAGGTCGGGCGCGCGCCGCCTCGTGTCCGACGAGCACCGATTTCTCGCACATCGTACTTTCCGTAGCGAGGTTCGTGAGTTTCCGGGGTCTCGGTTAGGAAACCCGGATTCACGTCCGAAGCCAGCTGGCTTCTCGGCACGCGACCTCAACTGAGACGGGGGCCGCAGGATTCCGGATCCGCCAATGATGCGAATGCATCTCTGCCTGGGGCAGCGGAACACGATAGATAAGGGTCATGCGGGCACCCGGCGCGGCGCTGGCGGCAGTGGCGACACTGGCCCTGGCCGGCATGGTGCCGGCCGGTCCGGCGGCCGCGGACACGGTCACTCTGGGGACGAGCAAGGACAACACGCTCTACCAAAGCGCGACCGGCAGCCTGAGCAACGGCGCCGGCTCTTATTTCTTCGTGGGCATGACAGACGCGGCGCAGATCCGGCGTGGTGTTATTGCCTTCAACGTGGCGGCCAGCATACCCGCGGGCTCGACCATCACCAGCGTAATGCTGACCCTCAATCTCTCGCGGACGAGAGACAGCAGCTCGCGGACCGTGGAGCTGCGACGGTTGCTGGCTGACTGGGGAGAGGGAACCTCGAACGCGGACGTCCAGGAAGGTGCCGGCGCCCCCGCCACAACCGGAGACGCCACCTGGATCCATCGGTTCTACAACACTGTCTTCTGGGCGTCGTCGGGGGGCGACTTTTCCGGGACGGTGAGCGCCACGAATCTGGTGGCGGGCACGGGAAACTACACGTGGAGCTCTGCGCAAATGGTCGCGGACGTGCAGTCCTGGCTGGACAACCCATCGGGCAACTTTGGCTGGATCGTGCTGGGCAACGAAAGCCTGAACCAGACAGCGAGGCGGTTCGACACGAAAGAGAACGGAACCGTGGGGGACCGCCCTGCGCTCACCATCACCTACACGACCGGGGGAGTGACGCCGACCTTCACGCGGACGCCGACCAACACGGCGACCTCGACGCCGACGAATACGTCAACGCCGACTCGGACGCCGACGAACACGCCGACCCTGGCGCTGACCAACACACCGACGCCGACCGCGACACGGACGCCGACCAACACGGCGACCTCGACGCCGACGAATGCGTCAACGCCGACTCAGACGCCGACGAACACACCGACGCCGGCGATCACCAACACTCCGACGCCGACCGCGACGCGGACGCCGACCAACACGGCGACTTCGACGCCGACGAATACATCAACGCCGACTCGGACGCCGACGAACACGCCGACCCCGGCGATCACCAACACTCCGACGCCGTCCGCGACACGGACGCCGACTAACACGGCGACCTCGACGCCCGGGCTGCCGAGCCCGACACCGACAGCGACCCGAACCCCGACGGCAACCCCAACAGCGACGCCGACTGCGCCGCCCACTCCCACCGCGACGGCCACGCCCGCGGAATTCTCGAACCCTCTTTCTTTCCCTCCCGTCGCGACGGCGGCGGACCTGGGGATCAGCATCCAGGAGGCCTGTCTTCCGATACTTCCCGGGCCGTGCACCAACCTCTGGACGTATGGCGGCTCGTTCCCGGGCTGGACGATCCGCAGGCCGACCGGCCAGACCACCCAGGTAACGTTCACGAACAACCTGCCGGCATCCGCCGGAGAGATGACAGTGCACAACCACGGCAACCACTCAGCGCCAGAGAGCGACGGTCGGCCGGACGAATACCTGATCGGTACAGGCGCCTCGCGGACGTACACCTACGAGCACCTCGAGAATGGGGGGAACGAGCGGGGGGCGACGCAGTTCTACCATGACCATCGCATGGACTTGACCGGCCGCAACGTCTGGATGGGGCTTGCCGGCTTCTACATCATCGACGACGAGGACGACCCGGCTTCGCTCCCCTCGGGGCAGTTCGAGGTTCCGCTCGCCATCGCCGACCGCCAGTTCGACGCTCAGAACCAGATCCCTTACGTGTTCAACGCGATGGGGGTCACCGGCGACAAGATCCTCGTGAACGGCGTCTACCGGCCTTACCTCGACGTCGGGGACCGAAAGTATCGATTTCGTATCCTGAACGCGTCCAACGCGCGGGTCTACAGTCTGATGTTGTCCCCGAGCGGCTCCTTCACCCAGATCGGGACCGAGAGCGGGCTCCTTCCGGCGCCGGTGGCCCGGACCCAGATGAGGGCAGGACCCGCGGAGCGACTCGATGTCGTCGTCGACTTCGCGGGGAGGCTGGGACAGACGGTTTATCTGACGGACTCGTTGAGCGGCACGGACATCCTGCAGTTCCGTGTGACGCAGACCTTGAACGACGACAGCAGTGTTCCGGCGACGCTGCGTGCGTTGCCGGATCTCGGCAACCCGACGGTCACCCGGGTCTTCAACTTCGACCGGACGGCCGGTCACTGGACGATCAACGGCCTGAGGTTCGACACCAACCGCGTGGATGCCCAGCCGGTCCTCGGCACAACGGAGAAGTGGATCTTTTACAACCCGACCGGGGCGGCGCATACGGTGCACCTGCACGGCATCGATCAGCAGTGTATGAGCCGCAACGCCGGGCCTTGCTATCCCTACGAGGCGATGAAGGAGACGTGGTTCCTGGACTCGGGTGAGACGGTGGAAGTCAAGCTCAAATTCACCGACCACACCGGCCGCTACGTCTTTCACTGCCACATGATCGAGCACGAAGACGACGGCATGATGGCCCAGTTGGAAGTCGTCTTGCCGACGCCGACGGCGACGCCGACTCCGACCCCAACGGGGTCCGCGACTCCAACGCCGACGGTCACGGCTACGCCGACCCCGACTCCGACGCCGACGGCGGGGACGTCGTTCTACACGTTGTCCCCCTGCCGGATCGTGGACACGCGCAACCCGGCCGGGCCCCTGGGCGGCCCGTCGCTGACGGGTGGCGCCAGCCGCACCTTCGTGGTGATCAACCAGTGTTTCTTTCCACCGACGGCCACGGCGATTGCCGTCAACGTCACCGAGACCGGGGCACAGGGGAGCGGTAACCTGAGGGTCTATCCGGGCGGCACATCCGTTCCGAGTGCGTCAACCATCAACTTTTCCATCGGACAGACACGGGCGAACAACGCGATTGTTCTGCTCGGGGCTTCCGGAGACATCTCCGTGTTCGCAGGGATCGGAACGGGACTGCACGTGGACTTCATTCTGGACATCGTTGGTTATTTCGCGCCTTGACGCTCTTTTGGCCCAGAAGTAAAGAGGAGACGGGTATGAGAACGAAGCTTTTTTCCCGGGTGCTCGTATCGGCGGGGGTGATCGGGCTGGCGGCTTCGTTGGCCCAGGCGGCGGGGCCGTATCAGTTTTTCACGTTGCCGCCGTGCCGGGTGGTGGACACGCGCAACCCGGTGGGGCCGCTCGGGGGTCCGTCGCTGGCGGGGGGGGCGACGCGGTCGTTTCCGGTCACGGGGACGTGCGCGATACCGACGGCGGCCAAGGCGGTGGTGTTCAACGTGGCGGTGGTGGGTCCGACGGGATCGGGGCATCTG
>WNGF01004185.1_pt1 | contig 19060 bp, 13 predicted proteins | sample 5400641 | NCBI WGS metagenome assembly WNGF01 (sample SAMN13153371, study PRJNA577476) | soil metagenome | isolation source: 80 cm soil or saprolite under grassland replicate 2 | place: USA:California | collected 2016-06-15
CGAGACGAAGGCCGCCGAAGGGGTGAAGGCGGTCGAGTTCTACCTGAACGGCTCGAAGGTCATGACCAAGACCCGCCCGCCGTTCGATGCCGATTTGAACCTCGCGCCGCTCCCCCGCCGGCATACGGTCCGCGTCGTCGCCGCGGTCGCCGTTCCGGAAGGCAAGACGCTCCAGAAGCTCGAGATCTACTCGAACGAGCGACGCGTCGCGACCCTCTATCAGCCTCCGTTCGAGCAGACGGTCAACATCCAGGAGGGCAAGTCGCTCGGCTACGTGCGGATCGTGGGAACGCTCGAAGACGGAACGATCGCGGAGGACCTTCGTTACGTCAACGCACCCGCATACATCTCGGAGGTGAGCGTCGACGCGGTCGAGCTCTACACGACCGTCACGGAAAAAGGGCGTCCGGTGGCGGGTCTTCAGGCGTCCAACTTCAAGGTTTTCGAGGACGGGGTCGTCCAGAAGGTCGAGTCGTTCGAGTACGTGAAGAACCTCCCGCTGACGCTGGGAGTCCTCGTGGACACGTCGGCTTCGATGCTCGAGTCGCTCCCCGAGGCGCAACAGGCCGCGCTGTCCTTCCTCGACTTCTCGATCGGACCGAAGGACCGCGCCTTCACCGTTTCCTTCGACAACGAGCCGTACCTTCTGACGAAGCTGACGAACCGGAAGGATCGGATCTTCCGCTCTCTCGCGGGGCTGCGCGCGGAGGGATCGACCGCGCTCTACGACGCGATCATCTACGGCCTCTACCAGTTCACCGGCGTCAAGGGGAAGAAGGCGCTCGTAATCCTCTCCGATGGAAAAGACACCGCGTCGAAGTTCGACTACGAGACGCTGGTCGAGTACGTCAAGAAGGCGGGGATCTCGATCTATGGGATCGGCCTCAAGATTTCCGGAGCGGACCTCGAGGTCAAATACAAGTTGAACAAGCTTGCCCAGGCGACCGGAGGCCAGACCTTCTACGTCGACTCCGCAAAGAACCTGGAATCGGTCTACCGTCAGATCAACGATGACCTGCGCAGCCAGTACCTGCTCACTTACTATTCGACGAACGCCACCGCCAAAGACAAGTGGCGCAAAGTCGAGGTGAAAGTCGAGCCGACGAGCCTCCAGGCGAGGACGATTACAGGGTATTACCCCTAAGTCTCGGGAACTCGAGAGGGATTCTTCGGCCCTTCGGGCGTGAGAATGGCAGGCGGATGACTCGTCTCCTTCTCGCCTCCTCGTCCCCGCGCCGGATGGAGATCCTGACCGCGCTCGGCATTCCGTTCGAAGTGGCGCCGGCCGAGATCGACGAAACGCTCGAGCCGGGCGAGTCGGGAAGCGACGCCGTGCGACGCTTTGCCCGGGAAAAGGCCGCGAAGGCTTCCACCGCTCATCCCGACGATTGGATCCTCGCCGCCGACACGCTCGTCCTGCTCGACGGCGCCATCCTGGGAAAACCGCGCGACGACTCCGACGCGGCGGAGATGCTGCGGCGGCTCTCGGGGCGCGAGCACCGCGTCGTGACCGCGGTCCGGCTGATGCAAGGCAGCGGGCCGGCAGCCGAGGCGGTCGAGGAGAGCCGGGTTGCGATCGCGCCGCTCGGCGAGGAGGAGATCCGCTGGTACGTCGCGACCGGAGAGCCCCGGGACAAGGCCGGCGCTTACGCGGTCCAGGGTCTCGGGGCGAGGTTCGTCGAGTCGGTCGCCGGATCGTTCACGAACGTGATGGGCCTGCCGGCTCGAACCGTTTACCGGCTTCTCCGAGAAGCTCCCGATCCCGCTCTCGTTCGGCTCGCTCTCGCTTTCTCTCCAGCTTCATCGCGTACATTCGCGCATCCGCTTCGGAAAGCGTGATCGGCAGCTCGACGTCGGACCGGTGCATCGCCCACCCGACGGAAAGCGTCGGTTGCAGGTTGTCGGTCCCGGGGATTTTCGGCAGCCGGCGAACCAGCTCCTCGGCCTTGGCGGCCGCCGACGGCTCGTCGGTCCTCGGAAGGACGATCAGGAACTCGTCGCCACCCCACCGAAAAACGTAATCGGTCTCTCGAACGCAAGCCGTCAGGTAGTTCGCGACGAACTTCAAAACGTCGTCTCCGACCGCGTGTCCCTTTCGGTCGTTGATCTCTTTGAATCGGTCGACGTCGGCGAGCAGCACGGAGAGCGCGGCGCCATACCGGCGCGCGGTCGCGAGCTCCCGCCGGATGACGTCGTTAAAGTAGTGCCGGTTGAAGAGGCCCGTCAGCGGATCGCGGATGCCCATCTCCTTCAACTGCTCGTCGGAGGAGACGAGCTGGTTCATCTCCGCCGCGAGCTGGAGCTGGCTCGCTTCGAACAGCAGGATGATGATGCCGACCGCGATCATCATCTCGAGGAACATGGCGAGGAAGCTGCTGTACTGAAAGAGGGGGGGCATCTGCTCCGGTCGGCCGAACCGGCGAAGCGCGTACGCCATCAGCACGCTCTCGATCCCCCAGAACAGAAACGACCCGGAGAGCAGAACCCGACCCGCGGACGAGCCGGGAGTGATCGCGAACACCATGGCGGTGATGGTGTACGCGATGGCCATGGCGAGGAGAATCGGCGCGGTCCGTGAAGCGGCTCCGTCCTGGATCGCGGACGTCCACCAGGAGAGCGCCAGGATCGGGAGAATCCAGAGGAACTCACCCGTGCTCGACCGTGCTCTTTCGTCTCGGAACCTCCGCACTCCTCGCAGGAGCAGCAAGGCGTGCGCGAGGAGACACGAATGAAGGAAAAAGTAGAAACCGTGACTGCTCCCGAGATAAGGAAGCAGGAAGAGCGCGGTCAGCCCGGCGAGCAGAAACGCCCACGAACCGATCCAGTCGAGGAAGGCCCGCCGCCGGATCTTCTGATAGAGCAGCACGAAAACGATGAATAGGAGAGCCGTCCCGGCGGATTGGACCAGCAGAGAAAACTGGTAAACAGGCATGATTTCTCGGACGAGGACAGAGAATCTTAACCCGGGAATGTCCGGGAGGCGGAGTATCGTGACGGAGAACCGGCGTCATCATCGCGGGAAGGTGCGCCGCGGCCGCTTGCCCTCGACCGGCCGCGTCGAGCGGCCGCTTCCCGTCGTGCTTCTCGCTCCGAGCGTCTCCGCAGCGCGATCCTTCCAGGCCCGTCTCGCGCCCCGATTGCCGGAGAGGCGACTCGTCCCCATGTCCCTCGCCGGATTCCTCTCCGATCGGCGCGCCCCGACCCGGGTCGTCCTGTGCCCGGCAGGCCGGAGCCTCTCCGACGACCTGGCGTTTCTTGCGACCGCGCGGCGCCGCGCCCTGTGGCCCGCCCCGCCAGCCGAGCTCTGGGGCGCGATCGCCGGTCTCCGCGGCTCTCACGAAGCGGCTCCGAGAAACGCTCCTCCTCTCTCGCCGGGTCGCGCGGGGCGGCAGACCGCGCTGTTGATGGAAGGAGACGTGACGCTCGAGCGCGCCCGCCGCGCCGTGTCCTCCGGCGCGCCGCGACATTGGATCGTCGAGCGGATTCAGCGCGTCCGTTTCGGCGAGACCGGTCTTGAGGAGCTGAGACACCTCGGCATCCGCTGGTCGACGCTCGAGCCAGTCTCGGTCGTCGCCTTTCTGCTGTCCCCGCGCCTGGCCCGCGCCCGATCGCGCTGGAAACGTCTCTTGCCTGCAGGCACGCTGGTCTGGGTGGCGGCGATATCCCGCCGCGAGAGGGGCGAGCAGAAGTCGCAACGCGGCGCCGGCGACCCCGGGGGACGTCGGCGCGTCTAAACCGTCACGTCGTCGCGTGGCGCCTTCGGACGACTGGTCTTGCCGGCACCCCCCTTCGGCGGCGTCGGCAATCCCTGCAGACCCCGACGAAATCCAGTACCCGGTCGCTGACTTCGTGGCCGCGCGCCCGCAACGTCTTCTCCGCTGGGAGCGCGGCCTGGGCACGCTTCAGGTCGAGCAGCAGCCCGCACGCAACACAGACGAAGTGGTCGTGACACGACAGGTCCGCGTCGAAGCGTGCCGCCGCTCCACGGGACCAGACCCGCAGATGCCCTTCCAGGACCAGAACCTGCAGATTTCGATAGACAGTGCCGAGCGAGATCCGCGGGAGCCGCCGGCGCACCCGGTCATAAACCCATTCGGCAGTCGGGTGGATCCGGGACGACCGGACGGTCTCGAGAATGACGCGCCTTTGCCGGGTCTGTCTCCGGGCGACCCTGCCCGGCGGGGCTTTCCGTTCGATGGCTGTTCTCTTCTCGTTCCTGAGGCTCGGCTTCTTTCCGAGTATGGGCGATCCGGCCCCGGAAAGCAACCCTATCACTAGAGGTAATGATTCCTAATATTGACAATGGATCGCCTGTGGCAGTAGCGTGCGGCTCCGCTCGTAACAAACCTCCGCAAGGAGTTTTTTTGAAAGGAGAGGTCTCATGGGAAGAGTCGCTCGGGAAATGGTGGAGAAATCCGGAATCAACGTGGATGAACTGCTCAAGAAACTCGTTGCCGCTGCCAGTGCGGAATTCACGACCTTCTACTACTACACGATCCTCCGGGTGAACGCGATCGGACTCGAAGGCGAAGGGATGAAGGAAATAATCGAAGACGCCCGCATCGAGGACCGAAATCATTTTGAGGCCCTGACGCCGCGGATCTACGAGCTGGGCGGCAAGCTCCCCGACGACATCCGAGCGTTCGCGGACGTCGCGGGCTGCCCGGACGCATATCTTCCCGACAGCATGGGCGGCGCGAAGAAGGACCGCAAGGGAACGGCGAAGACGGCGATGGGGGACTATCCGTCCCTCGAGGGCAAGCCCATCAAGGACCTTCTGACGGTTCTGGTCGAAGCGGAACGTTGCGCCATCCGAACGTACACCGATCTCTGTAACTTCACATTCGGCAAGGACCATCGGACCTACGAACTGGCGCTCGCGATCCTGAACGAGGAGATCGAGCATGAGGCCTGGTTCAGCGAGTTCTTGAACGAAGGCCCCTCCGGACACTTCCAGCGTGGCGCGCCCGGGGCATCCCCTTACGTCAGCCGATACCTAACCGCCGAAACGGGCCGTGCCAACCACTGAGGCCAGCCCTCGCCGGGCTCCTTGCCGATCGCGCTCTGCGTTTCACGCCGTCTGGATTCGAGTCGAGTCCGCCTCGGGCTCTTGGCGGGTCCGGTTGGCCTCCGGTTGAGACGGAGTCTGGTCGGCAATAGCCCTGGGGGACGCCTTGATCGTTGCCGTGGGGGCCGGGGCCTCCCGTGAGGAGGCCATCGAGATTCTGAAATCGCGCCTGCCGTAACCTTCCTGCGGGTCGCGCGGAGCGAAGAGGTGTTGCCGGGCCGGTTCCGCTGCTTTCAGGTGCACGGTCGTCCGATCCTGCTGTCCCGTTTGAAGGACGGGACGGTCGTCGCTTTCGGGCGCATCTGCCCCCACGAGCAGCGAGAGCTCGACGAAGGATCGCTCTGGGAAGACAGGATCGATTGTCCCCACCACCACTACACCTACGACCCGCGCACGGGCGAGAACGTCTTCCCCCGGCGTGTCTTCCCCGCCGAGCGGGCGCGACAGGTGCGCGGCATCCCGATCTTCGAGGTCCGCGAAGAATACGGATGGATTTTCGTCGGCCCACAGAAACCGACTCCTCGGGAAGACGACGCCGATGAATGAGCCGTCTCTCTCCGGCACGGAGGCGCAGCCAGGAGTCGGTCCGGGCAATCCCGGCGGGGAGGGCGGGTCTCCGCACTCCCTGACAGCTCCGGCTGGGAAAGCCATTTCCGGCGCTCGGCAGGAGCCGCCGCTGCGCGCTCTGGCATTCTTCGGCCCCGCCTTCCTCGTCTGCGTCGGCTATATGGACCCCGGCAACTGGGCCACCGACTTGGCCGGGGGCAGCCGCTTCGGGTATCGCCTGCTCTGGGTGCTGCTCCTTTCCAACGGCATCGCCTTGATGCTCCAAACGCTCTCCGCGCGCCTGGGGCTCGTGACCGGCAAAACCCTCGCCGAGCATTGCCGCGAAGCCTACTCGCGGCGGGTGGCGATCGCTCTGTGGATCTTCGCCGAGGTCGCGATCGTGGCATGCGACTTGGCCGAGCTGCTGGGCGGAGCGATTGCCCTGCAGCTTCTCTTCGGGCTCTCGCTTCCGCTGGCGCTCCTCATAACGGCCTTCGACGTCATGCTGGTCCTCGCGCTCGCGGGACGGGGATTCCGCCTGATCGAGGCGGTCATCTTCGTCCTGATCGCCACGATCGGCGGCTGTTACCTCGTCGAGATCCTGATCGTCCGGCCCGGATGGCCGGACGTGGCCCGGGGACTCGTCACGCCGGTACTGCCATCGGGCTCCCTCTTCATCGCGATCGGGATCATCGGGGCCACCGTGATGCCGCACAACCTCTACCTGCATTCCGACCTCGTCCGGACGCGGATCCCCGAGGCCAGCCGGTACGGCCTCCGGCCCGCGCTGCGCCACCTCTTCTGGGACACCGCCATCGCGTTGAACTTCGCCTTTCTCGTCAACGCCGCGATCCTGATCATGGCGGCCGGCGTTTTCCACCGTTCCGACGCCGCGGTGACCGAGATCGAGCAGGCCTACCGTACCCTCTCTCCCCTGCTCGTGCGGCTGGGAGGCAGCTCGTTCGCCGCGGCGATCGCTCCGTTGCTCTTCGCGGTCGCGCTGTTCGCTTCCGGCCAAGCCTCTTCGATCACCGGGACCCTCGCCGGGCAGAGCGTAATGGAGGGGTTCCTGCGTTGGAAGATCTCGCCGATCCTCCGGCGCCTCGTGACGCGCGCGATTGCCATCGTTCCGGCGCTCGCAGTCGTGCTCTGGCGCGGCCACGAAGAGCTGACCGCGCTCCTGGTCTTCAGCCAGGTCGTGTTGAGTTTTCAACTCCCCTTCGCGATGGTTCCGCTCGTGCGGTTCGCGGGCTCGCGGAGACTCATGGGCGATCTCGTCCTGTCGGGCGCTCGGAAGCTCGCCGTGTGGGCCGCAGTCCTCCTGGTCATCGGATTGAACGTCTTCCTCTTGCTCCAGGTCGCCGGAGTGATTCGGGACTGAGGCCCCGACTGAGGTCCGCGAACTGTCGGGGAGACGGTAAAATCGGATTCTTGGAGACCGCGACCTCGCCGCCAATGCTCGCCGGGAGGGACTTCCCTCTCGGCGTGCCCGGTTTCACGTACCAGGACCTGCATCGCGAGAAGCGGCTCGCGGAGCTCGACCGGCTCTTCCTGGACGAACTCTCGCACGACGACCCCGCTCTCGCGGAAAAGCTCGGGAGCTGGCGCTCCCAGCCCGACTCGTTCGACGCGATCACGCGGTCCCGCCTGCTGGTCGAGGCGGCGCGGCCCGTGGCGCGATTCGTCGCCCGGCTCTTCGGCATCGAAGCCGAGTGGCGCGCGCAGGTCGCGGCAGCGGCGCCCGAGGCGGTTCTCTTTCGATTCCGGCGGGACTTCCTCCTCCGGCGAGCGGTCCGCGCGGCGCTTCCCGCCGACCCCGACCTGTCAGCTCTCGAGCGGGAAGCGCGGGCGATCGAAGTCGAGCTCTTCGGCGACCTTCCCTGGGAGAGCGATCCGGAACTGGCCACATCGCGAATGGGAGCGGAGTTGCTCGACCTGGAGTCCGAGCACATCGAGGCGGTCCGGCAGAAGAAACGCCCTTCGGTCTCGGAGGAGACCCGCCGCCGCACGTCCGAACTCGCAAATCGGGCGGCCTCGGCGTCCCCGGAGCTGCCGCGACCCCGGGATGCGTCGGACGAGGCGGCGCTGGAGTTTCTCGAAGCTCTGCTCGGGAGCTACGCGACCTGGTGCAAGGCGAGATTGCACGACGCCGATCTGCGTCGCGAGATCTCACGGTGGGTTTCCTTTCGGCTCCCCGGGCCCTTCGACTTCCACCGGCTGGTAGAGACCGATCGTCCGAACCCGGCTCTGCCCGAGGAGAGGGTCGGCCCCGCGCACCGCCGCCGCCGGCGAGAGGGGTTTCGCCTGACCGATCCGAGGATGTCCCGCCGTGAGGTCCTCGGCGAGGCCCACTACTGCATCCTCTGCCACGAGCGCGACAAAGACTCCTGCACGAAGGGGTTCTTCGACGCGAAGACGGGAACCTGGCAGAAGAACCCGCTCGGGATCGAGCTGAAAGGCTGCCCGCTGGACGAAAAGATCTCCGAGATGCATCAGCTCCGGAGGGAAGGAGACTCGATCGGGGCGCTCGCTCTCGTGGCGATCGACAACCCGATGTGCCCTGGAACGGGTCACCGCATCTGCAACGACTGCATGAAAGGGTGCATTTTCCAGAAGCAGGATCCGGTCAACATCCCGCAGATCGAGACCGGCGTCCTGACCGACGTTCTCGCGCTGCCGTGGGGCGTCGAGATCTACGGGCTCCTGACCCGCTGGAATCCGCTCTCGCCCGCGCGCCCCTACGCGCTCCCGTACAACGGCAAGAACGTCCTCGTGGTGGGCCTCGGTCCCGCCGGCTACACGCTCGCGCACTACCTCGTCAACGAGGGCTTCGGTGTGGTCGGTATCGATGGCCTGAAGATCGAGCCCCTTCCCACCGATTGGACCGGAGCCGACGGGCGCGGGATCCGACCGATCCGCGACTCCACCGAGATCTCGCGGCAGCTCGACGAGCGGCCGCTCGTCGGATTCGGCGGAGTGTCCGAATACGGCATCACGGTGCGATGGGACAAGAACTTCCTGACGCTCGTGCACCTGACTCTCGCGAGGCGGCAGCGCCTGGAGATCGTGGGAGGCGTTCGGTTCGGAGGGACGGTGACCGCCGAGCAGGCGTTCGACTTCGGGTTCGACCACGTCGCGATCGCGGCCGGCGCGGGCCGCCCCACGATCATCGCGATGAAGAACAACATCATCCGCGGCGTGCGGAAAGCCTCCGACTTCCTGATGGCGCTCCAATTGACCGGCGCATTCAAGGAAGAGGCGCTTGCCAACCTTCAGGCGGAGCTGCCGGCCGTGGTCATCGGAGGGGGATTGACCGCGATCGACACGGCGACGGAGCTCCTCGCGTACTACCCGATCCAGGCGGAGAAGACCCTCACTCGTTACGAGAACCTGATCGCCGAGCGCGGCGAGCCGGCAGTTCGGGCGCTCTTCGACGAAGAAGAGAGGGACGTCCTCGACCGGCTGCTCCGGCACGGTGAGGAGGTCCGCCGGGAGCGCCAGCGGGCCCACGCGGCCGGCGAGACGGCGGACCTCGCGCGCCTCTGCCAGTCCTGGGGGGGCGTCTCGATCGTCTATCGCCGGACGCTCGAGGAGTCCCCGGCATATCGGTTGAACCACGAAGAAGTCGTCAAGGCCCTCGAGGAGGGCATCTCGTTCATCGAAGGACTGGAGCCGGCCGAGGCGGTTCCCGACGGATATGGAAAGCTCGTAGCCGTCCGGTTCCGCCGGTCCGGGAGCGGGGAGCTCCTGGAGCTACCGGCTCGAACGTGCCTGGTCGCGGCCGGTACGACGCCGAACATCACGTACGCCAAGGAGTTCCCGCAAGCGATCCCGCTCGACGAGCGGCGCCGGTTCTTCGCGCCGCACCGCGCGGTTCGGGCGAACGGCGAGTGGAAGCTCCATCCGGCGCCGCCTTCCGACGAGTGGGCATTCTTCACCGGTTACTCCCGGGACGGCAAGTTCATCACGTTTTTCGGAGACAACCATCCCGCCTACAACGGCAACGTGGTCAAAGCGATGACCTCGGCGAAGGTGGGTTATCGGGCGATCGTCGAGGTGCTCGACGGCCACCTCCCGGCTTCGTCCACGCCGGACGAGCATCGCGAGATGGATTGGGAGTCTTTCCGCATGCGGGCGCGGGACCGCTTCACGGCGCGCGTCGTCGAAGTGCGGCGGCTCACGCCGACGATCGTGGAGGTCATCGTCCGCGCGCCGGCGGCCGCGGAGAACTTTCAGCCGGGGCAGTTTTTCCGGCTGCAGAACTTGGAGACGTATGCCCCCTCGATCGCCGGCTCGCCGCTCTTGATCGAGCCTCTCGCTCTGACCGGGGCGTGGGTCGACGCCGGGCAGGGCCTGCTCTCGCTCATCGCGCTCGAGCTCGGCGCCTCCTCCCGGATCTGTTCGGTGCTCCGGCCGGGGGAACCCGTGCTGGTCATGGGACCGACGGGAAGCGCGACCGAGCTGCCCGAGAACGGGACCGTGCTCCTCTGCGGCGGCGGCCTGGGCAACGCGGTCCTCTTCTCGATCGGCAAGAAGGCGCGGGCGCTCGGCAACCGGGTGATCTACTTCGCCGGCTACAAGAAGGCCGAAGACTTCTACAAGCGAGAGGACCTCGAGGCCGCTTCCGACGTCCTGGTTCTCTCGGTCGACCGCGGCGAGCCGATTCCCGCCCGCCGGCGTCAAGACCGTCAGTTCGTGGGAAACATCGTCGAGGCGATGACCGCCTGGGCCGAGGGCCGGCTGGGCGAGATGTCGATCCGGCTCTCCGACGTCGACCGTTTGATCGCGATCGGTTCGGACCGCATGATGGCGGCCGTCGCCCGCGCGCGCCACGGCGTGCTGGCGCCGCACCTGCGGCGGAGCCACGTCGGCATCGGATCGATCAACTCACCGATGCAGTGCATGATGAAGGAGGTCTGTGCCCAGTGCCTTCAGCGGCACGTCGATCCGGCGACCGGCGCGGAACGGGAGATCGTGTTCTCCTGCTTCAACCAGGACCAGAAGTTGGACGAGATGGACTGGGACAACCTCGCGGCGCGCCTGCGCCAGAACACGGTCTCGGAGAAGCTGACGAATTTGTGGCTGGAGAGGTTGTTCAGCCTGGACGACCCGCGGGTCGTGTGAGGAGTTTCTAGGGCACCCCGGCGAGGAACAGCAGGTAGGGGTTGATCGCGAGACCTTCCCGGAAGTTGTCGTCGTCCTCGGGAAGGCGCGTGATCGAGAAGTGCAGGTGGGATCCTCCGATCACGTGGCCGGTCGCGCCGACGTAGCCGATGACCTCTCCCTTCTCGACATGCTGCCCCGATCGCAATCCCTGCGCGTAGCGGGACAGGTGGCAGTAGAAGAAGAGATACCGGCCGGTCGAGTCCTTCTGGTAGATCGTGATTCCGCCGCGCCCCTCCCGGATCAACTTGACGACCTCGCCGTCCGTGGTCGCCAAGACGGGCGTTCCCCGGGGGGCGCCGATGTCGATGGCGAGGTGGCGCGCGTACCGCCCTCTCGACTCGAGGAAAGAGTCGCGAAGCTTGTTGCGATCGACGCCCTCGACCGGAAGGAGGAAGTTCGCGGCGACGAGCTCGGAGAGGTCGACGTCGTGAGGCTGGACCCGCGCGACCGCCGACTTCGGGCGGAAGAAGGAGCTCAACCGCCGCGCGATCCGGGCGATCCGGTGAGAGTCGGGCGGAGCCAGGATCTCCGGCTTCTCGGGCGTTTCGGCGTCGTCCAAGTGGACGTGTGCCTCGACCACCGGATCTTCGGCGGGACACGGAGGCTGCGGATAGTCGTGGGCCTCGGGAAGGGGCTCCGGATCACCCGGAGGGACCGTGGCAGCGAAGCTGGCCGGAGAACTCACCTCGGCCGTCGCGACCTCGACCGAATCGATCACCACCCCGCCGTTGCCGCTCTGGTAGATGACGACCGGGTCACGCGCCGCCTTCCCCCCTCCCCGGACGGGCCCGCCGGTCAAGAGCCTGCCTGTGGCCCGGTTTCCTCGCGCGCGCGCGCGCGAGCGGACAAGCGATCGCCCCTCTCTCCACGAATGCGGAGCCCGCTTCGAAACTCCTCCCCGATGTCGGGGACGGGCTTCGGAGGAGGCCGGCAGGACGAGGAGAAACAGGGCGGCTACCAGGGCAGCCGCAAAGACCGGCGCCTTTCGCACGCCCGGATTATTGAGAACGCGTGAAGCCGGGGTCAAGAAAAAAAGACCCGAAGAATCAAATACTTATGCCAACACAGCATATCGCGTCGAAAGGCTACAAAGCGCGTTTCTTCGGCGCGGACAGGTCCTCGATTTTCGATTTGCGATTCGCGATTTCCGGCGCTCAGGCGCGCTCCAAGTAAGAGTTGTCGCGCGTGTCGATCTTGATTCGCGTCCCCGCCTCGATGAACTGAGGCACCATCACCTGCAGCCCCGTTTCGAGCGTCGCCGGCTTGTAGGACGCCGACGCAGTCGCCCCTTTCATTCCCGGCTGCGTCTCGACGACTTTCAAGGTGACCGTATTCGGAAGCTCGATGCCCACCGGGTTGCCTTCGAAGAGGTCGACCCGAATCGTCGTGTTGGGAAGCAGGTAGGCCATCTGCTCCCCGATCACCTCGTCGGAGAGCATGACCTGGTCGTAGCTCTCGCTGTCCATGAAGTGGTGACCGGCCGAGTCCGAGTAGAGGTATTCCATCTCCCGCTCGTCGAGCGAGGCCTTCTCGACCCGATCGGTCGAGCCGAATCGATGCTCGATCATGGCGCCGTTGCGCACGTTGCGCATCTTCACCTGGACGAAGCCGCGCAGGTTGCCGGGCGTCTTGTGGATGACTTCGTGGGCGCGATGGAGCTCACCGTTGTAGATGAGCAACGTGCCGCTTCGGATCTGGGTTGCCGAGATCATCATGGCCGTTCTCCAGGAAAAACCGGCGAAATCTAGCAGAAAAAAGCCCCGGGCAAGGCCCGGGGCCGTCCATACGGCGCAGGAGCGTCTATTGCTCGGGAATCCGCTTGATGCGCTTCGCCGGCGACGGGAAGACGAGATTGAAGGTGCGAGCGATCGGACTCGCCGACTTGATCAGGTCCTTCCACATCTGCATCGAGTAGCCGAACGGTCCGGCCGCCGGTTCCGCGGCCGCGCTGGTCGAGAGGACGGGGGTGTCCGCGGTGAAGATCGCCTCGGCCATGTCGGGCAGCTCGAAGTGGGTTCCTTTGACGGAGTTCAGGTGTTCGAGGATCACCTTCGCGACGATCGCGTACCCGATGTTCGTGGGGTGAAATCCGTCCGCGGAGAAAATCCCGCCCGTCAGGAAGGACCTCGTCAGAACGATGCCTCCTCCCACGTCGTAGCCGTTCGCGACGATTTCATCGAATAACGCGTGGATGTCGATGACCGTTGCGCCGTTTGCGGCGGCGATCGCCGCGATGCGGGCGTTCAAATCCAGTACCCGCTGCCGGATGAGCGCGACCTCGTCGGGATAGAGCAGAACCCCCATGTTCAGCGTCGCCGGCGGGGTGGTGAACGATCCATCCGGCAGCGGTTGGCCCGTGCCGTGGACGCTGCGGCCCCCAAGCTCGACCGTCACGTCGCTCGGGATGCCCCTACCTTGCGCGAGGAGGCTGGATGCGCCGAGCGTCACGAGGGTTCCGTCGGGAATCGGGCACGGCGCGGTCGAGCACGTCGAAGTCGTGCGGTCACCCAGGAGGGAGACTGGGTGGCCGGTCGTTGAATCCAGGACCACCGGTGGGATCGTCGTCGTGAAAGGGATCGAGGCGACGTCGGGAACGTTGAGAGCGACCACGGTGCGGCCCGTCGCGCTCAAGCCGGTCATGACCTGGGTGTATTTGGCTTGGAAGAGAGCGAGCGGCGTCAGGGTCACGCCTTCGATCGCCACGCCCGAAAGCGCGGCGCCGAGGATATCGTTGTTCCCGATCCAGAGCGTGACGAAATCCGGACCCAGGAGGTCCTCCTCGTCCACGGCGTTCAATCCTTCGAAGGGACCTCCCGGAAAATTGCGGAGGATCACCATAGAAGCGAGGCTCGCCGTGCCCCCGGTGGGACTCGAGACCCGCAAGTCCACCAGGTCCGCCGTGTCCGCTCCCGGGATCCCCAGGTTGTCATAGGGGCGCGGCAGGGTCAGATTCGTCGGACCTCCCGTCTGCGAAACGGCGCCGACGGTGATCGTCCCTCCGGCGACCACCGCGCCGAGACAGGCCGGGGTCGACGCATCCCGGAGCGCCCTCTCGGAGAGGAGCGGTTGCTGAAAATCGGCGATCCCGAGCTGTTCAGCGACGACTTTTGGAAAGGAGTGGATCTGGTGGCGTTCGACCAAACAGACTCCCTCGACCCCGGCCGTCAGGCTGTCGCCGAGCGCCACGTACTTGTGGAACGTCGTCTGTGAAAACGAAGGCGAAGCCGCGAGCGCGGTGAGCAGCCCCGCAGAAACAGCCGCGCGAAACAGCATTCTCTTCATCGTCATCTCCTTGGGTTAGAACGAGACACGAAAGCTCAACGCCACGAGGTTCGCCGTCGCCGAATATCGCCCGAAGAACTGATCGTTGTTCGCCTGACCCCGCGTGTCCCGATGATCGAAGTCGATATAGATGTCCGAGATATCGACGCCCCAGCGATCGGTGTCGTAGCCGACGCCCAGGGTGTAAGCGTTGCGGTCGGCGTCCGCCAGGATCGGGCCGACGTCGGCCAGAGGCTGCGGGCTCTTGTCTTTGTAATATCCGGCCCGGACGGCGAAGTCGCCCCACTTCTTTTCGAGCCCGGCGCGGTACGCCCAGGAATCCTTCCAGTTCGTCGGCCTCAGCAGATCGGGAATCGCCGTATTGTCGAAGTCGATGAAGAGCCGGTCGAAGGACGTCCATTCGGTCCAGTCCGCTTCGAGCGAGACCCGGAAATCCGCCGGCAGGTTGATCGCCGCGCCGAGGTTGACCGACGCCGGAAACTCGATCGTGACCGCGACGTCCTGCTTGCCCTGCGGCAACCCCGCCGCGACGGCCGCGTCGAAGGCGGCGTTGCCCGTCAGCCGCTGCGTGAACTTGCCCTCCCCTTCGTAATCGATCTTGATCGAGCTGCGATAGGCCGCGCCGATCGAGAACGTCGGCGCCGGCTTCCACAGGAGCCCGGCGTTCCAGCCCCAGCCATGGTTGTCCTGGAGGTTCGTGTCGAGCTTGATGTGCGCGACGTCCACGACCGATTGCGTGAAGGGATTGATCGCCGCGCGGTTGCGCTCGAGCTGAACTTTCGAGAGACGGTAATCGGCGCCCGCGGCGATGGAGAGCGAGGGCACGACCTCGAGGGAGAGGACCGGGTTGACGTCCGCCGTGCGGATGACTGCGTTCTGCGCGATGAAGCGCCCCGAGAACTGCTCGGCGTCCGCCCAGCGGAAGCCCAGACCGTACGGAGCGAACACGCCGACGCCGAAGTTGACGTTCGATGTGAGCGGAACGACCGCGTAGAACGTCGGAAGGAGGTAACTCGTCTTGCTCTGCTCTTCGACGCCGAAAGACGTTCCCGGATACGGGTTGGCGCCTTCGAACTCCCCTTCGGTCTTCGACAGCAGCGAGCCTCCCACCTGCGCGCTGAAGTGCTTCTGAAAGCCGAGGCCGGCTGGATTGTAAAAGACCGCGGAGGGATCGTCGGCGACGGCCGTGAATGCGAGGCCCATCCCCGACGCCTTCGCCCCCTGGGCGAAGATGGAGAAGCCGGCGGGATAGGCTGGCGCCGCCGCCAGGAAGAGGAACGCCAGGGCAACGAAAGTTCCCGAAAACCGTACCCGTCTGGTCACGTTTTTCTCCTCCTCGATCTTTTCGGGCATCGGAAAAAGCGCCTGCACGCTATTCCCGCCCGCCGGGGAAGTCAACCGGACGGGGCACGTCCGCGCTTCTGCGAATAGAATCGCCGAAGGTGGCCCGGGAAAGCGAGAGTCCCACGCGCGAAGGAGTCGCGGCGACGCCGGCCTCCGCCGCGGACGAGGTTCCTCACAGCTCCGGATCCGTTCTCGGCGGCCGCTACCGCGTCGAACAGGTTCTCGGTTTCGGGGGCATGGGCGTCGTCTATCGCGCGCGCGACCTGAAGCTCGACGCCGAAATCGCGCTGAAGCGGATCCGCCCGGACCGGTTTTCTCCCGAGCGGCGTGAGACGTTGCGGCGCGAGATCATTCTCGCGCGCCGGGTTACGCACGAAAACGTCTGTCGGGTCTACGACCTCGTCGAGCTCGGAGGCGAGGAGTTCGTCTCGATGGAGTACCTCGCCGGCCGGACGCTGAAGGACATCGAGCAGAAGGAAAAGATCCTGCCGCTCGGCCGCGGCCTCGGGATCGCCAAGGGAATCTGTAACGGGCTCGCAGCCGCTCATCGGATCGGCGTCCTTCACCGGGACCTGAAGCCGGAGAACGTCATGGTCGGCGACGACGGCAAGTCGCGCCTCATGGACTTCGGGATCGCCGTCGAGACCGGCGGTTTCGTTCCGCAGGGAGAGAGCGTTCCCGGCACCCCCCAGTTCCTCGCTCCCGAGCTCCTGCAGGGCGAATCCCCGACGGTTCGAAGCGACGTCTACGCGATGGGAGTGCTGCTTTACGAGATGTTCACGGGCCGCGTGCCGATCGACGACGACAACACCGCGCGGCTCGTCCGACGGATCGTGCGGGAGGCTCCCCCGTCCGTACGGACCCTTCGACCCGACCTCCCCCCCGATCTCGCGGATATCCTCGACCGATCCATCGCGAAGGATCCGGAAGCGCGGTTCGCCGACGCGAACGCGCTCGCCGATGCGATCGTGGCATTCGAAGGACAGGTCCTCGACCGCGTGCTGGCGGAGGTCTCCGTCACCCGGGCGAAGATGGTCAAGCTGATGGTGATCCTCGAGGCGAACAAGTCGCTCGCCGCGACACTCGACACCACCGAGACGCTCCGGATCATCCTCAAGACCGCGACCAGCGAGACCGGCGCCGAGCGCGGGACGATCTTCCTGAGAGACCCCGAGACGGCCGAACTCGTCAGCCAGATTCTGGAGGGCGGCGCCGTCTCTCCGATCCGGCTTCCGCCGGGGCGGGGAATCGCCGGCTCGGTCGCGGCCACGGGCGACATCGTCAACGTCTCCGATGCGTACAACGACGGGCGGTTCGATTCGGCGACGGACGCGGACTCCGGCTTCCGCACCGTCTCGATCCTCGCCGCGCCGATGCGGACACCGGCGGGGGAAATCGTCGGAGTAGTCGAGATCCTGAACAAGAGGCGCGGGACGTTCACGAAGGAGGACGAGGAATTCCTCGCCGAGGTCGGTACGCACGCCGCGCTCGCAGTCGCCGGAGTCCGGCAGCACCAGGCAGAGGTCGAGCAGGCCCGGCGGGAGGGCGCGGCCCGGGCGATCCGGGGGGCGTCGGCGCTGCTCGTTCCGCACGCGTGGCCGGACACGCCCGGCTTTGAATCGGCGCCGCTTCGCTGGCGGTCGGAAGAGCTCAACCTGGTCGCCTTCGCGGTCGAGGGGCGAGCCGGGCGTCTCGGGTTTTTGACCGTCGAGCCGTTGGGCGAACCGGAGGACTCTCTGGGCCGCCTCCTTCGGGCGCTCGACCTCGGACGCCGCCTGCTTCCTTCCGCTTCACCCGACGAGATCGTGGCAGCGATCGCGACCCTCGACTCCGGCTGCTCCGCGTCCGCGGCCTGCTGGAGCGGGGAGCAGCTCGCGCTCGCTTCCTCGGGGGCCCCCCTGCCTGCCCTGCTCCGGGAAGGCCTGCTCGTTCCCTTTCCGTCGGAGAGGTCCGCTGACACGGCGACGCGCGCCGGAGACGTGCTCGTGGTCGCGTCGAGCGGGCTCGAGAAGCTGGACGTGGCGGCAGGCGCTCCATCGCCGGCTCGGGAGGCTTCCCTCGAGCGCTTCGCCCGGCTCGCGTCGGGCCAGCCCCTTTCAGCGGCCTTCGCCCGACTCGTCGCGGACTGGAAGCGGGAAGGCGTCTCGACGGGGGCCCGCGACGTCCTCCTGCTCTCGGCCCGGCGCAGCTGACCGAGTGAAACACCGCTACGTCCTCGTGGACGTCTTCGCGGACCGGCCGCTCGCCGGCAATCCGCTCGCGGTCTTTCCCGACGCATCGGGAATCGACGACGCCACCCTGCAGCTCGTGGCGCGGGAGATGGACCACGCCGCGACCGCGTTCCTGCTTCCGTCGTCGCTGCCCGGGGCGCAGTTCCGACTCCGGATCTTTTCGCGGGAGCGGGAGATCCCTTTCGCCGGGCATCCCGCTCTCGGCGCTCACTTCGTGTATGCGACCGAGACCCGGCTTTCACTGCGAGATCCGGTGACCCGCGTCGCCCACGAGGGGGCCGGCGGACTCTTCCAGGTCGAGCTCGTCGCCCAAGGCGGGCAGATCGTTCAGCTGCGGCTGACCCAGAGGTTGCCCGAGATCGGGCCCAAGCTCGACGCCGGGGAGATCACCCGGCTCGCCGAGGCGCTCGGGCTCGCCGAGGAGGAGATCCAGGCGACCAATCAGCCGGTCCGGGTCGCGTCGACCGGGTTACCCGTCCTGATCGTCCCGGTCACGACGCTCGCAGCGCTCTCCGCCGCCCGGCCCCGATACGGCCTCCTGCGCGACCTCCTCGAACCACGCGATGCCACGCTCGTCTACGCGTTCACGAAGGAGACGAGCGAGGCGCGCTCCGCGGCCCACGCCCGCGCCTTCGACGTCGTCGGATCCGTGGAGGTGCCCGGGGCCGGAGCGGCGGCCGGCGCGCTTGCGGCGTACCTCGTGTCGCATTCCGCGGTCACGATTCAGCCGGTCACCGTTCTCTCGATCGAGCAGGGGCGGTCCGTCAACCGCCCGTCCACCATCTACACCGAGGTGCACCTCGAGGGCTCCGAGATCGTGCGGGTCGTGATGGGAGGGCGCGTCGTCCGGGTCGGAGAGGGAGTGCTCGAGATCTAGGGTCGCCCGTCGTAGATCACCCTTTGATCCTCCAGGCGTGCGAATCCGGGGAGCCGGTGCGGACGCGCTTCTTTCTCCGAGAGGATCTCGAAGACTTCCCAGCCGCGCGCGAGGAACGCATCCGCGAGCACCGAACGGTGGCAACGCCAGGGAAGCGACTCCGCGCACATCAGCGCCGACTGGCGTTCGCTCGCGAACGAAGTCGCTCTTGACACCTCCCGCCCGAACTCCTCCGTGTCCATGTAGTCCGCGTAGCCGCGGAACGCGTCGGTGCGCCAGGCGACGTGCGGGGAGTCGGCGCGCGGCTTCCGGCGTCCTCCGAGCTCCGGGATCCCGACGTAGTCGATTCCGGCCGCGGCGAGACCCTCCGAGAGCGCCTGCGCGTTGAAGTGCGGCCACTTGCGCGATGCCGGAAACCGGCGGACGTCGAGCACCCGCTCGATGCCGTGCGCCCTCAAGATTTCGACGAAGCCTTCGAGGGGGCGATTCGAGTGTCCGACCGTCCAGATCCCGTTCAAGCAAGAACGGCGACGGCGACGGCCCCCG
>WNGF01007154.1_pt1 | contig 19058 bp, 17 predicted proteins | sample 5400641 | NCBI WGS metagenome assembly WNGF01 (sample SAMN13153371, study PRJNA577476) | soil metagenome | isolation source: 80 cm soil or saprolite under grassland replicate 2 | place: USA:California | collected 2016-06-15
GCCGATTCATGGTTTGCAAAATTGGTTGCATCGCGCATCCTTCGCGCCTGTGAACAGAACCGCCTCTTTCTAGTGCTCCCCGCTTTTCTCACCATCCTGCTGTTCTCGCTCTCAGCCGTTTTCGCCAACCGCACGGCGCGCATCCTGGGCGGTGTTGCGGCGAATTTTTATCGGCTCTGCCTGGCGACAGCTTTGCTGGCCGTCTGGTCTCATACGGCGGGCAAGGGGGTGGGCGGCGGCGCTTTTGGTTGGTTTTTTTTGAGTGGCTGCATTGGCTTCGGCGTTGGCGACCTGGCGCTGTACCAGGCGCTGCCGCGGGTGGGGCCGCGGCTGACCGTACTGCTGGTGCAATGTCTGGCGGCGCCGTTCGGCGCTTTGCTGGAATGGCTCTGGCTGGGCACAGAGCTGACCGGCCGGGAGGTTGTTTGGGGACTGGTGATACTCGCCGGCGTGGCGCTGGCGCTGACGCCCCGCGAACATTGGCGCATTCCCTCCAAAACGCTGGCGGCCGGAGTCCTTTTCGGTGTGGTCGCCGCGCTCGGCCAGGGCGGCGGCGCGGTCGTCAGCCGCAAAGCCTATGCCGTCGTCCAAACGGCCGGCCAGCACATCGACGGCTTGAGTTCCGCCTATCAGCGGATTCTGGGCGGGCTGATTTTCGCCGCGGCGCCGGCGTTGTGGATCCGGGGACGGAGCCGAAAGGAACGTCGGGCGGAAAAGGGTGACGGGCCTCCCGGCAAACCGCCAACCCGGCTGAAAAAGGTTCTGCCCTGGATCGTGTGGAACAGTCTGGCCGGCCCGACGCTGGGTGTCGGATGCTATCAGTGGGCTTTGGAGAACAATCCGAGCGGCGTCGTGCTCCCGATTGTCGCGACGACGCCCATTGTGGTGATTCCGTTTGCTTACTGGTTTGAAGGAGACCGGCCCGGACGGGGTTCGCTGCTGGGCGGGCTCATCGCCGTGGCGGGCAGCGTGGCGCTGGCGCTTTCACGTTAGACTCTGGCCGCAATGCAAGCAAAAACTTGCGTTCAGCGGGGAAAAAACTTTCTCCGGAGGCATTTTCATTCTGGCACTCGCGCGGGCTTGGGAGTAGCATCGCCCAAGGTTTGACAAGCCGATTTGTTCCATGTTGTCGATGGGGTGTGAAACGGTATGACGAAGCAGCCTACAGTCACGCAGCAGATCGTCGAGGAATTCCTGGGCGATGTCGCGCCGCTGGCGGAGCGGATCGGCTCGGCCGAAGGGTTGGTGGCGCTCGGCAACGCGGCGGCGCAAGAAGGTCATCGCGTGCCGGACGGGCCCTCGCTGCGCGCCTTCCTGTGCGAATACCACTCGCGGATTCTTGTCCCGCTGGAATTGCCCGCCATTTGCCGGGCGCACGGACATGCCGCCCGTTACGAAATCCGCGAACTGATCGAGTTGGACCGGCAACTGGCGGACGAACCGTTGCTCCAAAAGTTCGCCACGGCCAGCCAACGCGTGGGAAAAACGCAGCTCAAACGGCTGCGCCCGTTGCGCGACCAGCGGTTGGTCCAGCGTTACCTCCGGGCCGTTCAGGCGGGAGAGGCGCACGCCTGGCACACCGTGGTTTACGGTTTGATTCTTTCGCTTTATTCGCTGCCGTTGCGGCAAGGTTTGTTGAGCTACGCGCGGCAAACGACGCGCGGGTTCGTCCGGTCCGCCTCAGGCCGGTTGCGCCTGGGCGAGAGCGAATGCCAGGACCTGGTGAGCGAAGTTTGCTCCCGCCTTCCTGAAGCGGTCAACACGGTGTTGAAGACGGCGGCCGGCGCGAAGCCGCAAATCGGCTGACCGAAAAATTCCCGGCCGGCGAAATTTTCTCTGGTCTTCCGCGCTCCGACTCTTCAGTAATTGGGGGACGACGATTTGTTCCCCATGACGAACTTCCTTCACGCCAACCCGTACTTTGAAACGGGCGACTGGCTGGTCATTATCGTTTACCTGGTCGGGATTATCGGTCTCGGTCTCTGGTTCGGCAAAGACCAGAAAAATACCCGGGACTATTTTCTCGGCGGCAAAAACATCCCGTGGTGGGGCGTGAGCCTTTCGATTATCGCCACGGAAACCAGCGCGCTGACATTCATTGGCGTGCCGGCGGTCGCCTACGGCACCAACCTCGCCTTCATCCAGATCATTATCGGCTACGTGATGGCTCGCGTCATTCTCGCCGTTGTGTTGGTGCCGCATTATTTCAAGCGCGAGATCTATTCGCCCTATCAACTGTTTGCGAACGCATTCGGCCCGGCGGCCCGGCGGACGGCGGCCGGATTTTTTTTGATCGCCGGCACGCTCGCGGCGGGTGTGCGCGTGTACGTGACCTGCATTCCGATCAAGTTGATGCTCGGCACCGACAAATGGATCCAGGGTAGCGACGGCATTCTTCTGGCGATTGTGCTGTTTGTGGGACTGTCGCTGATTTACACCTATGTGGGCGGAATCAAGGCGGTTGTCTGGACGGATGCGGTGCAATTTTTCCTGTTCATGGCCGGCGGTATATTCACGCTGCTGTACATCCCGCAATTGTTTGACGGCGGATTTCAGGAGGTCTTTGCCAAGGCGGCCAAAGGCGGCAAGCTGGAGTGGTTCAACCCAAATTTTTCCCTGGCGATGCCCTATAATTTGTGGATGGGCATCATTGGCGGAACCGTGCACGTGATGTCGTCGCATGGCGCGGATCAACTCCTGGTGCAGCGTGTGTTGACCTGCAAATCGGTGGCCGATGGCCGGAAGGCGCTGGTCTTGAGCGCCGTGATCATTTTTCCTTTGTTCGTCATCTTCCTGCTTACGGGAGCGATGTTATGGGTCTATTATCAGCAATTCCCGCTCGCCATTCCGATTCCCGAGACGACGGCCGGTGTGAGCAAAAATGACTACGTCTATCCCATCTTTATTCTGACGGCGGTGCCGCCGATCATGAAAGGTCTTTTAATTGTGGCTATCCTGTCGGCGGCCATGTCGTCCGTGAGCTCCGCGCTTTCCGCGCTGGCGTCCGTCTCCACAATGGATGTGATCCAAGGATACCGGTCGGTGGAACGCAGCGAAGAATATTTTCTGAAATTCAGCAGACGCTCGACCGTCGCGTGGGCGCTCGGGTTGGTCGTTGTCGCGTACGCCAGTCGGGAAATGCCGTTTGTCTTGAACGCGGCGTTCGCTCTGACCGGCCTGACGAGCGGCGCGATGCTGGGCGGTTTGCTGTGCGCGCTCGTTCTGAAAAAAGGGAGGGCAACGCCGGTCATCGCGGGCATGCTGGCCGCCTTGGCCGTGATGATTGCGATTCAACTTAAAACGACCGTGGCCTGGCCCTGGTTCACACTCATCGGGACCGTCGTGACGATTGCTGTGGCGTCGCTGGTTCGGCGCTTTGTCGGTCGGGCCGATTTCGAGGAAAGTTCGGCGTGACAGGTTCTCGGGGAGCCCCGCGTTCCTTGACTTGGTTTCGAGCGTTCGTTACGGTTTGCCTCCATGAACCGTTGGTCTCTCCGCCTGGCACTGATCGCTTTTTGCGTACTGGCGTTTCCTTTCACCAGTCCGGCGCCGCTGGTGTACCGTCCCGGCGAAGGTTGGGTGTACGAATCGGTGGGCGGCGGGAAATGGGTCCGCACCCGCGCCAAGGACCAACTGGAAGTCGCGCGGAGCGCCTTTGACAGCAGGGATTACTCGACCGCTTTCAAGGCCGCCCGCCGCACGGTCAGAGTCTGGCCGCTCTCCGACTATGCGCCCAAGGCCCAATACCTCATGGGGCGCTGCTATGCGGAAAAACATCAGGATGAGCGCGCCTTCAAGGAATATCAGAAACTGCTCCAAAAATATCCGAAGATCGAAAACTACCAGGAAATCCTCACGCGCGAGTTCGAAATCGCCAATCGTTTCCTGGCCGGCCAATGGTTCAAGCTCTGGGGTTATATTCCGTTCTTTGCTTCCATGGACAAGACGGTGGAGATGTATCAAAAGCTGATCAAGAACGGTCCCTACAGCGAGGTGGCGCCGCGCGCGCAAATGAACATCGGCGCCGCGCGCGAAAAGCAGGTCAGCTTCTTCAATCGCGTCGATCCGTTCCGCGAAGCGGTCAAGGCGTATGAAACGGCCGCCGACCGTTACCGCGACAACAAAGAGATCGCCTCCGAAGCGCTGTTCAAGGCCGGGTATGCCTACTACAAACAGGCGCAGAAGGCGGAATACGATCAGAGCGTGGCCGGCCAGGCCATCGCGACGTTCAACGATTTCAAGGTGTTGTATCCGGGGGACCCTCGAGTCCCGGAGGCGCAGAAAATGATCGGCGAACTCAAGAACGAACAGGCGCGCGGCAGCTTTGAAGTCGCCCGGTTCTATGAAAAGAAAAAGCGCTGGCAGGGCGCCCGCACTTATTACAACGATGTGGTCAACATCCTGCGGAGCGAACCCAACTCGCCGTACGCCGAAGCGGCCAAAGAACGAATCGACGCCATCAATAAGCGGATGCAACCACAGACGGCCCAGAAATAATATGCGTCCGCTGACTGTGTTCCTGGCCTCGGTCTGGGTGGCGGGACTGTGCGGTTGCGCCGGCTATCGGCTCGGCCCGACGAACCCGGAGTTGACGGGCGGGAAAACGATTCAGGTGAATTTTTTTGACAACCGGACCCTGGAACCGCGCCTGGTCGAGGCGCTCAATCACGCGTTGCGCAAGAGCCTGCAGCAGGACGGCACTTACAAACTGAACAGCCGCGGCGACGGTGATATCATTGTCAACGGCGCCATTCTAAAATACGAACGGCAGGGCGTTTCCTTTCAGCCGAACGACATTCTCACAGTGCGTGATTACCAGGTGACGCTGACCGTGAAGGTCACCGCGACCGAACGCGCCAGCGGTAAAATCGTTCTGGACCGCGACGTGACCGGTCGCACGACGGTGCGTGTGGGTTCCGACCTGCCGAGCGCCGAGCGGCAGTCGCTCCCGTTGTTGAGCGATGACTTTGCACGAAACGCCACGACGTTGTTGGTCGAAGGGACGTGGTAATGTGGCGTCGCAGAGGTGCCTTTTGCAGCGCGAACCATGCAACATTCACCTCACCCGGCCTTCAGCCATTGGCTCCCCGTCCGATGGGATACTCAATGGGCGAGGGGCGGTGCGTCATCGAATTCGCGAATGTCGCGGCAAAGAAATGTCAGTGACTGCAGAGCAACATGAAACGCTTCGCATCGATCCTGATCTCCTGCGCGCTGCTGGCGGCGATGCGACTGCCGGCAGGCGACTGGCCGCAATGGCACGGGCCGACGCGGGATTGTCGTCTTCCCGACACCGAACCGGTCCCGACCGCGTTGCCGAACGACCTCAAACCGGACTGGAAAATCCCGGTCGGCGGCGGGTTTTCCTCGCCGGTCGTCGCCGGCGGCAAAGCGGCTTATCTCGACGAAAACGGCCAACAAGAGGTCGCCCACCTGATTGACGCGACGACGGGGAAGGAAATCTGGAACGCCGCATTTGCCGACCGTTTCGAAGACGAATGGGGCGCCGGTTCGCGCAGCACGCCGTTCATCGACGGCGACCGCGTTTATGTGCAGTCCTGCAACGGGGAGTTTCGCTGTCTGGGCCTGGCCGACGGCAAAGTGATTTGGGGAACGAGTTTCGGGAAGGATTTCGGCGTCAGGTTTCTCGGCGCCAAGGCCAATTCGGGCACCGCGACCCGCCGCGGCAACAATGGTTCCGGTATCGTGGATGGCGACGCGGTGATTGTCCCGGTCGGCAGCACCGACGGCGCGACGCTGGTCAGTTTGGACAAGCGCAACGGCAGGATGATTTGGAAATCGGGGAACGACGAAGCGGCTTATTCCTCGCCCCTGGTCGCCTCGCTTGCCGGTGTAAAGCAAATCGTTTATCTCTCCGCGGATTCGCTCGCCGGTTATGATCCGGCCAGCGGCAAAATCCTCTGGCGTGTGCCTCTGAACACGGACGCCAAACGCCATGCTTGTTCGCCGGTCATCGTGGGGGACACAGTCACCGTGAACTCGCATACCTTCGGCACGCTCTGTTTCAAAATCACCCGGGATGGCAACGGCTGGAAGGCCGAGCGGCCGTGGGCGAACCCGGAGTTGAAAACCAATCTCGCCACCGCGGTCGCCTTCGGTGATTGTTTCTATAACCAGGGCGCAAACCGGGATTATGTCTGCTTCGACGGGAAGACCGGCGCCCTCCGATGGTCGCAACCCGGTTTCGGCCAGGGCAAGAAGGATTATTCCTCCACGATTCTTGCCGGAAAAAATCTGCTCGTGCTGAACGAAGAGGGCGCCTTGTTGCTGCTCAAGGCGGATTCGGCCAAGTACACCGAACTGGGCCGCGCCCAGGTTTGCGGCAACACCTGGAGCTTCCCGGCGTATGCCGACGGCAAACTCTACGTCCGCGACGGCCGCCAGCTCGCCTGCTACAGTCTGCCGGCGGGCAAATAGGTATCGAAGGTGGCCATGGCGGATCACCAGCGCGCAGAACCCCGGGTGAAACAAAGATTCAGAAGCAAGGGTTTCGTCGGCGGACTTGTCGGCGGCGTGCTGTTAATCGCCTACAAGGTGTTCAAGCATCCCGGCTCGATATACCGAAACGATTTGCTGCTTTGTCTCGCCGTCGTTTTGGCCTTCGGACTCGCCGGCGGATTGATCGGTTTGGCGCTCGCCGCAATCTTCGGCTCCTCGGACACAAAAGACGGGCGCTGAGGTATTCCCTGCGGAGTGAGAGAGCGTCGGAGCAATGGCCTGCGATTCCCATCACTCCATCACTCCGATCGTTCTAATTGATTCGCGCGCGCAGTTTTTTCGGGACAGGTGTGCCGGCAAATGCTTACATGCCGGCGCAAATGAAAGTTCGCCCTGCGACGCATGACGATTTGCCCGGCATTCTGGAGATTTACAACGAGGCAGTGTTGAACACGACCGCCAGCTACGACTACGAACCGCGCACGCTGGAACATCGCATCGCCTGGTTTGAGGACCACGTGAAAAACAACTACCCGGTGTTGGTCGCCGCCAACGACCAGGGTCGGGTGGTCGGTTGGAGCGCGTTGAATCGTTACCACGACCGCAAAGGTTACCAGTTCGCCACCGAAAGCTCGGTTTACGTCGCCGCCGACCAGCGGGGCAGGGGACTCGGCAAGCTGCTGATGAAACCGCTCATTGAAGCGGCCCGACAGCGCGGGTTGCACGCCATCCTGGCCGGCATCGATGCGGAGAACGAGGCGAGTATCCGGCTGCACGCGTCGTTCGGCTTCGTGAAAGTCGCCCACTTCCGGCAGGTCGGGTTCAAGTTCGGCCGCTGGCTCGACGTGATCTACATGGAACTGGTGCTTTAACCTGCACCCGGGTTAACCCGGGTCAACCCGCATTTCTCACCGGCAACTTTAAACCGCCACAACATGCAGTCCTCGAACCGATAGACAACCTTTTGTTGCATATGCGACAAAAGGTTGTCTGGGCAGATTTGGTGAGAAATGCAGGTTCATCAGGTGGTCTGCGCGGCCTGGCGTTGCCGAATCTGGTTCCCGGCCCATTCGGCGTGCTCGGCGATCAGGGGTTCCGGATCGCCGGCCGCGCGTTCCAAAGCGGGCAACGCCGCGGCGTCGCCCACGTTGCCGAGCGCGACGCAGACGTTGCGCAACAGGCCGCGCCGTCTCGCCCGAGAGAGCGGCGTGCCCGCAAACTTCCTCTTAAAACCGGCGTCGTCGAGCGAGAGGAGGTCGATCAAATCGGTTTGTTCCAGTTCCAGATCCGGCCGCGCGTGTTCCTTCATCAGTTTGCCTTCGCGCGCAAATCGGTTCCAGGGACAAACCGCCAGGCAATCGTCGCAGCCGTAGATGCGATTGCCCACGGCCGGGCGAAGATCGAGGGGGATCGGGCCCTTCAGTTCGATGGTGAGGTAGGAGATGCAAAGTCGTGCATCGAGTTGAAACGGGCCCCGGATCGCCCGGGTGGGACAGGCGTCGATGCAGCGCGCGCAGGTGCCGCAGCGGTTTTTTTCCGGCGCGTCCGGCGCCAGTTCCAGCGTGGTGATGATTTCGGCCAGAAATACCCAGTTGCCAAGCCGGCGGCTGATGAGGTTGGTGTGTTTGCCGATGAAACCGAGGCCGGCCCGCTGGGCGAGGTCGCGTTCCAGCAGCGGGCCGGTGTCCACATACCAGAGCGAACGCGTGCCGGCGCCGCCGAGTTGATTGACCAAACCCGTCAACTGCTTCAGGCGCCCGCCGAGCGCGTCGTGGTAATCGGCGTAGCGGGCGTAACGGGCGACGACGCCGCGGGCGGTTCCGGGTTTTGGATTCACTGTTCCGGGTTGGTCCCTTCCGGAATCCGGAACCTGCGACTCGGAACCCGGAACTCTCGAATAACTTGCCGCCAGGCAAATGATGCTTTTGACCCCGGGCAGCACCCGTTGCGGATCGACGCGTTTGCTGGCGTTGCGTTGCAGGTAGCCCATCTCGCCGTGCCGGTGCGACGCCAGCCACTGCTGGAAGTGAGACGCGCTGGAAGGCGGATCCGCCGTTGTGAAGCGGCAGACGTCGAAACCCAACTCGAGGGCGTGTTGTCGGATGGCTGATTTCACGGGTGGGACGGGTGCCCGCGGGCGAGGCGATACTGATGGATGACCTGGTGGACAACTTCCTTCACGGAACGCATCTCGGTGTTCACCAGCACGTCGGCCTGGCGGTAAAACGGTTCACGCTCGGCCAGCAGTTGACGAATCTTTGCCGTGGGATCGGGCGTTTGAAGCAGCGGGCGGTGCGTTTGGTGGCGCACGCGTTCCCAGATCGTTTCCGGCGAAGCCCAGAGACAAATGACGAGGGCGTGTGTTTTGAGGCGGAGCAAGTTTTCCTCATGGGCGACCAGGCCGCCACCGGTGGCGATGACCGTCCGATGGAAGTTCTTGAGTTCGTCCACCACAGCCCGTTCGTATTCGCGAAACGGCCCTTCGCCTTCCTCGGCGAAGATGGCGGATATGGTTTTGCCCGCGCGCGCCTCGATCAGTTCGTCGGTGTCCGCGAACCGGAAGTGGAGTTGCGCGGCAACGAGCTGTCCCACGGAGGACTTGCCGGTGCCCATGAAGCCGACCAGGGCCAGATTGTGAATGACACGTCCGCCGGTCATCCCACTCACTTAGCGCAGATTTCCCCGGGTGGCACGCAGTTTCTTTGTTGGTCAGCGGTCGGGGGTCCGTGATCAGTGGTCCGTGATCAGGTGCGAACGGCAATCGAGCCGTTCAGCCCCGGACAACGGACAACGGACAACGGACCGGGGACAACTAACAACTGACCACCAACAAAATTTCATTTTCAACAGCCCCGGTTCCGGTTAATGCTCGTGCATGTCCGAGCACTCGCGATCAGGCGAAAAAATTTTGCGCGGCATCCCGGTTTCCGGCGGCGTCTGCCGGGCGAAGACTGTCGTGCTCGGCAAAGCCCGCGAGGCCATTCCGCGTCATGAAATTGCCGAGGCGAGCCTGCCGCAGGAAATTCAGCGGCTCGAGCACGCGCTGACCCAGACGCGCCAGCAAATTCTCGAAGTCCAGCGCAAGGTAAGCGAGGCGATGGGCGCCAAAGACGCCACCATTTTCGAGGCGCACCTGCTCGTCCTGGAGGACCCCACTCTGATCGCGGAAGTGACCCGCGTGATCCAGGAGCAGAAGATCAATGTGGAATATGCCTTTCAACAGGTCGCGGAGAAATACGCCGCCACCCTCAGTTCCATGGACGATGAGTACCTGCGCGAGCGCGCCGCCGATATGCGGGACGTGACCGCGCGGGTGCTGGACAATCTGCTGGGCTGGACCGACGAAACCGATCTGCGCAAACTCAAGGAACCCTGCATCATCATCAGTTTCGATCTGGCTCCTTCCACCACCGCGTTGCTCGACCGGAACAGGGTGCTCGGATTCGCCACGGACGCCGGCAGCAAAACCTCGCACACCGCGATCATGGCCCGCTCGCTGCAGATTCCCGCCGTGGTGGGCCTGCACGACGCCAGCAGACAATTGAAGAGCGGCCAGTACGTCCTGCTCGATGGTTACAACGGCCTGCTCATCGTCAATCCGACCGACCAGACGCTTTTCGAATACGGCCAACTGGTCCGCAAACGAGTCAACCTGCAGGAAAAACTGCGGGACATTCGCGAGGAACCGGCCGTCACGTTGGACGGAGTCCGCATCACGCTTTCAGCCAACATCGAGCAGGCTTCGGATGCAGAACACGTGCGCGCCTGCGGCGCCGAGGGCGTCGGCCTGTTCCGCACGGAATATCTTTACCTGAACCGTGAGACCCTGCCGACCGAAGAGGAACAATACCAGGCATACCGCCAGGTGGCCGCGGCCTTGCGGCCGCACCCGGTGGTCGTCCGCACGCTCGACCTGGGCGGGGACAAGTTTATTTCGCACTTGTGGATGCCGCAGGAATTGAATCCCTTCCTGGGCTGGCGCGCCATTCGCTTCTGCCTCCAGGAACGCGACCTTTTTCGCATTCAACTTCGCGCGATCCTGCGCGCGGCCGTCGAGGGCAACATCAAGATGATGTACCCGATGATTTCCGGTGTGGACGAATTGAACCAGGCCAACGCGCTCGTCGAAGAATGCCGCGCGGGGTTGCAGACCGAAAAGATTGCCTTCGGCGATTCCCTGGAAATCGGGGCGATGATCGAGATCCCTTCGGCGGTTCTGACCGCGGATGCGCTCGCCAAACGGGTGAAGTTTCTCAGCGTCGGCACGAACGACCTGATTCAATATTCATTGGCGGTGGATCGGTTGAACGAAAAAATCGCCCACCTTTACGAGCCGACGCATCCGGCCATTGTGCGGCTCATCAAGGCGACGGTCGAAGCCGGCCACCGCGCCGGCATCTGGGTGGGTGTCTGCGGCGAGATGGCGGGTGATCCCGTGCTGGTGCCGCTCCTGTTGGGGTTGGGCGTGGACGAATTGAGCGCGGCGGTTTCCGCGGTCCCGCAGGTCAAATTCCTGATTCGTCGCCTCAAACTGGACGAGGCCCGCGAACTGGCGGAATTCGCCTTGAATTGTGAAAGCGGCCTGGAGATACTCACGCGCTCACAGGCGCTGGCCCGCAGGATTGCGCCCGGTCTGTTCGAAAACCAAAGTTGATTCATGCGCGTGAAGCAGTCATGAAAGTCGTTATCCTCGCCGCCGGCTACGCCACACGCCTTTATCCCCTGACCTTCACCCAACCGAAACCGCTCCTGCCGGTCGCGGGCCGGCCGATGATTGAATACGTGCTCGACAACCTCGCGCCCATCGACGGCATCGAGCACGTTTACGTGGTCACCAACGCCCGGTTTGCAGGCCATTTCCAGGCGTGGGCGGACCGCTATCACGCCGCCCACAGGAAACTCAACTTTACCATCGTCAACGACGGCTCGACCGACGACGCCAACAAGCTCGGCGCCATCGGCGACCTGCACCTGGTCCTCACACGCGAAAATGTGGTTGACGACATCGTCGTCGTCGCCGGCGACAACCTGTTCAGCCAGTCGCTGGAGGGTTTCGGAAAGTTTTGCCGCGAACGGAATGCGCCTGTGCTGGCGGTGTACGATGTCGGCAGTCTCGATCAGATCAAAAAATACAACGCGATCACCATGGACGTCGTCGGGCGAATCACCTTTTTCGAGGAGAAACCACGGAACCCGGTGAGCACGGTGACCGGTATTGCCCTCTACTACTACCCGCGCACCGCGGTTCCGCTGATCAAACAATACATCGCCGAAGGAAACAATCCTGACCAACCCGGCCGTCTGGTGCAATGGCTCTATCCGCGCACGCCCGTTTACACCTGGCGCGTTCCGGGCATCTGGTACGACATCGGATCGAAGGAGACGCTCGAGGAAGCCAACCGGATTTTTGCCGCGCGGCGGTGATGGCAAAGGGGACCTTCTTTAGCCGGTCAACGACGGCCTCGGTCGCAGTAATGCTCCCTAAAGAATAAAGTGCGGCACGAAGCTTAGACAAAGGGCTGGAACGCTGATTCCACCATGAACACTTCCGTTAAACAAAAGTAATGACGATGCGTAATCCGAACGACCGAATGCGTAAAGCTCCGCTCTAACTCTGATTACCACCGGTTCTGCCGGCCCGACATCGGCATTTAATGTCATGGTCCACCGTTCGCGGTCGAAACGTACATAATCGATGACATCGCCGTGCCCTCGCAGGCTTATGACTCGTTCGGTCTGCTGTGTGTTGCCAGTTTGATGAACGCTTATTCGCATTACTAATTCGGCAGAGGCTTCGACGGTGGATAACGCGTTGAGAATCCAACTCCCGCCGGTGGAAGTGTAAATAGCCATAAACCCGCTCAGCACGAGGTGGGCTGTTACAGATAACACTCCACTTACAGGAGACATAAAGCCGTACCACAGGCTCCCGGAAACCGGGGGCATCGAGGCGACAGCGAACAGTCCCAGATTGCCACCCAAGCCACTTGACGTGCTGGACAGGCGGAGCGTTGCGTGCGCTGCGTCGCAACTTGTTCCTCCACTCGGCGTGCAGCCCTGCGCCGGGAAAAGGCACACCGGGAATTTGAGAGGCTCATCGCTCAGCGGTGGTGGCACAACATTGATCCAAGCGGGCAGTGGGATCCTTCGCGGCGATAGATGTTCTCGTAAGCGCTTTCGCAGTTCGTCTGACATCACCCGGGCGCGCGCTCGGCGACTCGCATCGAGACGTTTTCGGTCGAGTCCAAGCAGTTCCAGAACGCGAAGCTCAGCTGCCTCTTTCTCGCTGCCCGCTATCTTTTCCTCCATTTTGGTGAATCGCCGCCAACGGCTGACTCGTTGCTTGAGGCAACGCTCCTCAGATCGGATCGCTGAGGCAATGGCTTGTTGGACTTTCCCTCTTGTGCGGCTGCCGTCGCGCTTTCCTGGTTTCATGGCTGCCTCGGAGGTTGAGTTTGTTGTTATTATTGTAGAGTTAGTATGTCTTAGAAGAAGGCTTAAGCAAGCGCAACAAGCTCACCACTGGATAGACTGGATGTCTGGCCGGTCCGCACAGCCGCGGAGTGCCCTCGGCCCACCGATAAAGCTCGCCCTTCGCGTGCGGCGGGTAACGCTTCCGGTCTGGAACTTCGCGCGCATGCAAAACTCCTGGCCCGTATCGTGAAGGTGAAGGGGTCGCCCATTAGGGTAGGGCGCGTGGTGAGTTCTTGGTAGTTAATTTCGGTTCAGTTCGAACGTCCATTGTCGCAGCAGTGGCGGTTCTGCACTGATAAGGCGTCAATTCCGTCAGTCCGGCAAAGGAGCCAAGGATTACTAATGGTGTATTCTCACATACGGCGACTTTCATGTCCGACAGAATTATGCATTTGCCGATTAGCGGTGGGAACCGGGTGAATCTTTCACGCGCGACAACGCCCGGCGGATCGTTTTCGGACATTAACACCGCGCCGACCCGGCAAGAACGTCTCGCGGCGGGCAAACTACTCCGATGGAATGGACCGAATGAAAACCACTCACGCTGTCAACGGAATCGCCTCGTCAATCAACATGATGGGGATGTTGCCGCGAATCGGGTAGAGGCATTTTCCGTCCTCGCGCACCAAACCGCCGTCGATCTTTTCCATGACCGGCTGACCGCCGTCGGCTCAGCGAGCGCGATCGGCTGATGCGTCTCCGGACAACACATGATTTTCAGCAACTCGGGGTCGAGCATAGCAGTTTACGGAATGACGAATGACGAATGTCAAATGACGAAGGAATGACAAATTCCCAATGTCGAATGACGCGGGCGCCGACCACATGGGCAGGTCCGGCTTTCAGCTTTCGCGCTTTCGTGCTTCGGATTTCTTTCGTCATTCGTCATTCGTCATTCGAATTTGGCTCGTCGCCGCTTCATAAATGACCTTCAACGGGACTCCGGCCTGCGCCGCCAGTTTCCTGCACGACTCGAATTCCGGCGTGGCCTGCACCATTTTGCCGTTCAATTTGCCGACTTTGACAGTGACCTCGCCGAATGCCGTTTTTACGGTCAGGAATTCGCGTTTCAGTTTGCGGCGTTCGGCGATGTGGCGTCGCACGCCAAAGGCGCTGGTTTCACGCAGCATCAGTTCGGAGAATTTGTCCGCGTCCGCCGCCGCGCAGAGCACCGTGAGCAGAACGCCCGGACGATTCTTCTTCATCTGAATCGGCGTGTGGAATACGTCGAGCGCGCCTTGGGCGAAGGCCTTCTCCACAAAGTGTCCGAGAATTTCCGCGTTGATGTCATCGAGGTTGGTTTCGACCGCGGCAACCGTGTCCGTCTCCCAATCGTTATTGCCTGAGCGGAAGTCTGAAAGCTGAGATACGGAATCCGGGAGTTCTCCGAGAATGGCGCGCAAGACGTTTGGCCGGGTTTTATTGTCGCGCGTCCCGAGGCCGTAGCCGATTTTCGTCGCGACCAAACCGCGCATCGGGCCGAAGCTCTCGACGAACTCCGCGAGCAACGCCGCGCCGGTGGGCGTGACGAGTTCGTGCGGCTCGTCGCATTGCGTCACCTCGATGCCGCGCGCGCCGAGGACGGACAGCGTGGCCGGAGCGGGCAAGGGAAACCGGCCATGGGCACAGTGGATGAAACCGGCGCCTTCGACGACCGGCCCGGCCAGCACGCGCGGTTGGCCGAGCATTTCCAGCGCGATGCAGCCGCCGACAATGTCCACGATGGAATCCACCGCGCCGACTTCGTGGAACTGCACCTGTTCGGGCGGCAAGCCGTGGATTTGTCCTTCCGCGACCGCGATCCGGCGGAACACAGCGACGGATTTCTCCTTTACCCAATCCGACAGCGCGCTTCGTTGGATAAGCTCTGTTATCCGGGCAAAATTTCGTCCGTGCCCATGTTCGTGCACCTCGCCGTCGTGATGATGGTCGTGATCATGGCCGTGTTCGTGGTGATGATGGTCTTCGACGAACCGCGTCTGGTGTTTTTCCGTCCGATTTCCGCGCTTGAGCTTGAGGATGGCTGTGAACTCGTGAGGTTCGGGCAATTCTTTCGTCGCTTCGAGATAATCGCCCCGCCGTTTGAAGGTGAACGACTGTTTTTTCCTGTCCGGGCGGATCGTTTCCAAGGTCACGATGTCGGCGGCAGGCGGCGCGACGGTCTTTCCTTTGGCGTCGTGGAAATAGAGCCGGAAACGCGGCGGCACGTTCGTTTCGAACACGCTCAGTTCCACCTGGCCCTGCGAAATTTTTACCAGCAAGCCGCCGTGCGGGCCATGGGCGTGAGCAAGGTGTTCGCGCCGGGAATCGTCTTCGTGAGAATGATCGTTGCGGCCCTGATCGTGGTCGTGGCGGTGCGAGGCGCCGCCCGCCTTCGCGGCTTCGCGGGCCTGCTCGCGCCCGAGTTGAACGTCGAACTTCACGCCGGCAATGTTCGCCTTCTGTCCGCGTGCGACGTGGAGGCGCCAACCGTCGAGCTTGAGCTTTTCCAAATTGCGCTCCAGGGCCCGGGCATCGACGCCGAGATCGAGCATCGCGCCAAGGAACATGTCGCCGCTGATGCCGCTGAAGATGTCGAGATAGAGAGTCTTCATAAGCTCAAAGTTCAAAGCTCAAGGGAAATTCCAGGATCCAGGTTTCAAGCGCTGCGAGCCCGTGTCCGCTCCTGGAGCCTGGCATTTGCAACATCTTTTGAACTTTGAGCTTTGAGCTTGGGGTTTATGCGCTGCCGGAGGCAAGCGCATTGATTTGGCCGGCGGCATAACCCGCGCCGAAGCCGTTGTCAATGTTCACCACGGTGACGCCGGTGCCGCAACTGTTCAACATTCCGAGCAGGGCCGCCAGCCCGCCGAAGCTCGCGCCGTAACCGATGCTGGTCGGCACGGCGATGACCGGCCTGGAAACCAGTCCCGCCACCACACTCGGCAGGGCGCCTTCCATTCCGGCGACGACAACGATGACGTTCGCGCTTTGAATCAACTCCAGCCGGCGCAAGAGCCGGTGCAAGCCGGCCACACCGACGTCGTAAATCCGCTCGACACGGTTGCCCATGATGTCCGCGGTCACCGCCGCTTCTTCGGCGGCGGGCAGGTCGCTGGTGCCGGCGCACAGGACGGCGATTGTTCCGGGCCGCTTGGGCGCGGGTGATTTCTCGATGGTCACGCAGCGCGCCGTTTCGTGATGAACGGCCGGTTTGAATTTCTTTCGGAGCGCGCGCGCGTGTTCGCCGTTGATCCGGGTGACCAGGATGCGTTGTTCGCGCTCGAAGATTTTTCCGGCAATGCCGACAACTTGTTCGGGCGTTTTGCCGGAACCGAAGATCACCTCCGGAAAACCCTTGCGAAGGGCGCGGTGCGTGTCCACTTGCGCGAAGCCCAGGTCCACCACTGGCGCGGCCTGAAAGGCCCGCAACACCCTGGCGCGATTGATTTTGCCGGCGCGAAATTTTTCCAGCAACTCGATGGCTTCCGTCGCTGTCACTGGGTGAGGATGCCAGGGAGTCCGGAGTTTGGCATCCGAAATCTCAGCGTACGACAGGGGGTCTCGCATGCCATGGAGCCATGGGCGTTCCCGCTCTCAAGGGCTATCGTGACCGTGGTGGAAAAGCCGATGCCGATTTTTCACAAGATACCAGACGAAAACAATGTTGAGCACCAGGAAACCCAGGACAATCCAGGGAAACCTCTCGTGATTCATCCGTTGCACCAGTTCATAGACTTCGATCGGGATGAAGAAGGCGGATTCGCCGATGGCCATCCAGCAGGCCCAACTGACGCGACACATCAAGCCGATTCCTTCGACGAGTGAAAACAGACTGTAAGCCAGCGTCCCGGCGGCGGCCCAGAGGACATTGATCTCGGTGAGCTTGCCGATTTGCGTGGCCAGGTCGGTGAAAAACTTCCGTTCGGGATTGAACCGCAGCCATTGGAGCAGCCGGTGGTATTCGGCGGGCAGGTCGTTGTCCGAAAGCGTGTAGGCAATGAGGGCGATGGCGATGAACACCAGTCCCTTCAGCAGCTTAAAGGTGATGATGGCGTAAAGCGTCGGCGCGCGCTTTTTTTTGGCGGGTGGAGTTTCTCCGGGCATGGACGGGTTCGCGGGAGGAGAAGTGACCGGTCAGGCGGCCTTGACGGCTTGCGGCTCCTCACGGACGACGTCGGACATCTTGTTCCGCGAGGCTTCCACCTTGATATAATGGAGGACCACGGGCGCGAGGATCATGCCCGGAATGCCCATCAGTTTTTCGCCGAGCACCAGTCCGAGCAGCGTCAGCCACATCGGGTTCTTGATCCGGTCACCGATGATCTTGCTGTTGAGGAAGTATTCCAGTTTGTGAATGACCACCAGGAAGATGAGCGCGAACAGGGCCACCTCGGGCGAGACGGTGAACCCGACGCCGACAATGAGGGTGTTGCTCATGACGTTGCCGATGATCGGGAGCAAACCGAAGAGAAAAGTGATCACGACGATGACCATGATGTAGGGGTAGCCGTTCCAGATCAGGAAAACGGCGCTCAGGATGGTGTTGATTGCGGAAATGACAATTTGCGCGCCGATAACCTTCGCGAAGCTGCGGTAGAACGTTTCGAAACGGAGGACGAGTTCGCGAACGACCGTGGAATAGAGGCTGTCCTTCATCACGTCCGGATCGTTATCCACCTCCCATTTCGCGCTGATGAACAGGCTGACGGCCACCACCAGTCCGACGATCAACATGGCGATCTGCAGGATGGCCGCGCGCGCGTAACGGCCCACATTGGCAATCTTGTCCGTGACGGCGCCGATTGCAGCGGTCTTCAAGCCGGCGTAATCGGTGAAGGGAAGTTCGATCTTCTGCTTTTCGGCGAAGTTGACCACGGCTGGAATCGTTGTCTTGGCGATTTCCGGGAGGGTCTTGTAAGCGAGGCGCGAGAAGTAAAAGAGGCCGTAGGCGATGGCGGCCACGGCGATGACGTAAATCGCGACGCCGAGCGCTTTGCTGCGGCCAAAGCTGAACTGGCGCAGGGCGAAATAGCCGAAGAGGGTTGTCAAAACGAGTGTCGCCAGATGGAGCAGGCCGACCAGGGCGAGCAGGACCGCCATGATCGCGTAGGAGATGCGCGCGGACTTGCTCATCGTTCGCCTGTCAGCTTGCCTCAGCGAACCTTTTCCAGCAACAACGGAAGCAGATCGGCAATCTTCACCCGCTCCTGCTTCATGCTGTCGCGGTCGCGCAACGTCACCGTGTCCTTCAGTTCCGGGCCTTTCTCGCCCAGCGTCTCGAAATCAATCGTCACACCGAACGGCGTGCCGGCCTCGTCCTGGCGACGATAACGGCGGCCAATCGCGCCGGCTTCGTCGTAGAACACCGTCAGGTGCGGCCGCAACAGGTCGCGCACTTGCCTGGCTTTCTGCACCAATTCGGGCCGGTTTTTGAGCAGCGGAAAAACGGCGACCTTGATGGGCGCAATACGCGGATGAAAACGCATGACGACGCGGGTTTCCAGCTTGCCTTTTTCGTCGGGGGCCTGGTCTTCGCTGTAGGCGCGGCAGATCAGGGCGAGGATGAGACGGTCCACGCCGGCGCTCGGTTCGATCACGTGCGGGATATAGTTGCCTTTGGCGAGAGCGTCGGCGTCGTCGCGCGCCTGTTTCGCCGCTTCCTCGGCGGGGACGCCGGTTTTCGTGAAATAGTTCAAGCGCGCATCGTGGTAACGCTGCCAAAGCTCTTTCTTCCTGCCTTCATCGAGCTTGGCCCAGGCGGCCTTCAACTCGTCGTCGAACACGCCCATCGGTTTACCGGAGAAATGCTGGTGCTGAGAAAGGTCGAAATCGCTGCGGGCGGCGATGCCTTCCAACTCTTCGCCCATCAACTCGCCTTTCTCGTCGCGTTTGCTGAAGGGGAATTTGTAGAGGATGTCCACGGTGGCTCGCGCGTAGTGCGCGAGTTCCTCCGGCTTCTGCCAGTATTCGACCAGCGAATTGCGTGGCAGACCGATGTTTTCGTACCAACTGACCCGCTGTTCGACCCAGTATTTGTGCCAGGCTTCCCAGCCCCAATCCGAATTTCCGATTTCCGATTTCTGATTTCCGATTTCCGATGCCTTCGCGATCCGGCCCGAAATGGCTTCGACGACTTCGTCGGG